>Ga0335078_10005632_pt1 | contig 18519 bp, 18 predicted proteins | sample Lox_Sample_32_FD_206711 | JGI IMG/M metagenome (GOLD analysis project Ga0335078, IMG submission 206711) | Soil microbial communities from Loxahatchee National Wildlife Refuge, Florida, United States - Lox_Sample_3.2 | ecosystem: Environmental > Terrestrial > Soil > Wetlands | place: USA... | reverse complement strand
TCCCGGTGCACGGGTCTGGCGCCCGCAACGAGTTGAAGGTGACGCTGGGGAAGCGTCCGCGGCGGGTGTTGCTGAACGCGTATGACGATATTCTGGCGACGCAAAAATAAGGGGCCGGGGGCTAGGGGCTGGGACTGGCGAAACCAAAACACCGGCGCTCGCGTCTTCTCTGCTATAGTCTAGCTGGGGAATAGGTATGTCTATGAAATCCTGGTACAGAATCCCGGTCGCTCTGCCGCTGGCAGTGGCCGCGCTATGCGCGCTCGCCGGCGCGTCCTTCGCCCAGGACCAGTCCGGTCCGGCGAAGGATGTGGACCAAACCGTAGCCAAGCCGCGCAAGTCCACCGAGGAGCCCGCCGAAGCCCCCATTCCGTCGAAGCTCAGCAAGAAGGCCCAGCCCGACATCCCTGAGAACCTGCCGAGTTTCAAGAGCGACGTGAACGTGGTGAACGTGGACGTGGCCGTTCTGGATAACCACGGCCATTTCATTCCCAACATTCCGCGCGGCAACTTCCGCATCCTGGAAGACAATGTTCCGCAACAGATCAAATCCTTTGGCAAAAGCACGGCGCCCATGACCGTGTGCATGCTGATTGAGTTCAGCGCCAGGTTCCAGTGGTACGGCGGCGAGACCTGGTATCAGACCCTCAGCGCCGCCTATGGTTTTGTGCAAACGCTGAAGCCGGACGACTATGTGGCCTTGATCGCTTACGACATGCGGGAGGAAATCCTCTCCGACTTCACGACCGACAAGCGCAAGACCTATGAAGCCATGCAGCGCCTGCGCATCCCGGGTTTTTCGGAAGCCAACCTGTTCGACGCCCTGGCCGATACCGAAGACCGCATGTCCAAGATCGAGGGGCGCAAGGCTATCGTGCTGCTTTCCTCCGGCGTGGATACGTTCAGCAAGCTGACGTACGACAAGGCGCGCAAGATCATCCAGGATGGCGGCGTTCCGGTTTACGCCATCAGCCTGATGCAGGCGTTGCGCATCATGAGCCCCAGGGGAGACAGCATCGGTTTCCTACAGGCCGACAACCAGATGAATACCTTCGCGCGGGAGACGGGCGGCATGGCTTTTTTCCCGCGATTTTACGGTGAATTTCCGTCGATTTTCGGCACTATTTCCGACTCTTTGCGCAATCAGTACTCCATCGGCTACGAGCCTGCCAACAAGGCGAAGGACGGAAAATTCCGCAAAATTAAAGTGGAGCTGGTGAACCCGGCCACCAACCAGCCGCTGCGCGTAGTGGATGAGAAGGGCAAACCCATCAAATACCAGATCTTGGCCAAGAACGGCTACACCGCGCCGCGCGAAGTGGAATAGCGCGGCAATTTGTCAAGTACTCCATCTCGCCTCTTTACAACCTGATGCAAAAGTGTTGACACTTGCGTTACTAGTCTGATAATCTCGCCTGCGTTAGCATGAGACAAGCACCCGCCCCCGTTCCCGCCAAGACTCCTGAAATCCTGCTCGTCGACGACAACCGCCAGGGTTTAATTGCACGCAAATCGCTGCTCCAGGAGCTTGGTTACAAAGTCACTACGGCCACCGGCGGAGACGAGGCTCTGGAACTTTTTTCCAAGCAGCACTTCGACGTTGTGGTAACGGATTTCAAAATGCCGCGCATGAACGGCGTCGAGCTGATCAAGCGGCTCCGGGGCGCGGAAACCGGCATACGCATCATTCTGATCTCGGGATTTGTGGAGCCGCTGGGTTTGACCGAGCAGTCCACCGGCGCCGATGTGGTCATTGTAAAGAGCGCCGGCGAAGTCGGGCAGTTGACGCGGTCGGTGAAGCGGCTGCTCAACCAGCCGCCCGCGCGCAAGCCGGCCGCTTCGGCCGATGCGCCGGGGCCGGCGAAGGCGCGGGCGAAGTAGCGCGGGCATCGGTAGATGGCATCCAGGGTCCTCGCGTGCTTTCTGCTGCTCATCGGCCTTGGCGCGGCGCAGCCGCCGGCCCCGATCTATTACACCGTGCGCATCCCCGCGCCGCAAACCCACTACGTGGAAGTGGAGGCGCGCGTCCCCACGGCCGCCCAGCCGCGCGTGGAGCTCATGATGGCCGTCTGGACGCCGTACGTCATCCGCGAATACGCCAGGAACCTGGAGGCTGTTACGGCCCGCACGGCCGCCGGCCGTCCGCTGGCCATCGAGAAAGTGCGCAAGAACCGCTGGCGTGTGGAAACCGGCGGCGCCGATTCCGTCACGGTGTCCTACCGGGTCTACTGCCATGTCATGGGTGTGCAGGATAACTGGGTGGACGGCGAATTCGCGCTGCTCAACGGCGCGCCCACGTTTCTGACATTGGCGGATCGGGCGGCGCGTCCGCATGACGTGCGGATCGTCCTGCCGCCCGACTGGAAGACCACGGCCACCGGCATGCCGCCCGTGCCTGGCGAGCCGCATCATTTCCGCGCGCCGGATTACGAAACATTGGTGGATTCGCCCATCCTGGCGGGAAATCCCGCGGTGCACGAGTTCGACGTGGAAGGCAAGCCGCACTACCTGGTGGATGTGGGCGAGGATGGCGTTTTCGACGGAGAGCGCGCGTCCCAGGACCTCGCGCGCATCGTGCGCGAAGACGCCCGCATGTGGGGCAAGCCAGGGGGCGGCTTGCCCTATGACAGATACCTTTTCCTCAATATGCTGACCGGCGCGGGCGGCGGCATGGAACACAGCAATTCCACCGCGCTGATGGCGGACCGCTGGAGCACCCGCACACGCGGGAATTATCTGCGCTGGCTGAATCTTGCCAGCCACGAGTTCTTCCACACCTGGAACGTGAAGCGGCTGCGTCCCGCGGAGTTGACGCCCGGCGAGTATGAGACCGAGCCTTACACCACGAGCCTGGGCATCGCCGAAGGCTTCACCAGTTACTACGCGCCGCTGATCGTGCGCCGCGCCGGTCTCTCCACTGAGGAGGAGTTACTCGCCGCCCTATCCCGCGACATCCGCGAGTTGCAGACCACGCCGGGCCGTCTGGTTGAATCCCTTTCATTATCGTCATTCGATACCTGGATCAAGTTTTACCATCCGGATGAGAATTCCGGAAACACCGCCATCAGCTACTACACCAAGGGCGCGGTGGCCGGGTTTCTGCTGGATGCCCGCGTGCGCGCCGCCACCGGGGGCGCGAAGTCGCTGGACGATGTCATGCGGCTGGCGCTGGCGCGCAATCCCGCCGGCGGGGGATACACACCCGCGGCATTTCGCGCGGCCGCTTCCGCAGTCGCCGGGACGGACTTGAGCGCATGGTTCGCGCGCGTCTTCGATTCCACCGCGGAGCTCGACTACCGGGAAGCGCTCGACTGGTTCGGACTGCGCTTCGCCGGCGAATCGGCAGAATCACGGGCCGATCAGGCCTGGCTGGGCGCGGAGACCGACGTGAAGGACGGGCGGCTCGTGGTCACGCGCATCCCGCGCGACACGCCAGCGTGTGCCGCGGGCCTGGATACGGACGACGAAATCGTAGGCTTCGCCGATTTCCGCGTGCGCCCGGCCGATTGGGACCGGCAGCTCGCCAACTACCGCCCGGGCGACCGGCTCGCGCTGCTGGTGGCGCGGCGCGGCCGGCTGGTGCGGGTGACCGTGAAGCTGGGCGTCGAGCCTGCCGGCGAGTGGACCCTGGAAGCTGCGACACCGTCGGCGCATAGGGCGGTATGGTGAAGGAAACGATCGGCGAATAGCATTCAGCGAATAGCATTCAGCGAATAGCGCTCAGCTTTCAGCCACAGCGCGTTAGCTGACCGCTGATTGCTGATCGCTGATCGCTGCTTTGCGCAATGCCTTCCTGGCCGTCGTGCTGAGGGGCAACGTGGGCAGTGTCGCCATGGGAATCCAGCGCAAGGGCCGCGCGGCGCGCGCCTTCGCTGCGAGGCTGCCCGCGTACACCGTCACTTGATACCGATGATGCGTGATGGTGTGGTGGAACGCGCCGATCTCCTGCGGGGCGTGCAACTCCGGCAGTTGGCCGGGCGAAGGCAACTCCCAGAAGCCGGCTAAGCGCCGTTCATCCGCCGCCCTCTGCCACAACAGCAGGCGTCCGCGGCGCACGATCACGGCGACTGCCATATCGATGTGCACTGGTTGCGGCTTCCGCAGTTTCACCGGCAACTGCTCCTGGCATCCCGCGCGCCGGGCCTGGCACATCGCCGCCAGCGGGCAGTCTCCGCAGCGCGGAGAGCGCGGCAGGCACACGGTCGCGCCCAGTTCCATCATGGCCTGGTTGAACGCGCCCGGCCGCCGGCGGTCCAGCCATTGTTCGGCCAACTCGCGAAACCGCGCGCGCGTGCGGGCGGCGCCGATATCGCCCGCATCGTTCGTTACCCGCGCCATCACGCGCATGACATTGCCATCCAGCGCGGCGTAGGGCAGCCCGAAGGCGATGCTTGAAACCGCCGCGGCCGTATAGTCGCCCACCCCCGGCAACGCCCGTATGGCCTCGTAGCCCGTGGGAAAAACGCCCGCCATCAGGCGCGCAGCGCGATGCAGGTTGCGCGCGCGCGAATAGTAGCCCAGGCCGCTCCAGCTCGCCAGCACCTCTTCCCCGGTGGCGGCCGCCAGCGCCGCGAGGCTGGGAAAGCGCTCCAGGAAGCGCCGGTAAAAAGGGATCGCGGCCTCCGCGCGGGTCTGCTGCAGCATGATCTCGGACACCCAGATGCGGTAGGGGTCGCGGGTGCGCCGCCAGGGGAGGTTGCGATGTCCGGCGTCGTACCAGCGCAAGAGTCTGGCGGCCAGGGAACGCGCCGGGACAGGGTTCATTCGAGCGTGCGAATCCACTCGGCGACGACGTATTTGATCTGATCCGGCGTCAGGTCGAAGGCTTCGTACTCGGGGTTGAGCGGCTCCAGCCGGATGCGCTCGTGCTGCCATTCGCCTTCACCGGCGGACGATTTCCGGCTGGTGTACCGCTTGACGGTGAACCTCTCATGTACGCCGATCAGTTCCACCAGCACGATCTTGCCCTGGCGGGAACCTACCACCGGCCCGCGGAAGATATTCAGGCTGCCATCCGGGATGCGCGGCTCCATGGAGCGGCCCACCACGTGCGCCACGAACATGCCTTCGGTCAGGCGCAAGCCTTCCGGCGCCCGCACCCAATCTTCTTCCTCGGCCCCCACCTCTTCGTCGGCGCCGAACTTGCCCGCCGCCGCGCGCAGGCTGTACAGCGGCAGGTGCGTGCGAAACGGCTGGATCCTCAACTTCTCCACGTGCCGCTCGAAAATCCGGTCGGCGACGCGGGAAAACGAATCTACCGGCACGGCTTCGCGCTCGGAGACGCGCAACACGTGCGAAAGGGAATCTTCCCACGATTCCAGCAGTCGCCGGGCGCCCAACTCCGCGATCTTGTCCTCAAAATCCTGCTCCAGGGCCGCCAGATATGACGCGTCTTCCGGGCCGGCCAAATCCTCCCAGTGCGCCCGCAGGCGCAGAGCGTGCCGCGCGGAATCCGGGTCCGCATCCAGCAGCAGAACCCCCACGTCATGCACCGGCTGGCCCGGCAGCGCAAGCTGCAACAGGACGTACTCGCCCCGCGTGCGCGCGCTGATCGGAATAACTGGAGCCATTGAATACCTTATCGTCCAAATCTACGCGGGCCGTCAAAGAAACCGGTTCGCCGTCTTCACGGCGCAAACGGATAATACCCGGTCCGGTACCGCACCTTCACACTCGGATAATCCGGCACCACCACCTTGATCTTACGGAACTGCTTGGTATCCGCGGGTCCCGTGTCCGGCACGTAGCGCAGAATGTACTGCGTGGTCACCTCGCCCACGATGGCGGCAATGGCGCGGAATATCCCGGAGGAAACCTCCGAAGCGTACAACCCGGTGCCGATCGTGAGCGCATAATTGCCGTCGTCGGAAGGATGCGAAAGGTACCCGTCCACGTCGGAATACAGGTTGTTCAACGGGTATTCCACATGGCCGCCCGTCTCGCTGGTGAGCCGCTGCAGATTCGCGTCGCCTTCATTGGTAAACCCGAACGACACCGTGCTCATGCCGTAGATGGTCACCAGGCTGCGCTGCGCGATCTCCACCACCTCGTCGAGGCTCTTCTTGCTCGCGTTATCGTGCCCATCGCCGATCACGATCAGCACGCGCCGCGGATCGTACGGTTCGCCCTCAACCACCTGCCGGTGCATGCACGCCATGTAGATCGCGTCGTACAGGGACGAGCCGCCGCCCGGCTTCATCTTGCGCAGCTTCTCCACCAGCTTGTCCGCCTCGGTGGTGGTGTTGACCTGCAGTTCAGGCTCGTTGGCGTATGAAATCAGAAAGCCGCTGTACTTCTTGTCGCCCGGCAGGATGTGCAGCACCAGGTCGATGGCCGCGTCCTGATAATACTTCCAGTTCACCCGGCTGTCGTTGCTCAGATCCATCAGGAAGCCCACCACCACCGGCTGATTGTAGTCGTGGCTGAAGAACTCCAGGCGCTGCTCCTTGTCTTGATCGTAGATCTTGAAGTCCTTGGCCTCCAGGTTCGAAACGTAGCGCCCCTTGTAGTCGGTGACCGTCACCGGCACGATCACCTCGTTGACCTGGACCTTGATAGGTCTGGTAGGGGTGTCGGGTTTGGGCGAGGTGCCGGCTTGAGCCAGCGCCATCGAAACCAGCGCGAGAACCAAACAAATGCGTGCCACCATAGACAATTGCCGTTGCCCTCTATTCTAGCAGGGGCTAGAAGTGGCCAGGAAGAGCCTTCAGCCCTGGGTGTTTTAGCTGCGTTCATCTGCGTTCATCTGCGGCCGGATATGCTTTTCTTCCGGCCCAGCGCGAAAATCAAAAAACGAGGTATTGGCCGCAAGATGAACGCAGATGAATGAACGCAGATAAAACCCAGCGTGCTGCAAGTCCCGCTGACGGGAATGCCCACTTTTGTGTCGCGCACCCGTCAGCCCCTACCGCTGCACCCTTCCGGACCCGCCCCCCGCCATCAACTGCCGCACTTCCGCAACACTGAACCGGTTGAAGTCCCCCGGAATGGAGTGCTTCAAACAACTCGCCGCCACCGCGAATTCGAGCGCCTCCTGGGGACTCTCGAGCGTCTGCAAGCCGTAGATCAACCCACCCGCAAAGGCGTCGCCGCCGCCCACCCGGTCCACGATGTGAGTGATCTCGTAGTGCCGGCTCAGCAGGAAGTTCCGGCCGTCGTTGAGGCATGCCGACCACCCGTTGTGCGAAGCGCTGTGCGACTCCCGCAGGGTCACCGCGATGCTCTTCAGGTTGGGGAACTCCGCCAGCACCTGGCCGGTGAGCGCGGCATAGTGCGCCGGGTCCAGTTTGCCCGTGTGCACGTCCACCGGAGCGGCGATCGCTAGCGCCATCTGGCAATCTTCCTCGTTGGCCACCACCACGTCCACGAAGCGGACCAACTCCCGCATGACCTCGCTTGCCGGCTTGCCCCACTTCCACAAATTCTTGCGGTAATTCAGATCGCAGGATACGGTGATGCCCTTTTGGCGCGCGGCGCGCACCGCCTCCAGCGCCAGGTCCGCGGCGCTCGCGCTGATGGCCGGCGTAATCCCGGTTATGTGGAACCAGCCCGCGCCATCGAACGAGCCCTCCCAATCGATATCGCCGGGCTTGGCCAGCGCCACGGAGCTGTAGTCGCGGTCGTAGACCACCTTCGAAGCCCGCTGATTCGCGCCCGTCTCCACGTAGTAGACGGGCATGCGCCCGCGCGCGCGCACGATCCCGGAGGTGTCCACGCCGAAGCGCCGCAGTTCGCCCACGACCGCATCGGCGATGGGATGATTCGGAGGCAGCAGCGTCACATAGCGCGCGGGCAGCCCGAAAGTGGCCAGCGCCACGGCGACATTGGCCTCGCCCCCGCCGAAGGTGGCCACGAAGCGCGGCGACTGCAAAAGGCGCTCGAATCCGGGCGGCGCCAGCCGCAGCATGATCTCACCGAACGTGACTGTAGTTTTAGGCATTGGTCTTGAGCCTGCCCGCCTATTCTTTGACCGCGACCGCGTCTTTATCTTTGACGCCGACCACGTCCAGGGCGAACCCCGCGTCCATCGACGGCAGGCCTTGAAACGGCAGCATGGTCCCGGCCGGGGGACGCGCCCCGTTGCAGAACTCCCCGCGAATCTTGCGCAACTGCTCCGAAATCCGCGCCGAAAGGGGATACAGGCTGGTGAAAGCCACCTGGCGCAGCGAGCCGCCCTCGCGGGAGAGCGACTTCTGCAGTCGCTCGAAGGCCAGCCGTGCGTCGGCGTCCTGAAATCCGAATGCCTCCTGGCTGCCGGTCAGGATCACCTGCGGCGCGCCGATCAAGGCAATCTGCGAAAGCTGTGGCGAGTGCGCCAGTCCCTCCGGATTGAGCATGTGAATCGCCGTACCGGTATTCCACCGCAGCCTGGCTACGGCCTCGCACGCGGCCACCGCGCGCACCGGCGCCCGCTGCACCTGCACGAAATTCAATGCCGCGCTGGAGTAGGTGGATTCCACCAACTGGTGCACCTCCGCATACTGATCGAGCGAGCTCAGAAAACACGTGACGCGCGCCACATCGCCCGGCTCGGAACCGGCCGCTTTTACGGCCGTCGCCAGGCGCGCCAGCGATTGTTCCGCCAGCGGCAGCACGGGATCGAGCGGCGCGCCCGACGATGCCGCCTGCCCGGAGATGTATACCAGTCCATACTGGTTCACGTCCTTCTTCGCCACTTCCGTGGCTTCCATCACCACTTGCGCGGCGTCGAGCGGCAACGCGCCCACCTGCACCACGCTCAACACCGGCAGCGGCAACCGGTGTTCGGTGAAGATTTCGCTGACCAGATCGTGTACCCGCCGCAGATCTCCACTGCCGGCCACGAAGGCGCGCAGCTTCACCACCGTCACCCCGTTGGTGGAATGCAGCAGCCACTTCAGGGCATCGCGCGTCTGTTGGGAAAGGAGTCCTTTGGCCGAAAGCGGTGTGACGTGAAACACCAGGCGCCGCGTCTCCACCGTAAGGGCGCTGGGAGGATCTTTGGGAAGCTGCAGGACCTGGGTCTGCTCCTCTTTTTTCTTACCCCACGACGAGAGAGTCGCCGCCAGTGCGCCCGCGAGCGCCAGCAGCCAGATCCTTCGCATCTAGCGACGATTGTATCAAACGGTTCGCGCATCTAGCGTATGGTCGCTCTGGTGGGGCAGAGCAGACCATCGTCTTTCGTGGTCTGGCTCCTGCGCGGAGCCTGGGTAGTGTCCTAAAGTCACGTTGAAAGCAAATCTGCCACTTTCCAAATCCGAGTTGCCAGCCCCGCTTCCATCGCAGGCGTAACGCGCAAGGTCTGATGCACGCGGCAGAAATTGTAGTAGGCGAAGTACAGGCACAGCGCAGCCCAGTGGTTCTCCCACTTCTTTGAGAAGGCATTTGTCAGCCGAGTGAACCGCCGGATCTGCATCCGCATAAGTGAGGTTTTGGCGCTCTACGTGGGACGTGCAAATCCGGGACTTTTCGGGATTCCCCATGACTGGGACCTTCTCCGAACTGATGACTTCGGCGGGGCTGTATCGGCGCTCGCCATCCTCGGGTTGCCCATAAACTTTGATGTGCTGTGCATAGTCGCAACGGTCACTTAGCGTGGTGGTGATGGCCGAAATATAAGGCTGGAATCCATCGGTGGTGATTTGGAAGCGCTGGCCGGGTATCGTAGCGTGGCGGACGCCTTCAATGAAGGTATCGGTGGTCGGCTGATTCCGCCGTCCCACCGTGAAGTTGATAACCAGTTTGTGATGGCGCTCGATGGCCACGTAGCAGTAGGCGTCCCCAATGCCCTCGTTCTCCTTTTCGGCGGGCAGTTTGTGGGCTTCCTTCTTTGAAACGTAGCTCCAAATTTCATCGCATTGGAGATCCTTGACGGGGATGTTCACCAGTAATCGCCCCATGAGCTTTTCGCACTTCTCGCCCGCTGCTACCAAGAGCCGCAGAATCGAGTCACGGTGCAAGCCGGTGAGCCGCTCCGTACTGCGGACGCTGGCACCCTCCAGGAGCATTCCGAGCGCTGTGAGCGCTTCTTCAACCGGCGTGGTCATCTTGCCGAAGGGTTTCGGCTGTTCCACTTTGTATGTCCGCTTGCAGGCGGGGCATCGGAACCGGGCGCTCCCGTTTCGATTCTTTCCGAAGCGCTGGCACCGGCCACCGCAGACCCGGCAGGACAGAATGTTCGCCGTTGCTTGTTGTTCCGTAATCGCCATCTGAGTACATTATGCTTAGGCGCCCAAGAATTCAAGTACATTCTTTTAAAATGTTTGCCCACGTACTTGACTGGGCTGGCAACAAGGTTTACGATAGCCCTAGAGGTAGACAAATGGCAAACACTGACGTACTCGTTGAGATGCCGACCGAACCTGAAGAATCGGCTGTCCAGTCGGACGGGCAGGGCGAATCGGGGGCGAAACGTGAACAATCAACAATCAGCTTTCCGTATAACGATTTAGATGATGCCGTAGAACTGGCGCAAGCCATACACGCGTTTGGGGGCAGCTCTTGCGAGACAGGTCAATTAGCGGCACAACTTCAGATGACAGTCACGGGCGGTGGTTTCAGGCTCCGCTTGCTCGCCGCAAAGACATTTGGTTTCGTTACATACAGCCAAGGTACCGTCAGCCTCACCAATCTTGGCTCCCAGGTCTGCGACCCTCAGCAGGAGCGTGTGGCGCGGCGCGATGGATTTCTTAAAGTGCCGCTCTACCGGCAGGTTTATGAGAAGTTCAAAAACGGAACGCTTCCGCCGAATGCCGCTTTGGACCGGGAAATCATGGCAATGGGTGTCATCACAAAGCAGGCGGATAAAGCTCGGCAAGTGCTTCTGCGGTCGGCGGGGCAGGCGAACTTCTTTTGGTCCGGTCAAGACCGTCTGGTCATGCCGCCGCAAGGCGGCCGCACAGAAGTTGGCGCCCAAGATCCCCCTCCCCCGAAGCTTACGGATGGCAAGACCAACGATGGCAACGGAGTCGGCAGCGGTGGTGGAGGCGGTGAATATCACCCGTTCATTATGGGACTGCTTAAGACGCTGCCGACCGCCGATTCGGATTGGCCGATGGACTCAAGGCGGAAATGGCTACAGGCGGCATCCCACATTTTTGAGGTTATCTACAAGGACTCCGATAGCAAGGGATCGCTGCGGATCGAAGTCCAAAAGGATTCCGCTAAATGATCTCTGATCGAGCGGACGGAATGGGCACCTGCCCGCCGGACGAAAACGCCGAAGGCCCAGCGTTACGAGCGCTGAGCCTCCAGAAAGTGAGGTATCGCCTATCGAACCGCCATAACTGATTTGAAGCACGTTTCGGCGTTGACACGCGCCCCACGAATGATGCTGACGACCTCATTCTAGTCCTAGAGCTACGGCTGCGTCAACGCTCAATTTCCGGTCCGCGCGTCGCCATCGGTCAATATGGCGACGCGCCCAACCCAAAACAGGAGAGCGTAATATAATGCCGTTTCCCGAACAAACCGCAAAAGCCTTTACCCAAGAGGGGATCGAGTGGCTTAATCCGAATCAGTATGGCTGCTATGGAATCTTCCGTAGTGGAGCATGGATCTACGTTGGCAAAGGCGACATCAGAACGAGACTTCTGGCGCACCTTAACGGCGACAATCCGTGCATCACCCGCCAGAAACCGACCAGCTACGTCGCCGTCGTGACGGCGAATATGGACAGAGAGGAGAAAAATTTGATTTCAGAATTGACTCCGATCTGTAATCAGAAAGTCGGCTAGGCGCATCCCGAACCAGAGCCATCATACCGGCCCGACATTCGGGAGAAGTAGTAGTCCCTGCCGTCAATCGCGATCCGGGTATACAGGTGGCCAACGGTGACCTGATATGGCGATTGGTGAGCTGATCTTTAATTTCAGCGTTGCCAATCGCCCCCGGAACGCCAACCCAACCTAGTTCGGGAGTCGCTCCACACCGCCTTGGATGATAGGCTCGGAAACGATCAGGTGCGCTTGCGAAACCATGTTTCGGAGAGCCTCTAGCTCTTGGCGGTTCACGTTTGGCATATGCCCCCACGATAGCAGGACAGTTGATGGCCGGAAAACTCGGTTCAACGCGACTTTAGGACACTACCGGAGCCTGCCGGAGCGCGCGGCGTTACAGTATGGTGGATACGAAATGAAGTGCCGCATGCGAGCTCTACTATCTTTAGCCGCAGTGAGCGCGGGCCTGTTGACCGCCCAAACCACCGCGGAGAAGCACAATCATCAGTGGTGGAACGACCGGCCCGTGGGCGGGCGGCCGTACACCGCCAACGCCAGGAAGATGCCGTTGATCTCGGTGAAAGGCAACCGATTCGTCGATCCGCAGGGTCATCGAGTCCTGTTTCGCGGGTTGTCCATCTCCGATCCGGACAAGCTGGAAAAGCAAGGCCATTGGAACAAGGAGCATTTCGCAAAAGTGAAAGAGATGGGCACGATGGTAGTGCGCATCCCCGTGCATCCCATAGCGTGGCGGGAGAGGACGCCGGCCGAGTATCTGAAACTCCTCGATCAGGCTGTGGAATGGTCGACGGACCTGGATATGTACATCGACTTGGATTGGCACTCCATCGGCAATCTGACCACCGGGCTCTTCCAGGATCCCATGTACGACACCTCGCGGCAGGAAACGTACAACTTCTGGGCCACGGCGGCCCGCCATTTCGCCGGCCACAACACCGTAGTGTTCTTCGAGCTGTTCAACGAGCCGACCACTTTCCGGAATCAACTGGGCCCGGTCAACTGGATGGACTGGAAGCGCACGCAGGAGGAACTGATCGCGGTGATCCGGGCGTACAATCCGCAAGCCATTCCCCTGGTCGCGGGATTCGATTGGGCATACGATCTGACGCCCTTGCACCTTGCCCCGATCGACGCGGAGGGCATCGGCTACGTGACGCATCCCTACGCCCACAAGCGGCCGCGGCCGTGGGAACCGAAGTGGGAAGAGGACTTCGGGTTCGCCGCCGGCACGTATCCGGTGGTGGCTACGGAGTTCGGCGGATTCGCGGCGCCAGGTGCGGGCGGGGATGCCTACGGACCGGCGATCATCAAGTATCTCGAAGGCAAAGGGATCAGTTGGATGGTCTGGTGCTTCGATCCGGAGTGGGGACCGACGCTGATCAGCAACTGGGAATACCAACTCACTCCCGCCGGCGAGTTCGCCAAGATGGCCATGGCGGGCGGCGTCAAGTAGGCCTTCGCCTGCAAACCTGCCCGCCGGTCGCACGTCCTATTACCCATGCGATCGCCGGCCGGAGCCGCACTCATCGCCCTGACCGCCTTGACGCTGGCGGGCGCCGAGGAGCCTGCGCCGCGCTGGATGGCCTTGAATCGCGTGGCGCACCAGGCGCGTGAGTCCAAAGACTACGCCAAGCTGCGCGATACCTTGGCCGAATTGCGGCCCCTGCTGCCGGGCAATCCGCGAATTCTCTATGCCCTCGCCGTGGCGGACGTTCATCTGGGCCAACCGGAACGCGCGCTCTCCGAATTGAACGATCTGGCGGGAGCCGGCCTGATCTACGATTTCAACGCGGATGACGACTTCGCCTCCCTGCGCGGCTCGCCTGGCTTTGCGTCGCTGCTGCGCCAGGTCGAGCGGAATCGCAGCCCCGTGGCCCACGCGGTATCCGTGACGGCGCTTCCGGAACGCGACTTACTGCCGGAAGACATCGCCTACGATCCGAAGACCCGCCGATTTCTCATCGGCAGTGTTACCCGGTGCGAGATCGTGACCGCCGGCGGCGCTCTCTTCGCCAAGTCCGGCTGGCCGGTGATGGCCCTGCGCGTGGATGCCCGGCGCCGTATCCTGTGGGCGGCCACCGGTTGGATTGCGAATTGCCTCCAGTGCGATCCGGCAGGCAAAGACAAGACGGCCCTGGTGGCGTATCGTCTGGATTCCGGCGCACAGCTCCGGCGCATCGATTCGCCGGTGAAAGGGCTGCTCGGCGATATGACCATCGGCCGCGCGGGCGATCTCTACGTGTCGGAGGGCGCTTACGGCGCCGTCCTGCGCTTGAAGGCCAACGCCTCCGCCCTGGAGCGTCTCGATACGCCGGGCGAATTTCCCTCGCCGCAGACCCCGGCGCTTTCCGCCGATGAACGAACCCTCTACGTGCCCGATTACGTGCGCGGCATTGCGGCCATGGATCTGCAGACGCGCGCCGTCCGCTGGCTGCAACCCGCCCCTGGTATCGTGCTCAGCGGCATCGACGGTTTCTATCGTTACGGCGATTCGTTTCTGGCCGTGCAAAACGGCGTTAAGCCCGAACGCGTGCTGCGCCTCAACTCCAGCTTGACGAAGCAGGAGATCCTGGAAGCCAACACGCCCGGACTGGGAGAACCCACGCACGGCACGCTGGTTGGCGGCGCGTTCTACTTCATCGCCAACACCGGTTGGGACGCCTACGACGACGCCGGCAACAAGAAGCCGGATAGCGCTCCAGTGGAATCGCAGATCCGCAAGATCGTGCTGGGCAAATGGTAGGATAGGCCTCCCGGCCTGTCCTTAGCCAGTAGTTGTGACACGCCTCCCGGCCACACCCCGAATGGGAGAGAGTAAAGGCAAGCCCGACATCGGCGACCCGATCGACAAGAAAATGATCCATCCCCTCGCCAGCGCCAACAACCGCGGGCAGGTGTTCACGGCAGCGGAGCCGGAAGGCGTGGGTCCGGAGAAGCACCACGAGACCGCCGGGGCGATGATCGCACAGACTGAACTACGGCAGCGGCATTCCGTCTTACCGGCTGGAAAGACTGGAAGACCAACTGGGCACTCCGTGGCCGACGGCGACGCAATGGGATGTGGAAGGCTGCGGGAGCGATCAAACCGGCGCGCGATGCGTTGATCCGTCAGGCGGCGCAGGGCGAGGTGCTAGGTAACGACGACACCGGCATGAAGGTGTTGAAGCTGGAGCGCGAGCCGGGCGATGAGCGCACGGGTGTGTTCCCCAGCGGCATTGTTTCCACAGCCGAGGGGCGCCAGATCGCGCGGTGCTTTACCGGGCGCCAGCATGCCGGCGAGAACCTCGCCCAGGTGTTGCAACGGCGCGTCGCACATTTGAATCGCTGGTAGCAGGTCCGCCATTGTAAAATGGTGTGGGCTCACCAACTCCGGTTTGGTGCTCCTCATTCGACTGTCGTGGAGCCGCAAGTTGTGAGTTGCGGCGATTTGCCGCGAATCCGATCGACGAATAGCGCGGCTTCCCGCAGGACGAGGTCCTCCCGGTCGACGTGCACCCCGTGCCTACTCGCCCTAGCGACGATTCTCCGGCTGCAGGTGGAAAGCCCCTTCAACTCCTCCTGCATCCCGTCCCACAACCGCTCCCGAGCGACCCACTGTCCCGCGGGATTTCGCATCGAAAGCCCGCTCCACGGATCATGCGAGAAAATCAAAATCGGCAGGTCGCCGAAGGGACCTGCGTGCACTGTTTCCCTGCTCGATTGCGCCATGCTGAGGAACTCCCGCACGCTCTCGTAATGCGCGATGCAGGCATCTTCGCCCAAGGCCATGACGGCACGGCTCTCCCCGCCCGGAACCGGATGGCCGCACCAGCCCGCGAGGCGCGGGATACCGAGCAGGTACTCGGTATGCAGAATCGCCATCCGGCGAGCTGGATTCGACTCGCCATCCGCTCCGCCCAGGGCGTGGAAGCGCTCCTCCTGAAACGGTGTTGAGCTGTCTATGAAGACCAGACCTGCCACATCCGCCGGGTAATGAGCCGTGTAGTCGCGAATATAGATTCCGCCATACGAAGCGCCGATCAGCACCAGCGGACCGCCCACGCCGGCTGTCTGCAGCAGGGCGTGCAGGTCGGCGGCAATCCGGTCAGCATCGGCTGGGCCGGTCCGTGGTGCGCTCCAACCCAGGCCGGCGCGGTCGTAGGAGCATACGCGCGTTGTGGCGGCGAGTCGTGGCTGGAGGGAGTGCCAGCTCAGAACATCAGTTGCCGGTCCCAGACCGGGTTCGAGGATGATCGTCGGCTGACCGATTCCGATGCAGTACAGATGCATCGAACGGCCGTTAACCCGGTACAGTTTCCCGCGCGGCGGATTGGCTGACAGGAACCGCTGAATGCCCACTCCGTTGTAAACGCCGTTCGCTGCGACGGCGCCCAGAAGCAGCAGCGCGAGTGAAAGGACGAGTCCTTCCGCCGCCCTCCGCCCTCCGGGACGGCTGCTCGCGGAAAGCGAGCGCACTCGCTGGACGGAAAACCATGCCGCCAGAAACCACAGCAGCAGCAGGAGCGCCGGGACGGCGATGTAAAGGGAATCCATTCCGGCGCTCATGTCTGGCGAAGCCCTCCTGCGGCGTTTGGAGGAAGGCGCGGAATGGCCCGGCCGCGCCGGGTGGTCGCCGCCATAGCGGATTCGGGGAACATTCCAGAGTATCCGGTGTCTTTAGCTTATAGCATGAAACAGGTGAATCCTGTTGCGCCCGCCGATGCCAGCCCCGGCGCTGTCAGCGCGGCGCGTAAGAGCTCTCCGGCAACTCCACCACGCGCGCGCCGCCGCCGCTGCCTTTGGTTCGCGATCCCGCTTGCCCTGATCGTTCTCTTCTATGGAGCCGTGGGATATTGGGCCAGCAGCCTTTTGATCGGCGAAAACCCGAGTCGGCGCGGCATCATGAATCGCGGCCCGGGGGATTACGGTCTCGTGGGCGAAACTGTCTCGTTCCACGCAATCGACGGTGTGTCGATCAGGGCCTGGTGGCTCCCGGCCACGGCGCCCGCTCGCGGCACGGTGATCGTCGCCCCGAGCGGCGAATACACGCGCCAGGTCATGCTCCCCCGCTCTGTCTTTCTTGTTCATGGCGGCTATAACGTACTGGCCTTCGACCTACGCGGCCACGGCGAAAGTGGCGGCCGCTTTATCTCTCCTGGACTGGTCGAACGGCGCGATGTTCTTGGTGCGATCCGTTATGTTCGAACCAGGGGCGAGCGTGGCCCGATCGCCCTGTTCGGCGTCTGCACCGGCGGCGTCGCCTCGCTTTTCGCGGCCGCGGAGTCGCCTGACGTCCGCGCGGTAATCAGCGACAGCGCTTTCTCGTCCGGTTACGGCGTCTTCCGCAAACTGAGGGATTACTTCGTACGCGACTCGGCCGGGAGCCGCGGACAAACGGGCATCGCCAATACACGGAACCCCTGGCTGCGGGCGATGTTCAGCATCACCTATGCGCCAGGGGTGGTCTCCTCGGTCGCGCTCGTTTATTACCTCCGCACCGGCGTCTGGCTGGGCTCCGATCTCGTTTCGGTCCTCTCGCCGGCTTCGCGCATTTCCTGTCCTGTACTCCTCATCTCGGGCGAGGCCGACTGGATCGCCCCGCCTGCCGACGCCCGTAGGCTCTTCGCCGTCATCCCAGCCCGGTCGAAGGCGTTCCTGAGCATTCCCCACGCATCTCACGACGGGGCCTACTCCTCGGCGCCGCAGCAGTATCGGAGCGCTGTGTTGGGATTCCTGGATAGTCGCCTAAAATGATGCACTGATCCAGCAACTTGATGCCGGCTACGCAGGTTTGCCAGCAGCACACGAATCAAACCACTCATCGCCAAATGGGAGCTGGAACCTACGTACAACAGCCGCTTTATCGCCCTGATGGATATGTTCCTGCCAAACTGGCGACACCATCGCCCGGCGCTGAATCGCTTTCCGGTGCGCCACGAGAGCTGCGGATATTGAAACGCCTCCTTCGGTCACAACTTTACGAAACAAAGTGCCCAGCCTGCATCTAACTGCACGAAAACGACTTACTAAATCCGCCCTCTCCAGCCACGCCTTTTGCTGACAACCCCCGTTCTATCATTGAATCGGACACGGGCACTGAAATCCCCAGCCCAGATAAGGACAATTCACATGTCGATACTTTCAGACAAACAGCAAGAAGCCAACCGGCAGAATGCCCAGCATTCCACCGGTCCGAAGTCTCCTGAGGGCAAGAACGCCATCCGCTTCAATGCCCTCACCTACGGCCTGCGCACCCGCGCCACCGTCCTCCCCGACGAAAACGCCGCGGACTATTCCCGGCTCTGGGACGAGATGGAAGCCGACTGGCAACCCCAAAACCGCACCGAGCGCTGCTACCTGGAAACCATGGTCACGTCTCAGTGGCTACTCGCGCGGGTTGGTGACAGCGAGAAGAAGGTCTACATGTTCATCGAATTCGGCGAAAAGCAATTTAAAATGTTGGCGCAGGTCGCCAAACAACGTGCCCAACTGGAGCGCTCCTTCCGCACCGCCGTCGAGGACATGAAGCAGGCGCAAAAGGAACGGCACGCCCGCACTCAGCAACGGCCGCAGACCGCTGAAACCCACCCCAGCCCCCAATCCCCAGCCCCCAGCCCCGGCGAGCGACGCTCGCCCGAAGCCCCGCCTCCCGATTACGTAATGTCGGAGGGCGCGGAGGCCCATCCGGTCTTCTGCTCCGCCGCCACCCCGGACAGCCGTTAGCAATCCTACCCCTTGGTCTTTGACAGCCGGACAGACGACTCCACGTGGTTCGCAATCAGTGTCTCTTGACTCGGCCCGAGCCACGGCCAACTTACCCGCC
>Ga0335078_10005631_pt1 | contig 18521 bp, 15 predicted proteins | sample Lox_Sample_32_FD_206711 | JGI IMG/M metagenome (GOLD analysis project Ga0335078, IMG submission 206711) | Soil microbial communities from Loxahatchee National Wildlife Refuge, Florida, United States - Lox_Sample_3.2 | ecosystem: Environmental > Terrestrial > Soil > Wetlands | place: USA... | reverse complement strand
CCTGCACGGTTTTGCCCTGCGTCAGCATGCCCTGCACAGCGCCCTGTCGCAGCAGGGGGCAACGCAGACGACCACGCCGGGTGCGAACCAGCAGCCCGACGACAACGACCTGGCCGACCAGAACGCGCAGTATGACTTCGAGCGGACCGCGCCCGCGCAGGCGATCGACGGTCCGGCGCTGGCGAGCGCGGAGCGGCAGGCCAGCCAGCTGCCGCAGACCGGCGGCAGCTGGCAGCAGTTCACCAACCAGCCCTATCAGGCGCAGCCCGGTGACTACACCGACCCGTTCTGGGGCAACGAGGGGGCCGGCTTCTCGCTGGTGTCCGGGCGGGTTACCGCGCTCGTGACTGCACCGGACGGCGCGTGGTTCGCCGGCACCGCCGACGGCGGAGTGTGGCGCACTTATAACCAGGGCAAGACCTGGACGCCGGTGTTCGACTCGATGCCGACGCTATCTATCGGGGCGCTCGCAATCGACCCGGCAAACGGCTCGCTGTGGGTCGGCACTGGCGAGTCGAACGTCTCCCAGGACTCCTACGCCGGCACCGGTACGTACGTCTCGTACAACGACGGCCGGACGTTCCGCAACGTGGGCGCCGTCCACGGCATCAGCCCGCTGGCATCGCACACGACGTTCCGCCTCGCGTTCGAGCGGGACGGCACCGCGTTCGCGGCGACGGACAACGGCCTGTTCCGGTACTCGCCGCACACCGGCTCGTGGACCGAGGTGCTCGACCCGGCCGGCCCGGTCGACAACCCGCCGTACGACCAGCAGGTGACCGACGTCGCCGTCGTGCCGCGCACGGGCGGCCAGGACGTGATCGCGGCCATCGGCTGGCACGGCCCTGGCAACACCCAGTACAACGGCTTCTACGAGTCGACCGACCGCGGCCGCACCTTCAGCAAGGTGACCACGACCGGCGACATCGACGCCAGCGACCAGGGCCGCGTCACGTTCGCGTACTCGCGCGACGGGTCCAGGCTGTACGCGATCGTGCAGTCGATATCCGAGCTGGCCGCGGGCGATCCCACGGTGCTGCAGGGCATCTTCGTCTCCTCCGGCAGCCCGGCGAGCGTGGCCGGCCCGTGGACGCAGATTGCCGACGTCAACAAGCTCGGGGCCTCCGGCTCGGCGCTGAACCCGCCGGTCAGCCCGACCTACCAGCCCGGCGTTCAGGCCTGGTACAACGAAGACCTGGCGGTCGATCCGCACAACCCGGACCATGTGTACGCCGGCCTGGAGGAAGTGTTCGAGTCCACCAACGCCGGCAGCACCTGGGTCACGGCGAGCCCGTACTGGAACTACACGCTGCCGTGCGAGCAGACGACGGCTGGCTGCCCGAACACCACCCACCCCGACCAGCACGCCATGATGATCACGGACGGCAAGATCGTCATCGGGAACGACGGCGGTGTCTACAGCCGGCCGCTGTCCGACGACGCCGAGGACGGCCAGTGGTCCGACCTCAACGCGACGCTGCGCACGATGCAGTACTACGACGCGCGGGCCGGCTCGCTGCCGGGCGGCGGCACCCTGGCGGTCGGCGGTATGCAGGACAACGGCACGTCGGTGGTCAGCAACCTGACCAGCCAGATGTCGGAGGCAGCCGGCGGTGACGGATTCGACGTGGTGGTGGACCCGGGCAACGCGAACAACTGGGTCGGCGAGTACACCGACGGCACGATGTACTCCACCACCGACGGCGGTCACTCGTTCTTCGACACGGTGAGCCCGACCTGCATCGGCCAGGAAGAGCTCGGCCTAGCGCCGCGATCGGACTGCGACCCGAACGCTCGGTTCGTCACCCCGCTGATCCAGGATCAGCAGAATCCGGACACGTGGGTCACCGGCGGTGAGTTCGTGTGGGTGACCAAGGACGGCTGGAACACCAGCTGCACCGACAGCGCCTGCTCGTGGACGCCGGTGTACGACCTGGGCGCGGCCAACGCCGTCACGGCGCTGTCCGCCGCCAACAACGGCAGCGTGATCTACGCGGCGTGGGTCGGCGGCGGGGGTAACCCGGGCCCGTCCTTCGCCGACGGGATCGCCACCAACTACGGCGGGACCTGGCACCAGGCGAACATGGCCGGGCTGCCCAGCCGCTACATCGCGGGCGTGACCGTCGATCCGGCCGACCCTGCGCACGCGTACGCCATCTTCAATGGCTACTCGCGTCGCTTCGTGCCGGGCGGTGGTGTCGGCCACGTGTTCGAGACCTGGAATGGCGGTCAGTCCTGGACCGACATCTCAGGGAACCTGCCCGACATCGCCTCCGACGCGCTCGTGCTCAGCCATCACCACCTGGCACTGGCCACCGACGGCGGCGTGTTCACCGCCCGCGAGGGTCACGGCTCGCACACCTTCTGGTCCAGGCTCGGCCACGGGCTGCCGAACGCGGCAGTGGACGACCTGACCAAGGGCCCGGCTGGTTACATCTACGCCGCGACCCACGGCCGCGGCATCTGGCGGATCCGCTTCTAGCGGTCAGCTGGCGAGGGCCCGGCGACGGCACGTCGCCGGGCCCCGCCGCGGTCAGCTGCTCGCCCCTGCCAGCGTCTTGACCATGATCAGGCAGTGCTGGGTCGGGCTCCAGAAGTCGGGGAACTCCTCCAGCGGCGTGAAGCCGATGCCGAGGTAGAACTTCCGGGTCAGCGCGTAGCCGGCGTCCGGGTTGCTCGGACCCAGCGTCTTGACCTGGAGGAACTGCACGCCGTCGGCGGCCAGGTCCGCCTCGGCCGACGAGACGAGCGCGCGGCCGGCCCCGGTGCGGTGCAGCGCCGGGTCCACCGCGAGCAGGTAGATCTCCGCCGCCGCCGGGAAGTGCCGTCTCACCAGCAGCACCCCGGCGGGCCGCTGTCCGCTGCCGTGCCGCGCGCCGTCCTGCCAGGCGAGGTACGTCGGCAGCCGGCCGGCCGCCTCGACGTAGCCGGCGTTGGACTCCTCGAAGCCGAACCAGTGCGGCAGCAGTCCCAGCAGCCGGGCCACCGCCGCGGGATCCTGGGTGCCGCTAGTAACCCGCCACTGCGCCCGGCTTTGCATGGGCCGCACCTTAGCCGTCCGCGCGGCCAGTCGGCATCCGCATTTGGCCGCCGTGCAGGGCGGCCACCAGCCGGGCACCTGGTCGCGGTAGGTTTCATACTCCGCGCCGAAGCGCCTGGTTATCGTCGGCTCCTGCCGCCAGCGGACGAATCCGAGACGTACCTGGGGCTGGTTCGCTGCGCGGCGGCGGCATCTTCGCCATCTGGCTCCACCGGGCTGCTCGACGGGACGCTATTAGCTGAAAGTGCCAGGCGCCGGCGCTGAGCGCTAGGCCACGCAGTATTTCCGGATCGTGTCGAGCACCTGCTGCGGCGCGCGCACTGTCGGGTAGTGGTCGACGCCGGGCATCCTGATCAGCGCGCAGCCGGGGATCCGCGCGGCTGCCTGCTCGTCGCACTCGATGATCGCCCGCTGGTCCAGATCACCCACCATGATCACCGCCGGCGTGCTGATCTCGCCGAGCCGGCCGAAGGCCGGGGCGTCCTCCCGCTGGAACTTCTCCTGGCCGCCGTACGCACGGGCCGCGGACCTCGCCAGGTCGGTCACGAACGGGTCCGGCCCGGCCGCACCCCAGATCCGCACGCATAGGTCCGCCAGCGCGTCCACGTCGCCGCCCGCCAGCCGCGCGTCGAACTCGGCGTCGAGTTCGGGTTCCGGCGGCCAGTCGTAGCCGGTGATCCCGGGAGCGAGCAGCACCATGCTGCGGACCCGGGCGGGCTCGGCGAGCGCGAGATCGACGATCGTGCCGCCGCCGCCGCTGCAGCCGGCGAAGTGCGCTTGCCCGATCCCGAAGTGGTCGAGCACCGCGAGCAGGTCGAGCAGTAGCGAGTACTCCTGCGTCGCCGCGGGCGACCTGCCGAAACCGCGCACGTCGTACCTGATGGCGCGGTACATGTCGCAAAGCTGCGGCCAGATCGGGTCCCACATGCGCGAGTCGGCGACATGCTCGTGCAGCAGCACGAGGACCGGCTTGTCGCCACCCGAGTCCTCGGCCCAGATTTTGTCGGCACCGGCCGGCACCATTGTCTGCATGACTCGACGCTACAGGGTCGCCGGCTGCTGTGCCGGGCTCGACTCCTCGCACGCCGCCGAGCTCGCCGGCCGGGTCCAGGCCGAGCCGTGGCTCGCGCGCGCACTCGACGCGGTCGCCGCCAGCGGCCTTCCCGACGCCTGGATCGGCGCCGGGGTGATCCGTGACGTCGTGTGGGGCCAGCTGCACGCCGGCTTCGATCCGGCTGCGGTGCGCGACATCGACGTGGCCTACTTCGACGCCGGTGACCTGAGCCCCGAGCGCGACCAGGCCGCGGTGCGGACGCTCGCGGGCATCGCCGGCTACCCGTGGGAAGCCACCAACCAGGCGGCGGTGCACACCTGGTATCACGAGTACTTCGGCGGGCCGCCGGTGCCGCCGTTCGGCAGCGTGCACGAGGCGGTGGCGACATGGCCGGAGACCGCGACGTGCGTCGCGCTGCGACCGGCAGGCGGCATCCTGGCGGTCTGTGCGCCACACGGGCTCGCCGACCTGCTCGCGGGCATCTGGCGGGTCAACCCGGTCCGGGTGACGCCGGCTACCTCGAGGGCGCGGCTGCACCGCCAGCAGGTCGGCCTCCGCTGGCCGCGGGTCGAGGTCATCGGGCCGGCCGAGCCGGGCGCGCACTGAGATACTGCACTCGATGGGGGACGACGAAGCGCCGATCGCCGGGCTGACCCGGCAGGGCCGGGCGGCGGGCCTCGCCCTGGCGGGACGACTCGGGCTGCCCGCTGCTCATCCGGCGGTGCTGTCGAGCCGCGGCAACCTGCTCCTGCATTTCGCGCCCGCGCCGGTGGTCGCCAGGGTCGCCACGCTCACCGCGTGGAGCCGCCATGATCCGCTCGCGTGGCTGGCCAGAGAGGTAACAGTCGCCGGCTACGTGGCCGGGTCCGGCGGACCTGCCGTTCCCCCGTCGAGGACCGTCGATCCGGGGCCGTATATGCAGGACGGCTTTGCCATCAGCCTCTGGGAGTACGTGCCGCCGGACCCGCGCAGGCCCGCCGCGGGCGAGGTCGGCGCGGCGCTCGCGAGCCTGCACCTGGCGGCGGCGGGATGTCCCGCCGAGCTTGGCGAGCTGACGGCCGGCCGGGAGCAGATATCCGAGGGACTTGATGCGCTGGAACGCCGGCGGCTACTCGCTCCGGCCGTCGTCGACGCGCTGCGGACCAGGCATCGGGCCCTGCTGGCACGTGTCGAGGGCCGCGGCCCGGCGATAGTCCTGCACGGCGACGCGCACGCGGGCAACCTGCTCGCCGCGCCCGGCGGCTGGCGGTGGATCGACCTCGAGGAGGCGTGCCGCGGGCCGGCGGAGTGGGACCTGGTCTGCATGACGGACCAGGCCGGGCCGGCGGCTCCCGCTGCCCTGCGCGGTTACGCGGACCGGTCCGGGTGCCCGCTGCCCGGCGCCGCCGACCTCGCGCTCTTCCACGACCTGCGGATGCTGGAGGCGGTGGTCTGGACGAGCTGCATGGCGCACCTCTATCCGGCGAGGTATGCCGGCCAGGCGCGCGAGCGGCTCGCGACGTTCCTGCGCGAATGACCGCCGGCAAAATGTCGATCCGCGGCCGGCCAGTTCGTGTAGCTGCCGAGAGGCCGGCCAGCCGGCACCCACCAGCGAGGAGGAGCTGCCATGGGCAGGATCGTGAGCACCGAGTTCGTCTCCGTAGACGGCGTGATGGAGGAGCCGCGGTGGACCTTCGAGTTCGACCGCGGGCCCGAGGGGGACAGGTTCAAGCTCGACGAGCTGTTCGCCGCCGACGCGATGCTGCTCGGCCGCGTCACCTACCAGGGGTTCGCGCAGGCCTGGCCGGGTCAGACCGACTCGGAGGGCTTCGCCGACCGGATGAACGCGATGCCGAAGTACGTGATCTCGCAGACCCTCGCCGACGAGGACGCGACCTGGGCCGGCACGACGGTGCTGCGCGGCGACGTGCTGACGGAGGTGCGGGAGCTGCGGGACCGGACGGAGCGGGACATCCTGGTGCACGGCAGCGGTCAGCTCGTGCACGCGCTGCTGCGCGAGGGCCTGGTGGACGAGCTGCGGCTGATGGTCTTCCCGGTCCTCCTGGGCAGCGGGCTGCGCGCGTTCCCCGACGGCAAGATGCAGGCGAAGCTCGCGGTCACCGGCGCCACCCGGATCCGTGACGGCATCATGCTGATGACCTACCAGCCAGCGGGCCAGTAATCGGACGAAACGGAGTACACCATGACGCAGTACCTGCTCAGCGTCCATTCCGTCGAGGGGCAGTCGGCGCGCGCGCCGGAGGAGGACCAGCAGGCGTTCGCGGACGTCGCGGCGTTCAACTCCGAGCTGCAGGCGGCGGGGTCCTGGGTGTTCGGCGGCGGGCTCGAGCCGGCCGCCACCGCGAAGGTGGTGCGGGTGCGGGACGGCGAGCTGTCGCGCACCGACGGGCCGTTCGCGGAGGGCAAGGAGCAGATCGGCGGATTCTGGGTGATCGAGGCCGCCGGCCTGGAGGCCGCGCTCGCGCTGGCGGCGCGCGCCAGCGAGGCCTGCCGGGAGCCGGTGGAGGTCCGCGCCTTCCAGGCGGGCTGACGCCGGCAAGCCCGCCAATTACGAACAAGCATTCGACCACTCGGCCACAATGTCGGTGGCGGTCGTTATGCTAATCGAATGGGCTGGGATAATCCGCCGGTCCCGTGGCCGGAATTCGAGCGGCGGCTGTCCTGGGGCGCGGCGCCCGGCGGTCCCGGGCGGGAGACGCCGCAGTCACCCGAGCCGGCCGCGGCGAGCCCGCCGGTACTCCGGCTGCCGGTCGTCAGCGGCGCGCCGCCATGGGCGGAGCTGCACTGCCACTCGTCCTACAGCTTCCTGGACGGCGCGTCGAGCCCCGCCGAGCTGGTGCACGAGGCAGCCGAGCGCGGCCTGGCCGCGCTGGCGATCACCGATCACGACGGCATGTACGGGGTGCCGCAGTTCGCCCAGGCGGCGGCGCGGCTGCGGCAGGCCGGGGCCAGCCTCGGCACGGTGTTCGGCGCGGAGCTCAGTGTCGGCCAGGACTACGCTGGCCAGAACAGCGGGGTGCGGCCCGGGTCGCCGCGGGCGGGCGTCCCCGACCCGGCCGGCCGCCATCTGCTGGTGCTCGCCCGTGACCCCGAGGGCTACCGGCGCCTCTGCCGCGTCATCAGCGCCGCGCAGCTCGCGGGCGGCGAGAAGGGCCGGCCGGCCTATGACGAGCCGGCCCTGGCCGGCGAGCACGACGGGCACTGGGTGATCCTGACCGGCTGCCGCAAGGGCGCGGTGCCCGCCGCGCTCGCCGCGGGCGGCCCGGAGGCGGCGGCGCGCGAGCTCGACCGGCTCGTCGCCGCCTTCGGCGGGCAGAACGTGCGGGTCGAGCTGACCATCGGCAACCACCCGGCCGACGACGAGCGCAACGACGCGCTGGCCGAGCTCGCCGCGGCCGCCGGCATCGGCGTCATCGCGAGCAGCAACGTGCACCACGCCGCGCCGCAGGACGCCCGGCTGGCGCAGGCGCTGGCGGCGATCAGGGCCAGGTCGAGCCTGGATGAGATGGACGGCTGGCTGGCCGCCGCCGGCGGCGGGTTCCTGCGTTCCGGCCAGGAGATGTCGGCCCGGCTGCAGCGCTATCCGGGGATCATGGAGCGGACGGCGGAGCTGGCCGCGGAGTGCGCGTTCGACTTCCACGTCATCGCGCCCCGGCTGCCGGACTTCCCCGTTCCCGGCCGGCACAGCGAGGAGAGCTGGCTGCGCGAGCTGACCGCGCGCAAGGCGCCGGACCGGTACGGCCCGCGCGGCAGCGAGCGGGTCCCCGGCGCCTATGCCCAGATCGACCGGGAGCTGGCGGTCATCGGCCAGCTCGGCTTCCCCGGTTACTTCCTGATCGTGCACGACATCGTAGATTTCTGCGTGCGCAAGCACATCCTGTGCCAGGGCCGCGGCTCGGCGGCGAACTCGGCGGTCTGCTACGCGCTGGGGATCACCAGCGTCGACCCGGTGCAGCACGGCCTGCTGTTCGAGCGGTTCCTGTCCGCGGGCCGGGACGGGCCTCCCGACATCGACCTGGACATCGAGCACAAGCGCCGGGAGGAGGTCATCCAGTACGTCTACGAGAAGTACGGCCGCAAGAACGCCGCGCAGGTCGCGAACGTGATCAGCTACCGGCCGCGGATGGCGATCCGGGACGCGGGCCGCGCGCTCGGCTACGCACCGGAGCAGCAGAACGAGTGGTCCAGGCAGGTGGGTCCGCGGTCCTACGCTCCCGGCCAGCCGGTACCGCCCGACGCCGGCGTGCCGGAGGCGGTCGTGGAGCTCGCCGAGCGGATGCAGAAGCTGCCACGGCACCTGGGCATCCACTCCGGCGGCATGGTGATCTGCGACCGCCCGGTTGGCGAGGTGTGCCCGGTCGAGTGGGCCAGGATGCCCAATCGCAGCGTGCTGCAGTGGGACAAGGACGACTGCGCCTACGCCGGGCTGGTCAAGTTCGACCTGCTCGGCCTCGGCATGCTGACCGCGATCCGGGACTGTTTCGACCTGATCGAGCAGGCGCACGGCGTCCGCTGGGACCTGCACACGATCGGTCAGGAGGATCCCGGTGTCTACGCGATGATGCAGCAGGCAGACACGGTCGGGGTATTCCAGGTCGAGTCGCGCGCGCAGATGGCGACGCTGCCCAGGCTCCGGCCGGAGAAGTTCTACGACCTGGTCATCGAGGTCGCGCTGATCCGGCCCGGCCCGATCCAGGGCGGCTCGGTGCACCCGTACATGCGCCGCCGGCACGGCGACGAGGTGGCCGACCTGCCGCACCCGCTGATGAGGCACGCGCTCGGCAAGACGCTCGGTGTGCCGCTGTTCCAGGAGCAGATGATGCAGATCGCCATGGACTGCGCCGGGTTCAGCCCGACCGAGGCGGACCGGCTACGGCAGGCGATGAGCTCCAAGCGCGCGCCGGAGCGGATCGAGGAACTGCGCGAGCGGCTGCTGGCCGGGATGTCCGAGCGCGGCATCCCGCTGGCGGTCGCGGAGGACATCTACGTCAAGATCCTGGCGTTCTCCAGCTACGGCTTCCCCGAGTCGCACGCGATCAGCTTCGCGTACCTGGTCTATGCCAGCGCGTGGCTGAAGTGCTACTACCCGGCTGCGTTCACCGCCGCGCTGCTCCGGGCACAGCCGATGGGCTTCTACGCGCCGGCCAGCCTGATCGGCGACGCCCGCCGACACGGCGTCCGGGTACGCGGCGTCGACATCAACGCGAGCGGGGTGCTCGCGACGCTCGAGCCCGCCGCGCCCGGCTCGGCGGCGCCGGGTTCGCCCGCGCCGGGTCCGCCCGCGCCGGGTCCGCCCGCGCCGGGTCCGCCCGCGCCGGGTCCGCCCGCGCCGGGTCCGCCCGCGCCGGGTTCGCCTGCGCGGCGTTCCGCGGCGGCGGCGTCAGACGTGCCGGCCGGGGGAGCGCCGGTCCCGGGCCAGCCGGTCATCCGGCTCGGCCTGTCCGAGGTGCGCAACCTCGGCACCAGCGCGGCGGAGGAGATCGTCGCCGGTCAGCCCTACCGGGACCTGGCGGACTTCGCCCGGCGCACGACAGCGCCGGCCGCCGCGCTTGAGGCGCTCGCGCTCGGCGGCGCGTTCGGCTGCTTCGGGATCAGCAGGCGGGAGGCGCTGTGGGCAGCGGGCGCGGCCGCGACGATCCGCCCCGGTCAGCTGCCCGGCACCACCCTCGGCATGATCGCGCCCCCGCTGCCCGTCATGACCGCGGCCGAGGAGACGTTCGCTGACCTGTGGGCTACCGGCACCTACGGCACGCACCCGATCGAGCACATCAGGGACCTGCTCGAGGCCGACGGGATACTGCGCTGCGCCAGCCTGACCACCGCGCGCAACGGCGCGCAGGTAGCGGTCGGCGGCCTGGTCACGCACCGGCAGCAGCCGGGGACCGCGCGCGGCGTGGTGTTCCTCAGCCTCGAGGACGAGAGCGGCATGGCCAATATCATCTGCCCGCCGGCCGTGTGGCAGCGCTATCGGAAGATCGGCGTGGACGCGAACGCGCTGCTCATCTACGGCAAGGTGGAGCGGCTCGACGGTGCGGTCAGCCTGCTGGCGAGCCGGCTCAGGCGGCTGAAGGTGGTCGCCGCCGCCCGCAGCCGCGACTTCCGCTAGCCCGCCGCCGTCATCGTCAGACAATCCTGGCCAACTGCGACAAGGATGGAGCCGGTGGAGTCAGTGAACATACGCCGGCTGGCGGCGATCGACATGCACGGCATCGCCGGCACCCGGCTGCGTCGGCTTCTGGTCACAGTGGAGTTCTTCGCCGGCGCGGCCGGAGGCCTCGGCCTCGGCATCTGGGTCGCCTTAGCGGCCACGTCCGCCGGATCGCGGGTGTTCGCTGCCTGGCTGGCCGGCGTGGGCGTCAGCTATGCGGCACTGGCCTGGTAGACGGTGCCCTTGTCGCGGCCCGGCGCGCTTGCCGCCGAGCTCGCCGGCGCGGACGTGCCAGGCGAACTGCGCTACTACAGCCTCCGGCAGTTCTGGGTCGTCGTGCCTGCCCTGTTCGCGGTCCTCGCGCTCCGGCAGCACCGGCGCGTCAGCGCCACTTCCTAGCCGCGCTCCTGGTGCCTACGATCGGTGATGTGCCTGACGAGCGGCCCGACGAAGGCTGGGAAGCGATCGTGAGCGCGATGCAGGCAGCCGGACCGGTGCAGGAACGCCGTTCGAGGTACGGCGACAAGCCCGCGCTCTGGACCGACCGGCGCGAGATCGCGCACCTCGAAGCGCCCGGCGTCATCGACGTGCGGATCACCCGGGCGGGCTGGTCACGCGCGCAGGGAGACTTCGGCGCTCATCCCGCGGTGCGGCGGGATCCTTCCCGGCGCGACTGGATCGAGCTGCGCATCGGATCCGCCGACGAGGCACGCCAGCTGGCAGGCCTGCTGGCAATCGCGGTCAGCGCGAACACCTGAGCTCCTGATGCCGTGGTCGAGAACCTCGGGCTGAGCCGGACAAGGTCCGCGAGATCATGTGGCGCACCCGGTGTTATGCACAGGTTCTGCCCGGCCAACAAAGATCTTGGAGTGTTTGGTGGCTGACAGCCACCAAACACTCCAAGATCTTTGAGCGCGCCGTGAGCCAGGGCGCGATTAGTCCTGATAAAGCGGCGATGACTGTTTCATCTGGCGCAGCATCATCCGCATCTCGGCGACTACCGTGCCCGATCCGTCCCGCGCCCGGCTGTCGAACCACAGCACCTCGGTCTTCGGCGTCTGGCTGAGCGCGGTGACCGCGCCGGTCACCCGGTACGCGGCGCCCAGGAAGACCGGCCCGCTGCGGAACCGGATCTCGATCGCGCCGAACAGGCCGACGTGCTGGCCCATCGAGTCCCTGAGGCCGGCCAGCAGGTCGCTGTAGAGCAGGTGCACCACCGTCGACGGAGCCGCGACCGGCCCGCCCCAGGGCGACGATCCGGTGTACCAGTCAAGTGGCTCGGTCATCGCGCCAGCCGAGATCGCGGATCGCTGCCGGTCGCCGTTGACGACCACCTGGCAGTCGCCGATCGGATCACCGGGCCGCAGCGCCTTGAGGATGCGCAGCTCAGCGGGGTCTACCGGCCGCAGCTCGCGCCCGCGCAGCGCCGACTCCGCCTGCGGGCTGCCGGCCGCGGCGGTGCCCTCCGCCACGAGTGCACCCTCGGGCGTCGTCGCCCATGCCCGCACCTGCGCGTCGCTGCCGTCCGCGGGCGGCCGCTCGATCAGCGCCAGGACCGGCTCGCCGTCGGTGGTCGCGGTCCTGAAGTAGAGGGAGAGGCAGCCGGTCTCGAACCACCTGGGCCCGAACGCGTCCAGCAGCAGCGGCGGGAACTGGTCCATGTGGACGCTGCCCGCCACGGTCCCGCCCCGGAACCCGAGTGCGGACGCGGTCGCGTCGTCGTGAATGCTGCCGGCCACGTGCGCCGCCAGGTTGCGCGGCGTGCGCACCGGCCCGGTGATGACGTCTTGCTCGCTCATGTCTCAACTATCGGGACACTCAGGACTGAAGATCAAGAGGGCCGCCGCCGGGCACGGGATAATCGAGATGTGCCGGCCGTCCCCGAAATGGCACGATGAGCGCCGTGCTGCTGTCCCTGCCCGGCGCTGGCGAGCGTGATGATGACGTCATCGAGCTGGTTGAGCTCGAGGCCGACGGCAGCCTGTGGGGCGGCAGCCGCGGCGACCGGGACGCCTACGGCACTGCCGCCGACGTGATCGCGTCCTTGTCGCAGCGGCCGCCCGCTGATCCGTGGGTGCGAGCTGCCGCCGCCGCACTCGGCCGCGAGGAGACATGGGGCATCGGCGGCGGCTGGCGGCGACCGTTCCTCGAGGTGGTGCAGGGGAGCGATCAAGTGTTCTACCACGTCACCGCCGCTGCCAATCGCGCCTCGATTCGCCGGCACGGCCTGGACTGGCGCCGGATGGGCGCGGCGCCCGGCGTCGCCGGAAGCCCGGGCCCGGAACTGCCGGGCGTGTTCGTCTGCGACGCCGGCGACGTCAGTTTCTTCCTGCGAATGGCGCGGTCACCCTCGGATGTCTGGTCCGTCGACGTTGGCGGGTTCTGGCTGGAGACGGGACCGGACGGATGGTGGGTCATCAACCATCCGGTCCCGTCCCACCGGCTCCGGCTGGTCGCGCAGGAGGTGCGGGAGCGTGCCTCGGAGCCGTTCGGATAGCGGATGGCGGGGCGCTAGTGAGCGTTGGGGCACGCGGATGGGAGGCTGCAGGCATGAGCTTCTTCGACTCGATCCCTAAGCCGCCGCCGCGAGCGCCGGAGCGCCATCCGCGACCCGCGTGGCTGCGCCCGGAAGCGGTGCTCCCCGGCTCGGTCCAGGGCGAGCTCGTCCTCGCGCGCACCGACGAGGTGGCCATCGCGATCGGCAGCATTCGGGCTTACCCGAACGGCTTCGAGTTCACCGTGCACGTCCGTTTCCGCGAGGCGGCGGCAGATTTCGGCCCCGGGCACGATCCGTTCAGCTGGCACCGGCGCGGTCATGGCGGGTCGGGGCCGCCGGACGTGCTGCGCCTCGGCGTCGCGTACGCCGACGGCCGCCGCACCGCCACGACCAGCGGGCAACCGGGGCCCGGCGACGAGGACGACGGTCAGCTCCGGCTCATGCATCAGGGGGGCGGCGGCTCGGCGCTCGGCTTCGATCAGAACTTCTGGCTCTATCCGCTGCCGCCCCAGGGTCCGGTCGCCTTCGTCGCGGCTTGGCTGGAGTTCGGCGTGCCCGAGGTCACCGCGGAGATCGACGCCGCGGCCATCCAGGCGGCCGCGGAGCGCGCCGTCGTGCTGTGGCCGGAGCAGCCGGGCGACGAGTCGTGCGGGGCGTGGAACTCCGAGACGATCACCGCGCACCGGCCCGCCAAGGCGGGCGAGGAGTGACTGGCCGGCCGCCGCTGGCCGAGCGGCTGGATCTGAGGCCGCATCCCGAGGGCGGCTGGTTCCGCGAGACGTGGCGCTCGCCGGTCAGCTTCCGGCCGGACGGCTACGACGGCCCCCGCGCCGCCGCGACCGCGATCTACTTCCTGCTGCAGCCGGGCGAGGAGTCCCGCTGGCACGTCGTGCGCTCGGACGAGCTGTGGTTCTGGCACGCAGGCGGGCCGCTGGCCCTGCGCCTGGGGGGGAACGGCGGCGCGCCCCTGGCCGGCAGCGTGATCCTGCTTGGCGGTGACGTGGCCGGCGGCCAGCGGCCGCAGGCCCTGGTGCCGGGCGGGACCTGGCAGAGCGCGGCGCCGACGGTCGCGGCGCCGGCGCTGGTCAGCTGCGTGGTCGCGCCGGGATTCGACTTCGCCGACTTCCGGCTTGGCTAGTCGGCCCAGCCCGCCGCGAGCCCGCTGACCCACGCCGCGCACTCGCCCGCTGCGGCGGGCGGCGTGCCGAGCAGCACGACTTCCGTCACGCCGGCGCGCTCGAGCAGCGGCACCGCCGCCGGGCTGGCGTCGGTGAGCGCGACGGCGATGCTCAGGTCGGCTGGTGACCGCCCGCGGTCGCGGCAGTATCCGGCGAGCGCGCCTGCTCGCTCCACCGCGTCGTCGAGGGTCAGGCCGAAGCCGTACCAGCCGTCGGCGATGGCCGCGACCCGCCGCAGCGCCGTGTCGGAGTTGCCGCCCGCGACCACCGGGATGCGGCCGCCGCGGACCGGCTTGGGATAGACCCGGATGCCGTCGAACCGGGTGAACTCGCCGTCGAACGAGGCCACGTCCGCCGACCACAGGGCGCGCAGAGCGCCTACGTACTCCGCCGTTCGCGCGCCGCGCCGCTCGAACGGCACACCGAGCGCCGCGAACTCCTCTGCCGACCAGCCGATGCCGACCCCGAGGGTCAGGCGCCCGCCGCACAGCACGTCCAGGGTGGCAATCTGCTTGGCCGCGAGCACCGGGTTGTGCTCGGGCAGCAGCAGGATGCCGGTCGCGAGGCCGATACTGGCGGTGACCGAGGCGGCGAGCGTGAGACAGAGCAGCGGGTCCAGCCAGTCGGCGTCGGCCGGCACGGTGAACCGCCCGTCCGCCGCGTACGGGTAGCGCGAGCGCGGCTCGTCCACCATCGCGACGTGCTCACCGGCCCACAGGGTGACGAACCCGGCCTGCTCCGCCGCGCTGCTCACTGCCCGGATGATCTCCGGTCGCGCCCCGGTCCCGATCCCCAGTGCGTGCAGGCCAGTCCGCATGTCCGCCCCCGCTGGCTCGCGTTCAGTGACAGGCAAGCAACGCTACCGCGCCGCCGAGTCGTCCCGCCCTGGCTTGCCCGCCGTGCCGTCGTCCAGTCTGCTCGGAATCCGGAACTCGAGCTCGGACCACGGGTCTACGACGACCGCTACCTCGTCGTCGACGTTCGCCAGCAGCGCGCCGCCGTTGACGCTGAGAACCGACAGCTGCTGCCACTCCGGATTGCGCAGCAGTGCCTCGCGCATCACTCCGGCGTTGGTGAAGACAGGCAGCAGGATGACCTCCCTGTCCTCGATGTCCACGGCGAAGTGGAGCAGGTCTGAGTCGGTGCCGCGGTCGAGGACCGAGGTGTCACCGGCCATGTGCCCGAGTGCGTAGATTTCGACCTCCGAGACGGCGGCCCGGATGGCCTGCGCCTGGTCAAGATTTCCGGCCGCCTGCCGCAGGACTGCTTCCACCCGCTCCAGGCCGAGCGAATCGTCCGCCGGGAACTCTTCCTCGGCATCCGCCACCGGCGGCAGCATGACGTACCGGAAATCCGACCACAGGTTGAGCACGGGTACCGCGCCCGGTCGGATCTGGGCGAGCAGTTCCGCGCCGGCGGAACGGCGGACCGCGAGCAGGTAGGAGTCGGCAACGCGGGTCAGGGCTACCCGGATGGCGGCCGGGTTGGTGAAGATAGGCAGCACGGGCAGCTCAGACCCGTCCTCGCGGCGCAGGATGACGTACTCCGGTGCGCTCGCCGGGTCGGCGTCGGGGGCGCCGCGACCATGCAGCGCGTACACGTCGGCCTGCCTGACCGCGGCGGTGACCTCCGCCGCCCGCTCGTCCTGACCGGCCACCTCCCGGACGACGCGCTCCACCGATTCGACGGTATCAGCGCGCAGCGCCTCCAGCCACGGTCCGGCCGGCAGGTCCCGCGGATCGGTGTCGCGCAGCGCGGCGGCCTCGTCTGCGCGGCCGAGCCAGGCCAGCACGTCGGCGGTCAGCGACATCGTTTCGACCAGGTCGTCCCGATAGTCCGGGGTCTCTGCGGCCAGCGCCTGGTAGATCGCGGTGGCCTCCCGGGCGTCGGCCAGTGCCTCCGGCAGCTGTGTTTCGGCCGCGACACGCACGTCAGCGAGAAGCCACAGCGCGCTGGCGAGATTCGGTGCGGCCAGATCTGGCCGGTCCCTGGCCAGAGCCCGGCACAGGTCCAGTGCCTCTGCCGCCACGGGCACGGCGTCGACGGCGCGTCCTGCGCGGACCAGACTGCCGGCGAGACTGGCGAGCGCCAGCGCGAGCCCGTGAGGGTGCGCGACTGGGCTTGCCTGTGCCAGTTTTCGCTGCGCGTCGGCCGCCTCGGTCAGCGCCTGCAGGCCCTCCTCCGTCCGGCCGACCGCGAGCAGCTGCGTGCCCAGATGCACGAGCCAGGCCGCGAGCCTGGGCTGCATGGCTGCCGGGCTGACGAGCAGGAGCCTGCGGCCGATGGCCACCGCGCGCTCGGTGGACTCCAGCGCGGCTTCGCCCATGCCCTGACGGGCCAGCTCGGTACCCAGACAATCGAGCGCGATGGCGAGGTCAAGCTCGTAGCCACCAGGGTCGGCCGCCGCCAGCGGAGTGAGGATCTCGACTGCTTCCCGGCTGGCGTCCAGCGCCGCAGCGGCGTCTGTGCCACTCAGCATCAGGCCCAGGCTTCGCAGCGACCGTGCCAGCTGTGCCCAGCGCTTGACTGCCTTGTCGGCGGGTGACCCGGGACCGCCGGCGTGCTCGCTCAGAAGCCGGCGGTATATCCGGACCGACTCGTTCGTCGCCGCCAGCGCCTCGTCCGTCGCACCCCGAGCCCAGAGGTGGCGGCCCAGATCGGTCAGGGCCGCGGCCAGCCGGGGTTCGAGGTTCACCGAACCAGCGGTCACGAGCCGCCGGTAGATGGCGACCGCATCCTCGGTTGACGTCAGGGCGCCGGCGATGTCGCCGAGCTCGGCCTCGGTCTGGCCCAGGTCGTGCAGGGTCTGGGCAAGCTTCGACTGAGTATGCGCCGACGGGGCGAGCCGAGCGAAGATCCGCGCAGCCTGCGCGCTCGCATCTGTGGCCTCCGAAAACAGTCCGGCGTTCGCCTGCCGCCAGCCGAGATTGCGGTAGATGTCACCTCGCGTTTCCTCGCTTGTGGTGCGAGGCAGCCGTTCCGTCGCCACCCGCCTGGTGATCTCGGCGATGCCGGCGTCGAGGTCGACGCGTGCGCCGCTGGGCAGGCTCGACTCGACCGCGGACAGCACTTCCAGGTCGATCTCCCGGATCCCGGCCAGCCGGGACAGGACCTGTCCGCCGGCGGCGACGGCGAGCCACGGCCGGCCGAGGAGCAGCGGGCGCAGCTGGCGCTCGGCGAAGTGCGGCCAGCGGCGGGATACCTCGACGAGCACGGTCAGCGCCTGGCCCGCCCATTCGGGTACTGGCTGGTCCCGGTCGAGAGCGAGCAGCCTTCCGACGGCTCGCGCCGCCCACTGATCCTTCGGGGGCTCGGCCGGAAGGCCCGGCGTCTGCAGCGCGATGAAGTCCTCGGCCAGCCGGTCCGGGTAGAGCGGCTCGAGCACTCCATCCACGGCCGGATAACAGACGGCGTGATCGTCGAGCACCTGGCTGGCGGCCTCCTGCGAGGTCGCGATGCCGACCCGTCCGAGGACCGCGATCCCGACGTCGTACGGTACGTGATTCGTCAGAATCGCCGTGTAGACCGCGCGGGCCATCACCGCCGGCCGGGTGGCGAACTCTTCGTAGTCGCTGAAGAGCCGGCGCCAGTGCTCGCGCTCCCGGTCCAGCAGGTACTCCGAAACCGCCAGTGGTTCCAGCGGTGCGTTCTCGTTGTCCATGGCCGACTGCACCGCTGCCAGTGCGGCCATGTGAATCGTGAGCGCCCGGCTGAACGCGTTATTCGTGAAGACGGCGGCGCGAGGCCTCAGCCGCTCCTGCTGCTTGTCGACGTCGAGTATGTCCGCGAACCGGTCCCGCGCGGCTATGAATATCCGGAACCGCGTGTCGAGGTCATCGGCGAGCGGGGTGAGCTCCAGGCGATCAGCGTTTATCTGCGCCTCGCCGAGCCCGTACCTGAGCGACGTCCACCACGTCCCTTCGGATCGGGCGAGCAGCAGCACGCGCAGCTGCGCGGCATCGCGCAGGAGCGGGCCCGCAATCATGGCGATGAGATCGGACGGTGGCCACCGCTCGGCGTAGTCGACAATCACGACGCGCTTGCGGTCCGGCCGCGCCGCGGCGTCCGCTGACACCGCGCTGTCGTCTTGCGGTCTGCGCACGGCCTCTGACACCTGCCAGCCTGACTGCGCGCAGGCGACGGCGAACTCGGCAGCGAGCCGGCTCTTGCCCTCGCCGCCGGGACCGTGCACGAGCCGAACCGCGATGCCAAGCCCGGGATCGTCGCGCCAGCCAGCGAGCTGCCTCAGCTCGTCTTCCCGCTCGGTGAACGGGACCACACGGTAGCGAGCGGCCAGCAGCTTGCTCGGCTGACGCCGCGAGAGCGCCGGGACCGGCGGCGCCGTCAACGGGAAATCGCCGAGGAGATAGCCCGGCTCGACGGCCGGCCGCGAGCCGATGTTGACCGTCTCGGCCTGATTGATCACGACCTCTGCGTCCACATTAATGGCACGACCCAGGCCCGCCAGACGACCCACGCCGGCCAGACGACTCAGGCCGCGGTCAGCGCTCCGGCGTTCAGCGTCGGCCATCTATGTTGATGTTGACGTTGTCGGCTTCGCCGATTACGGTGCCTGCTCTCTTAATCCGCATCTTCGGCGCGCC
>Ga0335078_10005630_pt1 | contig 18522 bp, 18 predicted proteins | sample Lox_Sample_32_FD_206711 | JGI IMG/M metagenome (GOLD analysis project Ga0335078, IMG submission 206711) | Soil microbial communities from Loxahatchee National Wildlife Refuge, Florida, United States - Lox_Sample_3.2 | ecosystem: Environmental > Terrestrial > Soil > Wetlands | place: USA... | reverse complement strand
CAGCGACGCGGCAGCCCATACCGTCAACCGCGCTGTAGCCACGGCGTGTGCAGGCACCTCACATCAGGCTCCACGCGGTCCCCTCCGATCCGTTCAGCCCGGGAACGTTTGCATCGCCGGGAGCGCTGGATTTGAAGGGGAAGAGGAGATTGTCGGGGACTGGCGTGACGAACGTGACGGTCTTGCTCGTGCCCGGCGCGATGGGCGCAACGGTCGAGCTGCTGGGAAAGCACGCTGTTGACGAGCACCCCGAAGGGAGGTCGGGATACGCGGACAGGACGCTCGTGCACTGCACCTCGAAGCCGTGCTCCTTCGTGCCCTGGTTGGTGAGCGTGAAGGTGATCGTCGAGGCGTTCTGTGTCGTGATGACCGTCTTCATCCCCGCATCCGTGTCCGCGCCCGAATCGGGCGACCCGGCGTAGAAGCCCGTGTCGTCGACCACGAGGTCAATGGTGGCCGGCATGTCGTTGATGCCGTCGTTGTCGGGATAGCAGTCTCCCCCGTCGCCCGAAGCCGATGAGCCGGAGCTCGAGGAGGAGCTGCAAGCCAGGAGCGCGACGCTAGCGAGGGTGAGGATCGAACATCGATGGAGCCACATGAGCCGCGAGGATACGGACGGGGGCGCGCCCCTGGTATCCGACAATTGTCGGATGGAGGCGGCCTCCCGCGGCCGTACCATGATCGCAATGGCCGAAGCATCGCTCCCGACCACCCGGGATTTCCGTTTGACCCTCTACGTCGCCGTCGGTGCCCTCTTGGGCGGCTGCTATGTGCTCTTCGACATCGTGTCCGAGTCGCGCATCCGGGCCGGAACGCTGACGGGGCTGATGGCCGACGCGCACACCCTCGTCGATCGTCTGTCGCCAGTGCTCGTCGGGATCCTGCTCGGAGTGTGCGCGCACTACTTCCGCCTGCGCGCGCGCCTCTCGAGCGCCGAACGAGCCGCTGCTCGTGCTCGGGCGCGCTTGCAGAAAGTCGAGCGGGACCAGGCAGTCTGGGTCCTCGCCGCAGCGATGCTCCACGAGCTCAACAATCCGCTGCACGCAATCGGGCTGCTGGCCGACGAGCTGGCGGAGCCAGAGACCGAGGGCGACGCCGCTAGACGGAAGACCATCGTCGGGCGCATCCGGGCGCAGATCGACCGCGCGCGCGCTCACCTTCAGACGCTTCGCGCCATGCGCACGACGGGTGAGCCCGACGTGCAGCCGGTGACACTGGAGGGCGTCATCGGATCGGTCGCCGAGGAGGTTGCGCCGGTCGCGGGGGCGAGCGGCGTGGTCGTCGAGGCGCGCTGTGAGCGCTCCGTCTCGGCGTCGGCGGACCCCACCTACGTGCGCGTCATCCTCGAGAACCTCGTCGACAATGCACTCGCGGCCCTCCGAGAGGGGGGCGGAGCGCGCCTAACCATCCAGCTTGCCGAGGAGAGCGGCCGCGCGGTGGTGCGCGTCCGCGACGACGGCCCGCCCATCGACACCAAGATCGAGCCGGCGCTCTTCGAGCCGCTGCGCACTACCAAGACGCATGGTCTAGGGCTCGGCCTGCCCATTGCCCGCGCTCTCGCGCGCGCGATGCACGGGGACCTGTCGCTCGAGGACGGCGCGGGCAAGACCTTCCGCCTGGAGTTGCCGCTGCGGGAGGCGCACGGATGACCACGACGGTCTTGCTCGTGGAGGACGAGGACGACACGCGCGAAATGCTCGCGCGTTCCCTCGAGCGGGCGGGCTTCCGATGCTTACCAGCGCCCTCGGTCGCCGACGCGCTCGCCTTTGCGCACGGCCACCAGTTCATCGACGTGGTGGTGACCGACGTCGTGCTGAGCCGAGACGACGATCGCGGTGGCCTGCGCCTGCTACACGAGCTGCGCGCCGCCGGCGTGCTCGCTCCAGTCATTGTGATCACGGCGTACGCAGACGTCGACAAGGTCAAGACGGCGCTCAACGCCGGCGCCGCACACCTGATCGAGAAGCCGTTCCGCGCAAGCGACCTGTGCGACGCGATCCGGCGCGTGCAGCGGCCCGGGGCCGGGGTGCAGCACGTCGTCGCTCAGGTCCTCGGCCGCGCGAACCTCACCGACAAGGAGCGCGAGGTCGCTCGCTTGCTGCTCGAGGGCCTCTCAGTGCCCGAAATCGCCGAGCGCTCCGGCAACAGCCCCAAGACGATCCGCCAGCACGTCACGCGCATCTACGAGGAGTTCGGCGTGGGCTCTCACGTCGAGTTCTTTCGGCTCGTCTATCCACATTGAGCCCCCGCGGCGGTGGGGGGGGGTCGACGGGTACCACCCTTCGATGGTAGGCCGGACGGACTTTGCTCCCAGCGAGCTCCCGCTTCTCGCCCCTGCCGGTTCTGGGCGTGTGTCTCGCGCTCGCCGCGTGCGACACGCGCGACCCCGTGCCGCAGGAACGCGGGCCGGGCGCGGCGGAGTTCCAGGCGCCCACACAGGCGCGAACCCTACAGCCTGCGGGCCCACCCCTCCGCTGCGCCGACGACGGCTGGACCACGTATGCGCACGACGCCGCGCGCACGGGGACGAGTGCCGGATGCCTCTTCGGTCCGCTCCGCGCGAGCTGGACGTTTGCTCCCAAGCAAGTGGACGGCACGCCCTCGCATGCGGCGCGCGTCGTGGCGACGGCCGACGGCGTCTTCGCGACCGGCGGCATTGGACCCACGCCTACGATCTGGCGCCTCAATCCCGCAACGGGCGCCATCGTCTGGCGTTACGTGACAATGGCGGATGCTACTCGCGACGGCTGGCCAACACTTGCACCTGGCAAGGTGATGCTCATCGACGACGGAGTCTATTCGATCGATGCGCAGACGGGACACGGCCATCGTGGCGAGTTCGACGCGTGGGGTGAGTCGCTCACCGACGGAGAGCGACTCTACGCCGAGAACAATCGCTACTGGGACGGCTACGGGCTGTCGGTCAGTGCTTTCGACCTGGAGGCGCGTAAGCTCTGGCGGCGCGACTACCAGGCGCTCGTTCGCTTCTACACGCCGCCCGACGTGGGCGGAGTAGCGATGGCTGACGGCCGCCTGGTGCATGCAGCGCAGCATGGGCCGCTCGCGACCACCGGGCTGTCAGCCTTCGACCCGGGATCGAGCGAGCGGGTCTGGAGAATCGCCGTCTCTCCGCAGAGTTCCCCGAGCATCGCCGATGGGCTCGTGTTCACGGTCGAGAGCTCCAAGGGAGAGGCGATCGATCGGCTCGCGGCGCGCTCACTCGCCGACGGGACGCTGGCTTGGGAACGCGAGACAGCCGACGCGCATGGCCCGGCTCCGCTGCTGGCGCGAGGAATGGTCATCGTGCACGCTCGAAAGAGCGTGACCGCCTACGACCGGCGCACGGGCGCGCCGGCTTGGTCGACGCAGCTCCCGCGGACGGCCGATGCTGTGCAGTCGGCGACGACAATGGCCGCTGCAGAGGGGAGCGGCACGCTCGTCGTTCTCTCCGGGCGCACGATTCACCTGCTCGACCTGACCGACGGACGGGAGAGGTCATCGCTCGAAGTCGCGCCGCACGCGAAGCGTCTAGAGGGGCCCGTCGTCGCAGGAGGCGCCGTGTATGTTGTCGCCGACGGTATGCTGGTCCGCTTCGAGGACGCTGCGGTCAGGGACGCCTCGTTGCGCGCGTCCCTTCAGTGACGATTCAGTGCCGGGCTTCCTCGTCGTGTCACCACTGGGCGAAGGGCGGTACAATCGGCAGGAGAACACGATGCGCAAGGCTCTCGTGTTCATCCTACCGCTGGCACTGTGGGCAACTCGAGCCGACAGCTGGGCGATGGTCCCGCCGGGGGTGACGCTCCTTCACGGGTGAGGCCGGTACTGGACGATTGCCCAGGCGCGTCACACGGGCGTCGTTTGCGCATCGAACTGTAGGTGAAGGCTTTCTGGCCCGCGTACTCGATCCTGACCCTGTGCGCTTGCACGCCGGGCGAGCAGCGTTTCCCGCTGCGCGAGCCAGTTTGGAGAGACCGCGATCTGGAGTCGGTGAGCGTGCCCTGTCGTCCGGAACCGACCGAGAGCGACCCGCGCCACGTGTCCTGCGCGCCCCGGCGGACGACGATCCCGGAGGTCTGGACCGGCATCGATCACATCGTGCTCCGCCCCCTCACCGAGTCGCTCGGCGTGGTGACCGGCGGCGACGCCGAGAACGTGAACAGCCTCGACGAGGTGCCCGACTCGGCCTGGTTCACCAACCGGCATCGCGCGCCGGGCGGCTTCGATCCGTGGCTCGGGGCGTGCGATCCGTCGCTGCTGCTCGACCCCGATGGCTCGCCCGACGAGAGCTGGGTCATCGACCGCGGCAAAGAGGACGGCGCAGCATCGGGCTTTCGCGTGACCGTCCCGGGAAAGGGGAGATACCTGTTCAAGGCCGACAGCCCAGCCCAGCCCGAATTGCAGACGGCTGCGAGCGTCGTGGGGGCCGCCATCTACCACGCGGCGGGATTCAACACGGCCTGCGAGCAGATCGTCTACTTCCGCCCGTCGCTGCTGAAGCTCGCTCCGGGGCTCCACTACCGGCACAGCGAAATCGAGGACCTCAAGGACTTCGATCGCGCGGCGCTCGACGCCGTGCTGGATGCGTGCCCGCGCCGCGGGCCGCTAGTGAGAATGCACGCGTCGGCGTGGGTGAAGGGCTTTCTGCTGGGCCCCTTCCACTACGACGGGACGCGAGCCGACGATCCGAACGACGTCGTGCCGCACGAGAACCGCCGCGACGTACGCGCAGCGCGGCTCCTCGCCGCGTGGCTCGATCACGTCGACTCGCGCGACGCGAACAGCTTGGACTCCTGGCTCGCTGACGATCGGCGCACGCCCGCCGGATCGCCGGGTCACGTCGTGCACTACTTCATGGACTTCAGTCACACGCTGGGTCCCGACTTCGGGAACCGGCAGCGCACCGAACGGCTCGGCTACGAGTACCTCTACGACTGGGGGACCATCGCCGAGGACTTCTTCGCCCTCGGCATCCCAAGGCGTCCCTGGTACCGACCGCTGGGCGACCCTGGATACGAGCGCTTCCGGAACTACGACGTGCGGACCTTCGAGCCCGACGCGTGGAAGATGCAGTACGAGAACCCCGCATTCAGCCGCATGACGGAGGCCGACGCCGCGTGGATGGCCCGGATCCTGGCGCGCTTCACGCCGGACGACGTGCGTCGCTTCGCCTCGATGGCGCGCTTCACGGATCCCAGCGACACGGCGCACCTGGCGGAGGTGCTCGAGGGACGCCTCGAGCGGATCCTCGATCGGTATCTGACGCGACTCTCGCCCATCGGCGAGCTGCGCGTCGAGGACGGCGACCGGCTCTGCGGCGTCGACCTCGCGGAGGTTCGTTCGGTGCGCGCCTCCGCTCTCTTCCGCTACGCCGCGGACTGGTCGCGAGGTGGAACGCTTGCCGTCGAGGCCCGCGGTGGGGGCGACGTCTGCGCGCGACTCCCGCACGTGGCTCCAGACGGCGGCCCGCCCGACGACTCCGCTGATCGCTACGTCCGCGTGAGGGTCGTCGATGGCGTCGCGAAGGCGCCCTTGCTCGCGTACCTGTACGATCTCGGACCGACGCGAGGGTACTTCCTCGCGGGCGTCGATCGCCCGGAGCGCTGAGACATGAAGGCGACGCTCGCGATCGCCATCGCAGCCTTCGGGGTCGCCACTGCGTGCAGCGCACGAGCCGATCCGTCCACGACGACCTCACCCGCATCGCCCCCACCGTTGGGCCAGAAGCGCCCCGCACCAGACTACGGCCGGCCCAGACGGCGCGAGGACACCGGGCGGCAGATCGTGCCCTGGATCCCCCGCGTCGTCCTGTCGCCCATTTACCTCGCGACGGAGTACGGCATACGCGCGCCTCTGTCGGTCGTGGTGCCGGCGGCCGAAGAGGCCGAGCTGCCCCGCAAGGCGCGCGACTTCTTCCTCTTCCTGCCGGACCACAAGGGAGGGATCCTGCCGGTCGGATACCTGGACTTCGGCTTGAATCCGAGCGTCGGGGTCTACGGCTTCTGGAAGGACGCCTTCGCCGCCGGAAACGACTGGCACGCTCATGCCGAGGTCTGGCCGACCGACTGGTACGCGGTGTCCGTGGACGAGAGCGCGCGGCTCGATCGCGACAAGACCATCCAGTTCCGGTTCTCGGGATCCCATCGTCCCGACCGCGTCTTCTATGGAATCGGCCCCGACACGCTGCAGTCAAGCCAGAGCCGCTACACCGACGCCGTCGTCGACGAGGGCGTGTCGCTCCGCTGGAAGTACTGGCGCGCGAGCCGGATCGAGCTGGCAGTGGGCCTTCGCAGCGACGACCCCGGGCCCGGTCACTACGGCCACGACCCGAGCCTGCAGCAGGAAGCGGCGACCGGGGCGTTCGCGATCCCCTTCGGGTACGGGGAGCGGTACACGGCCGAGTACAACCGCATCGTCGCGTCGCTGGATTCGCGGAGGCCGGCGCCTGCTGCGGGGTCCGGCGTGCGCGTCGAAGGCAACGCGGAGCAGGTCAGCAACCTTCTCGGGACGCCCGCGTCGGGCTGGATACGGTACGGAGCGACCGCCGGCGGCTTCCTCGATCTCGATGGCTACGGGCACGTGCTCGGGCTCTCCGTCGTCGCGTCGTTCGCCGACCCGCTCGGCACCGCCCCCGTTCCGTTCACCGAGCTCGTGGGCCTCGGCGGGGAGGAACCGATGCTGGGATACCTGCCCCGGAGGCTCGTCGACCGGAGCGCCGCCGTGGCCGCGCTTCGCTACACGTGGCCCCTCGCACCGTTCTTCGGCGGGACCCTGGAGGCGGCGCTCGGCAACGTCTTCGACGAGCACCTTTCGGGCCTCCGGACGGGACGACTGCGATTCTCGGGCGACCTCGGGATCGCGACGGTGGGACTCTCCGACTACCAGATCGAGGCCGTCGTGGCGATGGGCTCCGAGACGTTCGAGCGCGGCGGCCAGATCGACTCGTTTCGCGTCAAGCTGAGCTTGAACCACGGCTTTTGAAGCAACACGTGCCCTCCCGGCTCTCGCGCCGTGCTAGGGCGAGTTCGGTCGCACGGACAGCAACGCATGGCACTCGGAGCACGTCCCCAGGAGCTGGCCGTATGCTGCCTCCCGGGCGTCCGCCGTTTCGGCGGCTCCCGACTTGTCCCCGAGGTCGTGCACGGCTCGGGCGAGCTCTCCCATCCTTTGCACGCTGGGCGCGCCCGCCGTCAGCCGCTCGGGCTCGAGCGGGGCATCACGTAGCACGCGGGCGCCCGCGGTCCACGCTTCGGACGACGGAATCGCGAGGCCGCTCCACAAGCGAGCCTCGGCCCACTGGTGCCGCTGCATCCGAGGCAGGAGGTCGAGGCTCGGAGGCGGGGGCTCCGTCACGACGACGTTTCGCTCGCGCGCAAAAGTCGCGTGACAGTCGCCGCAGCTGCGCGCTACGGCGGCGACCCCGTGGCTCGCTTCGGCGAGATCCTTGGCGCTGGAAACCCTTCCGGTGGCCGAGACCATCGCATCGACCTTCGCTTGCCACGACGGGGCTTCCCGGTAATCGAAGCGCGCTTGCGCGAGGGCGCTCGCTTCTGTGCGAGCACGGTCGAGATCCGCGCGTGCGACGGCGTCGCGCATCGCCCTGCCGTGCGCGGCGTGATCGCCCATGGAAGCCACAAGCGCGGCCGAGGGGCGGGTCGGCGAGCCCGACGTCCACGCATCGGCCGGCGGTGCCTGCGAGCTCCCGCACGCGAGCGTGAACACTGTCATGGCGAGAGAGGATCGCGCGAGGAGCCCCATGCAGGCGGACCGTGCAACGGACGTACCGATGGCGGCGACGACGGGGCGGGCGGCGAGCAGCTCACTCCTTACTCGTCACCTCCACGCGCATCTTCGATCGGCTGGAGCTCGGACGTGCTGGCACGCGGGAGCGCGTCTCCGGACCGGAAGACGTCGAGGTCGACCCGGCCTCGGGGCGGCGCCACCGCGCGGGTCTTCTTCGGTCTGGCGGGTGCCGATTGTCCGGGCGCGTTGGCCGCACGCGCTGCGGCCGCGCCAGTGACCAGGCCGATGGCGAGCCCCAGCGCGACGTTCCACACGAAGTGCATGCCCAGCCAGACCCGCGACCAGCCGACGAACGCCGCCCACGCGACGAGTCCTGCGGTCACGAGGAAGCGGGTTCGTCTCGACGTGCCCCGGCCCAGCAGCACGCGCCGCACCGGCCACAACAACAGGCCGGCTCCCGAGGCGTGCCCGGACACACCGTGGCCGTCGAAGGCGAACAGGACCATCGCTCCGCCGTCGTTCGGACGGCGCTCGGCTAGCACGAGCTGACCGGTCTTGGTCAAAACCCAGCACCAGACCCCCGCAGCTGCGAGAGTGAGCGCGGTGTCGACCAGCGCAGGCCTGCGCAGCCGTCGCCCCGCAGCGAAGGTGGCGATACCCAGGACCGTGAGCCCGCCGCCGCCTCCCCATGCGTCCACGGCCAGGGCGAGGCCTCGCAGCGGCGTGCCGCCGAACCGCTGCACCATCTCCTGCAGCGGCCACTTCTCGAAGTAGACGACCGCGATTCCGCCGACGACGGCGACGAAGGCCAGCCACTGTGCGGCACGCCAGCGCACGGATGCCGTCGCGAGGGTGACGGTCGTGCGCCCGAGCAGGTGCATGAAGGCACGGAGGTCGCAGCCCACGAATCCCTTGACGCAACCTTCGGGCCACGCCGGTGGTCGCCCACGCGAAAAGCCTGCGCCCACGGTGGCCGCACTCTTTACACGGGTCTGCCGCCGTCGCGTCACAGGCAACTCGGCACGGCATCGTAGTCGGCATGAAGAACACGGCGCGCCGAAACACGACGGGGTCGAGGATGCCGTTGCGGGTGGCGGTAGTAACCGGCGCGGTGCTCGCCAGCTCGACGGCGAACGCAGACCCGCCGCCGTCGCCCCCACCCCTCGAGCCTGGGCAACACTTCACGCTCGACCCTGTGGCCGACGGCGCGCTCACGGCGGCTGGCTTTGGCTTCTCGTTTCTGCTCGGCGAGGTCTTGAGCACCGGCGAGATCAAGCCCCCGGCCCCCACCGTCAACTCGAGCCAGCTGCTCCCGATCGACCGCAGCGCGATCACTCAGACGATCGACCCCAACGCCGGGACGTACTCGAACATCGGCCTGTACGGCGCCATCGGGTTCGCGGTGCTCGATCCGGTCCTCTCAGGCTTCCGCGACGGGTGGGATGCCGCCCTGGTCGATGGGTTCATGTACGCGGAGTCAGGATCGCTCGCGCTCACGCTTACGGACGTCACCAAGATCGCTGTACGGCGACCGCGCCCCATCGACTACATCAACTGCGCGCCGGCGTCGAACGGACAGGCCAGCGCCAATCCGGGCTGCAACTCCACCGACCTCGGGCTGTCCTTCTTCTCCGGCCACGCCTCGGGAGTGGCCGCCGTCGGCGCGACGGCCACCTACCTGGCCTTCGTCCGCGATCCGCACTCTCCACGCCCTTGGATCACGCTCGGCGTGGCCACCGCGCTCACGGCGTTCGTCAGCTACGAGCGCGTCCGGTCCGGCGAGCACTTCCCGACCGACGTCATCGCGGGCTCGATGGCTGGCGCGGCCATCGGCGTCCTGGTCCCGCACCTCCACCGCCACGTGCAGGAGGCGCCGCCCGTGTGGATCGGCGTCTCTCCCGCGCCGGGTGGCGGGACGCTCGGCGTGCAGGGCCTGTTCTAATGCCTGGGGACGATAGCGGGCAGTTGGGATGAGGCTCGCCCCGAGGTGGGTGCCGTGCGCATGCCTGTTGGCAGCTGTGACGTCGATTCGGCTCTCGGGAGCCGATGACCGAATCGCGGCGAACGCCGCTGCGCCTACCGACGAGGTGGCGCTTCCCGCACGCATCGACGCCATCGAGATCCGCGGGCTCGTGCGCACCAAGGAGCGCGTCGTGTTGCGCGAGCTTCCGTGGAGGCCGGGGACGTTGGTCTCCCAGGCGGCATTCGAGCTCGGGATCACGCGCCTGTGGAACACCGCGATCTTCGCTCGCGTCGCCGGACACATCGTCCGGCGCGGGGCAGCCAACGTCGCCGTGCTCGATCTCGAGGAGCGCTTCCCCATCCGCCCCATCCTCGAGTTCCAAACGGGCGGCAACGCCGCATGGGTCGACGTGGGTGTCAGCTACCGCAACATCCTGGGCGAGTACCTTGAAGCCGAGGCCTTCGTCCAGGACTTCAACGGCATGTGGGGCGGCAGCGCGTGGTTCCGCGATGCGCGCCTGTTCGATCGGCGCCTGCAGCTGATCGTGCTCGCCGAGCGCCTCATGAGGTCTCGCCCCGAGAACGTCGTGCGCACGACCCGAGCGCGGCTCGAGCTCGACTACCAGGTCGATGAGCGACCTCATCGTGTTCGGCACGGGTCTCGAGCTACGCAACGACGACCTGCTGCAACCCAACCAGGGGAGCACGTTCACCGTACCCGCCACCGTGCAGGCCGCCGTCTTCGAGCCGATGTTCCGCATCGGCCGCATCGACACCGTCCGCCTGCGCGAGACCGGCCTATCTCTCGACGTACGCCCTGCGCTCGGCGACACGAGCGTGCCCGGAGCGCCGGCCTTCCGGCGCCTCTGGCTCGACGGCAACGCGAAGGTTATTGCCGGAGATCACTGGAACTTTGACCTGCGCGCCCAGCTCGGCACCGTGACCAATGCCCCCGCCGAGATGCAGTTCTTCATCGGCGGCCTGGACCTGCTGCGCGGCTACCCGGACAACTACTTCCAGGCCGACGCGTGCGCCATCTACAACGTCGACGTCAAGTACGTAGTCTTCGACTCGACCTGGTTCGCTGCAATCCCCGACGCGTTCACCGATGGCGCGGCAATTCGACGAGCCGATGGGACAACGGACGTCGCCGTCTCGGTGGGAGGCGGAGCCATCTTCGTCATCCCGAAGCTCGTCGATTCGCTGCTCCGGGTCGACCTCGGTGTTCCTCTGCGCCCGCCCTACACACCGAGCTTCAGCACCGGCACGCAGGTCTTCTTCTGAGGCGCGCGTCGCTTCACCGCTGGCCGCTGGCGCCCCCGTGCTCGCCCACCCGCGGCGGGAACGTGGTGGACAAAGAATGCAGCGCGGGGCTTGTCTCTCACGGCGATGCCGGCGAACGCACGCCGAGCAAAGCATGACACTCGGAGCAGGTCCCAAGGACCTCGCCGTACACCGTTTCGCGATCGGCCGCAGACTCCGCGGCGCCGGCCTTATCCGAGATCGTGCGTCGCCTGAGCGAGTTCTCCGACCCTGGGCCTGGTGCCTGCCCGCGGCCGCCCGCGGCCAACGACTCGGGTTCGAGCGGGGCATCGCCGAGCACGCCCGCGCCCGCCGTACACGCTGCGGACGAAGGAATGACGAGGCCGCCCCAGAGTCGAGCATCGGCCCACCGGTGCCGCTGCATGGGAGGTACGACATCGACGCGCATGGCCCGGCTCCGCTGCTGGCGCGAGGAATGGTCATCGTGCACGCTCGAAAGGGCGTGACCGCCTACGACCGGCGACGGGCGCGCCGGCTTGGTCGACGCAGCTCCCGCGGACGCCGATGCGGTGCAGTCGGCGACGACGAGGGGAGCGGCACGCTCGTCGTTCTCTGCGGGCGCACGATTCACCTGCTCGACCTGACCGACGGATGGTTTAGAGGGGCCCGTCGTCGCAGCAGGCGCCGTGTATGTTGTCGCCGACGGCATGCTGGTCCGCTTCGAGGACGCTGCGGCCAAGGACGCCTCGTTGCGCGCGTCCCTTCAGTGACGATTCAGTGCCGGGCTTCCTCGTCGTGTCACCACTGGGCGAAGGCGGTACGATCGACACGAGGACACGATGCGTAAGACTCTCCTGTTCATCCTACCACTGCCACTACTGGCGCTCTTCGCTTCCCGCGTCGCGCGCGCCGACGGCCCGCCGCCGCCCGACGAGCTCACCGCCGAGGTCAACGAGTCCAAGTACGCGATCGATCGGACGACGCTCTACGGCGACGACGCGCGCATCCCGCTCCCGTGGACCGCCATCGCCACGACGAGCTTTTCGTACACGAGCATCGGCTCCGACCCCACCTATGTCTCGAGCCCGTTCCCGAAGCTCGGTCCCGGCTGTTATACGTCGGCGGGCGTAGCGCAGCCCTGCTACTCGACGTTCGCGGGGAACACGGCACAGCCGGGAGGGCAGATGATCCTCAGCGGCGAGCTCGGCGTCCTCCCGCACGTCTCCGTCATGGGCAGCGTCATGGTCGGAGCCGGGGGACCCGGGGCCGTCCCGAGCCCCGACGTCGGAGGAGCCCTGGCGGCACGCTTCTCGCTCCTCCCCGATTCCTGGATCCACACCCATCTCGTGCTGAGCGGAGGCTACGTCCGCGAGGCATACAACCCTCCTGTCTACGACGACGACAACAACGCGTGGATCCCGGGGTCGGCAACGGGAACGAACGGGGGGTTCTTTCAGGTCGCTTTCTCCGGGGACATCGGTCGTCTCCGCGCCGGAGGCATGGTGCACGGACAGCACACGTTCGCCGACGGTCGCGATCCGCTCGACGTCATGGTGGACCTGAATGCCACCTATCGCCTCGTTGGAGAGTTCCGGGCAGGGCTGGAGTATGTGGGACAGGACCTCGAAGAAACGTTCGACCCCGGCGCCGAAGGCGGCGCCAGGCACTTCCTCGGCCCCATCGCGTCCCATCAGCTCTGGCACAGGCGCATCACGATCATCGGGGGGCCATCGATCGGGCTGTCTTCGACGTCGCCGGACTTCGTGGCGCGCGTGGCGGCCTCGGTCGGGTTCTGACGACGGCCGTGCGACGACGAACCCTCGCGAAGGGTCCGTCAGCTCGGCTCAGAACGACTTGAACGCCGCGATGACGATTCCGAAAGACGCCGTCACGATGGTGAGCACGGCCGCTGCCACGAACGCCCAGTGGGAGGCGCGCCGCAGTGACTCCCGCGTCTCGCCTTCGAGACGCGTCGCACCGAGGTACGCCATGGCGCCCGCCCACGCGAGCATGACCGCGCCGAAGGCGAGGTGCTCCTTCCGTTCGAAGAGGTAGCCGATGGGCCGCGCCTCGATGAAGATGTGCTGTCGAAGCTTCTCTCGGTAGCCGGTGTAGATGGCGCAGCCGATGCCGAATACGGCGGAGACGATCCCGACCGAGAGCGCCACCGAGAGGTGAGCCTTGCGCTTGGTGCGCCGGAGCACGATCGCGGGATGCACGAGCGCAATCGCAGCGAGCCATCCGAGGTGACCGTGAACACGCTCCCAGATGCGAAGAGGGTCGATGGGAGGCATGCCTTCAACCCGGAAACGGGACGGACAGTCGCAGCATCACGCGCCTGGGCGGACCGTACGCGCTGCCAACGTATCCTGTGGCGATGCGGATCGCATAGACGTCGTCGAAGGCATTCAGCACGTCGAGCGCGACCTCGGGCCGCAGCGGCACGTCGAACCGATGTCGCAGCGTCAGATCGACGGTCACGTGCGAGGGAACGTTCAGCTCGTCGGTCGCTCCGGTGCGCAGGCCGCTCCCGTAGTTGACGAGGCCGGACAGGTGCGAGCGCGCAGCTTCATCGTGCAAGTCAAACCCGACGTTCGCGGTCCAGGTCTGCACGTGGTCCAGGGTGCCCCAGCCCGTGAAGGCCAGCTGTTGCGGCGTGAAGAGGTAGCACTCCGATGCGCAGCCCTGCCCTTGCGCGATCTGCCACCCACCGTTCGCGAATCCGTCCAGGATGCGCGAGGGCGAAACCACCGCCGCGATCTCGGCGCCGACGGCCCTGCCGCGCGCGAAGTTGTAGCTCGCGACCAGGTTGGTCGTGCCCACGTTCTGGCGGTCGAGCTGGTCGTCGACGAGGCGCCCCCAGCCGGTGAGGGTGACGGTGGCCTTCTGCCAGAGGCGGTCGGCGATGCCGATTTCGGCGGACCAGTCGCGCTCTGCCTTGAGGTCGACCGGGACTGGTTGCCCGGCTAGCGACGCAACGAGGAGGCGCGCGGCTACCGGGGCGTCGACGGCGCTCGGGAGCTGGACGAGGTAGCCGCCGAAGGCGTGCACCACGAGATCGTCCGTGAAGGCGTACGACGCGCCGAGGCGGGCGCTCGGGCCTCCGAGCAGAAGGTCGGGTTCGCCGGTCTGCTGGAACGTCGCATGCTGCACGTCGGCGCGCACCCCCGGCAGGAGCGTCCACTTCCCCAGAGCGATCCGGTCTTGCACGTAGGCGCCGGCCAGCAGCTGGTTCGTGAGATCGCGGCCCGCCAGCGTTTGTGCGGGGTCCGGACCGCCCTGGGGCGATCCATCGTTGCGCGTGTACGAGGTGTAGTCGACCGTGCTCTCGGTGACGTCGAGCGTGGCTCCAGCCTTGAAGCGATGGGCGGAGCCCGCTGCCCAGCTGATGTTCGCGCTCAGCCCTTCGTGGACGATGTTGCGCGTGACGTCGCTACAGGTGGATCCGGGATCTGCCGTGGGGCCGAGCGAACCGGCGGCGTCGCAGAGAAGCTGGCCGTAGATCTGGTGCACGTACGGCGCCACCTGCACCTTCGAGTCCTCGCCCAGACGATGCTCGTAGGACAAGGCGACGAAGAGATCGCGTTCGTTGTCGGTCGGGTTGGCGTTGTACGGCACGAACGGCGGGGGCGTGTTGCCATACTGGTCGACCCCACGCACCGCGCCCGGCGGTCCGTCCGAGAGCGGAAGGATCGTCGGGTCGATCGGGATCTGGTAGTCGTGCTGGTCGTAGACGCCGAGGAGCTCTAGACGCTCGTCGGCACTGAGGTCGTAATTGACCCGCGCAAAGCCGCTTCCAGCCTTCATGTAGTCGTGCAGGATGGGGCTCACCGACGGCGGATCCAGCCCGCGGCTGGTGGTGCCGAAGCTGCCCGTCACGAAGTAGCTCAGCTTGCCGATCTGCTGCGAGTAATCGAAGGACGGCTCGAAGAACTGGTAGGTCCCGCACGCGAGCCGCACGTTGCCGGCGGGCGGTCCGACCGCCTGGCGCGTCTCGATATCGACCACCGCTCCGAGCCCGTAGCCATACTCCGCCGGGAAACCGCCGGTCGTGAGCTTCAAGCTCTGGACGAGCCGAGCGGGGACGAAGTTGCCCACGCCGTACTGACCGAGCGGCGCGGTGAGGACGGGGATGCCGTCGATGACGTACGCAACGTTGCCGTCGGCCCCACGGGTGTGCACACCGAAGCCGAAGGTGTCGTTGACGATGCCCGGCTGCGTCGCGAGGGCGTACGAGAGCGGTTGTGTGTCTCCCCCGGGCAAGGACTCGAGGTTCTTGCGCGTGAGGATGGTGACGCTCGCCCCGGTGCGATCGGGCTCTGGCGTCCGCGCGCCAGTCACTTCCACCTCCTCCTCGTTGGCCGCGGGGGGAGGGGGCGGAGACAGCGGCGCGGGTGGATCGGCGCGCGCCGCACGAGGAATGGTGGCTCCGGCGAGCAAAGCGGCGACCGCGATCTGGCCCCGCAGTTGCGCAGCGCACCTCATCTGCACGAGCCGTCGCCTCCATCCCGGGCACACCCATCAGCAACCGAAGCCTCGGCAGGCAAGCAGCCACCCTCGGGTGCGGGCTCTCCGCTGTCCGGGCACACCCAGGGCCACCACGGCCCTGGGTCCGGGCTGTCCGTGTCACTGTATGTTCCGAGCCCGCAGGCCGTGGCCACGGCGGCGCATGCGATGCCTGCGACGACGAGGACGGTCAACCGCATCGCAGTGGGGTCTTCGACGCGGAGGCGAGGCGGTCGTGCGCCATCGTCCTGCTCATAGGCCCCCACCGTGCAACGCAACCGCATTTCCTGTCTCGCGCACGTCGTACCCGAGCGCCGAGAGCTCGGCGCGAGCACGCGCGGAAGTCAGCACGTCGAGGAACCGACGCATCTCCGGCGCGCCGAGCGCGTCCGTCGGCAGCGCGAGGTCATAGCGCTCCTCGCCGAACGGGATGAAATCGAGGCCAAAGCTGATGGCCACGTCGCGCACTGCGGGGCCCACGTCTGCGGCACCAGCGGCGATGACGCGTGCCACGTCGCGGTGCCCGGTGACGGTCGCGGCGGCGGTCGGCGGCCTGGAGCCCTCCGCGCGCATGCGCCGTTCGAGGATGCGTCGTGGGCTCGCCCCCTTCTCCCGCGTCACGAGGCGTGTGCCGCGGCTTGCAACGTCCGATGCCCGCCGAATGCGCCTGGGGTTGCCCTTCCTAACCACGAGGCCAACTTCCCAGTGCCCGAGCGTGATCAGCGTGATCGGCATGGCCGATTGTCGGCGCCTCACGTGAGCCGTGTTGGCTTCTCGGCCCTTCTCGTCCGTCAGATGAAGCCCGGCGATGTGTGTCTCGCCTGTGCAAAGCGCGTCCAGGGCCACATGGCTCCGGTGAGCAAGCCAAACGAAGCGGCCCGGGCCGCGCTCTGCGTTGAGCCGATCGCTCACGACGCCAAGTGTGGGAGCGCACCCCATGATGAAAACGTTCTCGCGTGCGGCCGCTGGTGTTCGCAGGAGTTTGATGCTCTTCCCTTCCACGAGGCCATCGCCTGCGAGTTCGTGCTCACGTTCGCCGAGTGCGTGGGCGACCCACCGTCCGCGGCACTGGCCGACGACTCGGCGTCGCGTAGGGCCGGCAGCGCCAACCTCGATTGGCACGGACCAAGAATTCTCCTCGCTAAAGAGGGACTCTACGGTTGAACCCAGCGCCGCGGCGATGCGCAAGGCCACGTCGACGGAGGGGCCGGCGCGGCCCGCCTCGATCGCACTCAATGCCTGTCGCGATACGCCGACCATCGCCGCCAGATCCTGCTGCGGGAGACCTATCTGCTCGCGACGGCTACGCACGCGTGGCGACATGTAAAGCAAAGGCTACGTATGGAATGTATACTTGTCTACGTTCCGCGCTCAGCTCGTCGACTCCGCCTCGTTTCGTGCCGTCATGATGGCAGAAATGAACGAAGGCCCGCGCCTTGCGGGCGCGGGCCTCTTGACTGTCCTTGCTGAGGGATGCGGGCTCAGGAGCCTGGAGCGAGGAACACCGTCCAGGTCTGGACCCCCACGTTCACGTAGGAGGCCAGTGCTTGTCGACCGTCGTCGACCGCCTGCGGCGACTTCAGCAGGTACTGGGCGACGCGCACCAGGTCCTCCGCGTCGTCGGCGTTCGCCTGCCATCGAGCCGGTGCCCAGTCGATGGCGTCGCTCACGACCGACGGCACGCCCTGATGCACGCCATCCGCAGTGACGACGTTGAAGCTCTCGGTGAACGACGGCTGCAGGAGCAGGTGCATGCTGCCGACCAGCTGGCGGAACTTCGCCCAAGGCATCCATCCGGTCACGACGAGCTTGAGATTCGGGGCGTCCTCGCAGAGTTCGCGCATCGCCGCGTTGGCCTCAGAGACGTAGAGCTCCGTCGGCACCCTCAGCGTGGCAGCAAGCGACGCCGCCGCAGCGGCAGCCGTCAGGCCGTTCTTCAGGATGCGGCACGCGCCGAAGAGGCCAAGGCGCAGGCTGCCCCCGTTCCACGCGGGCCGCGCGGGCGGCATGGGCTCGGTGAGGTCGTAGAGGTTTGGCAGCAGCACGACGTTGGTGTTCCAGATGACGCTCGCCGCGCTCACGAATCGCAGCGAGTTGCCCGCCACGACCACGTTGTGGAGCGAGTGCTGAAGCTCCACCGCCTCGCGCAGCAGCTGCACGGCGTGCGGATCGGCCGCCAGGAACCCGAAGTTCGAGTGGCTCACCACGGCGAACACGATGTCGGGGAAGTCGCGGGCCATCGCGGCGAGCTCGCAGGTCGGCACCCACGGCGCATGGATGACGACGTGCGTGGGCTGCAGCTGTCCCCGTTCGTGGGCGAGGACGCAGGCCCGCTCGAGGCGCACGCGCAGATTCGCAGCGTCCGTGCAGCCCCACGCCTCGGCCCAGAGCCCAGCTCGGCGAAGCGTCTTGGCGGTGCTCGCGGCGATGACGCCAAGCCCGACGTGCGAGGGGCTGTCGTAGTCGGTCGTCTTGTAGACGAGGATCGCGCGCGCGGTGGTCGTGGTGGGGTCGACGGCGTGGGGTCGCGGATTGGCCATGGGTTCCTCGTGTCGAGAGCGAAGGGGCGATCAGGCGCCGGGGCGGCGCAGCAGGAGAAGCAGGCCGAGCAGCACGCCGAGCGCGCCGCCGGCGGGTCCGCTGCCGTTCCCGCCGCGGAGCATGCGAGCCGCCGCCAGACGCGCGCCGACGATGGGACCGACGACGGCGAGGAAGACCGTCAGCGTGGCGATGTGCAGCGCCGTGAGGACGGTGAGCGAGACGATGACGACGACGTCGAGCGTCGCGCCGTGCCAGTCGAGGTGGTGGCGGTTGGGTTCGGTCATGGAATCGCTCCTGAGTTCGTGTTGATCGGGATGGACAGCGAGAGGTCTCGTCGGCGGGATGGAAGACGCGCCGGGTCTCGCGCGGCGGCGTGCGCTGGTGGGAGCGCATTGCCCCTCGCCGCGCGAGCCCCGAGCGCGCCAATCGCGGGCGGCGAACGCCCCTACGCGTTCGGGAACTGCCCGCTGGCCTCGAGCCAGAAGAAGCAGCGAACGCCCGGAACGCCGT
>Ga0335078_10005629_pt1 | contig 18524 bp, 17 predicted proteins | sample Lox_Sample_32_FD_206711 | JGI IMG/M metagenome (GOLD analysis project Ga0335078, IMG submission 206711) | Soil microbial communities from Loxahatchee National Wildlife Refuge, Florida, United States - Lox_Sample_3.2 | ecosystem: Environmental > Terrestrial > Soil > Wetlands | place: USA... | reverse complement strand
CGGCCTGGGCGCTGGCGGCGAAGCCGATCGTGAGCTTGCGCGTGTCTCCGGCTGCGGTCCGGGTCGCGTCGGCGATCTGCTCCCTCAGGGCCGCTCGCTGGCTCGGCGGGGCCCACGCGCCGGCGGCTTCGACCGCGCGGCTGAGCAGTGTCTCGACGCCCACCTCGGGCAGGTCGCCTGCCTGCAGGCGCCGGCATACCATGTCCGTGAACTGCGCGGCTGACAGCTCGCCGCTGGTGACCAGCAGCCAGAAACTGTTCCAGCACACCGCCTCGCTGAGCGGGTCGCCCACCTGGCAGGCGGCTGCGGTGAGCACCCGCGCGGACCGGGTGTCGAACCCGGTCCGCGTGTAGGCGAGGTCCTGGTCATTGAGCACCATCGCGTCCGCGGAGGTCAGTCCGGTCACCACGGTCCGCTGCGCGTCGAGTTCCACGTGCAGCAGGCTGCGGCGAGACAGATGGCCGTCGCTGCCCAGGTCGTAGAGCCCGATGCCGATCCGCTGCCGACGCGGTACGTCCTGGACCACGGTGCCGTCCTCGTCCAGCCGGATCGTGGTCGTGCCCTCAGTGCGCAGCCATTGTCCCGCCCAGCCGGTCAGGTCCTGCCCGCTGGCCCGGGACCAGCAGCTGACCAGGTCGTCCAGCGTCGCGCTGCCGAAGGCGAACCTGGTCAGGTAGTCGTTCAGCCCCTGTCGCAGCGCATCGTCGCCGATGAGCGCGGCGAGAGCGCGGATGACGCTGGCACCCTTCACGTACAGGATGCCGAACGGCTTGACCCGGCCCTGCGCGGCCGTGCTCACCGGAGACGACACCGGCTCCCGGCTCGGCAAGTCGTCGGCCTCGTAGGCCACCGGCTTGTCCGTATAGGCGAATCCGGTCCACGACAGCGATTCGCTGACCCCGGCGACCGCAGCCAGCGCGGCATACGACAGGTAGGTGGCGATCGCTTCGTCCAGCCACACGTCGTCCCACCACCGCGGCCCCACCAGGGCACCGAACCACAAATGCGCCACCTCGTGCGCGCAGATCATCGCGCTTTGCTGGTCGCCGGCTTCGTCCGGCCGCCCGAGCAGCTTCTCGTTCACCACCATCAGGCCGGGGACCGATAGCGCCATGGCGGCCAGGTCCGGCATGAACACGATGTCATATGCGGGGTAAGGGCACAGCACGCCGAGGCTGCCGGCGTACCAGGCGACGGCGTCGCGAGCATACCCGGCGAACCGGGGCAGGGATCCCACCGCCGTCTGGCCAAGCAGCGACTGCCGGTGCCGGACGGTCACTTCCGTGCGGCCCGCCTCGGTGCGCGCCGCAGTCCAGAACGGCCCTGCGCAGAACGTCAGGTCGTACGGCCGCATCCCGCTGACCGGCGTGAACGTGCACACATTGTCCTGGCGGCTGGCGAGCTGGCCGTTCGCCACGCACTCCCAGCCGCCGGGGACGCGCGCCGCGAACCGGAACGTCGCGGTCAGGTCCGGCTGGTCAAAGCAGGCGAACACCTCCGGCCCGCAGTCCGGGTAACTGAACGCCATCACATAGCCAGCGCCGTCCACCGGGTCGGTGAACCGGCACAGCCCGCGCCCTTCTTGGGAGAACCCTACCTCGGCCTCCGCCACCAGGACCGCCTGATCACCGCCGCCGGACCGGCTCAGCCGCAACCGGCCGTCCTCCGGCGGCGGCAGGGGCACCCCGTCGAGCGTCGCGCCGCGCACGCCCTGCGTGCGCAGATCAGCGAACGTGCCCGTGTCCGGCTGCAGCCACCGGAACCGTACCTCGGTCCGGGAAAGCACCGGCTCGGCCGTCAGGTCGAGAAAGACGTCATACGACTCGACATCGATCGCCCTGGCCCTGTCAATCGCCTCATCCTGAGTCAGATCAGCCACCCGTCGACCCTAACGCGGTCATAGGTCGTGACAGATATTCGCTCATCGCCGGCGGCTGCTTTCGCCGCGCATAACATCCATTCGACGCGACACAAGCGGTCACCTCGGTGACCAGGTTCGCCGAGCCTAACGGACCCCGCGCGGTGGCCGTAGCCAGCTATTATGACGCAGTGTGTCGGCAGGCATCAGGCATCGCCTGAAGCCTGCCATCGGCGGATCACGGGATTGCTGCCCAGGTCTATTCTCCGCATCAGTGACCGGCGGCGGTAAGGGTGCTGGCAGTACGTGGCCGGCGCAGGCACGCGGCCATGCGTTGGCCGCTACGAGAGCAGCGCGCGATCTCGGGTCAGCAGACTCGTGTTATTCCAGGAGTTCCGATTCATGCCTGCGGTATATCTCCGGGTGCTTCGCTGGGTCGGAGGCATGGAGCTGGCTGATCAGCTCGTCAAGCCGGGCGGGCAGGATGATGATGAACCGCGACGGCCCGGGCCCGGCGTTGCCGTAGGTATGCGGCGTGCCGACGGGCACCAGGATGGTGGCGCCGGCTGAGGCGGTGACCTGCCGGCCGGTGAACCGGAACCGGAGCGCGCCGGACACGACATGCCAGGCCTCGTCGTCGGCGCGGTGGACGTGCAGTGGTGCCACCTCGCGGTCTGTCCCGTCAGCGGTCCAGTCCCCGATTACCAGGCTTGTTCCCCTGACGACCTAGCCGCCGCGGCCGGATCCGGGTGAGATGATCATGGGCTCTGATGTCATGGTGACCGTTGCCTGTCAGCTGCCGGGGTTAGGGTCGCTGGGCCAGATGGTCGGCGGCGGGTCGGGTGAACTTGGCTCGACGGCGGTGGTCACGGCTGGACTGGTCTTCGTCATGTCCTCAGCGTGCGGTGCCGGCGGGCTGCTGGTCTTGGAGAAAACGGAGTTCCTCAGTGCCGGATCGCAGGCATCGGCCTAGCCGAAACGCGTGATCCGGGCCGCTGTTTCGGGGGTCAGGGCGAGCTCGGCGCGGACCAGCTGGCCGATTCCGGGCGACTGATCGCCTTGCCGGTTGTCTGGGGTGAGTGAGCGCAGATCAGTCTTTTGTGCGCTGGAGGGCTGCGGTCGGCTCGGTGCCGGCGGTGGCTGGTCGCTTGCGGCGACAGAGCAGCCAGTAGACCAGGGCCGCTGGGGGGTGGACGCACAACAGGATGACCAGCAAGCACTGGTCCAGGACCATGCCAGGCCGCGGCGGTTGCTGCTGGGCGGCGGGCAGGTCGGCGGTGAGGTCGCGCAGCTGGGCCCTGGTCTGCGCAGCGTAGGCGGCACCGGCCCGTTCCTCAAGCTCGGCCTGGGTCAGTCGGCCATCGGCGAAGTTGTGCTGCAGCAGCGCCACGGTCTGCTCTCGCTCGGCGTCGGAGGCGCGGACGGGCAGGCTGGCATGCGGTGTGGCATCGCTCATGCTGGGCTCCCTGCCGGGGGGTCGGCATCGGGGCGGTCTTGCACGTCGACGAGCGCCAGGACCACCCGGGTCCAGGTCCCGTCGGCGGCGGGATTAGCGAACCGGGCGGCGAGCTGCTCGACGTGGCCGCGCAGCTCGGCAAGCGCCTGATCGGTGAGCCGCAGCGCGCCGCGGTGCAGGTCGACCTCCCGGCGGCGACCGGCCTGCCTGGCCTGGTATGCCGCCGTGATGTCCATCGCGGTGGCCTCCAGCATTGATCGCAGGAACGCTGCTGTCTCCTCCGGGTCGGCGTCGTCGCCGGGCGGCTCGGTCTCCGCGGGCGCATAGACCCGCTCGACCTTGCCGCGGGCCAGCCGCCGGTACTCGGCAACCTCGATCAGCCCGGCTTGCTCGAGCTGGCCGAGGTGGTAGTAGAGGCGGTCCGCGGGCAGCCCGGCGCATTCGGCTAGCTGGCGCGCCGACCGGGGCGCTTCGATCAGCCACTCCAGCAGCCGGATCCGCAGCGGGTCAGCCAGCGCCCTGTGCACCCCATGCCAGCGCTTGCGTCCTGCGCCCGTCTGCTGCAGGTCCGATACGGACAGCTCGACTGAACTATCTTCCATCCATTGGAGTTTATTTCAATATATGACGCCGGGCAACCCGCACGCCGCTGTGGGCATGGACGCCGGGACACTATGCCGGATGACCAGGACAAGCGTCGGCGAGCCCCCTGCCACGACATCCAGCGCGCCCGTCCCTGGCCAGCGATCTTCCGCTACCGGCAGGCAGGCGGATGCTCGGGCAGTGCGCCGAACACCCAGATCTGTACCCCTCGCTGGCGACAGGCCGACATCTCAGGTCCCACAGCGGGCCGCTGGGACGCTTGGCGCAATTGCGCCGGACGTTTCCGCGGAAACGCCTCGTGAAGCCTTTCACAAGCCGTCTCTCCGTAGGAACGCGCAATCGCGCCAACGACAGCGCGGAGCTTCCTCATCTGCCGCCGGCCCCGGCGAGACGTGGTGGCGGCTGTGAGGGAGACACCTGGCCAGGCTTATGAAAACTGCGCACTGGGGTGCGCGTGGGTGCCGTCGCCCGCGTGGCAGCGGAGCGCCCGGCGCGGCACGGCGGCGAATATCTCGCCGCGCCGCGCCGACTTGCGGGTCGCCGACCGCACGGCTACCTGGGCAGCCCAGCCCGCCTCAGGTCTTGTCGGGGCGGCGCCAGATGTCGCGTTCGTGCATGAGCTCGATCTGGCGGTCGATGACCTCGCGGCGGTATTCAGCGTGGGTGTAGGGGGCGCGGTCCAGGTAGAGGTTCTTGGGGTAGACCGGCTTTTCGTAGATGATCTGATACTGCTCGGTGGTCAGGTCCTTGACCCAGTTGTCCCACTGGGCGCTGGCGCGGAACTTGCGCAGCGCCTCGACGTCGATCGTGCCCGCGACCCACGAGGAGCCGGCACTGTAGTCGTGCCGCCCGACGACCTGGCCGCGGTAGTCCACGACCATGGACCCGCCGCCGAACGTGTCGATCGGCACGTCGGAGTCGGTGTGCAGGTAGTAGGTGCCGACGTTGCATGCGATCAGGAAGAAGTTGTTGTCAAGCGCGCGGGCGCGGTTCTGGATCTCGAACAGGCCGTTGCCGACGTGCGGGTGCGGGTACGGGCCGCGGTACACCACCTCGGCGCCGTTCATCGCGAGGCCGCGTGCGTTCTCCGGGTAGGAGCCCTCGTTGGCCATCAGGAACCCGAGCCTGCCGATCTCGGTGTCGGCCACCGGGTAGAAGGCGTCCAGGTTCCGGCCGTACAGCTCAACCCATTTGTCCCAGACGTTGTGCGGCGTCACCGAATGCTCGACAGGCAGCAGCGGCGCGACCTTGTGGTGCCGCAGGATGATCTCACCATCGGGGGACAAGACGAAGCCGACGTTGAAGAAGCGGCCGGGGAACTCCGGGTGACGGGCCTTCGCCTGGCCCATTACGTACGCGTTCCACCGCCTGGCCAGCGCGCCGAGCGCGTCGGTCTCCTGCCCTGGGACGTCGATCGCGCACTCCCGCGCGAAGGTCTCGTGGTCCAGGTCAAGCACCTCGTCGTTGAAGCCCTGCAGGGCGCCCTCGGGTATGGCGATGAGGCGAACCGGCAGGTCCAGGCTGGACAGCCAGGACGCGGCCTTGATCAGGTGCGAGATGTGCTCGATGTTGACAGCGATCTCGTCGCGGTGGCGGATGCCCCGCATCGTGGGCACCAGGCCCACGGCTTGGTAAGGCTCGACCATGACCGGTCCCTTCGGCTTGCCGTCCCCCTTGTTCTACCGGACCGGCCCGGTCCGTGTCTGCAGGCGGAGCAGGCTGGCGGCGTTGCCGCCAAGGATGGCCGAGAGGTCGGCGGCGGGAAGGCCGGCGGCCGTGGCGCGTGCCACCGGGTCGGTGACGCCCATGTCGAACGGGTAGTCGGTGCCGAGCACCACCTTGTCCGCGCCGACCGCGTCCACGAGGTGGCGGAGCGCCTGGGGGGGTGTAGACGAGCGCGTCGTAGAAGATCTCGCGGAGGTACTCGCTCGGGCGCCGGGCGCAGCCCCTGGCGTCGGGACGGTCCTGCCACGCGTGGTCGGAACGGCCGATGTAGGTCGTCGAAGCGACGGTCAGCGTGTGACCGGCGCGCCCGCGTCCCCGGCTGTCCCCGGCGTCCCGCTGCGCCGCCGGAGTCACATCAGCCGCGCGGGGTTTCCGGTTATAGTGGTTGATTCGTGCTTCGCGGTGGATCCCAGTCCACCCCTTTCTTCCGCCAAACCCGGAATTTCCAAGAGCTTTCCCCGGTCGGCGGTTCAGAACGTACCCAACGGCACTCAGCTGGTGGGGCTCAGGAGAGGATGAAACGCTCTACGGCGTTGGCGAAGCCCTCGTCCTGGTTGGAGGTGGTCACGCGGCGGGCGGCCTTCTGGACCTCGGGGCTCGCGTTGCCCATGGCGATGCTGAGCCGGGAGTGGGCGAACATGAGGACGTCGTTGGGCTGGTCGCCGATCGTGGCGATCTGCTCTGGGGGGATCTGGTAGGTCCGGGAAAGATACTGAGCGACGGCCCCCTTGTTGGCGTTGGGATTGGTGACGTCGGCGTAGTACGGCTGGGACCTGGCCGCCGACACGTGGTCACCGAAGCGCTCGCGCACCGCGTCCACGCCCTTCTGAACGGCGTCGTAGTCGTCGCTGACCCCGGTGATCTTGGCGACTCCGTCCGACACCGAGGCGAAATCATCGGTGACCGTCGCGTCGAACTTGACCGTCCAGGTCTCGCGCCCCACGTGAGGTGCCTTCGGGTCCCTGATGAACCATTCCGAGCCCCGGTAAATCCATACGTCGAGCCCGTGGGCGCCGAGCAGTTCGATCACTGTCGGCGTCACGTCGTCGGGGATGGTCTGCTGCTCGATCACCGACATGTCGGGATGGACGTACACGCCGCCGTTGAAGGCCGCGATCGGCATCGTCAGCTGGAGCGGCTCGATGAGCATTGACATGCCGCGTGGCGGGCGGCCGCTGGTGATGGCGAAGAGTATGCCGGCCTCCCTCAGCTTCGCGACCGCGGCGATGGCCCGCTCGGTGAGGACTTTGTCGTTGGTGACCAGCGTGCCGTCGACATCGGCCAGGAACAGTCGGATGGACGGGGCCATGGCGCCTCCAGTTTGGTCCGGTGAGGTCACGAGCTAGAGGCTTACGAGTGCTTGAAGTCGGTCCTGTCGACCGACTCACCCCGGCCTACGAGTACCGTCGCCACCATCTCCGGCGGGAACAGGCCGTGCTGGACGACCCCGGGCGTCGTCGACAGCCGCACGGCAAGCGCAGCCGGATCGTCGACCGGCCCGTGATAGTCGGCGATCACGCCGCCGTCAGGGCTGAGCGGGACGTCGCGCACCGACGCGGGCGCTACCCGGCGCATCGTGGCGTGCAGCCCGAAGGAAAGCAGTTCGAGGGGGATCGGGCTGTGCAGTGCCTGGACCGGCTTGGTCGAGTCGGCGATGACGACGAACCGGTCCGCGGCCGCGGCGACGATCTTCTCCCGGGTGTGCGCGCCGCCGCCACCCTTGACCAGCCAGCCGTCCGGGGCGATCTGGTCCGCGCCGTCGATGGTGATGTCGAAACGGTCGATGCTCGCCACATCCTCGATCCGCAGGCCAAGCTCGCGCGCGGCCTGCTCGGTGCGCGGCGAGGTGGCCGCGCAGACGATGTCGAGCGATCGGCGGGCCAGTGCGGGGAGCAGGAACGCCACCGTCGAGCCGGTGCCGAGCCCGACGGTCATGCCGTCCTCGACCAGTTCCGCTGCCGCCTCCGCGGCGACCTGCTTCTCCCGCTCGACGCCCTGCGGAGCACCCGGCGGAGGACCATGCTGGCCTGCCGTCGGATCCTCAGGCGGCTGCACTGTCGGCCATCACGAGGGAGGCGGCTGCCTCGACGCGGCCAGCCGGGATCGTCGTATCGCCGGCCAGGAGCCGGGCCAGCGGTTCCTTCTTGTCATCGCCGGTGACTAGCCAGAGGATCTGCCTGGCCCGCGCCAGCGCCGGGTAGGTCAGCGTCATCCGCACGTGGTCCTGATACGGCTGGGTGAGGGCGACCAGGAGATCGGTGACCGACAGGACCGGATCGCCAGGGACGAGCGAGGCCGTGTGCCCGTCGGGGCCAAGACCCAGGTGGACGAGATCGAAGTGGCCGGGCAGCACGGCCGCGTAACTGGCGGCCGCTGCGGCCAGATCGCTCTCATTCACCGGCATGGCCCGCACCTGTGCCGGGGCCGAGCCGAGCGCAGCGGTCAGGTGGGTCAGGTTCCTGTCAGGATCACCGGGCGGAGCCACCCGCTCGTCCACCTGGTAGATGACGGTCGCCTCCCAGGGCACCGTCAGCGAGGCCAGTTCGGCGAACATGGCCCAGGGGGTGTGCCCGCCGCTGACCGCGAAGTGGAAGCTGCCGCTGGCCGCGACCGCGGCGCTGGCGCGCTCGGCCACGTATTCCGCGCCGGCCCGTGCCACGGCATCAGGATCGGCCAGAGTCTGGAGTTCGTGGTGCATGTCGCTCCGTAATGCTCGTTTAGGGGATGGGCAAGCCGGCGATCCATGCGACACGCTACGCCAGCCTGGAACGCGCTCGACACGAGCCCCATCGGCTGCGACAAGCGATGCGGTCAGCCACCCTTGAGCGTAGCCAGCGCTCCCGCTTCGGCCGGCCCGCCCGCGCGGGCCACGTTGGCGTACCCCGAGCCGGCCAGGCCCATGATGAGCCCGACGATCGGGAAGATGACGCAGACCACGGCGTAGAACGCCATCCCGCCGCTGGCGTAAAGCTCACGCCCGTAGAGGGCCGAGGCGGTCAGGTGCTGCCCGTGGTAGAGCCAGTCCCGTACCCAGGCCGACTCGGTCACGCTGCCCGGCGCCGGGAGCGGGCCGTTGTCGTACAAGGCGTCAAAGGTATGCAGGTCGATACCCCCGTGCGGGGCAGCGCCGATGAACATGTCGGTAACGGCCCAGGCGGGCATGATGGCCAGGATCGCCGCGTAACAGCCGGCCCGGACCCGCCGGGCCGGCCGGTTATCCGGCGCCCCCGAGCACCGCCGGGTCAGCATCGGCAGGCTGGCCAGCAGTATCAGCGTGACGATGACGTCGCCCTGGTCCGCGGAGCCATGGATGAGCGGGACCGAGGACTTCGGCCAGGCCGCCCGGGCTGCCGTCGCCACAGCCACCGCGCCAAGCAAGAGGATGCCTAGCCTGCGTACCATCCGCCCCTCCCTGACGATCAGCGTCAGCCCGCCCGCTCGCCAGGCAAGCCGCGGCCAGCCCGCCGGTACGTCGTGCGCTTCGGCCAAGACCGCCTCCGCCCAGTCCGCCGCGCGGCGGGAAGCAGCAGCAGCGCTCTTCGCCCGGCCGCGGCCGCCACCGGGCCCAGCCGGCTCATGGCACCGCGGGCGCGGTGGCGCTGCGCCCCCGTCGCGGGCTTGCGCTGGTGCCCGGACGCGCCTTGCGACGGGCCAGTTCGGCCTGCGCAAGCGCCGTCGTGGCGCTGAGGGCCCCGTCTGCGGTGAGCCGGTACAGGTGACGGCGCGGTCGGCCTGGCATCGCCTCCTCCTGCCAGCACGCCTCGACCAGGCCCCGGTCGGCCAGCCGGATCAAAATCGGGTACAGCGTGCCCGACTTCAGCCCGGTCTGCCGGGCCAGCGCGTATCCGTGCTGCCAGGCCGACGGCCGCTCACACAACGCCGCCAGCACCGACACCGTCTGAGGCGAGAACTCAGCACGCGTTGCCATGGAGGCAATCTACCTATGTAGACCTCCGTTGTCTACGTAGGTAGAAGGATCCGCGGATGACATCCAGATGTGACGAATTGCTTACGCGGGGGTGTCGCCAGTGATCCGTATCCGTATTCGCGCCGTTCCCCTGGGTAGGAACAGGCCACTCACGTTAGACGGCCAGGTGCCCGGCGGAAACCCTGCGCCGCCGGGCACCCTCATGTCCGGGCCGAACCCGCGATAGCAGCGGGCTTCCTGCCCTAAGTCCCGCCCCTAGCCGGCGTTCAGAAGCACGATGCCGGCCACCACGATGACGGTGGCCGCGACGCGGGCGCGGCCGAACGGCTCGCGGAAGACGAGCGTGCCGATGATGGCGCCGAAGATGACGCTCGTCTCGCGCAGCGCTGCGATCGGGGCCAGCGCTCCCCGGGTCTGCGCCCACAGCACGAGGCCGTAGGCGAGCACGCTCAGCGCCCCGGCGGCCACCCCGGCGGCCAGCAACCGGCGAGGCTGCCTGAGCACCACGTCGCGCCGCCGCAGCAGGGCGAACATCGGCACGCAGAGGCTCTGCAGCAGCATCAGCCAGCCGATGTAGCCGACCGGGCTCGCCGAGAGCCGCACGCCCACCCCGTCCACGGTGGTGTAGGCGGCGATCGTCAGGCCGGTGCCGACCGCCGCGAGGAAGGCGGCGCGGCCCGGCCGCCGGCCCGCGAAGACCAGCGTGGCCAGCCCGGCGGAAACCACGAGGACCCCGCCGATCTGGAGCAGGGCCAGGTGCTCGTGCACGAACATCGCGGCAAGGATCGTCACGACAAGCGGCGATATGCCGCGGGCGAGCGGATACACCTGGCCGAACTCGCCGTAGGAGTAGCACCGCATCAGCAGCAGGTTGTAGAAGACGTGGATCGCGACGGACCCCGCAAGATACGGCCAGCAGCCTGCCCTGGGCATGGCGGCCAGGATTGCAAGCGGGATCGCGACGGCGATGCCGCCCACGCCGATCAGCGCGAAGGCGAGCGTCTGGTCCTTGATGCCGTGCGCGATGGCGTTCCAGGTGGCGTGCGTGACGGCGGCGCCGAGGACCGCGAGCGTGACGGCGAGGGGTAGGGTGGCCGACGGGTCCAACAAGGCTCCTCAGGCAGGCTGAATAGGAGCCCTCAGGGTTTCTATCCCGTCAGGTGTTCCCCGGATCCCGGCCCGTGCGGGCCGGCCAATCCGGGTCGCGGCGTCGCTCGGTCCAGTCCCGGCCGCCCTGATTGTGATGTACCTGACTGTTATCCGGGCGGGCGGCCAGCGGAACCCTAGACGCAACCACGTGCTAGACACAGCTTAACCCTGGGACCCGCGCCCGCCCACCGCGCCCGCCCGCCGTTGACACCGACGCACACCGTGAGGTAGCGTCGCGGTTGGTCATATACGATATACGATATCTGCCAAACCGGACACGCGAGTACTATTGGACACCATGAATCCTCCGGCCACCCGGTTCGCGATGCCAGGGTCGGCGTCCCTGACCGGCGCGGCGGGTGCGCTTCCATCGCGGACGGTGGCCGTGCTCGAGGCGATCAAGCACGCGATCCTGACCGGTGAACTCAAGCCGGGGCATGCCCTGGTCGAGACCGACCTGGCCGAGATCCTCGGCGTGTCCAAGACCCCGGTGCGCGAGGCGCTCAAGACCCTGGCCGGGGCGGGCCTGGTGACGATGAACCCGTACAAGGGCGCGGTGGTGCGCGTCGTCGACGACGAGACCGCCCGCCACGTCTACGACGTGCGGCTGCTGCTCGAGCCCGAGGCGCTGGCCCGCGCGACCGCCGCCGGGTACGACTGGCAGCCCGCGCACGCCGCCCTGGCCCGCGCCGAAGGTGCGCCCGATCAGGCCGAACGCAGCCTGGCCAACCGCGACTTCCACCGCGAGTTGTACGCGGGCTGCGGAAACCCGCTGCTTGTGCGCATGCTCGATGACCTCCGCGATCAGACGGCGCTGGTCAGCGCGGCCGCCTGGCGGCACGACCCGGACTGGCTCCCCACCCCGAGCTGGGAACACGAGGCAGGCGAGCACCTGGCCGTGCTGCGGGCCGCGCAGGACGGCGACGCCGAGCGTGCCGCTGGCCTGCTGCGCGCGCACATCACCTCCTTCGTCCGGCGCAACTTCCCGGCCCCGCAACCGGCAGGGCAACCGGCGACGCCGGACACATAACGCACTGGAGAACCTTTATATGAGCCTTACCCCGGCCACTGCAGGAACGCTGCGTAGCGCACTGGCTACGGTGGTTGTCGTCCCCGTCACGCCATTCAATGCCGACGGGTCCCCGGACTGGGATACCTACGCCGCGCTGACCGGACGGCTGATCGACGGCGGGATCACGGCCATCACTCCGAACGGCAACACGGGCGAGTTCTACGCGCTCACCCCGGCCGAGGCCAGGCAGGCCGTCGGGGCCGCGGCCGCCGTCGCCGCCGGCCGGGCAGAACTGCTGGCCGGCGTCGGCCACGACGTCGCCACCGCGGTCGAGGCGGCCAGGCACGCCGCCGATCATGGCATCCGCATGGTCATGATCCACCAGCCGGTGCACCCGTACGTCTCCGCCGAGGGCTGGATCGACTACCACGCCGCCATCGCGGGCGCCGTCCCCGACCTCGGCGTGGTCTTGTACCTGCGCACCCCGCGCATCTCCGGCGCGCGCATCGCCGAGCTCGCGGACCGGGCGCCGAACGTCATCGGCGTCAAGTACGGCGTCCGCGACGCGACCATCTTCGCCGCCGTGGCCAGGGACGCCGGCCTGGACAGGTTCACCTGGCTGGCTGGCGCCGCCGAGCTGACAGCGCCCGCGTACTTGGCGGCCGGCGCGCACGGCTTCACCTCGGGCCTGGCCAACGTCGCCCCCGAGATCGCGCTTGCCATGCTCACCGCGCTGCGCCGCAGCGACCTCGGCGCGGCGATGAAGGCCTGGGAGTCGGCGCGCCGCTTCGAGGAACTCCGCCTGGCCGACGACAGCGCCGACAACGTCAGCGTGGTCAAGGAGGCCCTGGCCCAGCTCGGCCTGTGCCGCGCCGACGTCAGGCCGCCGAGCCGCCCGCTGCCGTCCCCGATCAAGGAAGAGATCACCGCGATCCTGGCGAGCTGGGGGATGAAGTGAAGGGGCCCGAGGAACTGCGCAGCTTCCGCTGGTTCGGCGGCGAGCGCACCGCGGGGCTGCGCGCGTTCAGCCACCGCTCGCGGATGCGCCAGCTCGGCATCGAGGCCGAGGAGCACCTCGGCAAGCCGATCATCCTGATCCTGAACACCTGGTCCGACATCAACCCGTGCCACATGCACCTGCGCCAGCGGGCCGAGCAGGTCAAGCGCGGCGTGCTTGAGGCGGGCGGCTTCCCCGTCGAGATGCCCGTCGCCACGCTGTCCGAGACGTTCCAGAAGCCGACCCCGATGATGTACCGCAACCTGCTCGCGATGGAGGCCGAGGAGCTGCTGCGCTCCTACCCGGCCGACGGAGCGGTGCTGATGGGCGGCTGCGACAAGACCACGCCCGCGCTGTTGATGGGCGCGGCCAGCGCCAACATCCCCGCGATCTACCTGACCGCCGGCCCCATGCTGCGCGGCAACTTCCGCGGCCAGGCCGTAGGCAGCGGCACCGACATGTGGAAGTTCTGGGACGACGCGCGCGCCGGGCTCGTCGGCGACTGCGAGCTGGCCGAGCTTGAGTGCGGCATCGCCCGCTCACCCGGTCACTGCATGACGATGGGCACCGCCTCGACGATGACGTCGGCCGCCGAGGCACTCGGCATGACGCTCCCCGGGATGGCCTCGATCCCCGCCGTCGACTCAGCCCACTACCGGATGGCGGCCGCCACCGGCCGCCGCATCGTGGCCATGGCCTGGGAGGACCTCACCCCGGACAAGATCCTCACCAGGGAGGCGTTCGAGGACGCCGCCGCCACCGTGCTCGCGCTCGGCGGTTCCACCAACGCGCTGATCCACCTGATCGCGATGGCCGGCCGGGCCGGCGTGCGGCTGAGCCTGGACGACTTCGACGCGATCTCCCGCCGGGTGCCCTGGCTGGCGAACGTCAAGCCGAGCGGGAAGTACCTGATGGAGGACTTCTACTACGCCGGCGGCCTGCCCGCCCTGCTCGGCCAGCTCGCGAAGGTGCCCGGGGCACTGCATCTTGACCGGATCACGGTCACCGGAGGCTCGTTCGGCCAAAAAATTACTGACGCACCTGTCTACAACGACGACGTGATCAGGACGCCGGATACCGCGCTGGCCGCCGAGGGCGGGGTGGCGGTGCTGCGCGGCAACCTGGCCCCGGACGGCGCGGTCATCAAGCACATCGCGGCGCAGCCGCGGCTGCTCAAGCACACCGGCCCCGCCGTCGTCTTCGACTCCTACGCCGACCTGCAGCAGCGCATCAACGACCCGGCGCTGGACATCACGCCAGACTCGGTGCTCGTGCTGCGCAACGCCGGTCCGGTCGGCGGCCCCGGCATGCCCGAGTACGGCATGCTGCCCATCCCGGACTACCTGCTGGCCCAGGGCGTCCGCGACATGGTGCGGATCTCCGATGCGCGGATGAGCGGGACCAGCTACGGCGCCTGCGTCCTGCACGTGGCGCCCGAGTCTTTCATCGGCGGCCCGCTGGCTCTGGTCCAGGCCGGGGACCTCATCACGCTGGACGTCGCGGCCCGGTTGCTGTCTTTGGATATTCCAGAACGAGAGGTGGCTATCCGCCGCGAGCAATGGCACTCTCCTGCGCCGAAGTTCGAACGCGGCTACGGCGCCTTCTACAGCGAGCACATTACCCAGGCCAACGAGGGCTGCGACTTCGACTTCCTCGCCAGGCACGGCCGCAACCCCGAGCCCGATCCCAAGTAGCCAGATAAACCCGTACACCTCAGCTGAGGAGCGCCGATGATCCAGGGGTATGACCCGCGTACCGGAGAGCCGGTCGGTGAACCGGTCGCCGAGACCACCGACGCGGAGGTCGACGCGATCGTAGCCGCGGCCGCGGCCGCGTTTCCTTCCTGGGGCTCCGACGCGGCCACGCCAGGCCGGGCGGCGGCGCTCGACGCCGTGGCCGACGCGCTCGACGAACGGGCCGGGGAGCTCGCGGCGATCGCCGACACGGAAACCGCGCTCGGCGGCGAGCGGCTCATCGGCGAGGTGGCGCGCACGACCGGGCAGCTCCGGCTGTTCTCGGGAGTGCTGCGCGACGGCAGTTACGCGGACGCGGCGTTCACCGCGGCCGAGGGCGTGGTGCCGGACCTGCGGCGGATCAACAGGCCGGCCGGCCCGGTGGCGGTGTTCGCGGCGTCGAACTTCCCGTTCGCATTCTCGGTGGCCGGCGGCGACACGGCCTCGGCGCTGGCCGCGGGCTGCCCGGTGGTGGTGAAGGCACACGAGGGACACCCGGTCACCTCCGGCCTGACCGCCGAGATCGTCACCGGGGCGCTGGCATCCGCCGGTGCCCCGGCAGGGACGTTCGGCCTGGTACACGGCGTGCAGGCGGGCTTGCGGCTGCTTGCGCACCCGGCCATCTCGGCGGCCGGGTTCACCGGCTCGACCGCGGGCGGCCTGGCGCTGGCCAGGATCGCCGCCGAGCGGCCCGTACCGATCCCGTTCTACGGGGAGCTCGGCTCGGTCAACCCGTGCGTGGTGCTGCCTGGCGCCGCGTTCGCCCGTCCGGCCGGCGTCGCCACCGGGTACGTCGGCTCGCTGACACTCGGCTCCGGGCAGTTCTGCACCAACCCCGGCCTGCTGTTCGTGCCCGAAGACGTCGGCCTGCTTTCCGCGATCGCGGAGGCCGCGGGCTCGTCGCAGGGCGGCGCGATGCTGTCGGCCAGGATCTTCGCCGGTTACGAGAACGCCGTGGCCGAGGCCGTCGCCCACCCCGGCGTCACCGAGCTCGCGGTCGGCAAGCCCGGTCCCGGCCCGTGGGGCGCCACCCCGCGGGTATTCCAGGTCTCGCTCAAGGAGTTCGCCGCCGGCCTCGCGGTGCTGTCCCGCGAGCGGTTCGGCCCCGCGGGCCTGGTCATCACCTACCCGTCGGTCGAGGACCTGCTGCCGGTCCTGGCCGCGCTGCCCGGCAACCTGGTCGGGACCGTGCACGTCGACACCGATTCGCCGGATGACCTTGAGCTGGCCCGCCCGGTGATCGCGGTGCTCGAGCGGGTCGCGGGCCGTCTGGTGTGTAACGGCTGGCCGACCGGCGTCGCGGTGGTCGCCGCCCAGCACCACGGCGGCCCGTTCCCTGCCACCACAGTCCCCGCCTACACCTCGGTCGGCACCGCCGCGATCCGCCGCTGGCTGGTCCCTGTCGCCTACCAGAACTTCCCGCCCGCCCTGCTGCCTCCCGCGCTTCGCTGAGCCCGCACTTCGCTCAGCACCGCGGTTAAGCGCAGCTGGCGCAGGTAAGCGTCGGTGGGCATGGCTGCCTGGAGGCGGATCCGGCCGTCCACCGGCAGGGCGCCGTCGGCGCTGGCCACGACCGGGCTCAGCTCTAGCTCGGCGATCTGCGGGAGATCGTAGGCCAGCCTGGAGACCCGCAGCAGCAGGTCCCGGATTGACGCCAGGTCGGCGGTTGGCGGCCCGATCCCCCGCGGGGCGCCGTGTCCGTGTACCGAGCCGATCAGCTCGTCGGCATCGGTGTCGGTCAGCGGAGCGAGCCGGGCGGCGCCATCGGTCAGCGCGGCGTCGGCGAGCCCGAGCAGCACCAGCGGGCCGAATACCGGCTCCTCAAGCACATTGACCCTCAGCTCCACGCCGGTGACCGCCGCGGTGCCGTCCGCCAGCGGCAAGCCGTAGCAGCGCAGCAGCTCCGCCACCTGCTGCCCGGGCAGCCAGCCCCCGGCCGGGTCCCCGGCGAGGAAGGCGTCCACCAGCTCCCTCGCCCGCTCCTGGTCCAGGCCCGCCAGCTCGGGTGAGCTTCCGGGCGGCGCTGCCCGCCACCGGCCATAGCGCGCGGCGTGACCGAGGGCGCGCGCGGCGGACTCGGGATAGACGTAGGCGGGGATGGCGGCGGAGTCCCCGCCCGGTCCCGGCAGCAGCCGGACCGCCTCCACCTGGTCCAGCACCACCGCCGCGATCGGCACCTGCAGCCTGGCGGCGCACAGCTCGGGCATCAGGTCGCTGGTCGCGGTGCTGGCGATCAGCGCAAGGACCGCGTCCACGCCGGGATCGGCGCCGACGAGCTCCAGGCACCGGGCGAACAGGCCGGGCGTGACCACGACCGTGGTATCGACCGGCCCGGCCACCGCGGCGTCGGGAGGGAGCAGGCCCCGCAGCGCTCCCTGGGTTTCCAGGGTCAGGCCGGCCACCTCCAGGCCCGCGTCGCCGCACGCGTCGGCGGCGAGCACTCCGGCGCCGCGGGTGTTGGACACCACGCCGACCCTGCACCCTCCGGGCACCGGCTGGGACGCCAGCAGGGCCGCGGTGTCCAGCAGTTCGCCGAGGTTGGCCGTGGCGATCACGCCCGCCTGCTCGAACAGGGCGCGCCTGGTCAGCTGCGGGCTAGCCTCCGCCGCGGCGCGGACCGCTGCCAGCCGCCGGCCCGCCGCGGACCGGCCGACGTTCACGGTCAGCACCGGCATGCTCGCGCCGACGGCGCGGGCGGTGCGGGCGAACTTGCGCGGGTTCCCGAACGAATCCAGGTACAGAAGGGCCAGCTTGGTCGCCGCGTCGGATTTCCACCACAGCAGCATGTCGTTACCCGACACGTCGTCCTTGTCGCCGAGGGAGACGAAGGAGGAGATGCCGATGCCCAGCCGGGACAGGTGCTCGAGCAGCACGACGCCGACACCGCCGGACTGCAGCGCCAGGCCGACCGTCCCCGGCCGCGGGTGCCGGGCCGCGAACGTCGCGTCCATGGAAATGGCCGTGTTGGCCACGCCGAAGCAGGTCGGCCCGACCAGCCGCATGCCGTGCCGGCGGCAGATGCCGAGCAGCCGGGACCGGGCCGCGCGGTCCAGGCCCGATGTGGTCACGACCAGGGCCTTGACGCCCCGCCGCCCGCAGTCCTCGGCGATGCCGCTGACGGTCGCCGTCGGCGTCGCTATGACCGCCAGGTCGACCGGCTCGGGCAGGTCGGCCGCCGACGGCAGGCACGGTACGCCGTCCAGCTCGGTCACGCCCGGGTTGACCGCGTAGACGCGGCCGCCGAAGCCGCCGTCGATGATGTTGCGCAGGATGGCCCGACCGACAGAGCGCTGACGCCGGCTCGCGCCGATGACCGCGACCGAGTCCGGGGTCAGCACGTGCCGCAGGCTCGCCACGTCGGCCGACCGTTCCCGTTCGGCGACCGCGTCCCGGTAGCCGCCGAAGTCGGCGCCGCCCTCACCGTCCGGCAGCGGGAAGCTGAATTCGTAAACGCCGTCCACTAGGGCGCGGCGCGCCCGCAGCCCGGCGTTGGCGAAGACCTGCAGCATGGGCGCGTTCTCGCCGAGCGTCTCCGCGACGAACGTGCGGACCCCCCGGCCGCTGGCCAGCGAGACCAGGTGCTCGAGCAGCAGCGTGCCGACGCCGCGGCTGTGCATGTCGTCGGCCACCGCCATCGCGACTTCCGCCGATCCAGGGTCGCTGTCGGCCGAGTCGTAGCTGCCGCAGCCAACCAGCCGGCCGTCGAGGAACGCCAGCAGCGCGGCGCGGCCAGGCGCGGGCTCGCGGCAGAGCCGGACCGCCTCCTGCTCGGCCGCCATCCGGCTCATGCCGAAGAAGCGCAGGTAGAGATTCTCCGTGGACATCGCACTGTGCATGTCCCGCACCGCGTCGAAATCGTCGGATCTGGCCGACCGGATCTCGATCGTGGTGCCGTCGGTCAGCAGGGCATAGGCACTCGGCCTGGCCTGCGCGCTCACGTTACCCCTAGGTTCTGCCCAGTCACCCTCGCATCAGGCTACCCTGCGGCCTCGTCGCCCCGCACCCGGTGGAGCGAAGGCCGCCGCGCCCTTCTGCTGCACCGGGCTGCCCAGCTCCCAGCCGC
>Ga0335078_10005628_pt1 | contig 18526 bp, 15 predicted proteins | sample Lox_Sample_32_FD_206711 | JGI IMG/M metagenome (GOLD analysis project Ga0335078, IMG submission 206711) | Soil microbial communities from Loxahatchee National Wildlife Refuge, Florida, United States - Lox_Sample_3.2 | ecosystem: Environmental > Terrestrial > Soil > Wetlands | place: USA... | reverse complement strand
ATTTTTGCATTTGCGATCCCGAGCCCTAATAGTCTATCCCGTCCGGTGTGAACTTGGGGAAGAGGGAGGATTCGATCCGGTAATCACCGTAGCGAGTGTAAGCGCCTTACTGAATCGCCCAGTATCCCGCGCGCGTTCGCACCTTGAGGTCCGGCCGGTCTTTCACCTCGACACGAATCTTGTGGAATTCGCCCGGCTGTCCGGGCACCGGCACGAACGTGAGAATGTACTGGCGATGGATCTCGTCGCCGATATCGTGGATCGCAGCTTCCAGAGCCCCCTTGGTGAGGAAAGCCATCCGTTGCGCGCCCGTCAGCCGGGTGAACAAGTCCGCCACGTTGGGCTTCGTCAGGTGCGCCAGTTCCCTGAAGGGCGCGAGCAGATCCGTCTCGGGCGGATCGGCCGGGATGGGAGTTTCCTCTTTCGCCCTATCTTTACCTTTATCTTTCGAATCTTCGATTTCGCCGTAGGTTGTAACGTGAGTGTCGGTATAGCGCGTCCAGGTGGTGGAATAGGTCAGCCAATAAATTCCCGCGTTCAACTGCTGGACCCGGTCGACCACTTCCGGCAGTTTGAACTTGCTCGACCGGTCGCGGCTTTCGCCGATCATCAGCACGATCAGCCGGTGCCCCCGCCGGCGATGCGCCAGCATGTCGAGCGCTTTCATCAGGCCATCCAGCGCCGCATCGCCCTTTCCGTCCGGCTGCATGCGCTTGAGTCTTTGCGTCAGATCGTCCGGGTCGGAAGTGAAATCCACCAGTTCCGTCACGTGGTCGCTGAAGGAAATGAGCGCGGTTTCCCCCTGGTCCGCCGCCAGCAGTTGGGCGAACAGAATGCCGCTCCCTCCCAGCTTGTCGAGAACCGCCCTGGAGTTTTCGTCCGATTCCACCGCGACGACGAGCGAAATCGGATACATCGCCATATCCGCCTGTATCGGACGCAGCACATTGTTGTCGTAAAGGAGCAGGTTGGAGGCGTCGAGCCCGTCCACCATGTGGCCCCTGGTATCGGTAATCGTGGTGGGCGCAACCACCAACTGGACGGCGCCGCGGAACTGCGGCCAGGCCGCACACGCGGTGAGCAGCAAGACAGCGGCGGAGCGCATTGCGGCGAGGCAGTGCACGTAGAAGGCCAGCAAAACGGGCGTGCGGACCGTGCGTCTGCGGACGCGGTTTTCCTTCTGGCTGCTGGCTCCTGACTTCTGGCTTTTTATTTTCGTTCGCGCCGCTTTTTCGCCCAGCCTTCTTTGACCACCTGGTGGGCGCGCCCCACCGCCAGGGAATCCGCCGGCACCGACTTGGTGACGACCGAACCAGCCCCGACGTACGCGCCCTCACCCACCTCGACCGGCGCGACGAGCGTGGAATTGCTCCCCACGAAAGCTCCTTCGCCGATCGTGGTGACGTGTTTGCGGACGCCGTCGTAATTGCAGAAAATCGTGCCCGCGCCGATATTGCTCCGCGCTCCCACGTGCGAATCGCCCAGATAGGCCAGGTGATTGGCCTTGGCGCCGGCGCCCATATGCGTCTTTTTCAGCTCCACGAAGTTGCCGATATGCGCTTCCGCCTCCACGTGGTTGTCCACGCGCAGCCGCGCGAACGGCCCGGCATGAACGCCGCGTTCCAGGCGCGATCCGTTCACAAGTGTGAATGGCCCGATCTCCACACCGTCCGCCAATTCCGAGTCGCTGACGATGGCGGCCGTCCCGATGCGGCAGTTTTCGCCGATCCTCGTCCGCCCGAGAAGCTGCGCGAACGGCTCGATGACGGTATCCATGCCGATCTCGACGCCGGCGTCGATGGTGACCGTCCCGGGCTTCTCCACGGTCACCCCGGCCAGCATCACTTCGCGTAATTTTCGCTCGCGCAGCAGGCCGTCGACCTCGGCCAATTCCACCCGGTTGTTGATGCCCAGCGCCTCGCGGGCGTCGTCGATGCGCATGGCTTCCACCGAGTACCCCGCTCGGTTGAGGATCGCCGCCATGTCTGTCAGGTAGTATTCCCCGGCAGGATTATCGGTGCCGATTTCCCCGGCGTATCGCCAGAAGAGATCCGCTCGGAAACAATAGATCCCCATGTTCGCCTCGCGGATGGCGCATTGGGTGGGCGTGGCGGCTTTCTGCTCGACGATTCCGGCCACGCCTCCGCGGGCATCGCGTATGACGCGGCCGTAACCGGTGGGATCGGTCATTTCCGCGGTCAGCAATGTCGCGGCGGATGTGCCGGTGGTCTCGATGTCGATCAGCCGCTGCAGCGTTTCCGGCCGCAGCAGGGGGCAGTCGCCATAGAGCACCATGAGGTAGCCGTCGAGGCCTGCGAGTTGTTCCCGCCCCACCATGACGGCGTGTCCGGTGCCCTTCTGCTCCTTCTGCTCGATGAATCCGATTCGCGGAGTGACGACGGCCTGGCGCACTTCATCCGCCTGGTGCCCCACCACGACGAAAATCCGTTCGGCCGGGGTGAATGTGAGGGCCGTATCGACGACGTGCTCGACCAGCGTCTTACCACCCGCGCGGTGCAGCACCTTGGCCTTGCGCGACTTCATGCGGGTGCCGAGCCCGGCGGCCAGGATCACCACGGTAACGGGAGTTTCCATCTCTGTTATTATGAGGCACCTTCAAAATACGCAGCAAACCGCGCGCTTGCGCCCGCTCGGTTGAACCGCAGGCTGTGCCGGATGAAACGAGACGGGACTCTGCCGCAGACCACGGAAAACACCTTCACCACAGAGGCACACCGCGGCAGAGACGCGCGGACGCAGAGAAAGGCGAAAGAATCCGCTCACCACAGAGGCACAGAGACACGGAGCAAAACTAAAGTCAAAATCAAGACCGGAGCACGCGGAGCTGGCAGAGTTCACAGAGATGGCCGCCTGCGGGCGGCCTTTTGCGGACGCCGTCGGAGAGGCGCGGCAAAAATCGTCGCGGCGGGCGACGATTCCTAGGAGGAGACACTATGGCTGGGCCGACCGGCGGCGTCGCCCTTCCTCCGCCAAATTCGTCACCACCGCGGCTGTGGCGAGCGGTTCGTGGCGGACCTTATCGCCCCGCTGCGCCAATCCCGCAGCCACTACTTTGACGCCCATTTTCAGAATGCCGTCGATATCGTTCTCCACCGGCTTGGCCGCCTGGCTCGCGTAGCGTTTCTTTACCGCGGATGTGATGGGACGGATATTCACCACGGCGTAATCCACAAATCTTCTGCCGGCGTGTCTATGGATGGCGCGAATGTGGTCCGAGGCCTGAAATCCGGTTGTCTCCCCGGGCTGGGACATCAGATTGACGAAATAGGCGCGCACCGCCGCCGATCGCTGAATGGCGGCGGCGACCCCTTCGACGAGCAGGTTCGGCACCACGCTCGTGAACAGGGATCCCGGACCCAGAGTGATGACGTCCGCGCCGGCAATGGCGGCGAGCGTCGCGGCCAGCGGCGGCACTTTACGCGGAATCAGTTGCACGCGACGGATAGGTTTTCGGCTGCGGCTGATGCGCGTCTCGCCCACCACCTTCGTGCCATCCGCCAGCGTAGCTTCGAGCGCGACATTGGCCGCGGTGGAGGGATAGATGCGCCCGGCGATTTTCAGCACTTCCGAGGAGACGCGCACGGCCTCCGGAAAATCGCCCATGATTTCGGTGAGAGCCGTGAGGAAAAGGTTGCCGAAGCTGTGCCCCTTGAGGCCGTGGCCGGCAGCGAAACGATACTGAAACAGCCGCGAGAGCAGCGCCGAATCTTCGCTCATCGCCACCATGCAGTTGCGGATGTCGCCCGGCGGCAGGACGTCGAAATCCCGCCGCAGGCGGCCCGAACTGCCGCCGTCATCGGTAACCGTGACGATGGCCGTAATGTCCAGGGCCGGGGCTTTGCGCGTGCCCTGCCGCGCCAACTGCTTGAGACCCTGGAGAAGGGCGGAGAGACCGCTCCCGCCGCCGATGGCAACCACGCGGAGTGGCGATTTGTCTTCCATGATCGAGCGTGTGGAGCCACCCGCTCCGCCTACCAGCTCTTCTTCTCCGGATAGATCAGCGCGTCGAACGGCGGCTGATTGGCGAGCGGAGCGAAGTCCGCGTCCTGACGGGCGATCAGGCGATTGCGCGGCTCCAGTTCGATGGCGCGTTTGAGATTCTGCTGGGCGTTGATCACGTCGCCGGAGAGCGCCTGCGCCAATGCCAGGGCATAGTGAATGTGGTCCGCCGCGGGCGCCATTTCGAGAGCTTTCTCGAGGTGCGCGCGCGCTTCCGCGAGATTCCGCGAATTGATGAGCGCCACGCCGTAGTTATAGTAATCTTCCGCCGATCCCAGGCTGACGTTGATTTGCTGCAATCGGCGATCGCACATCGCCAGGTGCAGTCCCGCGCGATTGGCCACGTCGCGCTCGGGGCCGCGCGTCGCCTGCAAAAACAGCTCGCGGGCTTCCTTGAACTGGCGCGCGTGGAACAGTTTCATGCCAGCCTCGAAGTTTGAGAACTGCGTGGGCGAATGAACCGCCGTATTCGCGGAAGCGGAGCTTCCGGGCTGAAAGTTGGAATTCGATTTCGCCGCCTGTGGCTTGCTCATGCGCCGCTCAGGGCTCTCTGGGACCGGACTCTTTTTCTCGGGCATACCAATCAGCCCAATCGGGCAATTCCGATGAACGATTAGCGTTTATACCAGACCGCGCCTGCCTCGCGCAACCCGGTCAACCCGGCTCTCAACCTAAGCCGGCCTCCCGCAGAAACCGCGCCGACTCCTCCGGTGGCGTCGGATTGATGTAAAACCCCGTCCCCCATTCGAAACCGGCGACCTTGGTGAGCTTCGGAATTACTTCCAAATGCCAATGATAATGCGGCTGAAATGCCTCCTGCACGGGTGCGCTGTGCACGATGAAGTTGTACGCCGGCTTTTCCAGCACCTTGTCGACTTTGCGCATGGTGGAGCGCAGCACAAAAGCCAGGTTCTGCAACGTGGGAGCGTCGGAATCCTCGAAGTGCGATTCGTGACGCTGGGGCAAAATCCACGTCTCGAACGGAAATCGCGGAGCGTAGGGTTCGAGAACCGTGAAGCGGTCCGTCTCCATCACCAGGCGCGCGCCCGCGGTGCTCTCCTGCCGGATGATGTCGCAGAAGATGCAGCGCTCCTTCCAGTCGTAGAAATCCTTGGCGGCGTCCACTTCCTCTTTCACGCGCTTGGGGATGACAGGCAGCGCGATGAGTTGCGAGTGCGGATGCTCGAGCGAGGCTCCGGCTGCTTCTCCGTGATTCTTGAAAAGCAGAATGTAGCGGAAGCGGCGGTCCTTTTTGAGGTCGTTGACGCGCTCTTTGAAGGCCCACAGCACTTCCTCGGTCTGCCGCTCCGGCATCTCGCCCAGGGTGGTGAAGTGATCGGGTGTTTCGATGATCACTTCATGGGCGCCGATGCCGTTCATCTTGTCGTACATGCCTTCGCCCTGGCGGTTCAAATCGCCCTCGATGCCCAGCACGGGGAACTTGTTGGGCACCACGCGCACGCGCCATCCGGGCTGGTCGCGCCCGCCGCTGTCGCGATACGCCAGTATCTCCGGCGGCGTCTTGGACTCGTTGCCCGGGCAGAACGGGCACACGCCATGGCCGGACGGCATCACCGTCTCGCGAATAAAATCGCTGGGGCGCTTCGCGCGATCAGTGGCGATGATCACCCACCGGCCGGTCACGGGATCCTTACGCAGTTCGGGCAACTGGTAAAATGCCTCCGGAATATGCGGAAATCAGCAAGAAACGATTATAGCTGAGTGACAGGCAGCGATAGCCAAGGACACGTGAAGTCTGGCAGACCCCGTGGCGCGCTGGAGGCACCGTCGCGGCGTTTCGACGGGCAAGTACTGCGCCGCAGCGGCGCCAGGTCCGAGGGACCAATTCTCAGATCTCGCGGGAGATCGAACCGAACGCATCGCGGCGCCACTCGATACGCCGCGGCGACAGCGTCACGGCGACCACGTCGAATCGTACCTGCCGCCACTCCACGCCGGCCCGGCGCGCGTAGTCGCGGGCCGCGCGCGCGAGATGCATGCGCTTTTCGGCATCCACCGCTCGTTCCGGTTCGCCGAATTCCGCGGTATCGCGCGTCTTCACTTCCACGAACACCAACCGGTCACCCTGCCAGGCCACCAGGTCGATCTCGCCATGGCCGGTGGCCGGACGATAATTGCGCGCGACCACGGTGCAGCCCCGGCCGCGCAGGTAGCGATGCGCCAGGTCTTCGCCGATGCGGCCATGATCGGCGCGGAGAGATCGGCGGCGCAGTGCGTCGGCCGCGCGGTAGATCAGGCTGAACATTATTTAATGACTTCGAATTCGAATTCCATCGCCTTGCCGCGAACGACATAGCACAGGTAATATTCCCAGAACTTGCGGTAGCGCCGGAAATGGTTCACCAGAAATTCGAATCCCAGCCACCTCCAGAAAGCGAGTAATTTGACGCGCACCGAAATCTCACGGAATTTCACCGGCGAGTAATAGCCGAACCCGCCGTGATCTTCGCCGAAATAACGGAAGCTGAAGCTGTTGAGGTGGCTCTTGTGCGTGGGGTCGCAGAACGAACTGAAATCGGTATAGTGCGGCGTTTCGATGCGCACCGTGCCGCCCGCGCGCACCAGGCGGTGAAACTCCTCCATGGTGCGGATGACGTCGTTCACGTGCTCGATAAAGTGGATGGCGGTGAGGCGGTCGAAGGAACTGTCGGCGAAGGGATACGGAAAGCGGTCGAGATCGGCCAGCACGTCGGCGCGGCTGGCCGGATTGCGGTCGATGCCGATCGCGCCGGGCTGCTTATGAATCCCGCAGCCCACGTCGAGGATGCGCGGTTGTGGCAAGACAGAAGAATAGCATCGGCCGCGGCTAATTGGCGACGGGGACCTTGTCGGCGCGGTCGACTACGATCACTTCGATGGGCGTCTTCTTCGCCTCGAGGTGCAGACCCAGTTGTTGCTCCACGGCCTGGTAGAGATCGGGCGGAGGCGCCGTGGGGTCGCTCGCCGGCGCCGCGGCGATCATGGGATCGTCGGAGGCCCATTCGAGGCGGACGTTGTAAAAGCCCGTGAGTCCCGTCAGATCGATCACTGGCTGCTTCAGTTGCCGCGAGAGCAGAACCGCGAAGGTATGCATCGATCGGTGGTTGTAAAACAGGCGCCCGCGGTAGTACTGATTCGGCGGGTCTGTTTCGTTCTCGTGCCAGGCCGGCATTTTCGACCCCTTCTTACCGACAGTCAGTTCGAGATGCCGCACCGGTTTCGGTTCGCGGTGCAATTGCATGTGAAAACGTTCGTTGAGCAGCACCTGGGTCATCAGGAGGGCCTCCTCGCGCGGGGTGTCAGGCGAAGTTTTGGCGATGATGTCGACGCGCAGGCTCCGGTCGCGAATCCAGCCGGGTCCGTCGATCTGGTCTTCGCTGACGAGATCGTATGCGAACTGGAGGCATTCGCTCAAAGTGGTATTGGTCAGCGTGACTTCGCCATGACGGTAGGTGCCGAGATTGATGTCGATGCGGTCGCCGGCGGGCGGGCTGGGCTTGACGGAAGCGACGTCGAAGGATTGGGCGCAGGCGGAAGCGATGGCGAGGCAGGCGAAGGAGGCGGTCCGCATGCGAATAAACTAGTACTAAAAAGGGTGTAATGTCAACCCTGTGGTATTCTGAGGAAAGCTTCTCGAAGACTGCCCAAATTCCCCGACCGGAGAGATGGCCGAGTGGTTGAAGGCGCACGCTTGGAAAGCGTGTATAGGGGAAACTCTATCGAGGGTTCGAATCCCTCTCTCTCCGCCAGAATTTAAGAAGAGATTTACGAGGGGGACATCGTGCAATTCGCGATCTGCCCCGCGCACGGCCGTGGGACGGATGCTTCGCGATGTATCATGTGGTCCGGTCACCAGTACATTTTGACTCGTGTCTTTAATGGGCGACACGAGACGGACTATTGGTTGGGTTATGGTGACCACGAGATGGAGTTTGAGAACTTGGAGGTGATTGGTAACCTCTACGAAAACGCCGGGCTACTTACGCTCACGAAAACGTAATTTGCTAGTATTGTTTTTGGAGGTTAGTATGAGCGAGTGTCCTATTTGCCCGGGTTGCGCGAAAGCGGGATTCACAAGAGTGCGGATGGATGCGGGCTCTTGCCCTCCCCTTCCGGATGTCACGTTCGCCTGCCAGCAGCATGGATGGATATACAATACGTACGTCGGCTACCAACCGGAGGTAAGGTCTTCAATGGAGGTTCGGTATCCGTGCCCTAATGGGTGTCGGAGCGCTATGTTCATATCGTCAATGGAATCCGGCTCGCCCAGCCTTGCTTGTCCAAACTGTTCGGCCATTGCCTCCTATTTGATTTTGCAATTATCTCGATTTGCGGGATTCTCCACTTCGCCGGAAAGCCGGTACGTATTGAGTACGCGGGAAACTCGGCAAATCGCACAGAGTCACAGCGGACAGTGGGCGACTACTCCCGGACAACATCGCCCCGGCTTTTCGTTCCGGCGAGGTGGGTGCAGTTCACGTGTTTGCCGCCGAATCCGGGACTTGCGACAATGATCAAAGACACCAATGAGGAACCTCGATCGCATCACGATTGATCCGGACCAAATGGGCGGAGTCCCTTGCGTCCGCCATCTGCGAATCCCTGTCGCAACGGTGTTGCGGTTGCTTGCCGGTGGCACGACGGAGCAGGAGATCCTTGCAGAATACCCGGATCTCGAAAATGAAGATATTCGGGAGTGCTTGCGCTTCGCCGCGGTCTCGGCGATGGAGCGGGAACTGCCGCTCCCCCATTCTGCTTGAGATTCCTGATAGACAATGCTCTGCCACCGCGCCTGGCAGACCTTCTCCTGGCGGCAGGATATGACGCCGTCCACGTTCGGGTGTATGGAATGCAAGCGGCAAAAGACACCGATATCCTGGCACGGGCTCTTCAGGAGGATCGCATTGTAGTTTCCGCCGATTCTGATTTCGGTGCGATTCTTGCCGCGCAGGAGACAGAACACCCCTCTTTTGTGCTCTTCCGAGAGGCGGACTTGCGGTCTGCTCGGGATTATCTGAACGCGCTGACCCCGGTTTTACCAATGCTGGAACCGGACCTATTAGCCGGATGCGTTGCCGTATTTCGACGCGGCCGGCTACGAGTCCGCAGGTTGCCGTTTTCAGGATAGGAACTTAAAAGGCCCATCGGTGCTCCACCGTGAGGGCCGTTCGCAGTCGCGCCCGCGAGTTGCGTGGTTGAGATCGTCGGGCAATATCGGACAAGGTGCGACGGCGTTGGCGGCGCGCATGGCTTCGCGGGCAACGTGTTCTCTGCAAGTTGCACATCTGATTGCGGCCTCAACGTTCCGAATCCCTCTCTCTCCGCCATACTATTGATAACAGACAAGTTACTTAGTAAATAACAACAGTGTGGGGATCTCGCTCCGCAGTTTTCCAACCGTTTGTTGCTAGGCACTTATACGGAAGCAGCGAACTCTCTCCACGATTCCCCTTTCTGGCGTTCGTTCGCGAGCGACGAATTTGGGGCAATGTCGAGCGAACCCCGTTGGGAACACCATCGAGATCGAATTCGTACGCAGCGGGGAGCGTTAAACTCGGTCGAGGAAATCCAGGTGAAGCAACTGAAGCGTTCTGTCGGCGATGGAGCCATGTGGCAACTGCAAGCCTTGGCATGACAACCAGAACCACAAGACGTACCTGAAAACCGACGATGGTCATGTGCCCGCATTTCTATGTCCACTTCATTTGACGAGGACCTGAAGCGACCGCGAAAAAAAGGGATAATGGACGGGTGCGCAGCACAAGCTATCTTGACCGTTTACTTGATCCGTTGACCGATGTCTTCACACCGGAGGTGGCCAGTGCGGTCCTCCGATTGCGCGCGGACGCGGAAACGGAGGATCGAATCGGGGAACTGCGCGGCAAGGCCAACGAGGGGACACTCACGCCCGCCGAGGATGCCGAATACAAGGAATTTGTGGAAGCCCTCGACCTGATTTCCATCATACAGACTAAGGCCCGCCGCTTTCTTGCGAAGCACGCCGCATAAATGGAGCCGGCCATCAAGGAGCTGGTTCGCACGCGCGCCGGCAACGCTTGCGAATATTGCCGCATACCCCAGGATGCCACCCCTCTCATTTCCTTTCATATTGAACACATCGTGTCGCGCCAGCATGGTGGCTCCGACGAGCCAGGTTGGCTGGCGCTCGCGTGTGACCGGTGCAATGCGTACAAAGGACCGAATCTGACCAGCATCGATCCCGACACTAGCGCCATCGTGGCGCTGTTCAATCCTCGCCAGGATGTTTGGGGCGATCACTTCGCGGTTCGGGGCGGACACATCACCGGCTTGACGCCGAAGGGACGCGCCACGGTCCGGCTGCTCAATATGAACGCGCCGCGGCGCGTCGAATTGCGCCATGCGTGGCTGGAAATACGCTGAGAATCGAGAATACGGAACGGGGCTCGATTAGGCGCTACGTCGGAGCGCTGATCAGGTCAAGCCGCCTCTCCTGACTTGTGCCGCAATGACGCGCCATTCCTTGCGCTGATAGCGGAGATGCTAACCCCGCGCAAGATGGCCAGCGACGCGCGCTATCGGGCAATATCGGACAAGGTGCCGTGGCGTTCCTGGCAGGCATGGCACGGCGGACAACTTGTTTTCTGCAGAAGGGATCTCGCATTGTCAGCGCTCCCTCATCTTCGAGCGAAGACACGGCATCGGCAAATGAGATGCCTAGCTAGAACCGCGCAAAGAGCAATTGCGGCACAGCCGACGAACCCCCGGCCAACGACACGCCATGTGCGTTCTCCTCGAACAGATCTTTCCGATTCACGATGTAGGCAACATACAAATGCCCCGCAGCGTCGTAGGCCGCCGCGCCGATGCCGGGAAACCAGGAACTCATGGTGGCCACGTTCGAATGCGCGCCCGTCTGCGCATTGTGAAACGTTGTCCGGCCTGCATTATTGGTCAGATTGACCGGCGTATTCCAGCGGTTGCCGTCATTCGTTACCAGGTATCCCTCGGCATCGTTCAGCTCATTGGTGTCCGCCATCTGGATCAGCGCCGCCATCCGGCCTCCGGGGCCCTGAAAGGCCTCCACGCCGATCACCTTGCCCGTGCCGGCCCTGGCTGCTCGAACGGTCTGGGGTTCGGCATTCGAGCCCAGAGCATAATCGCGAACACTCTGCGCATCGCCATATGGATACGTTGCGATCACATGCCGCCGGCCTTGCGCGTCCACCAGCAGCGTGGGTGGATAGAGCCAATACCTGAAATCCCTGCCCGGCAGTTCAATGGCCGCATACTGTGTGTTGTTTTCGATGAGCTGGAATTTGGCATTTTGCTCGGTGGCTCCCGGGCTGGCTACCTGCGCGAGAATGTGGGGTTGCCCGGAACTGTCCACGTAGCCATTCATCACGTCGAGCCCATCGCAACTGAACGAAAGATCATTGCCACGCTTGGCGATCGGCGTGTGGAATACTTCCTCGGGCTGGCTGGCCGTGGCCCCGTCCAGCACGGAGCGCATCACCGAGCCGAGTTTGATGCCATACCCGACCATCCCGTACAAGTACGATTCCGGATGTCGCGGCGCCGGGCTGGTGTTCCAAAAGACGTCCACCTTACCCGTGGAGGGATCGTTCGCGGCGAACCAGGACGCGGACCCGAAGCCCTGGTGAGCCATCGAAGTCGGTGGGTGAATGTAGACGGCATTGCTCCACCCTCCGCCGGCAAGCACGCGGTAAACCAGATTATAGTCGTCCCGCTGTGAGGACGGTTGCGATATCTGGCCTGCAAGCAGATAGGAAGTACGCCAGATCGCGTAGACCCGTCCGGAGGAGTCGGAGAGGAGCCTGGTATTGCCGACCGGCGTATTCGGCAAAATCTCGGAGAGATTCTTGGGCGCAGTCCAGCTTTTGCCTCCGTCGCGGCTCGAGCGGTAGTACAAAAACGGCGTGTAGGGCGACGCTGTCTGCTGCTCCGCGAAAATGACATGCACGGTTCCGTCTGCCGTCGCCAGTACGCTTGGGGAGTCCACGCCGTTGTCGATCACCGACAATTTGACCGCGCCGGATGTTCCCGCCGACCCATCGGCCGGCACGGGGCCGGCGGAAAGCACCCGTGCGAGGTGTCGAGTCTGAATGTAGGCAAGAATGACCACCGTAAAGAAGGCTGCCGCGCTGATGAGCAGCATTTTGGATCGCGAAATGGACGAAGGCATGTTTCCTCCGGCCAACAAGGCGCAAACCATCGCACCCAGCCGTCATCAAAACGCAATTTATTTGTTGACGCCGCCGATCTCCATATCGACCTGGGCCTGTCCGGCGCTTCCGTGGCAGCAGTCGCGGAACGGATCGGAACCGATCGTATCCCGACCGTGGATCTCAGCGACTTTCGCGCCGTCCGGTCCGTGCGCGGCGAGCCCTTTCGGTTACTCCCGGCTACCCTCCAGCGACCAGGCACTAACTTCAGGCAATCCGGTATCCCTCGCCGTACCTGCCCGCCGGCATCCTATTAGTTCATGTGGTATCCCGCTCGACGGCCGACCCTACAGCAGGCCTTCTTTCAGTCGATCGGGGACGCGTCGACGAGGTAACCAGTTCGCCGTTCGGAGCTGCCAGAATGGCGGACGCAGCCCCTGGGTAGATACCTTAGTACCGAAAAATAAAACCTATTAAAGGTACTATATGAATATGTAGGTCATTTTTCCTCCACCAGTGCCAAAGTGGAAGGGCACTCAATAGCGTCCCGAGGGGAGGGACCAACCAACGAACGGGAGGAACTCCGACCCAATGAGATCGATTTCGCGCCGCGCGCCATTTTGGCTCATCACTCTAACTCCATTTATTTCGAACGCATTGCAGGCACAAACCATCGCCATCAGCCCCGGTTACCTGAATGTTGGCGTCAACCAGCAGGTGCAATACACCGCTACCGTCACCGGCTTGGCAAACACCTCTGTCACCTGGGAAGTAAACGGCGTTGCCGGAGGGAATTCCCAGACGGGCACGATCAGCCAGACGGGACTGTATACCGCGCCCGCCGCCATCCCAACCGTCGGCATCCTCATCGAAGCCCTCGGGTCCGACCAAAAAACACTCGGCTTGGTCTACGTGAATATCGAGCCGCCCGGGCCCAGCATTATCTCGATATCGCCGAATCCTACCCCCACAGGCAACAGCACGGTGACCATCACCGGTTCGGGCTTCGTGAAAGGGGTCATCGCGCAGATCAATGGCGCCAACAGCGGAGTGAAATACGTCAACGCGACCACGCTCACGGTCGGAGTCTATGTGGGCAAGCCCGGACTGGTGCCTTTCCAGTTGGAGAATCCCGGTACTCTGTGGGGGCCGGTCTATAATCTCCAGTTCGTTGCCAGCGGACCTCCGCCGCCGCAGATGATCGCGCCCACCACCGCCAATGTGAACCTGGGCGCGATGCAGCAGTTCACCTCCGCGAACGCCACCACCTGGACGGCGACCGCGGGGACAGTGGTCAACGGACTTTATACCGCCCCCGCCACCATGCCGGCCTCCAGCACGGTGACCGTAACCGCCACCGGTCCGGGCGGATCGGCATCGGCCACGGTCACGCTGATCAATCCCAACGCGCAGCAGATCTCGCCAACCACGGCCACGTTGAACCTGGGGGCCACGCAGCAGTTTACGTCCAATAACGCGACTCAGTGGGCCGCGGTTTCGGGCACCGTGACCAGCAGCGGCCTTTACACCGCGCCATCCACGTATCCCGCATCTGGAACCGACACGGTGACGGCGACCGGTCCCGGCGGTTCGGCATCGGCCGCGGTCACGCTGAATCCGCCGCCTCCCTCGATCACCGGCGTGGGGACGAATCCGCTGCCGCTCGGGCTGTTCTCCACCAGCGTGACCGGAACCGGTTTCCTGCCCAATTCCGTAGCCAAACTGAATGGATCGCCGCTCACCACCGTTTACTCGGGCGGCGCCCTGACGGTCAGCGGTTTTGCCGCGCAGAGCGGACCGCAGAATCTCACCGTCAGCAACGGCGCCACCGTTTCCGCTCCCTTCACCGTGCAAGTGGGAAATCCCAATGCTGTGGTCACCGCTGCCGCGGCCCGCCGATTCCTGGAGCGCGCCGCCTTCGGCCCTTCACCCAGCGACGCTGCCAACGTCCAAACCATCGGCGAGCAGGGCTGGATCGACCAGCAGTTCAACCAGCCGCAGGTTACCGACTTCAGCGCGGCAGCCGGGGGGCAAGGCGGCTTCACACCCTACTTCCTGACCGCCGCGGTGATGAATCCGGACCAGCTTCGCCAGCGCGTAGCTTTCGCGCTCAGCCAGATTTTCGTCACCTCAATACAAAAGCTCATCTGGAATACCAACATGGTGACCTACCAGAACATGCTGCTGGCCGATGCCTTCACCAACTATCGCCAGATCATGGAGGACGTCACGCTCAGCTCCGCCATGGGCCAATACCTGGATATGGCGAACAACGCCAAAGCGGTCCCCGGGACCGACGCCGTGGCCAACGAGAATTATGCCCGCGAGCTGATGCAGCTTTTCACCATCGGCACGGTGATGCTGAACCCGGACGGCAGCCCGCAGAAGGACGCCGGCAACAATTCCATCCCCACTTACTCGCAATTCACCGTCACCGAATTCGCGCGCGTCTTCACCGGCTGGACCTACGCGCCCGCGCCGGGAGGGACGGTTCAATGGGACTCATTCATCAACGGCTACGGCCTGGCGCCGATGGCAGCCTATCACGATTCCCTGGTCTCGCCGGGCGCTCCCACGGGAGCTGCCCAACCCTCCAAGTATCTGCTGGCGGCCTCTCCCGTGGGTGCTCAGCCGTCCACCGGACTCTCGCCGCAGCAGGATCTCGACAATGCGCTCGACAACATCTTCAACCACCCCAATGTGGGACCGTTCGTCGGCAAGCTGCTCATCCAGCACCTGGTGAAGAGCAATCCCAGCCCGGCCTATATTGCCCGCGTCGCCGCCGCATTCAACGGGACCAACGGAGCGCCGCGCGGCGACATGAAAAACCTCATCACCGCCATCCTGCTCGACCCCGAAGCCACCACCAACGATAATGGCGGCGCCGACCAGCCGTACGACGGCCATCTCCAGGAACCCGCGCTGTTCATCGCCGGCATCTTCCGCGCCTTCGGAGGCGCCATGTCCACTCAGGACTACTTCGGTTGGGACATGGTGAACATGAGCCAGGATCTGTACAATGCGCCGAGCGTGTTCAATTATTATTCGCCGGGCTATCATGTAGCGGGCGTGCAGTCGGGCGGCAATCCGGTGACCAATCTCGTCGGCCCCGAATTCCAGATCTTCTCGCCCACCAACGCGGTGTGGCGCGCCGACATGGTCCAGAGCCTGTTCGGTTCGTATTCCAACCCGGTGCTGGGATACGGCCCCGGCACCTCGATCGACCTGACGCCGTTCGTGTCGCTGGCCGGGAATCCTTCGACCCTGATCGATGCCCTCGACCTCACACTGACTCACGGGGTGATGCCCGCGGCCATGAAAACCGCGCTCGTGTCCGCTGTCTCCGCCAATACGAACGGATCTCTGAGCCAGGTGGAACAGGCCTGCTACCTGATCCTGACTTCGAATTATTACAACGTCTGGCACTAACCGTGTCAGCCCAATTACAAAGACGAACATAAAGGAGAAGCACTCATGTTGATTCGTTCCAGGCGTGACTTTCTGAGAACCACCATCCGTTCGGCGGCAGCCATCACCGCGGGCGGCGCCATGTCGCGATTCGGCGTCATGAATGCGCTGGCGCAATCGAACAGTTCGAGCTACCAGGCGCTGGTGTGCATTTTTCTTGCGGGCGGCAACGACGGGCACAATACCGTGGTGCCCATCGCCACCGCGCAGCAGAATTACAATCTGTACGCGCAGGCGCGCGGCGGCCTGGCCATTCCGCAATCGTCGCTGCTGGCGATACCCAATGGCAACGACACGTACGGCCTGCATCCCGGCCTGCCCGAAATCCAGGCGCTCTATCTCGAGAAAAAGGCCGCCATCCTGGCCAACGTGGGCATGCTGGTGACGCCTTTCGCCAACAAAGCCGCTTACCAGGCGGCTCCCTCGGCGATGCTGCCCCAGCAACTGTTTTCCCATTCCGACCAGACCGGCCAATGGCAGACCGCAGTCCCCACGGGACTGAGCAGCAGCGGCTGGGGCGGACGCATCGCCGACGTGCTCCAGCAGCAGACGCCGGCGCAGAACGTCGGCGCCAAGTTCCCGCCCGTGGCTTCCGTCAGCGGCTGCGGGCAATTCTGCACCGGGCAGAACACCTTGCCGGCCAGCGTTCCGCCGCCGTATTCCCCCGGCCAGGCAACCTCCATGGCCACGCTCGGCGGTCTCGCGCCCAACTCGGTGACGGCCCCCGGAATGCAGCAATTACTGGCGTTCGACAACGGACTGCTCCTCGTTCAAGGCGCCAACAACACGGTGAGCGATGGCAGCAATTACGCCAATACGCTCACCGGCCTGCTGCCGTCCAATCGCATCCAGACGGCATTCCCCGCCAACAATCCGCTGGCTAACCAGTTGTTGGCCGTAGCCAACGTGATCTCGGTGCAAAGCCAGCTCGCGCTGACGCGGCAGATCTTCTTCTGCTCTCTCGGCAGTTTCGACACGCACAGCGGCCAGGTGGAAACGCAGACGCCGCTCCTCCAGCAACTGAGCCAGGCGGTGAATGCCTTCTACACCTGCGTGAGCCAGGAACTGAACCTGGCCAACAATGTCGTCATATTTACGGCGTCGGAATTCGGACGTACGTTGAGCCCGAGCGGCAGCGATGGCAGCGATCACGCCTGGGGGAGCCACCATTTCATCATCGGCGGCGGGGTGGCCGGCGGGCAGATTTACGGCAATTTCCCGCTCCTCGCCCTCGGAGGACCGAACGACGCCAACACCCGCGGCACGCTCATTCCCACCACGGGGGTCGATCAATACGGCTCGACCATGGCCCAGTGGTTCGGGGTGGCGCCCTCGAATCTTCCGACGGTGTTCCCCAACATCGGGAACTACACCACCACTAATCTCGGGTTCCTGGGGTAGAGGCGCGCTCTTCCCGCGCTCCTGAATCTTCCGCACGCTGACCGGCGCAAGAGGTCATCGGACGCCGTGGCTGCCAAGGATAATTACCTGCGTCAACTGAGTATCATTGAGGGTCTGCGCCGGGAGAATCGCTCCGCAGATCAGACCCAGGAGAGCAATGCGTCGGGCAATAGGGTTCCTGTTAGTAGACCAGGTCCGCGGCATGCGCGCTGATTACTTGATTTGCGATCCTGACGAATTGCCCGAGAGGGCAATCGAGGTTGGCATCGCCGATGGTGCAGCCCGGAATCGCTACCGGAGCGCTGGGCGGCGGCGCAGACAAGCTCAGCGGCGTCTGATTCCGCAGTTGATCCATCGTCTGGGACACGTAGGCGACGCGGACGAGGTATTCGCCTGTAGTGAGGGATTGACGAAGCTGGAACATGAGCACGCCGCCGGGAGCGGCAACGTTTGGCTGATAACCGGGCAAAAGCCAATCGAGATGGAAGAGTCCGCTCAGTCCGGCGATGTTGAAATTGGAGGCCGTCAGCGAGATTATTTTGGTTGAGGGGCTGGCGAGCGTTCCGCTCATGGCATCGCCCGTAGCTGCTTGTACCAGCGAGCGCACAATGTGGGAAGCCAGGTTGGATGTTTGCTCAGTTGCCATGTAGGGCGTACGGAATTCCAGATCGAGGAGGCGGTCATACACGCGGAACACCTGGCTGATCTGGCTCTCCGTCAATTGGCCCCAGGCTACCTGGGAGGCAGGTAATCCATCTGCGTACTCCATCACAAAAGGATCGATAGCCAGCGCCACCGACGCCAGCCCCCCGAGACTGACCGGCAGTTGAGAATTTCCAGTGCCAACCGTAATCGGAATGGACGTCACGTCCATCTTGTTTACCGGTGTCGCCGGCGGTGGAGTCTGGCTGACGGGGTAGTTGAACAGGACAGAACGAATCAACGCAAGCTCGGCGGAATATGCGGACGCCAGCGCTTGCGGGTCGTTTCCGAGGCGTCCATTGACGGCATCGACCGTCATCCTCTGACTGAGCAGCGCGACGCCGGCGTCCACCGGATCGAAGAGCGGATCGGGAGGCTTGGAAACGGAAGTGACGGTCACCTTGGCCGACGGGAGCAAGCCGGCCGCGAAGGCCTGGGCCGTATCGACGATCAAAGGCGCGGCGTCGGCGTGGAAATAGACATTCGGCGCATCGGCCGCATCGTTGCCCGTCAACAGGCCCTGCTGGGTGAGCCAGAGCCGGAAGTAGCCGCCGAGGAGAGTCTCGCTCGCGGCTCCGTTCGGAGTCAGGATCGAAGGCGTATTGTCCTGCGGATTACCGGGCACATCGGGAAACACAGGGAACGGCTGCACGGCGAAGTTGTTGAGGAGGCTGTTCGGCGAGTTGGGAGTGCGCACACCGTGACGGCCAAACAGAATGACAAACTTCAATTGCGTGTCATCGACGGTCTGCGCCGCCAGGGAACCTCCG
>Ga0335078_10005627_pt1 | contig 18528 bp, 10 predicted proteins | sample Lox_Sample_32_FD_206711 | JGI IMG/M metagenome (GOLD analysis project Ga0335078, IMG submission 206711) | Soil microbial communities from Loxahatchee National Wildlife Refuge, Florida, United States - Lox_Sample_3.2 | ecosystem: Environmental > Terrestrial > Soil > Wetlands | place: USA... | reverse complement strand
CCGAAAACAGCACGCTGGCCACGGTCACCAGCGGCAGCACGGTCGTCGCCGCCGCGACGAGCAGGGCCAGGCGCCACGTCCGCCCCGCGAGCCGCCCGTCGAGGTAGCCCACCAGCAGGGCGGCGAACACGCCCAGCAGCACCGCGTTCGCGCCCCGCAGCAGTCCGACGTTGGCGGGGAACGACGGATCGAGCTTCCACAGCGCGGCGAGAAACAGCGGGTAGAGGAACGGGTAGTGCACCGCGGCCGGCGCCCCCGGCAGGAACAGGAGGTGGTAGCCCCGGCCTTCGGCGAGGCTGCGCGCCAGGGCCAGGTAGATCCCGTCGTCATAGAATACGCCCACGAGCGCCGGCGCGAGGTTCACGCCCACCACCACCGCGACCACGGCGCCCGCCGCCGCGGCCCAGCCGGCGCGCGCGCTCACGGTCCCCGCGGCGTCAGTGGGACTCCTCGTACCGCGCCAGCTTCCGATACAGCGTCGAGGGGTCGATGCCCAGCACCTCCGCGGCGCGCGTCTTGTTTCCCCCTTCGTTCTGCAGCACCCACAGGATGTACGCGCGCTCCACGACGTCGAGGGTCGGGTTGGCCGCGGGCCGCTCCGCCAGCAGCGGCGCCGACCGCCGCTCCGTGACGCGGGCCGGCAGGGCGGCGGCGCCGATCGCAGCCTCGCCGCTGAGTGTCGCGGCGCGCTCCAGCGCGTTCTCGAGCTCCCGCACGTTGCCCGGCCACTCGTAGGCCATGATGGCCTCCATCGCGTCCGCCGCCAGCGTCTTGGGCGCACCGCCGCGGCCGGCGGCCATCCGCTCCAGGAACGCTTCGGCGAGCAGGGGCACGTCCTCGCGGCGCTCCCGCAACGGCGGGAGGTGGATGGCGATCACGTTGAGCCGGTAGTAGAGGTCCGAGCGGAACCGCCCCTGCCGCATGTCGTCCTCGAGATCCCGGTTGGTCGCAGCCAGGAGGCGCACGTCCACCGGCACCGGCTGCGTACCGCCCACCGGAGTGGCCTCCCGCTCCTGCAGCACACGCAGCAGCTTGACCTGCGTCGCCTGCGACATCTCCCCGATCTCGTCCAGGAAGAACGACCCTCCGCCCGCCGCGGCGAACAGGCCCGCATTGTCCCGCACGGCGCCCGTGAACGAGCCCTTCACGTGGCCGAAGAGCTCCGACTCCAGCAGGCCCTCCGGCAGCGCGCCGCAGTTGATGGACAGGAACGGTCCGCCCGTGCGCGCCGACAGCCCGTGGATGTAGCGCGCGATGACCTCCTTCCCCGTCCCGCTCTCCCCCTGGATGAGCACGATGCTGTCGGTCGGCGCGACCGTCTCCGCCATCCGCAGCACCTCGCGAAACGCCGTCGACATCCCGATGGGCCGCACCGCCTGCGAGCGCTCGCGCTGCTGGATCTCCTGGCGCAGCACCCGGTTCTCCGCCTTCAGCTGGCGGTGCTCGAGCGCGCGCCGGCAGATCGCGATCAGCTCGTCGTTGTCGAACGGCTTCTGGATGTAGTGGAACGCGCCGCGGTTCACCGCTTCGATGGCCGTCTTCAGCTCGGCCTGCGCCGTGATCAGGATGACCGGGAGGTCCGGGTCGCGCGCCTTGGCCGCGGCCAGGACGTCGATGCCGCTCACGCTGGGCATGCGCACGTCGGTGAGCACCAGCTGCGGGACCTCGCGCTCCAGCGCGTCGAGCGCCGCGCGCCCGCCCTGCGCTACTGCGACCTCGAATCCCTCGTGCTTGAAGAGGATCCGCAGCGAGTCGAGGATGGCGGACTCGTCGTCCACGATCAACAGGGACGGGCGTTCGCTCACGCGGCCTCCTCCGCGACGAACCGGGCGGGCAGGAAGACGGAGAAGGTGGTGCCGAGCCCCGCGGCCGTATCGCACAGAATCAGCCCGCGATGCGCCTGCACGGCCCGCTGCACGATGGCCAGCCCCAGGCCCGAGCCGCCGGGCCGGCCCGTCACGAACGGCTCGAACAGGCGCGGCAGCACCTCGGGCGACACCCCGGGCCCGGCGTCGCTCACCCGCAGCACCCGGGGCGATTCCATCGCCGCCCCCGCCGGCAGCTCGCCCGCCGTGGCCGGCCCCACCCGCACGCGCACCTCGGCACGCGCCTTCGCCGCCTGCACCGCGTTCAGCACCAGGTTGAATACGACCCGGTGCAGCAGGTCTTCGTCCCCCTCGACGAACACCGGCCGCTCCGCCGCCTCGAGGATGATCGTCGCGTCGGCCGAGCAATCGGGGTGCTGCTGGGTCAGGCGGATGCCCTGCTCCGCGACCGCTACCAGGTCGAGCCGCGCCGACCGGGTGACGCGCACGCGGGAGAAGTCGAGGAACTCCGTGAGCAGCGCGGCCAGCCGGTCCGTCTCGCGGACGATCAGCCCGGCGAGCACCCGCTCGTCCGCCCCGGGCGGCGCCGAGCGCGACAGCTGCGCCACGGCGCTGCGGATGGACGCCAGCGGGTTCTTGATCTCGTGCGCCAGCGAGGCCGAAATCTCGGCCACCGCCTCCAGCCGCTCCGTCCGCAGCCGCATCTCCTCCAGGCGCTGGGCGTCCGAGATGTCCTGGAAGATCGCCGTCACCGAGGGGGCGCCCCCGCCGTTCGCGCGCACCACCGTCGTCGAGAAGCCGATCGGAAAGGTGCGGCCCGGCGTCGCCACCTCCGCCACCGTCCGCACGACGCCCCGTCCGTCGCGCGCCGTGCCGCGCATCGCCTCGCCCAGCGCCGGGGCCACCCGGTCCACCCGTTCCAGCACCGGCCGGTCGCGCTGCTCGCTCAGCCGCAGCTCGAGCATGGCCTCCGCCGTCGGATTCGCGTACACCAGCGCGCCGTCGCCGTCCACCGTCAGGACCCCGGCGCCGATGTGCCGCAGGATGTCCGCCGCCTCCAGCCGCACCCGCTGCAGCTCGGCCTCCAGCGACTGGTGCGCCGTCCCCATCACCCGCACGCGGCTGGCGAGGTACCCGGTCACGCTCGCCACCAGCCAGTACACCGCCACCTGCAGCAGGACCGCCGCCGACAGCTCCCCGCGCTGGCCGATGAGCACGTCCGCCGTGTACACGATGCCCGCCAGCAGGGCCACGAGCAGCCCGTTGGCCAGCGGCATCAGCAGCGCGTAGAACGCGATCACCAGGATGTAGAGCGCCGCGAAATAGGAGTACGGCCCGCTGATGTGCACGATCGCCGTGACCAGCGCGACGTCGAACAGCGCCTGGGAGTAGCGGAAGGTCGGGCCCGTCTCGCCCGGCCGCAGGTGGGAGTGCCAGAACGACGCGGCGGTCACCACCAGCGCCGCCGTGGCCGAGACCGACGCCACCAGCAGGGCCGTGAGGTCCGCGCGCCACCAGTTGAGCACCGCGGCCAGGAAGATCGCGCTCACCACCGCAATCCGCCCCACGTACAGCCACTGCAGCAGCGTGCGCGCGGGCGGCACGGCGCCCGAACGTGGTCCGTGAGCAGCGGAGATGGGGGTGGTCACGGCGCCAATTATGGGTGGAGTATTGCAGAATGCAAGAACTTGGGACCAGGGAGCAGTTGCCGGACGGCAAGCTGGAAGCGGTTCAAAGCGGCGAGACATCAGAGGCCAGACCAGTTGTCGCCACCGACATCTGGTCTGGCCCCCGTCAACTTCTCAACTGGTAACCACTTGCAACCTGCCGGCTGCCAGCTGTCTCCTTGAGATCCTACTGTACCGCGCCCACCATGTTGAAGATCGGCAGGTACATGGCCACGATCATGCCGCCCACGACCACGCCGAGGAAGACGATCATGACCGGCTCCATCAGGGCGAGGAGGTTCTCGACGGCCGCGTCCACTTCCTCGTCGTAGAAATCGGCGATCTTGCTGAGCATCTCGTCGAGGCCGCCGGTCTGCTCGCCCACGGCGATCATGGAGATGACCATGGGCGGGAACACCTTCGACTTCTGGAGCGGCGCGGCGATGGTCTCGCCGCCGGCGATCGATGAGCGGGATTCCATGATCGCGTCGTGGATCACGCGGTTGCCGGCGGTCTTGGCCGTGATCTCGAGCCCGTCGAGGATCGAGACGCCGGAGGCGATCAGGGTGCCCAGCGTCCTCGTGAAGCGCGAGACCGCGGACTTGCGGATGACGTCGCCGAGGACCGGGAGGGCGAGCATGACGCGGTCGAGGTTGAGCCGTCCGCCCGGCGTGGCGTAGTAGCGCCGGATCCCGAAGATCAGGACGCCGATGCCGCCGAAGAGCAGCCACCAGAAGCCCTTCAGGAAGTCGGACGCGCCGATGACGATCCGGGTGGGGAGCGGCAGCTCCATGTGGACGTCGGCGAACATGCTGCGGAAGACCGGGATCACGAAGATCAGCAGCACGACCACGGCGATCGCGGCCACCGACATGATGACGGCGGGGTAGATGGCGGCGCCCTTCACCTTCCGCACCAGGGCGTCGTTCTTCTCCATGAACGTCGCCAGCCGCAGGAGGATGGTGTCCAAGATGCCGCCGGCCTCGCCGGCCGCGACCATGTTGACGTACAGCTCCGAGAAGGCCTTGGGATGCTTGCGGAGGGCGTCGGCCAGCGTGTGGCCGCTCTCCACGTCGTATACGACGGCGCGCGTGACGTCCTTGAGCGCCTTGTTCTCGGTCTGCTCGGCGAGGATGTCGAGGGCCTGCACCAGCGGCAGGCCGGAATTGATCATGGTGGCGAACTGGCGCGTGAAGATGACGACGTCGCGCGTGGTGATTCCGCTGCCGAAGCTGATCTTGATGTCCCTCGGCGCCTGCTGGATCTTCACCACGATCATGCGGTTCTTGCGCAGATGGGCGACGACGTCGTCCTTGCTGGGCAGGTCGAGCTCGCCCGACTGCAGCTCGCCGGTCAGCGTTCTGGCGGTGTAGTTGAACTTGGCCATCCGTCACCCTCCTCGGTGCACGATCAGCGCTTCAGCCCGCCCGTGAGCGGTCGGTCCTTGGGGGCGACCCCCTTCTCGTCGTCGCCCGGCACCGGCTCGCCGATCATGCGCAGGAACTCGCTCGGCTCCGACGATACCCGCAGACACTCGTCCAGCGCCACCTCGCGCGCCATGTAGAGCTGGTAGAGCGAATCGTTCAGCGTCTGCATCCCGTGCTTCTTGCCGGCCTGCATGGACGACTGGATCTGGTGCACCTTGTCGTCCCGGATCAGCGCGCGGATGGCCGGCGTCGCGACCAGTATCTCGCACGCCATCACCCGCCCGCGGCCCTTGGCCTTGGGCAGCAGCGTCTGGGTGATGATGCCCTCGAGCACGAAGGCCAGCTGCGCGCGCACCTGCGACTGCTGGTGCGACGGGAACACGTCGATGATGCGATTGATGGTCTCCGCCGCCGAGTTCGTGTGCAGGGTCGCGAAGGCCAGGTGGCCGGTCTCGGCGATCGTGAGGCCCGCCTGGATCGTCTCCAGGTCGCGCATCTCGCCGATCAGCACGACGTCCGGGTCCTCCCGCAGCGCGTACTTCAGCGCGCTGGCGAAGGACTTGGTGTCGGTCCCGACCTCCCGCTGGTTCACGATGCACTGCTGGTGCCGGTGGATGAACTCGATCGGGTCCTCCACCGTGATGATGTGCCCCTTCCACTCCCGGTTGATCTTGTCCACCATCGCCGCGAGGGTGGTGGACTTCCCCGACCCGGTCGGCCCCGTCACCAGCACCAGGCCGCGGGGCTTCTCCGCCAGCTTGGCCACGATGGGCGGCAGCTGCAGCTGCTCGAAGGTCTTCACCTGGAAGGGGATCTGCCGGATCACCAGCGACACGCAGCCGCGCTGCTTGAAGGCGTTGCCGCGGAACCGCGCCAGATTCTGGATCCCGAACGAGAAGTCCAGCTCGTCCTCGGTCTCGAAGCGCTTCTTCTGCTGCTCGGTGAGGATCGAGTACGCCAGCTGGAGCGTGTCCTTCGGATTCAGGACCGCCTCCACCTTGCTGTTCGTGATGTCCCCGTCCACCCGGAGCTTGGGGCGCTCGCCGGCCGTGATGTGCAGGTCGGACGCGTCCCGCTCGATCATCTCCTCGAGGAGGCCACGGAGGCTGAATGGGCTCGCTGCTGCGTGGGGAGCTGTCACGGGTTAGGCCGCCGCCGTTTCTTTGACCACTTCCTCGAGGGACGTAATGCCCTTCTTGATCTTCACCAGACCATCCATGCGCAGGGTCAGCATGCCCTCTTTCACGGCCTGCTCCGACAGCTCGCTGGTCGAGGCGCCCTTGAGGATCATCCGCCGCAGCTCGGGGGAGAGCGACATCACCTCGTACAGGCCGGCCCGGCCCTTGTAGCCGGTGCCGTTGCACATGTCGCATCCCTTGCCCTTGTAGAAGGTGATGCCGGCGAACTCTTCGGTATCGCCGCCGAGCGCCTTCAGCTCCTCGGGCAGATACTGGTGCTCCTCTTTGCATTCCTTGCAGATCCGCCGCACCAGCCGCTGCGCCACGATGATGTTCACCGCCGACGCCACGTTGAAGGGCTCGATGCCCATGTCGATCATGCGCGTGATGGTCGAGGGGGCGTCGTTGGTGTGCAGCGTCGAAAGCACCAGGTGCCCCGTGAGCGCCGCCTTGATCGCGATGCCGCCCGTCTCGATGTCGCGGATCTCCCCGACCATGATGATGTTCGGGTCCTGGCGCAGGAAGGCCTTCAGCGCCGCCGCGAACGTCATCCCCACCTCGTTGCGCACCAGGACCTGGTTGATCCCCATCAGATTGTACTCGACCGGGTCCTCGGCCGTCATGATGTTGACTTCCATCGTGTTGATCCGCGACAGGGCCGAGTACAGGGTCGTCGTCTTCCCCGAGCCCGTCGGCCCCGTGACCAGCACCATCCCGTACGGATTCAGGATCGCCTTGAGCAGGTCTCCCTCGGCCTTCGGCTCGAAGCCGAACTTGGACAGATCGAGCGTGAGGTTCCCCTTGTCGAGGATCCGCATCACGATCTTCTCGCCGAACAGCACGGGCAGCGTCGAGACCCGGTAGTCGATCACCCGCTTGCCCATCTTGAGCTTGATGCGCCCGTCCTGCGGCACCCGGCGCTCGGCGATGTTGAGCGCCGACATGATCTTGATGCGGCTGGTGAGGGCCGCCTTCAGCTTGAGCGGCGGCTTCATCACCTCCTGCAGCGCGCCGTCCACCCGGTAGCGCACCCGCAGCTCGTGCTCGAACGGCTCGATGTGGATGTCCGAGGCGCCCCGCTTCACCGCGTCGGTCAGGATCGCGTTGATCAGCTTGACCACCGGCGCGTCGTCCGCGCCGACCCCGCTGCCCTGCTCCTCCTCGTCCTGCTGGGCGACCACCTCGAGCTCGCCTTCCGCTCCTTCCTCCTCCATGTCCTTCAGGAGCGTGTCGAGCTGGGCGTCCACCTGCTCGTAGTTCTTGTCCAGCGCGGTGCGCAGCGTGTACTCGCCGGCGATCACCGGGAAAATGTCGTACCGCGTGATGAACTTCAGGTCGTCAATGACGCTCAGGTTCGTCGGGTCGGCCATCGCCACGGTGAGCGTCCGCCCCTCCCGCTTGAGCGGCAGCACGAGGTGCTTCAGGGCGATGTCCGCCGGGACCAGCTTGCAGATCTTCGGGTCCACCTCGAAGCGCGCCAGGTCCACCGCGGGCATGCGGTACTGGCGGGCCAGCATCTTGGTGATCTCGGTCTCCTGGACAAACCCCATCTTGACCAGGTTGTAGCCCAGTCGCTGGCCGTTGCTCTTCTGCTCCTGGAGGGCCTTGTCGAGCTGCTCCTTGGTGATCAGGCCTTCGCGGATGAGCAGGTCGCCCAGACGATCGCCAGAAGCCGCTTGCGGTGCCGGCATCGCAGTAGAGCCGAGGGAGAAAGGGGGAACAGGCTTCGAGCCCAGGTTCAGAGGGGAATACTAGGGGCGGCCCCCCCTCTGTCAAGGGATTGTGACGCGGCTGGCGAGGCGTGCGATGCGCTTGGGACCGAGGCCGGGAACCCGCGCCAGATCGCCAATGTCCCGGAATGGACCGTGCGCCGTCCGCTCGGCGACCAGGCGGTCCGCCAAGGCGGGGCCGACGCCCGGCAGGCAGGTCAGCTGCGCCGCCGTGGCCCGATTGACCTCGACGCGCTCCGGACACTCCGGCGACGCCGGCGCGGGCCGGCCGCCGATCGCCGCCGGGGCCGGCGCCGGGGACCCGGGCGGCTCCGGCGCCACCGGCGGCACGCCGTCGAAGCTGACGTGCGGCTCCAGCTCCTGCAGCAGCCGCGGCCCGACGCCCGCCACGCGGGTCAGCTCGGCCAGGGAGTGGAATGGGCCCCTGGCCTCCCGCTCCGCCACGATGCGCCGGGCCAGAGCCGCGCCCACGCGCGGCAGGCGGTCCAGCTCCTCGGCCGTGGCGTGGTTGACGTCCACGCGCTCGCCCGGGGCCAGCGGCCGCGCCAGGGACTCGGCGCGCAGCGACGCGGACGCCTGGCGCACGAGGTCTCCCTCCGCCAGCTCCGGCGCCACCGCGGCGGGCAGCGCGCCCCCCGGATCCGGGCGCACCGCCCTCACCCCCGCGCCGGCGGCCGCCACGACCGCGAGGAAGATCAGTGCACGCCGTTCGTCCTGGGTGATCACGGCGCCAACATGGGATGACGGAGGCGCCGCGACGGGACCGGACCGCCGCGGCGCGGCGCGGATCAGTGCAGCAGCCGCAGCGCCAGCCGCCCGACGTCGCCGAGGGTCGCTTCGGACACCTTGTCGGGCGTGTCCTCGAGCGTGTGGTGCCACTGCTGGTAGTTCTCGAACCCGATCACGTCGATGATCCGGATGCCCGCCTGCAGCATGGGGACATGGTCGTCCGTGATGTACCCGCCGTTCACCGGCCGGAACATCGCCCCGAGGTGCAGGCTGTCGGCCGTGGACCAGACGCGGTCCACCACCTCGGGGGCGAACTGCAGCGAGTAGCCCTCCTCGTAGATCTTCTGGTTCCGGCCGCCGATCATGTCCCACAGCACCCCGAACAGCGGCGGGTAGCCGGCCGGCTGGTGCTTCGCGAAGTAGGACGACCCGATCAGCACGTCCTTCCCGGTGGTGAAGTCGCCGTAGTCCTCGCCGTCCACGAACAGCAGGTCCACGCCCACGGACGGCGGCGCGTGCTTGAGCACATCGGCCACCTCCAGGAGCAGCGCCGTGCCCGACGCGCCGTCGTTGGCCCCGGGAATGGGCTTGCTGCGGTTGGCGGGATTGGAGTCGTTCTCCGCCACGGGCCGGGTGTCCCAGTGGGTCACGTAGAGGATCCGGCTCGGGTCGGCCGGCCGGAACCGCGCGAGGATGTTGGCGAGATGGAGCGTATCGCCGGCCCGGTGGATGCTGTCGCCGGGCTGCGTGACCCAGGTGAAGGCCTGCACTTCGACCGTGTCGGCCCGCGCGCGCAGTTCGCGCTCGAGCCAGGCCTGGATCGCGGCGTGTCCCGGCATCCCGGGCACCCGGGGACCCGCGGCCACCTGGTACTGAACCCAGCGCATCGTCTGCGCGGCGTCGAACCGCTGGGCGACCGACTGGCGGCTGGCGCACGCTGCCGCCGCCGCGAGGGGGATCCACCACAAGCGTCTCATCGGGGCTGTCCGGCCTGGAAGTTCACGCTGACCGACACGGTGAAGGTGAATTGGGCGAACTTGGTATCGTTCACGGCGTCGCTCGTCAGGGTGTACCCCACGGCGAGGCCGGCGGATACGTTGGGCGGCAGATCGGTGTCCATCGAGAAATCGTACTGCTGGCGCCCCGAGTTGATGATGGGCAGGCACCCCGGCGTGCCCGCGATGAACAGGCAGCCGGTGTTGGTGCTCGCGGAAAAGCGGAACGCCGTCCGCACGTCGGACTTCAGCGGAATGAACTGCTGCGGCATGCGAAACGCAAAGCTGAGGTTCGCGGCCACCTCCCGGGTGTCGTTCTGCGACACGCTCCCGGTCTGGTTCGCGGTGGACGCGCTCGAGGTGTAGCTGAAGTCCGTGTTGATCCGCGGTGCCCACGAGACCGACATCGACAGGGGCACGGATTTGGTCCGCTGGCTGCTGTACACGCCGCCCGCCGAATCCACCGTCCCCGACAGGCCCTCGGTCAGGGGCGGCTGCGCGCTCGACGACGTCACGACCCGCACCCCGGCGCTGGCGCTGATGGTCGTCACGACCCGCGAGAGCAGGGACGAGCGCGGCGACCACGTCCACCGCCCGGTGACATCCGGCCAGGAGATGTTGGTCTGGTCGGTCTCCGCCTGCCCGGTGCCCCGCGACGACCACATCTGCTGCAGGCCGCGCCCGTAGGCAAAGGAGACCCCGAGCCCCAGCGGCAGCCGGAGCCCCGACGACACCCGTGAGTTGGTGAGATGCGACGCGGCGAGGGCGAGCCGGCCGTCGGCCGCCCGGAACCCGTCGAGGCCGCCCCAGCCGAACTGATAGCCGAGGGACGGGTCGAATCCGGCGCGGTCGTACTGGGACTGCAGCTGCGAGTGGACCGCGTAGTCGAGAGGGCTGAAGCGGTCCAGCCAGGGAAGGAGGTGCGACGAGTCACCGAGCAGCGCCCGCAGGGCGCGGGTGAGATCCACCGTGCCACCGAAGTCGGTGGTGCGCCCGTTGGCGAAGGCCGTGGGCAGCCGGTAGGCCCCCGCGGTGTCGCCGATGGACCGCTCCGGCGCGCCGCCGTTGGGATCGCGCGTGAGGCTGAAGGTGGTCACGATGGCCAGCCGCGGCCGCAGCCACGAGAACAGGCCCGGCGCGAAGCTCAGCTGCGTCCCCAGCTGCCGGCCGTCCTCGAAGCCGAGGCCGATCCCCCCGAAGCGGCTGGAGGCCTGCTGCGTCAGCACCCCGATGGTCGTGCTGTCCCCGTAGTTCCTGAGGTCCCGCGTCGAGCCGAACGTGGCGCCCAGGGAGAGCGACTGCAGCGGCCGCAGCTGGATGCCGGCCTGGCTGGCCAGCGTCGCCTGCCGCGACGCGAGGCTGCTGGCCAGCGTGTCGCTCGTCGTCGCGATGGGCACGCCGTACGTCTGGAGGCCGCTGCGCACGCTCGTGAACCCCGTCGAGAGGTTCACCGACACGGGGCTCCAGCGCAGGCGCGAGTTGTCCAGGCCCTGCACGAACTGCGCGCGGCCGAGGAGCGGCAGCGCCTTCAGCAGGCGCACCAGGCCTCGCGGCACCCAGCGGAAGCTCTGCTCGCCCGGGCTCGCCTGGTAGCTGCCGTTGAAGGCGCCCAGCGACGAGCTGGTCTGCGAGAGCTCGGTGGTCGTGTTGGCGTGCGACATGGCCACGTTGACGGCGACGTTGTCCACCAGCCATCGCTGCCACCACTCCGTGCCCCGCCGCGACCGGCGCAGCGCCAGGTTGAACGACGTCTGCGTGCTCACCGGCTGGCGCAAGCCGGTCAGCGGCGCGGTGAGCACGTCCGTCCCGGTCAGGTAGTACGGGTCCTGGGACGACCGGTTCACCTGGAACGACAGCGGCACGGTGAGGCCCAGGCGATTGAGCCCGAACTGCTCGAGGCGCACGGAGCCGTTGAGCGCCAGCTCGTCGTCGGTGACGTAGCTCGGGTCCTGGCCAAGCTGCCGGAACTGCGCGTCGCGCCGGCTCACCAGCACGTTGACGTCGGCGACGTCGGCGGCCGTGACGTGCAGGTTGACGGCCCCGGCGTAGCCGGGATCCTTGACCACGTTCGAGAGCCGGATGTCGTCCACCCACAGCTCGGCGCTGTCCGAAACGGCGCCCGAATCGCGGATGAACCCCACCGCCAGCTCCCGCACCTGGGCCAGGTTGGGCGGCGACACGCCGGGATCGCGGATGTGCACGATGTACGAGTGCGTGCTGTCGCACGCCACGTAGGCCAGCGTGTCCCCGCCGCACTCCGCCGCCCCGGACGGCGGCTGCCCCTCCAGGTACCGGATCTCGATGGCGGAGCGCAGCTCCTGCCACTCGTCGAACGCCGCCACCACGTCCGTCCACGCGTCGTTGTGCACGTGGGCGCGGAACATGTAGAAGTTGTTCTCGTCCTGGCCGACCTTGATGTAGAACGAGAGCTGGTCGTTGTTCCAGCCGGAGCCCCGCCCGCGCGCCCACACGTGCACCTCGCGGTAGCCGAGGAAGTTCCGCTGTCCCTCGGGGAACTGGTAGTACGCCTCGGCCCGCTGGCCGACGCCGACGTCGGTGCCGATCAAGCGGAGCGAGGTCTCGTTGATCTGCGTGGAGCCGAGCGCCAGGCTCCCGCCCACCGTGGTGCCCTGGTCGGTGACGCCCGGCGGGGAGGTGTAGCCGAGGTCGCTGAAGTTCTCCGTGCTCACCGTGCTGGCGATGACCTGGCCGCTCCCCGTTCCGACGTTCCCCGAGATGCCGGCGATGGGCGTTTCCGCGCGCTTGACCCACGGCGCGCCCACCAGCTCCAGCCGCGCCAGCGCGAAGTACACTGGCGGATCGGAGTCGCCGGGCGGCACCACCACGGTCAGCCGCAGCGCCCGGATCTGGCGGACGTCGGGATCGCCGACCTGGAAGGTGTCGGTGCGGAACGGGATGCGGTACAGGCGCCACAGCCCGTTGGTCGAGTCCGGCTTGCCGTTGGTGCCCTCCGGGCCGCCGTCACGCACGAAGTAGTGCGGGTCGCCGAGATGGAAGACGTAGCGGAAGTAGCTCTCGTTGAGCGCCGTCACCAGCGTGTCGAGGTGCCCGTCCCCGTCGAGGTCCTCCGTGTCCGGATTGCCGTTGTGCCGCGTGCACCGCGCCTGCTGGTCGCCCCAGGGGTAGACGTACGGCCCCTGGGAGAGCTGCGAGGTGCACAGCGGCATACCATAGACGGGCTTGCCGGTGTTCTCGTCGAGGATGGTATCCGCGACGTCGCCCCAGATCCCGTTGTCGTCGGTGAGGGCGTTCCAGGCGTTGGTCAGCGTGTCCCGCTCCGTCTGGAGCCGCCCCTCCCCGATCCGGCGGCGGCCGGAGTACACGGTGTCGCCCTGCGCCGTGACCGTGAAGCTGGTGGGCACGAAGCTCGCGGCGTCCTCGTACACGCGCCCGAAATCGAACACCAGCGTCGTGCCCGCCGAGCGCGCCTCGAGCTTCGGGTCCTCGTAGACCCAGAACTCCAGGTACTCCACGCGCGAGAGGTCCATGCCGGTCGTCGAGAGCGGGAGCGTCATGGAACGCCAGCGCGGCCCCGGCGTGAACGGCAGATACCACCGCGGCGTGGAGTTGGCCGCGGCCGGCAGCCCGCCGACGGTGTCGGGATGCATGTACATCCACAGCACCGTCTCGTACGACGACCCCGTCCCCTGCTGGACGATGGACGGGTCGATCTGCTGCGACGTGAACTGCGTGATGCCGCCGGCGGTGTTGGAGATCTGGTTCTGCCACACCAGCGACGCCGCGTTCGCGTCCTGGAAGCCCGCCGCGGGGTCGATGCCCGTCGAGAGGTCGAGCCCGTGCGCCGAGGCGGGCCGGCTGCCGAGCACCCAGGAGTTCTCCGCGAGCGGCAGGAAGGTCCCGCCCTCGCCCTCGAAGGTCTCGACCCACGCCTGGCCGTTCCGGTTCGGCGACGGCCGGCTCGTGGCCAGCTCGGCGTTCAGCGTCACCGTCGAGGGCGCGGCGGTGTGGACCAGCGGCAGGCGGTTGAGCAGGCGCGTCAGCCCCGTGGGCTCGAAGTGGAAGTTGCCCGAGATCCCGCCCACGAAATCGGACGAGGCCTCGAACCCCAGGGGCGGGTGCGTGAAGTTGGTGCTCTGCTGCTGCAGCAGCCCGAGCGCCGAGACCGAGCCGTGCGACCCGAGATCGTAGCGCGTCTGCAGGCCGTAAATGGAGATGGGCGCGGTCTGGAAGCCCGGCTGCTCCTCGTACTGGACGTTGACGGTGGTGGGCTGGGCGAACAGCGAGTCCGGGTGCAGGAACGTCACGAGGCCGATGTCGTAGTCGATCGTGTAATCCACGTTCCGGACCAGCGTCTGGTTGCCGACGGTGAGTTTCTCGCTCCCCGGACGGATCTGCGCCGCGCCCAGGGACAGCGTGCCGCTCTGGCTGCCGCCCTGCGCCTGGTAGTGCAGCGCGATCTGGAACAGCGGCGTCGGCCCCTCCGTGAGCAGGAGGTAGGTCGGCGTCCGGTACAGCGAGTCGTTACGGTACTGCGCGGGCAGCAGCGTGCTGTCGGCGAACGGGTCGAGACTCGGGAAGACGATGTAGTAGTCCGTCAGCGGGGACCCGTTGCCCGGATCGCGCGCCCGGGGGAACAGCCGGTTGACCTGGTCGAACTGGGTCTGGTCGGTGGCGAGCGCCATGCCCAGCAGCGACAGGAAGGTGGGCGCCCCGCTCGAGGGGCGCGACGACTGCGCGACCTGGACCTGGACCTGCATGCCGTCGCGCACGGTGCCGGTGATGCCCCCGATGCGGTACACGTTGCGCATGGCGTAGCGGAACGTCGGCAGGTCGGCCGTCTGCTGCGGCTGCCGGATCAGCTCCAGCGTGTCGGTGCGGTTCGCCTGGGCCACCGCCGGGAAGGTCCCCACCGTGTGGCCGTCCGCCGTGACGTAGGAGACGGCGAGGTAGTCGCCGGAGTTGAGCTGGTTGGTCAGCGCGAACCACAAGCCGGACGGGTCGAGGTAGTAGTCCCGCCCCTCGATCAGCAGCTGCCAGGTGAAGGGGCCGGCGCGCTGCGGGCTGTCGGGCCGCACGGCCACGGCGGGAATGCCGCCCACCGTCTGCTGGGCCGTCGTGAGGCTGACCGTGCTGAGGCGGCGGTACACGCGGACCTGGGTGACGCGTGAGCTGGCCGGCAGGCCCGCGGCGTTGAGGTTCAGGATGTCCACCGTGGGATAGCCCGGCAGGGTCGCCGGGTCCACGACGAAGAAGAAGCGGTCCGGCTCGTAGTCGCGGTCGTTGATGGTGCGGTCCACCGGCTGCACGGTCTGCTGGCCGACGACGAACGTCTGGCCCTGGACCACGTTGCCTTTCTGCTGCGCGAAGATGCCGCTGACGTCCAGCGGGCCAAGCTGCGCCTCGGCGTAGAAGCCGAAGTTGTTGGCCGGGATGCCGGCGGTGATGAACTGGGACGTCGCGGTGTTGAAGGTGACGTTGCCGACCTCGACGCGCTTGAGGACCTCGTCCTCGAGGCCCTGGTAGTAGACCTTGATGTTGTTGGACGCGTCGAACTCGCGCTGGGAGTCGTAGTCCACGTCGAGATGCACGCGCTGGCCGATGACGCCGCCAGTGCGGACCTGGATCTGCGGGTTCAGCTGCGGCGGCGCCACCGCGCTGTTGCACCCCGAGGAGAGCAGGCCGAGATCCGAAGGCTGGCAGCGCAGGTTCTTCAGCCGGTCGAAGCGCAGCTCGAAGCGGGCGTTGAGCTGCATCCCGAGGTCGGCATAGCGCTGCAGGATGGTGGGGGCCACGGTGGGCGGCGCCTCGCCCACGCCCGGCGCCTCCACGAGCGTGGGCGCCGGCGGCGTCTTGATCCCGAACAGCGCGGCGCTGTCCCCTCCGGCGATCCCGATGCGCAGACGCTCGCCGTCCTTCCGCGCGGCGTCGACCCGCACGGAGTCCGCCCACCGCCGCGCCAAAGCCGCGGGCACCGGCCGCGGCCAGGCCAGCAGGCCCTCGCCCGTCATCTCGTCCGGGAGCTCGAAACGCAGGGTGTCGCCGGCGAGCCGCGGCGGGCGCACGCCGGGCAGCGTGTCCGGTTGCTGCGCCAGGAGTCTGGAGGCGGCGACGGCGGCGAGGAAGGTGATCGCGACGAGGATTCGCGTCACGTGCATCCGCACTAGTGGGTAGTATTCGCGGCGATGCTTCCGGGGTATTATACGACGGGCCGATAGGCCCCTCAACCCCGAACGGGGCCATTTTTTCGGCGTGAAGCTGCTGTCCCGGTACGTTCTGCGCGAGCACGTCCCGCCCTTCGTCTTCGCCCTGGCGGCGCTGACGGGACTGATGCTCCTCAACCAGGTGGCGCGGCAGTTCGGCCAGCTGGTCGGCAAGGGGCTGCCCTGGACGGTCATCCTCAAGGTCTTCGCCCTGTCGGTGCCGTTCATCGTCGCCATGACCCTGCCCATGGCGGTCCTGGTCGCGGTCCTCTACGCGTTCGTGCGCCTCGGGGCAGACAACGAGATCACCGCGCTCCGCGCCAGCGGCGTCAACCTGATCGCCCTCGTGCGCCCGGTGCTCCTGGCCTCCTGCGGCCTGGCTGTCGTGGCCTTCCTCTTCATCGACCAGATCCTGCCGCCGGCCAACCATCAGCTGAAGGCGCTGCTGATCGACATCGCCCGCAAGAAGCCGACGTTCGAGCTCAAGGAGCAGATGGTCAACGAGGTGATCCCGCAGCAGTACTACCTGCGGGCGGGCCGCATCGACCAGGCCGACGACCGCCTCAAGGACGTGGTGATCTACGACCTCACCAGCGACCAGCGCCGTCGCACGGTGTACGCCGACAGCGGCTACATGCGGTTCAACGCGGACCGCACCGACCTGTTCCTGACGCTGTACGACGGGTACGTGCACGACTACGACCGCACGCAGCCCGACCAGTTCCGGCAGATCTTCTTCCACACCGACCTGATCCGGAAGCAGGGGATCTCGAACACGCTCGAGCAGACCGGCGAGGACGTCGGGAAGGGCGACCGCGAGATGTCCGAGTGCGAGATGCGGCACGCCCTCGACGGCTACCTGGTGTCGCTGGCGGAGCTGCAGCGCGAGCGGGCCTGGACCTTCGGCAACGACATCCGCGAGCTGCTCGGCGTGCCTCCGCTGCGCCCCGTGGAGGACACCGCGACGACGCGCGCCCGGCGTCCGGTGCTGCTGGCCAGCCTCTACTGCCGGGCGCTCGCCGCCGTCGCGCGCCTGATCACGCCCGCCGCCGCCAAGGCGCAGGCGCCTCCGTTCCGGCAGCGGCTCGGGGCGGTGGACTCGCTGCACCGGCTCGTCGGCGCGGCGCCGCGGGCGCCGGTGGGGCCGCCGGGCGCGGTGGACAGCGCGGGGGGCACGCTGCACCTGCAGGTGCTGTCGCTGGCCACCCGGCGCGTCGGGCTGGAGGAGGAGGCGGCCACCTACGAGATCGAGATGCACAAGAAGTTCGCGATCGCGGCCGCGTGCCTCGTCTTCGTCCTGATCGGCGCGCCCGTGGCGCTGCGGTTCCCGCGCGGGGGCGTCGGCCTCGTGATCGGCTCGAGCGTGCTGATCTTCGGCTTCTACTACGTCGGCCTGATCGGCGGCGAGACCCTTGCCGACGAGCTGATCGTCTCCCCGTTCTGGGCGATGTGGGGCGCCAACCTGGTGATGACGGCCATCGGGGTGGTCCTGTTCCTTCGCGTCAACCGGCAGCGCGTCGCGGCGCGGGGCGGCGGGTGGCGCGAGCGCCTCGCGGCGCTGCGCGCCCGCTGGCGGGCCCGCTGATGCGCGGCCTGCGCGTGCTGGACCGCTACGTCAGCGCGGAGTTCGTCAAGATCTTCGTGATCACGGCCCTCGGGTTCCCGGTGCTGACGATCCTCATCGACCTCACCGACCACGTGGACCGCTACCTCGAGAAGCACCTGCCGGCCGGCCGCGTGGCGCTCGCCTACCTGGCGGGCGTGCCGGAGCAGGTCTTCTTCATCACCCCCGCCGCCGTGCTGTTCGCGACGGTGTTCTCGGTCGGGGCCCTGGGCCGCCACTCCGAGATCACCGCGGCCAAGGCGTCCGGCATCTCCTTCCACCGGCTGGTGCGGCCGATCTTCGCTTTGGCCGTCGCGGCCAGCGTGTTCGCGTTCTTCCTGGGGGAGTTCGCGCCGCTCGGCCAGGAGAAGCGCGCAACGCTCCTGGGCGAGCGCGAGGTCCGCTCCCAGACGGTGCGCTACAACTTCGTCTACCGCGCCGACGGCGGCCGCACCTACACCATCGGCACGCTGTCGGTGCCCGAGCGCCTCATGACGGGCGTCCAGATCGAGCGCGAGGGGGCCATCGACCGCGCGGCGGCCGCGGGCTACCCCGGCTACTTCCTCGCCGCCCGCACCGGCTTGTATCGCCCGGCGACGGGCTGGACCCTGACGTCCGGCACGCTGCGCTACTTCCTGAGCCGCAACCGCGAGCAGGTGTTCACCTTCGACTCGCTGCGCCAGCGGGCCATGACGGAGCGGCCGCTGGACCTCCTGGTGGAGCCCAAGGCGCCCGACCAGATGCGCTACGCCGAGCTGGGACACTACGTCCGCACGGTGGAGCGCGCGGGCGGCGACGCCAACAAGCTCAAGGTCGAGCGGGCGCTCAAGATCGCGATCCCCGCGACTTGCTTCATCATCGTGCTGTTCGGCGCGCCGCTCGCGGTCGCCGGCGGCCGCAGCGGCGCCGCCTACGGCGTGGCCGTGAGCCTGGCCACCACCATCGTCTTCCTCACCATGGTGCAGATCATGAAGGCCGTCGGCGCCGGCGGCGTCGTGCCGCCGCTCATCGCGGCGTGGATCCCGAACGCCCTCTTCGGCGCCGCCGGGGCCGCCCTGTTCGCGAAGGCGCGCACCTAGACCGGACGGCAGGCAGCAGAAGCGAGGCTTCGAAACAGCTGCCAGACGGCAAGTGCTGAAGTGGTTCCCGGACCTCAGACGCCGGAGGCCAGCCCGGTTGCCACCACTGGCA
>Ga0335078_10005626_pt1 | contig 18529 bp, 19 predicted proteins | sample Lox_Sample_32_FD_206711 | JGI IMG/M metagenome (GOLD analysis project Ga0335078, IMG submission 206711) | Soil microbial communities from Loxahatchee National Wildlife Refuge, Florida, United States - Lox_Sample_3.2 | ecosystem: Environmental > Terrestrial > Soil > Wetlands | place: USA... | reverse complement strand
AATGCTGTTCCCGGCTCCAGCCCAGGAACCTGTCCCGCGCTGCGCAGCTCAGCACGGCCGACCCGAACCCGGCAACCGCGACCCACTGCCCATCCAGCTCGGCGACATAGCGCAGCACCTGGCCGGTCAGCCGGTGCCCCAGCCAGTGATGCTCATCCAGGCAAGCGTTGAACCGGCCGACCTCCCGAACCGAGATCGGCCGGATGGTCACATCGGCGACATGATCAGGCACCCGCCAGGACCTATCACATCCTGCGCCGGAACGCCAGTCCTGCACATCAGCGCCAGCCCAGCACCATGATCAGCTAACTTTGCCGCGGTCCTGGCCGGGCCTGCGCCGGATCGCGAAGGACACGGACATCGAACGAGCTCACGGAGCCCTCCTGAGGGTGATCAGCGGAATAACGAAACTCCAGCCGATCACGCGAGCCCCCAGCCTGCTAACTCTGCTTGACCGGCGGGCCGGTGGATATTTCCACTCGGCAAGCCCGGTCACCCCGGGCAGATCTCCGCTGGGCCGGACGGAGCTTCGCCCGGTTTTGCTGTTCGTTCTCCGGCAGCAGGGCGCGGGTGTCCGGCGGTGCAGTCGCTGCCTTAGAAGGGCCGGGATGGAGGGCTTCATGGGTCGCACGGCACGGGAACGGCTGGCCAAGCTGCTCGACGACGCGCAGGCGTCTGGGGCGTTCAGCGCGCAGATCCTGGCACCAGCCGAAGCGCTGCAGGTCGAGGTCGATGGCGTCGGAGCCGTGCAGACTCTTGTGCGCGCCGCAAGCGAAGAAGCTGATCGCGGTGGCGCAGCCGGCGAAGTTCGGGCGCGCGGAGCAGACGCTGACCGACACCAGCGTGCGTGACACGTGGGAGATCACGCCGGACCTCGTCACGCTGGACGGCTCTACCTGGAAGGAAACGCTCGGCGCCGTGCTGGACGACGTCCGGGACGAGCTTGGGCTGCCGCCCACGACAAAGCTGCGGGCCGAGCTGCACGCGATGCTGGTATACAGCAAAGGACAGTTTTTCGTGCCGCATCAGGAATCGGAGAAGGACGACGCGATGGTGGGCACGCTGGTCGTGTCGTTGCCGTCGGCGCACATGGCCTGAACTGGAACCGGCTCAAAGGCGTTGACGCAGGGCGCGCCGCGCTGCTGTGCGCCGCCGCGGAGCGTGCGGGTGTGAGGCGGTGCTGGCGCTCGCCGAGGTGAAGGAGACATCGGACGCCTGGCCGTCCGACGGCGACCCATCGGACGACTACGACGATTACGAGGATGAAGACGACGAGGAGGAGGAGGACTATGACGACGCATCCCGGGACCGGGGCGGCGACCACGAGGACTACCAGCTCAATGAGCTGATCGACGACGAGATCATCCTCGGCTGGTGGACCCCGGCCCGGACGGCACGGGCGGCGAGCCGATATCGCTGCACGTCCCCGACTCGGAGGTGTGTGCCACCACGCTGAGCGCGGACCTGGTGCCCTACCAGTCCGAATACGAGGGCTACATGGGCAACTACGGCAACACCATGGACCGGTGGTACTGCCGGGCCGCGGTGGTGGTGTGGCCGCTGGACCGGGCGTTCGCGGCGCGCGCCGAAGCCGGGTCGCAGTGGGCGCTGTCGGAACTGCGCACCCGCATCGTGGCTGGGGACCTGGAAGGCGCACGTGCTGGCGCGCAGTCGCTCGCGCCGTTCTGGAGGAAGATCGGCTCGCAGGCCGGGCTGCTGGGCACGGCGCTGCACGTGGCGGCGGGCCTGGGCGCGGCCGGGACGGCGGCGATGCTGCTGGAGCCGTTCCGGGTGGAGACAGTCGCCGGAACACGCGGGTGGGCTGGCGGCGGCCGGGCAGTAGGGCGAGGAGTGGACGCGCGGGGTCATCGCCGGGTGGTTCGGGCCGGGGCGCTACCTTGAGGCGGACCGATACGAGTGGGTGGAGAGGCTGCCGGGGCTGTGCCCGGCGCTGCGTGCCGCCGGGGGTCCGGAGGTGGCGCGGCTGCTCGCCGTCGGTGCCTGGGGCTGGATGGGCGATCAGCTGCGGCTGTGGACCACCACCACGCGGGCCGAGATCCGCCGGCCGCGGCTGGAATTGCTGAGCTCACCGCTGGTGCGGCTGCTGGAGGCAGCCGACCACGAGCTGCGGGACGAGATCGTGGTGGCGCTGGGCGGATACGGGGACAACGTGCTGGGTTGCCTGATGCGGGCGCTGCGTTCGGCGGCTGCGCTGCCAGCGGACGCGCGGCGGGCGGCGGGGCTCGATGTGCTCGCGCGAGATTGCGGGCAGCGGCTCGGCGCGATCACCGCCCGGCCGCTGCGTGACGAAGACGACTGGTCGATCGAATGGGCCGGGTGCGGGTGCGGGTGCGGGTGCGGCCTGTGTGACACGCTGGGGACATTCCTCGGTTCCCGGTCGCGGCGGACCTTCGAGTGGCCACTGGCGACGGACCGGCGGCGGCACGTCCACACCCAGATCGACTCGGCCGCGCTGCCGGTGCGGCACCAGACTCGGCGGCAGGGGCGGCCATACGAAGCCGAGCACGACCGACGCGAGCAGGTACCACGGCGCCACCACGCTGCGCAGCAGCAGCCCCAGGATGAGCAGGATGATGATCGCCGCCGTGGGGAACACGACCGCGTAGTCGTGATTGACCGCCCGCTGGATATCGGCGAACACCGCGGTAGTGCCGCCGACCAGCGCGTAGCTCCCGGCGGGAGCGGCCGCGTGCACCGCCGGGCGCAGCTGGTTCTTGACCACGTTCACCGTGGCCGTGGACTGCGGGTTGTACGACAGCGTCACCGAGTAGGCCACCGTGGCATGGTCCGCGCTCTGCGTGGGTGGGGCTACCGCGCCCACGCCGGGCAGCGTCTTCAGCCTGGCGCCGAACGAGGAGGCCTCCGGCGCGGTCAGCGGCTGGCCCGACGTGTTGTGCGGCAACACCACGGTCGGGTCGGTCGCGCCCGGCGGCAGCCCCTCCTCCAGCGTCTTCAGCGCCGTCTGCGACTCGGCGTGGGCGGGGATGCCCGCCGAGGACAGGTCGAAGGTCGGCTTGTAGGCGAACGCCCCGATGGCCCTGACCGCCAGGACCAGGCCGGAGACGATGGCATAGGCGGCGGGCCGGCGTCCGAGGGAACGGCCGATGGCCGCGAACCGCGCGGCGTCGTGCTCGCGGCGCCACGACCTGGACGGCCAGAACACGCGCGGGCCGGGCAGCGACACGACCGCCGGCACCCGGGTCAGCCCGGCGACCAGGGTGACCGCGACGGCGATGGCCAGCGCCGGGCCGATCGACCGCAGCACGCTCAGCGTGGACAGCAGCAGCGCCAGGAACGCGGCGATGACCACCCCGCGGCCGACGCGATCACCTCGCCGACCCGGGCCACCGCCGCGACCATCGCCTGCTTGGAGTCCTCGCCGCCGCGCAGCCGCTCCCGGTAGCGGAACATCAGGAACAGGATGTAGTCAGTGCCGATGCCGAACAGGACGACGATGAGGATCGTCGAGATCGAGCCGTCGGTATTGAGGTTGAGCGCCTTGTTCACGTCGCTGATCAGGCCGGTCGCGACCCGGGACACCAGGGCGATCACGAGCAGCGGCAGCACGGCGATGATCGGGCTGCGGAAGATCACCAGCAGCAGGATCAGGATCAGCACCAGCGTGGCGAGCAGCACGATCTGCTCGGCCCGCTGGCTCGACTGCTGGCTGTCCAGCTGCTGGGCAGCCGACCCGGGCACCCCCTCGCGCAGGCCGGTGCCGGCCACCAGCGGCTTGATATCGGCGCGCAGGACCTTGATCGCGTCACCGGCCGCCGTGCTGGACCCGTTGACGACGCTGTCCGGCATGGCCACCAGGGCCGTCTGCACCAGGCGGTTCGGCGAGGCCGGGCCAGCCGTGACGGCCACGATGTTATGGATGTGCTTGCCGTTGAGCGACGACGCGATCGAGGCAATCTTGGCCGAGTCGGCGCTGGTCAGCTTGCCGCCATCGGCCCGGGAGAACACGATGATGGCGGCCGACGCGGTGACATGCCCAGCCTGCGGGAACGCCTCGTCCTGCGGGTCCGCGGCCCGGATCGACTCGTAGCTCTTGGGCAGGAAGCTGCTCTCGTTCGTCGTGGTCGGCAGGCCTGGCGACGTGGCGATCACCGCGACCGCGACCACCACCCAGGCCAGGATCGTCAGCCACGGATGGTGCACCACGGCCCGGCCCAGCGCCGCGAATAGGCCCTGGCCTCCCTCATCCGGCCGGCGCCCGCCACCAGCCGTACGGCGGACCGCGTAGCCGGTCGCAGATGCGTGTTTGCTGCTTACCATGTCTCTTCCCCGGTGTGTCTTGCCCGGTGCGGGGGCGTGGTCTTTCGGGTCGGGGTCCAGCGGAAGGCGCGAGCCCAGGTCAGCGGTTGAGGTCGCGCTGGGACACCAGGACTTAGGCGATCTTGCGGCGGTAGGTGACCACGGCGAGGGCGTAGGCGACGATGAGGATGCCGAGGCACCAGGCGAGCGCGGTCCAGATGCTGGTGCTGACCGGCTGCTGGGCGAACAGGTGGCGGATCGTGTTGACGATGGATGTCACGGGCTGATTGTCGGCGAAGGCGCGCACCGGGCCGGGCATGGTGGTGGTGGGCACGAATGCCGAGCTGATGAACGGCAGGAAGATGATCGGGTAGGCGAAGGCGCCCGCGCCGTCCACGGTCTTGGCGGACAGGCCGGCGATGACGGCGATCCAGGTCAGTGCCAGGGTGAACAGGACCAGGATGCCGGTCACGGCCAGCCATGCTGCCGGGCCCGCGCTGGTGCGGAAGCCCATGGCGACGGCGGTGGCCACGACGAGGGCGAGGGAGGTCAGGTTGGCGGCCAGCGAGGTCAGCACGTGCGCCCACAGCGCGGACGAGCGTGCGATCGGCATGGACTGGAATCGCTCGAAGATGCCGCTTTGCATGTCGGTGAACAGCCGGACTGCGGTGTAGGAGATGCCCATGGCGATCGTGATGAGCAGGATTCCGGGCAGCAGGTAGGTCACATACCGGCCCGGCCCGGCGTGGATCGCGCCGCCGAACACGTAGACGAACAGCAGCAGCAGGGCGATCGGCATGATCGCGGTCGTGATGATGGTGTCCGGGCTGCGGGTGATGTGGCGCAGGGACCGGCCCGTCAAGACGGCGGTGTCGCCGGAGAAGTGTGTAGTCATCGTGGTTCCTTTGTTGTGGGTGGCGTGGTTGCCAGCTCGCTGTCGGTGCCGTTGTTGCTGCCATTGCCGTCGTTGCCGGTGATGGCGAGGAAGACCTCTTCGAGGCTCGGCTGTTTCTCGACGTATTCGACTTTGGCGGGCGGGAGGAGCTGTTTCAGCTCCGCGAGGGTGCCGTTGGCGATGATCCGCCCCTGGTGGAGGATCGCGATCTGGTCGGCGAGCTGTTCGGCTTCGTCCAGGTACTGCGTGGTGAGCAGCACCGTTGTGCCCTGCCCGGCGAGCTGTTTGACGCTGTTGTGCACTTCGAGGCGGGCCTCCGGGTCCAGCCCGGTGGTCGGTTCGTCCAGGAAGATCACCGGCGGGCTGCCGATGAGGCTCATCGCGATGTCCAGGCGGCGGCGCATGCCCCCGCTATACGTCGACACCCTCCGTCCCGCCGCTTCGGTGAGCTGGAAGCGGGCCAGCAGGTCATCCGCGATCTGCCCGGCGCGCTTCAGGTGCCGCAGCCGGGCCACCAGCACCAGGTTCTCCCGCCCGGTGAGGATCTCATCCACCGCCGCGAACTGCCCGGTGAGGCTGATCGACCCCCGCACGTCCGCGGCCTGCGCGCCGACACTGAAACCATCAACGGTGACCATCCCAGCGTCGGGCCTCAGCAGCGTGGACAAGATATTCACGATCGTGGTCTTGCCCGCGCCATTCGAGCCAAGCAACGCGAAAATACTGCCCCGCGCCACCTCGAAATCCACGCCACGCAGCACACGCAGCTCCTTGTACGACTTCTCCAGACCCTGCACGTGGATGGCTGCGTCGGTGGTCATTCCTGTTCCCCTCGCTCCGCGTCCTCGATCGCCTTGGTCAGCCGGGCGCGTTCCTTGTCGATCCATCTCTTGCCGGTGTAGGCCTGGGCGAATGCATCGGCGAACTCGACCGGGTCGTCGCCGACGATCGCGCGCACCGGCGTACCGTCGGCCGCGGCACGCTCCCACAGGTCGGCGAAGTCGCCGAACATCTTGACGGCGGTCTCGCCGTCGGTGACGCCCCCGCAGTACATGAAGTACCGCTGCAGCGCCTTCGCGACGGTGCCGTACGGCTCGGGCAGAGCCTCGATGCGGGCCCTGTGCTGCGTGTACTGCTTCTTTTGATCGAGCGGCCCGGTGACCAGCTCGATCCACTTCGCTGCCATTTCACTTGCCTCCTTTGCGGAGCTGTTCGAGCCGTTCTGCGAGGAAGCTCCACGTCCTCCAGAACTCGTCGAGATATTCGCGTCCGTGGGCGTTGAGGGAGTAGACCTTGCGCGGCGGCCCCTTCTCGGAGGGGACCTTCTCCACGTCGACGAGGCCGCGCTGCTCGATCCTGATGAGCAGCGCGTAGACGGTCCCTTCGGCGATGCCGGAGAAGCCCTGCTCCCGCAGCCATGCCGTGATCTCGTAGCCGTACGCAGGCCGGCCGGACAGGATCGCCAGGACGATGCCCTCCAGCGTCCCCTTGAGCATCTCCGTCACCAGCTTGGCCACAGAACACCCCTCCCTCCTGTACTCAGTCTTACTGACTACAGGTACACAGTAACACTAGCTACTGGTACTTAGCAAGACGGAATAGCGAGGGCGCAAGCCATCTGGCTGCGGACACAAGGGCGGGTCAGCTGACAGGGGCCGCGGTGGTGCGGGCGAGCGCGGTGCCGCCGTTGGGCGGGTCGGGCTGGGGGGTGGCCATTGCGCTTCCTCCTTCCCGTGTGCGTTCCGTTCTCCGCACGCTAGGAAGATCCGGCGGGCCAGGCATCACCCCGAGGTGGACATGCCGGGTGGAGTCTTCCGGGAGCACCGGGCACCAAGGTGTAACTTCCCCCAGCGTAGGTGCCTGGCCGTCGTGCGGATGCAGTGACCGGGCCGGGGTTGCGCCAGCCCCCGACCAGGGATGAGGCTCAATACGCGGGCCCGGGCCACGGACTCGGCGCGACTGGCCGCGCCGAGCTTGCCCAGGACATGGCCCACATGCCTTTGACCGTGTCCAGGGTGACCACCAATTCGCGGGTCAAACGGGCCAGGTAAGCCTGGTCCGGCCGGCCCGCCTCCAGCATCCCCAGCACCTCCAGCTCGCGGTCGGTCAGCGGTCAATGATGCCGGAGGGCCGGGATCAGGCGCGTGGCCCGGCGGCGCAGGCACGCTGGAGCCGGGCCAGGTAGCCGGACGGGACGCCCGGGGCCGCTGCGGAGGATTCCACCCGGAATATCCACTTTCAGGTGACGCCACGCCGCGCGCTGCTGCCTAGCGTGCAGATCACGGAACCTGAGGAAGGACGGTACAGATGAGCGACACGGCGCGGTCATCGCGCTACGAGATCCGCGTCGAGGGGGTGCTGGACCCGCGCTGGACGGCCTGGTTCGAGGACCTGGCGATCGGCAGTGACGACAGCCAGACGGTCATCTCCGGCCCGGTCGCGGACCAGGCCGCCCTGCACGGGCTGCTGAACCGGGTCAGCGATCTGGGCCTGGTCCTGATTTCGGTACGTCGGCTCGGTCCCGGTTAACCCAGATTGACTCCACGGGGAGGACATTTATGCATCCAGCCACGCCGCCGCCGGCCCAGTCCGGACGGCGGCATGAATGCGTCCCGGGACGACGCTGCAGTTCCGGAAGCTGAGGCCCCCCTACCGCGACCAGGGGCCGCCAGTGGACGCTCTCGCTGCTCGCCGTGATCGTGCTGAACTGTGCGTTCGGTCTCGTCCTCGCCGTACACAGCACACCTTCGCGGTCTCCTGAGGCGACCGGCAGTCTGCATGCGCTGTCGCGCTCACAGTAGGTTCAGTTCGCGGGCCCGGGCCACGGCCTCGGTTCGGTTGACCGCACCGAGCTTGCCCAGAACGTGGCCGACATGTTTCTTGACGGTGTCCAGGGTGACCACCAGCTCGCGGGCGATGGCCTGATTCGACCGGCCCGCCGCCAGCATTTCCAGAACCTGGAGCTCGCGGCTGGTCAGCGGGTCGACGATGCCGGAAGGGACGGGATCGCGCGCCGGTCGCCCGGGGCCGAAGGCACGCTGGAGCCGGGCCAGGTAGCCGAGTGGGACCTCGGCGGCGGCCCGGCCGCTGCGCTGGGCCGCGATGAGCCGGCCGAGCAGCGCTGCCATCGGCGCGCCCTCGTCGGCGAAGACCCGGACGTAGCCCTGCGGGCAGGCGAGCGCAAGCGCCCCGGCGAGGGCCGTGACCGCGCCTGCCTCATCGCCGCTGGCCGTCAGGGCCAGCGCCCGCAGCGCGCCGATCTCGATCAGGCTGCCGGTACGGTCCTGGGCGGCCGCCGCGACGTGCAGCCGGTCCAGCAGTGCCAGCGCCTGCCCCGGCCGGTCCTGGACGAGCAGCACCCGGGCCAGCACCAGGTACCCGGGCTCACGCGCGTAGTCCGGCTCGTCGTCCGGGCCGAGACCGTTCTCCTGCGCAAAACTGGCCGCGGCGGTCAGGTCACCCTGGGCCAGCAGCAGCCGGGCCCGCCGGGTGGGGGCCGGGTTGAGCAAGCCGGCCGGACCTGGTGAGGCCTGGCCGGCCTCGGTGATCGCCTCCAGCGCCCCGGCCGGATCACCGGTGGCCTGCCGGATCATCGCCAGTGTGGCCAGGCCGTCGGCCAGCGCAACGCTGTAGACGAACTGGCCGCACAGCGCGATGCCCTCGGTTGCGTGCCGCAGCGCGACGTCGAGCTCGTCCCGCTGGTAGGCGATCTCGGCCAGGCCCACGTAGCCCAGTCCGGCGGCTGGCGCCGGCCGGCCGGCCGTGACGAGGGTGTCCAGGGCCTGCTCGCAGGCCTGTACGGCCGCGTCCAGGCGGCCCTGGGCACGCTGGATCAGCACCAGCGAGTAGTAGCCCCACGCGGCCACCGTGAGCTGGCCGGTCTCGCGCCACGCGGTGACGCTGGCCGCGATGCCGCGCTCGGCCTCGGTAAGCTGGCCGCGCAGCCATTCGGCCACGGCCAGGAAGACGTGCGCGTTGGCGCTCAGCAGCCGTTCTCCGGGCCTGATCTTGGCCAGGGTCTGCGTAGCGAACGCGACCGTGGCCTCGGCGTCGCCCCGGTACTGGGCGACAAAGCTGCGAACGAGCGTGGTCAGGGCAGGGACATTGATCAGGTTGCTAGCCGCCGTGCCGCCGGCTGGCTCGAATGGCTCACCGGCCCAGCCAGGAGGCGCGCACGCAACCGCGTCCAGGAGCGGTTCCACGACCTCGAAGTGGCCACTGGTGGCGGCCATGATCGCCTGCGCCAGCAGCAGCCGCGGACGGGACCTGACCACCTCGGCGGGAAGCACCGACATCCACCGGTCGATGGTCGCTGCCTCGCCGCGAATATAGAAGACCAGGTCGAAGTGCTGCTCGATGATCCGGGCCGCCCAGAGCATCTCGCCGGCCGCGACCGCGTGGCCGACGGCGTCGTCGGCCATCCCCCGCTCCTCGTACCACGCCGCGGCGTTGCGGTGCAGCTGAGCTGCGCGGCCGGGCTGCTCTTGTTGCAGGCGGGCGCGGAGCAGGTCGGCGAACAGGTGGTGATAGCGCCACCAGCCCCGCACCTCATCCAGCGGGACCAGGAACAGGCCCGCCCGTTCCGCCTGCTCGAGCAGCGCCTGGCTGCCCCCGCGGCCGGTGACGGCGTCGCACAACGGGCCGCTGAGCCGGTCCAGCACCGAGGTCTCCAGCAGGACCGTGCGCAGCTGCTCGTCCTGCCGCTCGAGCACCTCTTCGGCCAGGTAGTCCAGGACGTACCGGTGGCTGCCGGTGAACGCGGAAACGAAGCTGGCGGCATCGTCATGTCCGCGCAGTGATAGCGCGGCCAGCGCCAGCCCGGCCGCCCAGCCCTCGGTCCGCGCCGCCAGCGCCGCCACCGACGCATCCGGGAGAGCCGGCGCCGCGTGCTGGAGCAACTCTCCGGCCTCCGCGGGCGTGAACCGCAGCTCGGCCACGCGCATCTCGGTCAGCTGACCGCGTGCCCGCAGCCGCGCCAGCCCCAGCGGCGGATCGCTGCGGCTGGCCAGTACCACGCATATCCCGGCCGGCCGGTGCTCGACCAGGAACGAGAGCGACTCGTGCACCTGCTGCGCTCTGATCACGTGGTAGTCGTCGAGGACGAGCAGGGCCTCCTCAGCGGCCAGATCGTTGATCAGCGCCGTGACCAAGCCCTGGAACGACGTCGGCGCTGGCGGGCCGAGCAGTGGAGCCACCCGTTCGCCGGTCCCCGGACGGGCCCGGTCCAGCGCGGCCACCGCGTGGCGCCAGAACCGGGCCGGGTCGTTGTCCCCCGCGTCTAGCGAGAGCCAGGCAACCGGGTGCTCGTAGCACCGGGCCCAGTCGGCGAGCAAGACCGTCTTGCCATATCCGGCCGGCGCGGCGGCCAGGATGAGTCCCCGCGCTAGGCCCTCATCGAGCCGTGCCGTCAGCCGCGGCCGTAGCACCTGGCCGGGGCGCGAGGCGGGCATGTGCAGCTTGGTAGCGAGCAGCGCATCCCGCTCCGGCGCCGCCTCCGACGACTCAACCATCACTGACCTGCACGCTGTGCGCCTCTGCGATCCTCCGTATGGCTGCTGAGAAGGAACCATCGCGAGCGGGCCTGCGCTCCCCGGGGGAGCGGCTCAGCCATTCCGTTGCCCTGGTCGGCTTGCCGTCCTCCAGCTTCCTCTGAACACCGGCCGCAATCAACCCTTCGCCGACCGGGCCATGGCCCCGATGAGCAGGAACGCCAGCCACTGTCGGCCTCCGATCAGGTGCCACTGACTCTGGCGCTGAACGGGCTGCGTGCGTCTGAAGCCACCGGCGCCAGCATCGGAACCTGGGCGTCGAGCGCGGGCACCGGACCCTGGTGATCACCCGCAAGGGCGGCAAGGTCGTCACCATTCCGCTGGCACCGCGCACCGCGCGGGCGATCGACCTGGCCGTCGGCGAGCGCGTGGACGGCCCGGTCTTCTGCGGCCCCGATGGGCAGCGGCTGGACCGGCACGGCGCCGCGCGGGTCGTCCGCCGGGTGGCCCGCCGTACCGGGATCACCAAACCGGTCGGGCCGCACACGCTGCTGGAACGCTGCTCTCTATCAGTTGTTGTTGTTTCGACGCCGGAGTTCCACTTGATGACCATCCCCCGGCGCCGATGCCGTCGCGGCGATCTTGATCCTCGCCGCAGTCGGGGATCTCACCTTCCCCGACCTGAACAAGCTAATCGCCTGCCGGGCTGAAATTCGCGGCTGCCCCAGTCAGGCATGCCGCCCCCGGTACGCCGGCTCAGCCCGCCGCTGCCGCCAAGCACGCCGTCGGCGCGTTCTGGGCTCGCCGAAGCCGGCATCTTGACAACCGGCCTGACCATCAGCGACCCACCGGCGCCAGGCCCGCGTTCGAATCCTCATCGCTGGACTGCGAGCACGCCAATTCCGACATGTCGAGAAGTCAACGTCGACAAGCCAACGCCCCCAAGCAGCAAGGAGGCCCACCATGCGGATCTTCGTGGCCGGCGCCACCGGGGGATCGGCCGGGCGTTGCTGCCACTGCTGCACGACCACACCGTCGTCGGGATGACCCGTTCCCGCCCGGAGCTGGTCCGCGCTCTCGGCGCCGAACTGGCCGTCTGCGACGTCTACGACCGGCGGCGAGTGTTCGCGGTGGTCAAGGCCGCCTGCCCCGTGGTGGTGGTCGACCTGCTCACCGACCTGGCCGCCTGGGAATTCGCGGCGAACAACCGGATCCGCCGCGGGGGCACCCAGGCCTCGTCGACGCTGCCGTCGCCGCTGGAGCCGCAAGCTGATCATCGAGAGCGTCGGCTTCCCGCTCCCCCCGGACGGCGCGACGGCCCTGGCTGGCATGGAACGTATTGCGCGAGCCTCCGGTTTGCCTGTGGCGGTCTTGCGCTTCGGGCTCCTGCGGGGACCGCACACCGCACACGGGGACGACCCCGGCGAGCCCGGCCGCATGCACGTCTGCGAGGCCGCTCATGCGATCGTCGCGGCGCTGCCGGCCACGACGTCCTCGGTTCACGCGTGACGCCGCACGCGGCCAGAGCGTGCGGTGGCGGCGTGCCCTCCACTTCCCTGATGAGTCCGGCGCCCATAGAGCACCACGCGGAAGCGCTCAATGTCGCGCGGTCGCGACCAGCCCGACCCGGCAGCAGGCCGTGCGCTGTCGGGGGCGGGGGCGTTCGCAAGGCCAAGCATCCGGATCCCGGCCGCCTGCGCTGTCGCGGGGAGGCCTGACTCCTGCACGGTATCCGGGCTCGGAGCCGGAATCTCGTCACAGTTATTTGACGATACGTATCGTATTGTGTAACGATACGTATCGTCTCGTCATAAGGGCCAACCCCACCCCTATGACCCTGAGGAGCACGCCGTGATGCATCCCTTGATCACCGCCGAGCTGGCGCGGCTACGGCAGCAGGATCTGCTGCGCGCCGCCGCGAGCATCCAGCCCCTCGCACGCCGTCGTCGCGTCCGGCCCAGGCGATCCGCCGCCCGGCAGGCAGCACCTGCACGCACATCCGTTGCCCCGGCGATCGCGTGTGGTGCAGGCCGGCCCGATGACTGCCCCCGGCACCCGGCCGTGCACGCCGGCCGCGCTGGCGGATGGGGACGCGGTGACTGACCTGAGAAGAGCGGACCCGGCACCCGGGGTCGCGCGCAGGCTGCGGCGGCTGCCAGCCCGGACCGGGTTCGCAGTGTCGGCGGAGATCGTCTTGCTGTACCAGGCGGCCGCCAGCGCGATGACTCCGCTGCTCGTCGTCTACCAGCGGCTGTGGCGATTCACGTCGGCGACTGTGACCGTGATCTTCGCGGTGTCGATCCTCGCCCTGCTGGGCACTTTGCTGATCGCCGGGGCGCTGTCCGACCACGTGGGCAGGCGCCCGGTCCTGCTGGCCTCGCTGCTCCTGGAAGCGGTGGCGATGGTCCTGTTCATATCCGCCGGCGGCGTCCTTGATCTCGTGGTCGCGCGCGCGCTGCAGGGAGTGGCGACCGGGCTGGCGCTGCCGGCCCTGGCCGCCACGCTGGTCGATTTCACCCCGCCGAGCGCACCGGCGCGGGCGGGAGCGGTCAACGGGGTCGCGCCCATCGCCGGGCTCGCCCTCGGCTCGCTGGCCTGCGGCGCCCTGGTGCAGTACGGACCCGACCCGACACGCCTGGTCTGGGGGCTGCTGCTCGCACTGATCGCGCTCGCCTTCGCTGCCGTGCTGACCCTGCCGGAAACCGCCGCCTGCCGGAGCGGGGCCCTCTCCTCACTGATCCCGCGCGTAGGAATTCCGCCGGGATGGCGGCGTGATGTCTGGCTCCTGGTTCCAGCGATCGTCGCAAGCTGGGCGCTGGGCGGGCTGTACTTGTCGCTGGGCCCCTCGGCCGCGATCAGCGTGTTCGGCATCACCAGCCACTTCCTCGGCGGACTGGTCGCCACCATCCTGTGCGGCGTCGGCGCGGTGACGGCATTCGCGCTGCGCAACCGTGCGGTCGCCCTGGCACTGCGACTAAGCCTCGTCCTGCTGGCCGCAGGAACCGGGCTCACCCTGCTCGGCGTTGAGACCCGGACGCTGATGTGGGCGCTAGCCGGCACCGCCGTCGCCGGGATCGGGTACGGCTCCGCCGGGCTGGCGACCTTCGGCGCACTCGGCAGGATGGCAACCCACATGGGCGCCGTCCAGCGAGGCCAGCTGTTCGCCGTGGCCTACCTGGTCGCGTACCTGTCATTCAGCCTGCCGGCCCTGGCCGCCGGGGAAGCCGCCACCCACATCGGGCTGAGCGCTGCGGTCGCCGGGTACGCCACGGCCGTCGCCGCCGTGGCGCTGTGCGCCCTGGGCATCCAGGAGCGCCGCAGGTCACGGGACCACCGGGCGGCGACCCGGGCGGATGGCAGCGACGGGCAGGGGTCATCCACCGCACCCGAGACGCACCGGTTCGTCTCGTAGCTGGGTAGGGTGTCGCCATGCCTAATGACAGAAGTCCCGATCCCGCCCGTCGCAGCGAGCGAGCGCACACGGCGATCCTCGCGGCCACCCGCGAGCTCATCATGACTATGGGCTATGACGCCATGACCATTGAGGCCATCGCCTCGGCCGCCGGCGTGGGCAAGCAGACGATCTACCGGTGGTGGCCGTCCAAGGCGGCGGTCGTCCTGGACATGTGGGTGCCCGACGTCGAGCAGCAGCTGGCCTTCCCCGATACCGGCGACGTGGCAGCCGACTTCACCACCCAGATCCGCGCCATGATGGAGCTTTCCCAGGACCCGCTCTTCGGGCCGTCCCTGCGGGCGCTGATCGCGGAGGCCCAGCACGACCAGGCCTTGGCCCAGAAACTCCTGGACCGGATCTTCGCGCCCAGGGCCGAGCAGGGAAAGGAGCGGCTGCGCGCCGCTCAGCAGGCCCGGCAGGTCCGCGGCGATGTCGATCTGGACGTCGCCATGGACCTGCTCTACGGCGGGTTCTACCGCCGGTTCCTGCTGAGGATCGCCCCCGTGACCGCCGACTACCCCAAGGCCGTGGTGGACGCCGCCCTGGCCGGCCTCATGCGGCGGCGCACCCGCCGCTGAAAACGCTGGCGGGGCCGTCGCGCCGGCGGCCGCCGGCGCGACGGCCCTTTCGCTCGCTGGGAGAGGACAGACGTGCGGAAAGCCGACGAGCTGATCGCCGAAGCCCAGGCGGCCGACGTCACCGGCTGGGACTTCAGCTGGCTGGACGGGCGCGCAACCGAGGAACGCCCGCCCTGGGGATACTCCCGGCTGCTGGCCGAGCGGCTCCCGCAGGCGGGCTCGGCGCTAGACATCGACAGCTGCGGCGGCGAGATCATCGCATCGCGCAGGTTCCCCAGCTCCCGGTCCGGATGTGCGTGACCGAGAGCTGACCGCCCAACCTCGAACGCGCCCGTGCCCTTCTTTCGCCCCGCGGCGTCGAAGTCGTGACCGTCGCCGAACACGCCCCGCTTCCGTTCCCCGACGCCAGCTTCGATCTCGTCACCAGCCGCCACCCTGTCCGTCCGGACTGGCCGCAGATCGCACGCGTCCTGACCGACGGCGGCACCTACCTGGCCCCGTCGGCCCGGCCTCCGCGTCCGAGCTGATCGAGTACTTCCTCGGACCCCTCCCCGAAGCCCACAGCGCGCGGGACCCGCGCGCCGAGGCCGCCGCCGAGGCAGCGGGGCTGACCGTCCTGAACCTGCGCACAGCACGGTGCCACATGGAATTCTGCGATGTCGCCGTCATCTACATCCTCCGCAAGTGCATCTGGCGGGTGCCCGGCTTCACCGTCGGCCGCTACCGCGACACCCTCCTGCGCCTCGACGCCAGGATCCGCGCGCAGGGGCCGTTCGTGACACACTCCACCCGCCATCTCATCGACGCTTACCGCACCCCTCGCCACTATCGATGAAGCAACCACGCGCAGGAAAGCAACCGCCAGCCGCCCAGAGGGCACTGCGGCCCAGCTCCGATCACCTATCCGGTATCACGCCGAGAGCTTCGCCGTGAACCCGAAGCAATCGCCAGACCGAGCCGTAAGGCGGGTCGGCGCGCGCGCTGGCGCGGATGGCTGTTACGGACCGCGACTGCACCCATGATGGGTCTTGGCTGACCGGGCGACGAATGGCCTCACGTCACTTTCGCGGGGGTGATTCGTGTGCGGGGTCGAGCCGGGTGATGTTGTGGGCTGCTTCCAGTTGATCGGCCAGCCGGTCCCGTTCGCGCCGCAGCCCGGCGTTCTGGCTGGCCAGATGCCCGGCCGGTCGCGCCGCGGATTCTGCCCGCCGGGCTGGGCCATGCTGTCACCGGCAGGGTGGCGGATCTCGGTGCCGATGTCGCGGACGTGCCGCCAGAAGGTGCGTTGCTCAGCCCGAGGCGCGCGCGCCAGGGCGAGCACGCTGGGTTTGCGCGAGAATCCCCATCGGGCTACCCGTCCGGTGCATGCGAACTGAACTGGGCGATCTGTTCGCTCAAGGCTCTGAGATGGGCTCCACCCAGGTAAGCAAATAGTCGGCGATCCGGAGCACTGCTGGCAGACGACGCTGTGCCGGTCGGGGTAGGTCCTTGTGACGTTGTGTGATCGCGCGGTTGGGCTTAACGGTCAGGCGAATCATGGGCTGGGCGCGAGCCGGGGTCGGCCGGGCGCTGGGTCCGCTGTGGTGGTGCGCTAGCCCTTGACGTAGGCCAGGCTCTCGGCGAGCCGACCATTTCGGACCCAGACGATATCCACGCCGCGCACATGCCCGTCTGCCCAGTCGTAGCGCCAGCGCACGACGGCGCGTCCTGAGCCGTCGGAGAACTGCTCTTCGACGGAAAACCGGGCCCGGGGCGTGGCCGCCAGTATCCCTGCCCAGATCTGGCGCACCGCGTCCCGGCCTTCGTAGCGGGTGCCGTCGGGTGCTGGCGAGGTGGACTCGAAGACGATGTCGTCGGTAACCAGGGCCATGGTCGCATCAATATCATGGGCATTGAGGGCGGCGGTGAAGTGGTCCATGAGATCGTGCTGGCGTGGCCGTGGAAATCGGTGAGAGCATGCGTTGATGGTCCGCGGTGGATGCTTCCGGGTCATGAGGTGAACTACCTATCTTCGAACGGTGACATGAGCCCGTGGCGCACAGCGAACAAGCCGGCCCGGTCCCGGTTGGACGCTGCGATCTTGGTGTAGATGTGCTCGACGTGGTTGTCGACTGTCTTCCGGGCGATGACCAGACGCTCAGCGATCTGCCTTGTTCGACAGGCCCCGCGCGAGCAGGCGGAGCACCGCAACCTCCCGGGTCGTCAGGCCTGCGGGCCATTCACGGCGACGCCGGACTAGATGCCCGGCTGCCTTGAGCACGGCCTCGGCGCTCTCCGCGTCGTGCCGGGCGGCGCGTACCTCCGCGCGGAGGTACGCTGCGGCGTCGGCGGCCGCGAGCGCGGGCCGGTGCGGTCTGGGTTCCAGCTTGGCGGCATATGCGTCGGCCGCGGCGAGCAGCTTCCCCGCAGGGGTCATCGCGTCGCCGCGCAGGCCGTGGGGATAGCCCGACCCGTCGATGCGCTCATGGTACTGTGCCGCGGTGGCGCCCAACCGGGCCAGTGCAGGCGAGGAGGCGAGCATGCGCTCGGTCAGGTACGGATGGAGCCGTACACGCTCGATCTCGGCCGGAGTCAGCGGGCCGGGCTTGTCCCAGACCGCGTTCGAGATACCCAGCCGCCCTAGATCGTGGAGCAGCGCCGCCCGGCGCACGTGGGTGACATCGCCCGCCGGCCAGGACAGCGGCGTCGCGGCCGCGGTTGCGAGCCCGGCGACTGCCTGCGATCGCATCGAACTGCAGACGACACCCTGGTGGTGGCAGCCGCCATTCCCGGTGACCTGACCCGCCGCGGTGCCGCCTGTCCGGCTGGGACGCGCTGGACAGCCGACTGAGCCGGCCAAACCGCGGAAACGCCGATCCAATCAGGGCAACCGCGGTGACCGACTGTGACCGGAACGGCGAACGGTATCCGCCGATAGGTAGGTCTAGCGGCTCCTTGGCACGCGACGAGTTGTTGCACGCGGAATTGGCGGTTCGGGTTCGCTGATCAGCAGCCTTGGTCTGCGGATTGCGTGCCGCTAGGCCGGCGGGCCATCTGATGAGGAGACGGGTTGCGTTCGAGTGCCTCGAGGTTGGCGATGACCTGCCGTGCGTAGTGGCCGAAGATCGGGCGGCCGGCGATCCGGAACAGGGTGCCGAAGAAGAGCCCGCGCGGATTGCGGCGGAAGGTGCGCTGCCACACCATCTCGACCCGGCTGCCGCGCTTAGATGGCGTCGCGGTGAGCTGCCAGCTGCTGCCTGGGTGGGCGTAGACGTTGGAGCTGGTCACTGTCGCTGTGACCCGGCCGGGTTGGGACCAGTCGTAGTGGCATCGTTCCCAGTTGATGCCGATGCCAGCTGGGGTGCCTTCGGTCGCGTCGGCGGTCGTGTCGCTGAGCTCGTGGACGGTGAGGTGCTCGGCGCGGACGGCCGGCCACACCTGGATGCGCTGCGGGCCGAAGTCGTGGGCGGCGTGCAGGACACGTGCGGGCGGGAGCGTGCAGCCGGTAGCGATGCGGATGGTGGGCATGGTCAGCTCGCTTGCAGGTGTCGGCCGAAGAAGCCGAGGGTCTGATCGATCTTGGCGGGTGTGATGATGTGCCCGGTGCCGGGCAGGACGGCGATCTCGCCGTTGGTGAGCTGCCGGTAGGCGGTGACCGCGTCGTCGAGCGTGCAGTAGTCGTCGCGGTCGCCGACGAGGATCAGCGTAGGGGCGGTGATCTTGGCGAGGTCCTCGAAGGTGTAGCCGGGGGGCTGGGTGGTGCGGTGGAACGCCAGCCGCAGGTACTCGGCCCAGTGCCCGTCGCCCTGCCCGCCGTCCTGGTCGGCCTTGAGCAGCTCGAACATCGGCCTCATCT
>Ga0335078_10005625_pt1 | contig 18530 bp, 14 predicted proteins | sample Lox_Sample_32_FD_206711 | JGI IMG/M metagenome (GOLD analysis project Ga0335078, IMG submission 206711) | Soil microbial communities from Loxahatchee National Wildlife Refuge, Florida, United States - Lox_Sample_3.2 | ecosystem: Environmental > Terrestrial > Soil > Wetlands | place: USA... | reverse complement strand
GTCGCCGGTGTTGATCGTGAACGCCGCGGGGTCGTAGGGCGCGTCCTGCCAGCCGTCCTGCTCGGTCCATACCTGCAGGCCGCCCAGCCCGGGCTCGCGGTCCAGGATCGTGACGGTGCCGAAGTCGGTGTGCGGGCCGATCCGGTACTGGCCGGGCTCGGGCTCGCCGGCCACCGCGATCGGCGGGTACCAGTTGATGTTCATCGTGTGCGTCGCGTGCCCGGTGTACCGGGTGAAGAAGTCGCCTGCCAGCCCCAGCGCCGCCGCGCACAGCCGCAGCAGCTCGTCCGCCAGCGCGTGCATCCGCGCCAGGTAGTCCGCGATCGCGGGCGCCAGCAGCGGGACCTCGGCCGGGTAGACGTTGTGCTGGAACCAGAACCCGTCCAGCGCGCCGGTCCGCTCGTCGGCGCCGACCGCGAACGACTCCTTCATGTCCGGCGGCGTCTGCGTGCCCTCGGCGTACGCGTTCCCCTCGACGCCCGGCGGCAGCCAGCCGCGCCCGCCGACCGTGACGGCATAGCGGCGCTTGACCTCGTCCGGCAGCGCGAAGAAGGCACGCGCCTGCGCGCGCACCTCCGCGCGCAGCCCGGCCGGCACGCCGTGCCCGGTGATCAGGAAGAAGCCCACGTCCTGCAGCGCCCTGTCCACCTGCGCGGCGGCCGCGGCACCGCCTGCCGGGTCGCCCGCCAGCCAGGGCGCGATGTCGATGACGGGTACCGCAGCGGGCATGTCAGTGCTCCGGGGTCGGGGGCAGGCGCCGGGCCGCGGGAGTCGCGAAGCCCGGTGCGGGTGCCGCCATCGTAAGGCGGCAGGGAAGCGGAGCCTACCCGCGGGCGCGGATCTGGCTGAACGGGATGTCCTTGTCCACCCGGATCTCCGGCGGCAGCCCGAGCACCTTCTCGGCCAGGATGTTCTTCTGGATCTCGTCCGTGCCGCCGGCGATCGACTGGGCCGGCACCGAGACGAGCACCTCGGCGATCACGCCGCCCGCGGGGGAGTCGGGGCCGGTCACGAGCGCGCTCGCGCGGGCGATCAGCGAGTGCACCCGCGCGGCCTCGCGGGCCACGTTGCTGAGCGCGAGCTTGCCGACCGAGCCCTCGGCGCCCGGCCGGGCACCGCGGGCGCGCGCGACTCTGGCCCGCTCGGCGGTCCACGCGCTCACCCGCTGCAGCGTGATCAGCCGGGCGATCGCCTGCCGGATGACCGGGTCGCCGGTCACGCCCGCCGCCCGCGCGTGCTCGATCACCAGGTCGGGCCGGCCGGCCCGCTGCGGGTACCAGGAGTAGACGGCGAAGTGCGCGGCGGCCTCGGCCCGGGCCTCGTCGAGCGCCCGGCCCGGCCGCGGGTCGTAGGGCGGCGGCTCCAGCATCCGGCCGAACCGCCGCTCGTAGGCCAGCGTCGTCAGCGCGACCGCCCAGCCGTCGCCAACCTGGCCGACGACGTTGGCGGCCGGAACCCTGGCGCCGGTCAGGAACACCTCGTTGAACGAGGCGTGAAAGTTCATCTGGCGCAGCGGCCGCGCCTCGACGCCCGGCTGGTGCATCGGCAGGACGAAATAGGTCAGCCCCCGGTGCTTGGGCACCTGGCTGTCGCTGCGCGCGAGCAGCAGGCCCATGTCCGCGTGGTGCGCGCTGGTGTTCCACACCTTCTGCCCGCTGACCACCCACTCGTCACCGTCGCGCGCCGCCGACGTCGACAGCCCGGCCAGGTCCGACCCGGCCCCCGGCTCGCTGAACAGCTGGCACCATGTCTGCTCGCCGGTCAGGATGGGGCGGACCAGCCGCTCCCTCAGCTCATCGCTGCCGTGCGCGAGCAGCGTCGGGGCGGCGAGCGTCATGCCGAGGCCGACCGGCGCGCCGACCGCGCCGAGCGCGATCAGCTCGGCGGCGACGAAGTCGTCGGTCCAGGCGGGCCAGCCGCGGCCGTGCCAGCGCTCGGGCCAGGACGGCGCGCCCCAGCCTGAATCCGCGAGCAGCTCGCGCCACTCGCGCAGCGGCATGTCCGGGTTCCAGTACCGGGCGACCCAGTCAGTCAGCTCAGCGCGGATCTGCTCTGGTGCGAGCGGGTCTGGCGTCACGCGGGGATTTCCGACAGGAACGTCGCCAGTTCCGCGTTGAACGCTTCCGGCTGGTCGATGTTGGGTGCGTGCCCGGCGCCGGGGATTACTACCTTGCGCGCGGCCGGCATCTTGGCGGCCATGTAGTCGGCCGCGGCCAGGAAGTGCGTGTCGTTCTCGCCGACGACGATGAGCGCGGGCACGGCGATGTCGGGCAGGCCGTCGATGACGTGCGCGTCGTGCTGCGTGAGCGTGCCCCGCGCGGCCAGGACGAGTCCCTGCACGTCCGCGTGCGTGCCGCCGTGCAGTTCCGAGCTGTCGCCGAGGGCCGCCACGCCCCGCTCGGCCACCTGGCCGGCCGTGCCGAGCGCGCGGCGGTTCCACGCGTCCCTGGCCTCTTCCTTGCGGAATCCCGGTCCGGTGCCGATGAGGACGAGCGCGCGTACCAGGTCCGCGTAGGCGAGCGCGAACGACAGCGAGAGGTAGCCGCCCAGGGAGTGGCCGCCGAGGACCGCGCTGGCGATGTTGTGCTCGTCCAGCAGGGCTTCCATGTCCGCCATCGCGTTCGCGGCCGAGTAGCACGCCGGGTCGGCCGGCGACTGGCTCGCGCCGTGGCCGCGCAGGTCCCACGTGATGACCTGGTGACCCGCGAGTGCGCGCAGGTTCGGCGCGAACATCGCCGAGGTCGCGCCGTAGCCGTGACTGAGCAGGACGGCCGGGCCGCTGCCGTGCACGTGATAGCTGATGTCGCCGCAGGGGCGGGCGAGCATGGTCATATCGGCATCACTCTCCGGTGAAGCTGGCGGGGCGGCGGTCGCGGACTGCTGCCAGTCCCTCCCGCCAGTCGGCGGTCTGCATGAGCCGTTCCTGCTCGGTGCGCTCGCGTTCCATCGCGGCGCGGGTCTGCGCGACGAGCGGGGCCCGCATCGTCTGCCGGATCGAGCGCACGGCGAGCGGAGCCGCCGCGGCGATGCGGGCCGCGAGCGCGTGCGCCTGGCGGCGTTCGCTGCCAGGCTCGGCTAGCTCGTCGGCGAGCCCGAGCGCGCGGGCTTCCTCGCCGGTGACGCGCCGCCCGGTATAGAGCATCTCCAGCGCCGCCTGCTGGCCGATCGCGGCGGGCAGCGTCACGGTCAGCGCGAAGCCCTGGTGAATGCCGAGCAGCGCGAAGTTCGCCGCGAACCGCGCCTGCGGCGAGGCAACGCGGAAGTCCGCCGCCAGCGCGAGGCCGAGCCCGCCCCCGACGGCCGCGCCCTGGATCGCGGCGACGACCGGCAGCGGCTGCTCGAACAGGCGCTGCGCGAAGTCATACAGGTGCTGCCCGCTTTGGTCCGACAGCCGCGGCGGGCCGGAGAAGTCCGCGCCCGCGCAGAACACGCGGCCTGCGCTGCACAAGACGACCGCACGGCAGTCCCGGTCCGCGAGGTCCTCGCAGGCGGCGGCGATCTGGGCGATCAGGTCCGGGCTGAAGTAGTTGCTCGGCGGCCGGTTGATCTCGAGGGTTGCCACGTGGTCGTCGCCAAGCTCCACGGTCAGCTCGGTGCTGGCGGCCAGGCCTGTCATCGGCGATCTCCCGGCGGGCAGGGCGATAGGTTGCGATTCGACATCGTAGTCGAATCAGGATCGGCACCGCGGCGCGCAGCGTGCGCGGGCGGCTCGGCTATCAGGCGTCCCGATGGCGGAGAACCCAGGCTGCCGCGCACAGCGCCAGCGCGGTGTAGGCGGCGAGCACGCCGAGCCCGGCCCACGGGCTGACCGGGAAGTAGCCGTTGGGCGGTGTGTATGCGCTGGCTACCAGGCTGGACCGGGGCAGGGTGGCCTGGATGGCGAAGGCCGCAGCCGGGGTGAGGCGCATCAGCCAGTTTCCGGACTGAGAGCCGAGAATGCCGGGGAGTACCACGAGCACGATGCCTGCGGTGACCGCGGCGGTGCCGCGCCGCAGCATCATGCCCAGGGCGACGGCGAGCGCCGCGGTGAGCCCCAGGAGCAGTCCGGTGCCGATGACGACGCGGGCCAGCGCGGGACCGCTCTGGGGGAAGAGATAGCTCCCGCTGGCGGCCAGGACGTGCCGCGTCAGCACCTCGGAAATTGCGGTCGCCGTGGTGCCCGTGGCGAATCCGAGCGCCCCCGCGGCGATGGCTTTGGCAGCCAGGACGCGACCGCGGCGCGGGCTGGCGGCAAAGGTGGCACGGATCAGCCCGCGGCGGTACTCGGAGGTAGCGAGCACGGTGGCGAGCACGATTACTACCAGGAGCGCGACGATCGTCCCGTTGACGATGCTCGCGCCTGCCCACTGGGCGGAGATGATGTCCCCGACCAGCGGCGCGATGTCGCCCGACCCGCTGATGGTCAGCGCGCCGGCGGCTACCTGCCGCCAGCTGTCGGCCGGAACGGTGGGATAGACGTCGCCAGAACCGACGCCAGGGACCGCGTCTGCCGTCCAGGGGCCGCGAGAGAAGGCACCCCGGGCGACGATGTGGTCGAACCTGGCGGTGGCGGTGGTCGCGGTCTCGGTCCCGCCCGCCGGCGACGCCGCGGAGGTGACGAACAGCCCGATCTGGACGGCGCGGGGGAGACCGGCGAGTCGGGCGACGCCGATCTTGCGCCAGGAATGGCCGTCGGCCGAGTCGTAGCAGCGGATCACGTCCCCCGCCCGGCTGAGACGCAGCCAGCGCGGGGACGACGGCCCGGCTGCGCCTGCCAGCCCGGGAATGTCGCGGTTGTAGTCGTACTGCATACGGACGCCGTGCGAGCCAGTGACCAGCACTGCCGCGTAGGGGGTTCCCTGGCGCATATCCGGCTCGACGATGATTCCCGCCTTGGCCCATGGCGCCAGGCCCGGCTGCTGGGGGTAACCGGGCCGACCCCGCGACGACGTTCCGGCGGCGGTAGCCGAAGTGCTGGCAGCGGCGGAATGCGCGGCGGCGAGCGACGCGACCCTCGCCGTGAGGGTGCCGTCACCGGCGAGACTCCGGTGCACGAGCATGTAGGTGTCGGAGACGGGTTCGCCGCCGTAGCCGGTCGGCACGGCAGGGATGGGGGCGTGGCTGGCGAGGGCGCTGAGATACGCGACGAGCACGGATCCGATTCCGGCCGCGCAGATCGCGATCATCCAGGCCCGGACGCTGCGGAACTTGGTGAGCTCCGCTCGCACCAGCCGGGCGACCGCGGTCATCCGGGTCGGCTGCTCCGAGCCGGGCGGCGTCGCGCCGATCATCGCCAGCATCCAGGTGACACCCATCGAGCTTGCGGCCTACGGTCTTGCGGTGTTGTTCTACCGGTCCGCACCTAACAGGGGCCGCAGCCGGGCCGTTATGGCGATGTTAGGTCCGCGCGCCAGCGCGCACCGGGCATCCGATGCTCGCGCTGACGGGCCGCCACCCGGTCGGCGCGCGTCAGGAACCGCCCGACGTTACCTGACCCGAGCCCGAGCCTGACGACGGCGCGGTGCCCGTGCTCAGCCCGCCAGAGCCGGAAGAGCCGGACGTGGCTGAGCCCGAACCGGCCGAGCTGCTCCCGGAGGAGCCGCCGGAATGCGCGGACGAATGCTGCGCCGACGAGCTCTTGGCGGTGGCCGCGTGGCCGGAGCCGGGCAGCGTGACCGCCACGCCCGCCGCCGCCAGCACGCTCGCGGCGCCCGCCGCCAGCGTCACCGACCGCAGCCTGGCCTGGTGCCGATCGCGTGCCGCGATCGCGGCATGCCGGGAACGCGGCGCGGGCTGGCGCGGGGCCCCGCTCTGCGGTGCGGTCATCGTGATCCTCTCCGTGCTGGTTTCATCTGCTTCAGCTTCGCCGCCGAACTTCTGGGAACCTTCTGCCCACGCTGCGAGGTTGCCCCCGATAGCACCGGGAACAGGCCGGAAAACCTGGTGCTCGCAGCCGTGACCAGCAGGTACTCTCGGCTGCCATGCGTGTCCTGCCAGTAGCCGACCCGGGCACGCCCGATACCAGGTCGCCGTGGCGGTACCTCGCGTGGCTGGTGCGCCGGCAGCGCCGGAATGTCGCCCTCGGCATCATCTGGGGCTGCATCTGGATGCTGTCCCAGGCGCTGCTGCCCGCCGTCATCGGGACCTCGGTCGACGCGCTCAGCCGCCGCGACACCCCGGCATTCGGCCGGGACTGCGCGATCGTGCTGGGGCTCGGCCTCCTCACCGCCGCCAGCGGAGTGCTGCGGCACCGCTGCGTCGTGGGCAACTTCCTCGACTCGGCCTACCGGACCGTGCAGCTGATCACCCGGCAGGTCACCCGGCTGGGCGAGACGATGACCCGGCTCGTCAGCACCGGCGAGGTCGTCAGCATCGCGGGCACTGACCTGGAGCAGATCGGCGACGCCATCGACATCAGCGGCCGCGGCAGCGGGGCGATCGCGGCGATGATCGCGGTGGCCGTCATCGTGCTGCACAGGTCGGTAGCGCTCGGCCTGATCGTGCTCATCGGCGCGCCCGTGATGACGGCACTCGTCGGACTGCTGCTGCGGCCGCTGCATCGCCGGCAGCAGGCCTACCGGGAGCAGCAGGGCGAGGTCGCGGCCAGCGCCGCCGACATCGTGTCCGGCCTGCGGGTGCTGCGCGGCATCGGCGGCGAGGCCGCGTTCGCCGGCCGGTACCGGGCGCAGTCGCAGCGGCTGCGTGCCACCGGCGTGCACGTGGCCAGGACCGAGTCCTACCTGTCCGGCGCGGAAATCCTGGTGCCCGGCCTGTTCGTCACGCTGGCCACGTGGCTGGCCGCGCACTACGCGCTGCGGCGTGCGATAACGCCCGGCGACCTGGTCTCGTACTACGCCTACGCCGCGTTTCTGGTGCTGCCGATGGCCACCCTCACCGAGGCCGCGGACTATGTCGTGCGCGGGTATGTCGCCGCCGGGCGGGTCATCAGGATCCTGAACCTGCAGCCCGGCACGAGCAGCCAGGCCGGCGCAGCGCCAGTTCCGGCCCCCGGCAGCAGCCTGCACGACCCGGTGTCGGGTATCACGGCGTGGCCGGGCGAGTTCCTGGGCATCGCGGCCGACAGCGCCGATGACGCCATCGCGCTCGCCGACAGGCTCGGCCGTTATGGCACGGAGGCAGGGCCCGGCGCGCTGCTCGGCGGCACGCCGCTGGCGGACCTGCCCGTCGACGCGGTCCGCGCCAGGATCCTGGTCGCACCCGCGAGCGCGCACCTGTTCGGCGGCCCGCTCACGCAGACGCTCGCGGACGCCGTGCCTGGCGGCGGCGACGACGCGGCGGTGCTGGCGGCGCTGCGGGTGGCCTCGGCCGAGGACGTGCTGGAGGCACTGCCAGGCGGGATCGGCGGCGAGCTGCCCGCCCGCGGCAGCTCGCTGTCGGGCGGCCAGGCGCAGCGGGTGCGCCTGGCCAGGACGCTGCTGGCAGACCCGGAGATCCTGGTGCTGGTCGAGCCCACGAGCGCGGTCGACGCCCACACCGAGGCGAGGATCGCCCGCGGCCTGCGGGCGCACCGGGCCGGCCGGACGACGATCGTGCTGACGACGAGCCCGCTGCTGCTCGACACGGCCGACCGCGTGGTGCACCTGAGCGGCGGGCGGATGGCGGCGCAGGGCAGCCACCGCGAGCTGCTGGCATCCTGCGCCGCGTATGCGGACGTGGTGACGCGCGGGGAGGACGACTCGTGACCACGCCGGACCCGGCCGGGCAGCGGCCGGACGGCCAGCAGATCCTGCCGGTGGCCGACCCCGGGCAGGTCCGCGGCTACGTGCGCGGCGTCCTGGCCAGTGACCGGCGGGAGCTGGGCGTCGTCGTCGGCCTGTACGCGACCGCGACCGCGGCCGGCCTGGTCGCCCCGCGAATGCTCGGCGACATCGTGACCGCGGTTCAGCACGGCGCGACGGCCGCGCGCATCGACCTGCTGACCGTGATCATCGCCGTCTCGCTCGTCGCGCAGTCGGTCCTGATCAGATTCGGCGCGCTGGCCGGATCCCGGTTCGGCGAGGGCCTGCTCGCCCGGCTCCGGGAGGACTTCGTCGACCGGGTGCTTGCCCTGCCGCTGTCGGCGGTCGAGCGGGCCGGCAGCGGGGACCTGCTGAGCCGCACGTCCAGGGACGTGTCCGCGCTCAGCCAGGCCGCCAGGTACGCACTCCCGGCCACCCTCACGGCCGCGCTGTCGGTGCTGCTGACGCTCGGCGCCATCGGGCTGGACGCGCCGCTGCTGCTCCTGCCGTGCCTGCTCGTGGCGCTGCCGGTGGGGCTGGCGTCCCGGTGGTACCTGCGCCGCGCCACGACCGCGTACCTGCGCGAGAGCGCTGCGTGGGCGCAGCTGACCGAGAGCCTGGCGGAGACGACAGAGGGCGCGCGCACCGTCGAGGCGCTCCGGCTGGGCCGGGCCCGGGTCCGCCAGGCGGACGCCGACATCGCCGCCAGCTACGCGGCCGCGCGGTACACCATGCGGCTGCGGTCGGTATACCTGCCGGTCGCCGAGGCCTCCTACGTGCTGCCGATAGCCGGGACGCTGGGCTTCGGCGGCTACCTGTACCTGCATGGGCTGTGCACGACCGGGCAGGTCACCTCCTGCGCGCTGTACGCGATGGCGCTCGTCCGCCCGATGGACGAGCTGATCCAGTGGCTGAACCAGCTGCAGACGGCCGGAGCGGGGCTGGCCAGGCTGCTCGGGATCGCGCAGGTCCGGCCCGACCGCCAGCCCGGGTCCGCCCGGCCGCGCGGCCACGAGCTGGTCGCCAGTGCCGTCACGCACTCCTACCGGGCCGGCGGCCGCGACGTGCTGAGATCGGTGTCGCTGCGGGTGCGGCCGGGTGAGCGGATCGCGATCGTCGGCCCGAGCGGCGCGGGCAAGTCAACGCTCGGCCGGCTGCTGGCCGGCATCAGCGCGCCGACCGCGGGCCGGGTCGCCGTCGGGGACGTCGAGCTGACGCGGCTGCCGCTCGACGACCTGCGCGGCCGGATCGCGCTGGTGAGCCAGGAACATCACATCTTCCGCGGCACCCTGCGCGACAACCTGACGCTCGGCAGGCCGGACGCCAGCGACGCTCAGGTGCACGCCGCGCTGGCCGCGGTCGAGGCGTCCTGGGTACACGCCCTGCCCGGCGGCCTGGACTGCGTACTTGCCTCGGGCGGTGCAGCGCTCAGCGCGGCCCGCGCGCAGCAGGTCGCGCTCGCCCGGCTGCTGCTGGCGGACCCGCACACGCTGATCCTGGACGAGGCGACGTCGCTGCTCGACCCCCGGTCGGCGCGCCGGCTGGAACGGTCGATGGCGGCCGTCCTGGACGGGCGAACCGTCGTGTCGATCGCGCACCGCCTGCACGTCGGTCATGACGCGGACCGCGTCATCGTGCTGGCGGACGGCGAGATCACCGAGGCCGGGTCGCACCGGGAGCTGATCGGCGCGGGCGGCGCGTACGCGGCCCTGTGGCAGTCCTGGCATGGCGCACCGGCTGCCGCAGACGGCGGATCGGCGCCGGCCGGCAGCCATGACCGGGCGACGGCAGCGGACCTGCGCTGACGTCCTGGCAGCGCAGGCACCGAGTTTCACCCGGGCTGTGGATGCAGCTGTGGATGGTGCGGTGGAAAGCGGTTATGCACAGGGGATAAACAACGGATGTCCTGTGGATGAAAAAAGAATCTTGAAGACCTCGGCGAAAGGCCTTGTGCTACCGGCCGCGCAGGCAGTAGAAATTCCTCACCACTGAAGGCGGGGACCGCCCCCGGGGCGACCCGGGGAACGCCGGAAGGGCCGGGCGACTGGCGCGGACGGCGGGATCCTGACACCGGTGGTGCCGGGCAGCCAGCGGTCGCCGAGCAATCGGCTGACCAGGGCCGCCAGGCAGGCGGGCCCCTCCATCTCATACATGGAGGGGCCCGCTGTCATTGGGCACGCCGAACATGCCGAGCGCGCCTCAATCCTAAATGGCGGTCACCGGCCGCGCCAGGGTGGTCCGCCGCGCCCGCCGCGGATGACATTGCACTCACTGGCGTGTTTGGCCGGCAACCAGCCGATCACGGTGCGAAACTTATGAGTGACGTTCCGTGCTTCCCCGCCAGTCTGCCCCGTCTGTGCGGGATGAGCGCGGCCAGGATCGGCGAGCTGATCAGGGAGCCAGCGTGCAGCCTCCGTGGTGTCCGGCACGATCAGTGCCAGGTACCACCGGGACGGCCTCGCCCGGTCGCGGCCGGAGGCGATGCGGGTGACCGCCCGTGGCGTGGCCGAAAGCGGACTGGAGGCGGTCGACCTGCCGGGCCAGCCAGCCGCCGCGCTGGCCGGGCCCTCGATGTTCCGGCGCAGGTCCGGCCAGCCCAGCCGGCGAGCGGTCCTGCACGTGCAGGCCGCGGGCGACCCTGCGGTGCCGCCCGACCTCGGCGCCTGGTACACCGAGCGCGGGTTCCACTTCTACGTGGCCTGGCTGCGGCTGCCCGACCTGGCCCCCGTGGGCGCCAGGCCCGCGGCCAGGTACCTCAGCGCGGCGTTCGCCGACCTCGACGCGGCGTGCGCGCACCTGCGCGACGCCGACGGGATGGCCAGCGTGATCGTGTCGGCGCAGGGCAGGGGGGCGATCGCGGCCGCGCTGTGGCGGGACGCGCGGGCGGCTGCCGCCGACGCGCTGATACTGCTCGCACCGCGCCTGCCGGCCGGCGCGAGCCTGAGCCTCGAGATCGACTGCCCGGTCCTCGTGCTGTCCGGTCCGGCCGGGGCGGGGGGCGGACCGCAGGCGCCGGCCGCGTCCCGCGGCTGGCCGGTGCGGCGCCGGCGGCCGGCGCCTGCCGATGACGCCGCACTGAGTCTGGGCGGGCACGTGACGTGGCTCAGGCTGCCCGCCGGCCCGGCGGCCGGCGAGCGGTCAGACCCCGGACTGTTGTTCGACGCGCTCGGCCGCTGGCTCGGTGCCTACATGTACGGGCCGGTGCGCGACCAGCTGCTGTGACGGCGGGCGAGGATCAGCTGACCGTGATGAGGTTCGACGGGTAGCCGGACGCGCCGTTCGGCTCCGGCGGCTGCTGCACCGAGGTCTGCGTGTAGCCGGTCTTGTCCGTGGCCCTGGCCTGGATGAGGTAGTTGCCCGGCGGCACGTCGGCGTCCCAGTAGTAGACCCACTGCCGCCACGTATCGAGGTCGGGCACCGCCGCCAGCTGTGCCTGCTGCCACGGGCCCTTGCCGATCCGCACCTCCACGGCCTCGATGCCCTTGTGCTGAGCCCAGGCCACGCCCGCTATCGCGGTGCGGTGACCGGACTTGACCGTCGCTCCGAGGGCCGGCACGTCGATCCTGGACTCGGTCTTGACCGGCGCCTGCGCGGACCAGCCACGCTGCGCCCAGAAGCTGACGCTGGCGGCGTACGTCGTGACCTCGATGTCGGTGATCCACTTGCACGCCGACACGTAGCCGTACAGGCCGGGGATCACGAGCCGGACCGGGAAGCCGTGCGCGACCGGCAGCGCGGTGCCGTTCATCGCGACGGCGAGCAGCGCGTCCCGCCCGTCCATCGCGGTCTGCACGGGCGTGCCCGAGGTGAACCCGTCCGCGGACGTGCACAGCAGCTGGTCGGCGCCCGCCTTGATGCCGGCCTGCCGCAGCACGCTGCGCAGGCTCGCGCCGAGCCACTTGGCGTTGCCGATGTACGGGCCTGCGACCGGGTTCGACACGCAGCACAGCGTGATGTAGTCCTCGATCAGCGGCCGCCTGATCAGCTCGTCGAACGTCAGCACTAGCTCGCGGTCCACCATGCCGTGGATCCGCAGGTGCCAGCTCGACGGCAGGACCTCCGGCAGCGCGATGGCGGTGTCGACCCGGTAGAAGCTGCTGTTCGGGGTGATGAACGGGCTGAGGCCAGGGATCTTCAGGTCGTAGCCGGACGGCAGAGGCGGTGCGGGGCTGACCGCGCGCGGGAGTCTCAGCGTCTGCTGCGCGGCGGTCACGTCGCGGTTCTCGCCGAGCAGAGTGCCGCCGCCGTAGGCAACCAGCCCCGCGCCCGCCGCGCCCGCGCTGACATACAGGAACCTGCGCCGGCTCGGGTCGGTGTCGACGGCCGGGCGCGGCCGGGCCCGCGCACTCCCGGCAGGCTCGCGCGCGGCGGGCCGGTCGCCTCCCGGCTGCCACTGCCGCCATGGCTCTCGCGGCGCCCCGGAGTCCGCCCCGGAGTCCGCCGCGGATCCGGCTTCCGCTGCCCCGGCCGGCGGCCTGCCGCCCGGCGCCGGGGCGGGTGCTCCGGGCGCGCGCAGGCCCGCGCCGGCCCGGGCAAGGGCGCCCGCCTTCCACAGGAACAGCGCCGCGGCGAGGCCGCCTACCGCGGTCGGGAAGGCATCTTTGGCCGTGGAGGTCGGCTGGCTCTCGGCCGCGTAGATCCCGATCGCGATGAAGACGGCCAGTCCCGTCATGCCCTGCCAGAGCCTGCGGATGGCGAGCACGCCGATCACGGCCGCGAAGATGATCAGCACCCCGCGGATGCCCCACACCAGCGCGGTCTTGTCGGCGGAGCCGAACTCACGGATCGCGAAGTTCTTGACGGCGGGCGGGGCGTGGTCGATCGACAGCTCGCCGACCGCGGTGACGGGCGCTCCGTCCTGCGAGGCGATGATCGCCGCGGCGATCTGGGCGACACCGAGCGCGACCAGGGCGGTTACCACGCCGAGTAGCACGCCGAGCCCGGCCGCCCGGCCGGTCAGCACGCCGCGAGCACGCCCCTGCCGCGGCCGTCGTGGCTGCTCTGGCTCAACGGTCACACCGCATATTCGTACCAGCGCCCGTGACCGGATTGGCCGCCCGGGCGAGAATCCATGGTGTGAGCCGCCAGGATCGGATACCGAGGCCCCAAGCCAGCGACGTTCCCGCAACGAATACATCAATGTGAACGCGCCCGAGCCACCGCCAGACGCTGCCGCTGCCGGGCCTGCCGCGCCGCGGGGCGGTGGCCTGGAAGCCGCCCTGGCATCGGTGGCCAGGGGAGACAACGCGGCGTTCGCGCTGGTTTACGACAGCTGCGCTGCCGCCGTGCTCGGCACCGCGCGGCGGGTGCTGCGGGATCCGGCCCAGTCCGAGGAGGTCATGCAGGAGGTCCTGCTCGAGGTCTGGCGGAGTGCGAGCAGGTTCGACCCGGCGGTCGGCTCGGCCCGCGCGTGGGTCCTGACGCTGGCGCACCGGCGGGCGGTGGACCGGGTCAGGTCGGAGCAGAAGTCGGCCGACCGTGAGCTGCGGGCCGCGGTGGCGACGGTGCCCTTTGACGAGGTCAGCGACGTGGTTGAGCTGCGGCTGGAGCATGAGCGCGTGCGCCGCTGCCTGGAGTCACTGACGGAACTGCAGCGCGAGTCGGTCACGCTCGCGTATTACCGGGGCTACAGCTACCCGGAGGTGGCCGCGCTCCTTGGCGTGGCCGTCGGGACCGTCAAGACGCGGATGCGCGACGGACTTATCCGGCTTCGTGACTGCCTGGGGGTGGAATGATGCGCAGGCGAACCGCGGCGCTGCATACCCTTCTCGGTGCGTACGTGCTGGACGCGGTGCCGCCGGAGGACCGGGTCGCGTTCGAACGGCACCTGTGCGGCTGCCTGGCGTGCCGGGAGGAGGTGCGCGGCATGCGCGAGGCCACGGCCAGGCTGGGAGCGGCCGCCGCGGTCGAGCCGCGCCCGGAGCTGCGGGAGCGGACGCTGCTGGCGGCCACCCGGCTGCGGCAGGCGCCGCCGGCCGCTGCCGAGCTGTCTGCCCCGCCGTCCGGGCTGTCGCGATGGCTGCCGGGACGGCACGCCGCGCGCCTGCGGTGGTCTGGCTGGCTGGCTGTCACCGCAGCCGTCGCGGCCGTGTTCGCGGCCGCCGCCATCGGGCTCGGGTTCCACCTTGGCTCGATGCAGAACCGGCTGTCCGCGGCCGATCAGCGTGACCATGAGATCGCGATGGTGCTGGGCGCCACCGATGCGGTGCGGCTCACCGCCGACGTGCGGACCGGGGGCACCGCGACCGTCGTGATGTCGCACCGGGCGGGGTCGCTCGTGTTCATCGCGCGCCGGCTGTCCGCATTGCCGGCCTCGCGCGGTTATGAGCTCTGGCTGATGGGCCCGTCCGGGGAGCGGCCGGCCGGGATGCTGCCACCGTCGCACGCGGGCATGTCCGGTCCGATCGTGGTCCGCGATCTGCGGGCAGGGGACCAGGTCGCCGTCACCGTCGAGCCCGCGGCCGGGTCGCCGCAGCCGACCTCCGCGCCGATCCTGAGCGTCGGACTCGGCGGCTAGGCGGCGCCGGGCCCAGGGCGACACAGGGCCGCCGGGCAGGCTAACGTGGCGTCGTGAAAGCTTCCCCCGAGGCGCAGCTGCGCCTGCTCGATCTAGCCGACCTCGATGCCGAGCTGGGCAGGCTGGACCACCGAAGGCGGGGCCTGCCCGAGCACGCCGAGCTGGCCCGGCTCGAGCAGCGCGAGCGGGAGCTGCGGGACGAAGTCGCGGCGCTGCAGGCTACCGAGGGCGACCTGAAGCGCGAGCAGGGCAAGGCCGATGCCGACGTGGAGCAGGTGCGGACCCGGATCACCCGCGATCGGGCGCGGCTGGACGCCGGCCAGGTCAGCTCGCCGAGAGAGCTGGAGAACCTTCAGTCGGAGATCGAGTCGCTGCTGCGCCGGCAGTCTGACCTGGAGGACGTCGAGCTGGACGTGATGGAGCGGCTCGAGTCCGCGCAGACCAGGCTGGCGCGGGCCGGGCAGGAGCGCGAGGAGATCGCGGCGGGCGTCCGGTCGGTCACCGCGCGGCGAGACGAGATCCTGGCAGAGCTGGCAGAGCAGTCGGGCAAGGCAGCGGACCGCCGCGCCGCGGTGGCGGCGGAGGAGCCCGCCGACCTGATCGACCTGTACGAGAAGCTGCGCGTCCAGCACGGCGGAGTCGGCGCTGCGGCGCTGCGGCGCAGTCAGTGCCAGGGCTGCCATCTCACGCTCAACACCGTCGATCTCAACGCGATCAGGGCGGCAGCGCCGGACGAGGTCATCAGGTGCGAGGAGTGCCGCCGGATCCTGGTCCGGACGCCAGAGTCCGGGCTGTGACCCAGCCCGGCGGCGCGGGCGACGGCGCCGGTGACCAGGCGGCGCCCGGCACGGAGGCCGGCGCGCCGGGACCCGCCAGGACCCGCGGCTGGGGGCCGCAGGGCAAGGCCACGACCACGATCTTGCTGCGGCACGGCCAGACCGCGCTATCGGTGGAGCGGCGGTTCGCAGGCCGCGGTGACGTTCCTCTCACGGACGTCGGTCGCCAGCAGGCGGCTGCCGCGGCGGCCCGCCTCAAGGGTCGCGGGGGCATTGACCTGGTCGTGAGCTCACCGCTGGCGCGGGCACGGCATACCGCCGAGGCCGTCGCCGACGCCACCGGGGCGGGGCTGCTGGTCGACGATGACCTGGCCGAGACCGACTTCGGCGGCTGGGAGGGCATGACCTTCGCCGAGGTCATGAAGCAGTGGCCGGAGGAGATGGCGGCGTGGATGGCGAGTGCCGACGTCGCGCCGCCCGGCGGGGAGAGCCTGTCCGGGGCCGCCCGGCGCGCGCTGACGTCGCTGGACCGGCTGCTCGCCGACCACGCGCACGCGACGATTGTCGTGGTGAGTCACGTCACGCCGATCAAGACGATCATCTGCAGGGCGCTGCTGGCACCGCCCGCGGCCCTGTTCCGCATTCACCTGGATGTGGCGTCGCTGTCTGAGGCTGACTGGTTCGCCGACGGGCCCGCCCTGCTGCGGTCCATGAATGACACCGGCCATCTTCGGGCGGAAACTGCGCCGAGAAGGCGCAGGGGAATGCCCTCGCTGCGCTGACAACGGGTCGCCGCAGGTCAGAACGGGCGGCGCTAATCACTCTGCGGAGTCAGCGACGGCGGAGTTTCATCCGTCTCTGTGGTGATCTGTCCTCAGTAAACAATCGCTGTGTGTGTAAATTCGCGCCGCCGGTGGAATAGCACCACGGTAATTGATCAAGACGGGGGGAAAACTCAGTGCCTGTTAAGACCACGACCCGTGCGGCCAGCCGCCGTAGTTCGGCGAGTACCGCCAGCAGCAGGTCGGTGAGCCGCAGTGCGTCTGGCACTGCGAGCCGGCCGAAGTCCAGGAGCACCCGCTCCACGGCTGCGAGGAAGGCCAGCACCGCTTCATCGACTACACGCAAGCCCGCAGCCCGGTCCAGCCGGAGCACCGCGTCCAGGTCGGCCCGCAGCACCGCTGCTCGCTCGACCCGCAGCATGGCGTCTCGCTCCACCAGGAGCGCGGCATCACGCACGACGCGTCGCAGTGCCTCCAGCCGGAGCATGGCGTCGCCCGCAACGGCCGCCAAGAACGTGTCCTCGGCCGCGACCAAGGTGACGAGCGCAGCAGGCAAGATGACTGCGGCCGCCACCAAGGCCAACACCTCGGCCAAGACCATGTCGTCGGCCATGCGGTCGATGAACACCGCCACCAAGGCCATGGCCACCGCGGCCAAGGCCCTGACGGCAGCGGCCAAGTCCATGCAGTCAGTCAAGCCGGTGGCGGCGACGACCGTGCGTCGCGCCTCCACCACGCGCAAGCCGTCGACGGCGCGCAAGGCGTCAACGGCACGCAAGAGCACGGCGAGGCGGCCCACCGCCGCCAAGCCCGCGTCCTCGACCGCGAAGCCGAAGGCTTCTTCGGCCAAGCCGCGCGTGAGCAAGCCGCGGACCGCTGCCAAGCGGACCTCGGTGCGCTCCACCGCGCGCTCGACCGCGGGTACCACCGCTCGCTCGGCCGGCCGCTCGACCACCCGGTCGACCGCCCGGTCCACCAGCAGGACGGCCAAGCCGCGGACCGCCGCCAAGCGGTCCACCACGGCCAAGGCCACCACGGCCAAGCCGAAGTCCTCGACCGCCAAGCCGAAGTCGCGGGTCTCGCGGCCGCGCACGGCGACGATGAAGTCGGCACGCCCGTCGGTTCGCCGGAGCACCAGCCGCCCGTCGGCTGGCCGCTCGATGTCCTCTAGCCGGCCGATGCCAGCGCTGACGCTCGCGTCCCAGCCGAAGAGCAACGGCGAGAACTACGGCAGCCTGCTGGGCAGCCTGATCCGGTAACGGATCGAAGCTCACCACACGAGGGCGGGCGGTTGCTGGCGTGAGATGCCAGCGCCGCCCGCTTTCGGCATGTATGCCGGTAGTGTCTGCCCGGCGACTCGCCAGGCGGGCTTCCCGGCCCTTACCCTGGATGTCAGCGGCGGGCGAGCTGGCCGGGCGGTCGCGTCGCGTCAGGTTCTGCCTGGCGCGCCGAGGAAGGTCCGGGCTCCGCAGGGCAGGGTGGTCGGTAACACCGACCCGGGGTGACCCGCGGGATAGTGCCACAGAAAACAAACCGCCCCCGGCCAGGTGCCGGGGGTAAGGGTGAAACGGTGGTGTAAGAGACCACCAGCGCCCAGGGTGACCTGGGCGGCTCGGTAAACCCCACCCGGAGCAAGGTCAAGAGGGGGCCGCCGGGGCGCGAGCTGCGCTTCTGGTGGTTCCTGCGCGAGCGACTGAGGGCGGCCCGCCCGAGCTCGCGGGTAGACCGCAGGAGGCTGCCGGCAACGGCAGTCCTAGATGGATGGCCGTCGGCCCGCGCAAGCGGGCGCACAGAACCCGGCCTACAGGCCAGCTCGCCCGCCGCCCAGGCGCTGACCTAGTGCCACCCTTCGCCCCGAACTGACCGGATAAGCTCCGCCATGTGCTGTCGGTCGCGTCTGCGCCTGCGGCAGGATGGTCTCCGTGCTGATACTGCTGGTCCGGGCGCTGCACGCCAACCAACGCATGCGCATCGGCGTCCTGCTGGCTGCCGCCGTCGTGTGCGTGTGCGTGGGCGCGGCGCTGTTCGCCGCAACCCAGCACATCCCGTTCACCGAGGGCCTGTACTGGGCGGTTACCACGGCCACGACCGTCGGCTACGGCGACGTCACGCCCAAGGACGGCGTCGGGCGGCTCATCGCGTCAGGCGTAATGCTCACTACCATCCCGCTGCTCGCGTCGGTATTCGCGCTGGCGACTGGCGGTTACGTGACGCGCGGAATCCGGAGGATCCTCACCATGCACAGTCCGTTCCCGGATCGCTCGTACCGCATCGTCCTCGGGCTCAACGATGCCGTCCCGGCGATCATCGGCCAGCTCGACGCGGCCGGGGTTCCGGTCGTCTTGGTGGCAGACGCCGATCTGGACGACCTGCCGCAGACGGTGCACCACATCAGGGCCGATCCGACCCAGGAGCAGGCCATCCGCCGGGCCCGGCCGCAGGATGCCGAGCAGGCGCTGATTACCGGCAAGGTCGACGGGGACGTACTCGTCAGCTCCGTTCTCATGCGCAAGCAAGCGCCCGAGCTGCCGATCATCGCCCTGGTCAGCTCTCCCTCGGTCCGGGAGGCGCTGCTGGACCTCGGCGTGCGACAGGCGATGTCTACCCACGACCTGATCGCCTCGACGCTGGCCAAGAGCATGGAAGCGCCGCACGCCGCAGACCTGATGACGCAGCTCGTGGAGTCGGACCGGCACCGGCTCGCCGAGGTAGATGCCGCGGCGGAGGGTGCCGTCGG
>Ga0335078_10005623_pt1 | contig 18531 bp, 15 predicted proteins | sample Lox_Sample_32_FD_206711 | JGI IMG/M metagenome (GOLD analysis project Ga0335078, IMG submission 206711) | Soil microbial communities from Loxahatchee National Wildlife Refuge, Florida, United States - Lox_Sample_3.2 | ecosystem: Environmental > Terrestrial > Soil > Wetlands | place: USA... | reverse complement strand
TGGAAGACGAAAACAAAAATCTCTGGATCGAAGAGTATCTCGTCGATCCGCCGACCCATATCCTGAATGGATTCATGTGGGCGCTTTGGGGAGCGTTTGATTTCTGGGTCGCCCGCGGAGACGCCTCCGCCAAACAGATTTTCAACCGTGGAGTACGGACCTTGCTGCACAATCTTGGGCGCTTTGATACGGGATACTGGTCGCTCTACGAGCAGTCCGGGACCCAACTGAAGATGCTCGCGAGTCCCTTCTATCATCGTTTGCACATCGTGCAATTGCGGATCATGGCCAACCTGGCTGGCGAGCGCCGATTCGCCGAAGTTGCCGATCGATGGGAAGGCTACGCACTGCGGCGCGCGAATCGCTCCCGCGCTTTGGTCGAGAAGAGTATTTTCAAATTAATTCATTACTGAACCATCGCTGACGAAAACGGGCGATGGAGTTCATCGTCCTTATCCGCTATTTGCGACTCTGGTCCCTCGGCACGCGTAACCCTGTAACTCACCGTCCACGTCATGTACGCTTTGTTCGAAGCCTTACCCGGCTTTCCCCGTGAAGATTCTCTACGTCTCGCAATACTTTCCTCCGGAAATGGGTGCTCCCGCCGCACGCGCGGACGAACTATCCCGGCACTGGGCGCGCATGGGACATGACGTCACTGTCCTCACCGGCTTCCCCAATCATCCCACCGGAACCGTACCTTTGGAATGGCGCTCGCGTTTGCGCCGCTTGCGTCACACGGAGAAAATCGACGGCGTGAACGTGGTGCGCACCTGGCTCTGGCCCTTGCCGAACCGCAAGGCGCATGAGCGAATTCGATCGTATTCGTCGTTCTTTGTCTCCTCAGCGCTGCGCGGATTGAAGCTTGCCCGGCCCGACGTGGTGATCGGCACCTCGCCACAACTCCTGGTTGCTCTCTCCGGATGGTGGCTTGCGCGTTGCAAGCGCGTCCCCTTCGTATTCGAGGTCCGTGATCTTTGGCCGGAATCTCTCGCGGCCGTTGGCGTCGGCAGCGAAGGCGCTTTGTTTCACCGCACCCTGGGCGCCATCGCCGGTTTTCTTTATCGCCGCGCCCATCGCATCGTGGTCGTCACGCCTGCTTTCAAAGACCACCTGATTCGACACTGGAAGGTGCCTGCTGACAAAATCTCCATCGTCGCGAATGGTGTCGAGACCGATCTCTTCCGGTCCGATCCCGCAGCCGTCACGACTCGCAGAGAGATCGCGGGCGAAGAAGTTCACACTGACGACCGCTTCGTGGTCTGCTATATCGGCACGATGGGGATGGCCCACGGCCTGGAAACTCTCGTGGCAGCCGCAGACGAACTGCGAAGGGCTCTGCCGAATTGTCTGTTCCTGCTCATCGGCGAGGGTGCGGAAAAGCGACACATTATGGAACTGGCCTCGGCGCGCCGGCTCTCCAATATCAAATTCCTGGATCAGCAGCCGCGCCAGCGGATTCCCGCGCTCGTTTCGGCTTCGGATGCCTGCCTCGTGATGCTCAAGAAAACCGATCTGTTCAAAACCGTGATCCCGAGCAAGCTTCTGGAATATATGGCGTGTGAGCGGCCGGTGATCGTCGCGGTCGACGGGCAAGCCCGTCAGATTGTGGAAGAGGCGCGCGCCGGAGTGTTCGTGCCACCGGAGGACAGCCGGGCGTTGGTGGAGGCGATATGCGCGCTGGCAGTCAATTCTGAGCAGAGACGGCGCATGGGATTCAACGGGCGGCAGCACATTCTCGCCAGGTTTTCCCGCAAACAAACCGCGCTGGACTACATTGCGGTCCTGGAGGAGTTGACCGGTTCGAAAACTGCCGCGCGCGCCGCGGCTGCCTAGCCATTTCTGCTCCTCAAAAACGAGGCTTGGTCTTAAGGATGAGCGGCTACGACCGCCAGCGCCGTTGTCAGCGACATGGCGGCATCGGCTGAGCGATAGGCCGCAGCCTTGGCTGCACTGCCGGGCACAAATAAAACGTCGCCCTTCACCATGGGGATATCCGGCGCCTTTGCATAAAGAATCTTCTTTAGCGGGACCGGAATTTCCTGAATGCCATTGGTTGTCTGGCGCAGAATCTTCGTCTTGTTCAACGACGACGTCCGAGTGCTCCCCCCCGCCAAAGCCAGGGCTTTTAATACGCTCAGCGAATTATCTTCGATCATGAAACCGGAAGGGCGCTGCACGTCTCCAACCACGTAGACGATGCCCGCGCGCGACACGATGATCGTGTCTCCGGGGTAGATGTCGACGTTGTTCTGCGTGTCTTCCGCCAGGTTCGCCGAGAGCTGCAGCTCGATCTTGTGCTCGGGATCGTCGCGATGAATGATGGTGACCAGGCGGCCCGCCTTGTCGCTCAACCCGCCCGCGGCCGAAATCATGTCAAAGAGCGTGCGATCGCCGGCGATGGTGTACGGACCGGGATGAGCCAGTTCACCCACCATCGTGATCGCCTTCGAAGAGGCCTCGTCGACGAAGATCGCGACGTGCGGTGCGCGCACGAAGCCGCCATCTTCCAGCCGCTTCTGAATCAGTTCCTGCGCTTCGTCGGTCGTCAGGTCGCCGACGTGCACATAGTCGATCAGCGGCATGTAGATGTCGCCCGATCCGCTGATGCGAGACTTTGTCGAAAGGTCGGGCACTCCGAACACGTTAATCTCCACCAGATCGCCGGGGCCGAGCTTTATGTTGGAATTCGCGAGCAGGCGGTGCGCCGGCGATGAGGACGGCGCTTGCGCATCGGAACTTGCCGGTGTTTGCGCGCTGGGCTCTGAAAGACTCTGCGCGGAAGCGCTTCGCGCAGAAAATCCCGCGCAGCACAAACCGAGAATCGATACCCTCGAAATGCGCAAGAGAAAACCGTTCCGCCCTGACATGCAAACGCTCCTAGATGGCGAGTGTGACGAGTTTAGCACGGGCGTGCGTGGCATCCGCGCACAGGCATTGTCGCTGTCGATACCCGGACTCGGAAGTATCAACAGTAAAGTGCGCAATCGGTATTGCCCTACCCGGTGCGCGACGTTATAGTCCGGGAAAATGCACTTCCTACAGCCCGGGTCGCTACGAACCGGGAACTGTGCGCAGAGACGAATTGTACGGACAAAATGATCTGTGCACTTTCAACGCGGCTTGAAATCCCCGGTATTTCGGCCGGAAGGAACGTCTGATTGACGCTGCTGTTTTTTGCGCTGTTTGCCTTTTCACTCGCGCTCTCGTTCGTGGCCACGCGCGAGGTCCGGGATATTGCAACCCGCCGCGGCTGGGTCTCTACGCCGGGCGGACGTCATCTCCATGAATCGCCACGCCCGCGTCTGGGCGGGGTCGCAATTTTCGCGGCATTCTCTCTGACCCTGACTTTGTGGCTGACGCTGTCGCTGATTTTTCCCCGCCTGGTCGCCGGCCTGGTTCCCACCACGCTGCTCCGGATCTATTTTCCGGCGTGCCTGATTTTCGGTCTTGGCATCTACGACGACCTCTTCGGCGCGGGCCCGTATCTCAAATTTTCCGTGCAGGCCGTCGCCGCCTCCATGCTTTTCGCTGGCGGCATGCGCGTACTCGACCTGCCGCTGATCTTCCCGCATACCCTGCCGTGGTTTGTTGGCTTGCCGCTTACCGTGCTGTGGGTGGTCGCGGTTACCAATGCTTTTAACCTGATCGATGGCCTTGACGGCCTGGCTGCTGGATCGGCTCTATTCTCGACTCTGGTTTTTTTCGTGGTGGCACTCGTCAATCAGTCGTGGCTGCTTTCGCTGATGAGCGTCACGCTGGCTGGAGCCATCCTCGGATTTCTCCGTTTCAACTTCAACCCGGCGACAATTTTTCTGGGCGATTCCGGGAGCCTGTTCATCGGATTCATGCTCAGCGCGCTCGCCCTCGCCGGCGCGGAGAAAGCGCCGACCTTCGTTGCCGTCGCCATTCCGGTAGTCTCGTTCGGTTTGCCCATCCTGGAAACTTCGCTCTCGGTCATCCGCCGCCTGATTAGCGGCCGCCCCATCTTCACCGCCGATCGCGAACACATCCACCACAAGCTTTTGCAGATGGGTTTGTCCCATCGCCAGGTCGTGATTGTGTTATATGCCGTGTCGGCAGTCTTTGCCATGCTGAGCCTGTTCCTGCTCTGGCCGACCGGAAGCACTCTCGGCTTGGTGCTCGCGGTCGTGGGAACCGGCATCTGGCTTGGTGTCCAGCATCTCAACTACCTCGAGTTCGGCGAACTTCGCCGCGTCGCGCTGCGCACCATCGAGCAGCGCCAGATCGTCATCAACAATCTTGCGGTGCGGCGCGCCCTCCAGGAGTTGAAGGCTGCGGACAACTTCAATCAGATCCGCAACATCCTAGTGGCGGCTTTTGAGACGAACGATTTCGACGCCTTCGAACTGCAGGCCACGCCCGTTCTCGACTCGCATTCCATCGAGCCCGCTCAGCACATCCGCTGGAGCAAGTTTCCCCGCGTCATGGCGATTTCCGCCGATCCTTCGTGGAAGTTGACACTGGATCTGGTCACCACCTCGAATCGCATTTGCGGATCGCTGGTCATCTTCCGCAGTTACAGCGACCGTGACCTTCAGCTGGACGTCAACCTCCTGTTCTCGCAATTCCCGGTGGCCTTGGCCGATGCCCTCGACCGCGCTTGGGCCATCCCGGACATGCTGATGACGGCTCAACAATCCGAGATTCCTTCCTTCGCCGCCAGCCTCTAGCCGAGTGCTTCCGGGGCACGCGTATTAACCCACGGCAGTTCCGCGGGCTAGCGGGAGATCCCTTCCGCTGCACCTCCCAAAACGAGACCTAAGCTGCCGGCAACGCAATAGATATTACTGACTCGTTTTTGGTGCCTGGGTTAATATGGTGGTTTCATGGATCGAAGCGCCCTTCGATATCCGGATCCATTTGCGCCCCTTCGCCGTGAACGCCGCCGCACGGTTCGTCAGAGGCTGCACACCCCTGTCTATGTCAGCTTCAACACTCCACAGTCGGGAGCGGTGGTCGATCTCAGCGAACTGCTCGACCTGAACGAAAACGGCTTTGCGGTTCAGACGGCGCTGCCCACGGTTTTGCATAGCACGGACCGGCTGGAGGTCAATCACGCCGTCAGTTTGTGCCTCGATCTGCCTGAAACCAGAAAGTTTGTGCACGCCAGCGGGCAGGTCATGTGGACCGACGACACCGGCCGCGCCGGAATCCGCTTCTCCTTCTTGCCCGACAGCTCACGCCAGGTTTTGAAGGAATGGCTCTTCGCCAATCTGCTGGTTGCCTCGACGAATCATGCGGCTCGCACCAGCCAACTCGCGCATCAGCAGGAGGCGTTCGGCTCGACCCCATCGCACACGCCTGAAACGCCGGCCGCCGCGGGTTCCACGGCACAGGCTTCCGTGGAGGAAGGTAGGGCGCTCACCTCGCCTTCGGAACAGTCTTCTATTCCGCATCAAGCGCCTGCCGGGACCTCCGATGCCCCGGAGTTGGAGCGGGCGCAACTGCTTTCCGCGCTTGATGACATGCGCCGCCAGATCGCCGAGATCAAGGATGCCGGAGTCGATCGCAACCTTCACGCCGGCGCCGTTTTGCATTTCATCGCGGAGCGCGCTGCCAGCTTTACGGGTGCGTCGGGCGTGGCCCTTGCGCTTCTCACCCGCGGCAAAATTATTTGCCGCGCCAGCCTGGGCGAACCCGCTCCGCCGGTTGGCTCCGAAGTCGATGCCGGCTCCGGATTGTCGGGCGAGTGCCTTCGCCACGGCACTCTTGTTTCCTGCCTGGATACGGAAAGCGATCCCCGGGTCGATCCCGAAGTCTGCCGCGGTTTCGGCATCGGCTCTTTCATGGCCGCGCCGATTTTCGCCGACTTTCGCGTAGTCGGTCTGATCGAAGTCTTTTCTCCTTATCCCCAAACTTTCGACGAGCTGCACGAAACAGTTTTGGAGCGCCTCGCCGAGCTGGTGCCTTTCACCCCGGACGAGCCCGCAAACAATAAGATCGAAGCACGAGAAGAAAAAGCCCATCACGGACCGCTCGTTCCGCCGGAGACTGCACCGCACCGAACGGCAGGCGCAGAGAACGGACAGATAGGAACGGAACCGGTCGAGACCCGGCGAACGGCAACCGGGATCGATGCCGAACACGAGGCGATTCTCGAACGCATCTTCGAGCGAACCCCCGAACGAACCTTCGAACGAACCCCCGAGCGAGCCACCGAGCCTGTCTTAGACCGGAGAGCCGAACAAGCTTCCGTGCGGGCCGCCGAACCAGGCTTCGAAGAAGTTATCGAAGATAACCTGCCCGCGCGCCGCTTGCCTTTCTCCCATCTGGTGCTGCTCGTTCTGACGATTGCGGTTGCCGCGATGGCGCTAGGCTATCTGCTGGCGCCCACCATCGAAGCCTTTTGGCAACGCCGCGCGCAAGCAGCCCGGCGTTCGCCCGGCGCAGCCGACCCCTCGTCTTCCTCAAATCCGTCCGACCGCCGGCGCGCCCTATCGCCCGCTGAATTGCGCCAACTCGCCGAGCAGGGAGACGCCGACGCCCAATGGCATCTCGGCATTCTCTATGATGACGGCGACGTAGTTCCCAAAGATGACGCCCTCGCCGTGCAATGGTTCCAGCGTGCCGCCGAGCAGGGATACGTTCGCGCTCAAACCACCCTGGGCGCTTACTATTACGCGGGCCGCGGCGTCCCGCAGGATTATTCCAAAGCCTACTTCTGGTCGTTGCTCGCGCTGGCCCAGGGCGACAAAGACAGTAAGTTACGTCTCGAAGGCCTGTCGACCCAGATGACCCGGGCCGAAGTTGCGAGTGCCCGCCAGCAGGCCGAAGCCTGGCTGCACGCGCACAATCAAAGTGCCGGCTCGAAACCGAACTGAGCGACTAGAGTCGGCGACGTCAACCTTGCTCTGACGGACGAACCGGCCCTGGGATATCCGGGATGACGTCCCTCACTTCTCTCAAAAACTGATTTTTATAATCTGTCCGTTCGTCCCCACCAGCCAACCCGCCGCCGGAGTGGCAAATGCCACCGCCCAGCAGCCGGTTACTCCCGGCAGCACATACCATGTCGTTCCTTCATCGGGAGTCCACGCCGCCCCGCCGCTATTCGCCGTCACCACGACATAGCGGGTGAAGTCCGAGCACTTGCCATGTGTGCCGCAGCCGCCAATCTGGCGCACATAACTCAAGCCAAAGATCGCTCCCGTAACCGGAGGCGCGGTGGTCAGGGTCCAGGTTTGGCCCCCGTCGTTCGAAGAGGCGGTTCGCGCATTATCCGGATCGCTTGCATCGAGATCGCCGCCGCCCACAATGCCGTTTGCCGCGTCGCGGAAGTCGACGGTAAACGCACCGGCGCTCGCCGAACTTACCAGCGGAGTATCGTAAGCGTTCCAGGTGTCGGCGCCGTCGGTGGTAGCGAGAATCCGCGCGACCGGAGCGCCGCCCGTCGCGATCCATGCGTTATTTTCTCCCTGCGTCGCCACGCAAGTGCCGCTGGCCGCGAATGAAAACTCCCCGGGCAGAGCCGCAGGCATGTTGTTCTCGATGCTCTGCCACGTGGTTCCGTCCTCGCTGCGGATGTCCGGAAACACTCCATTCACGGAATCGCTATGCGAGATGCCGCGCGTCGGCGTCCAGAAGGCGAAGCAGTCGTAGAATGCCCCCGCCAGATCGTTTTTGAATTGCTTCGTCCAGGTCGCGCCGCCGTCTTCAGTTTTGTAAATGCGAAAATTTCCCGGCTCGTTTCCGATCGATTGCACATACGCAACATTCGCGCTCACACCCTGGACGTCGCGCAATTGCAGCCATTTTGCATCCTTCACCTGGCCCGATCTCCAGGTTGCGCCGCCGTCGGTCGTGACCAGAAAAGTTCCGTGTCTTCCCACCGCCCAAACCACCTTCGCATTCACTGGACTGACCGCAATCAGTCCCTCCGTGGTTCCGCTGTTCTGGGATTTCAACTTCGGAAAATGCGTCTGCGCGTGAGCTCCGGCAAGGCCGAAGGCCGTGAACGCCAAAGCAAGAATCACGAAACGAGCGAGGGAGCGATTCAACATGGCAGTCTCTCCGGGGGGATTTCGTGGCGTGGAGGCGAAGTATAGGCCGCTGCTCAACCACTGTCAAATCGCCTGCATAGCGGGTAGTCGTGCATTTTGACATGGGGTTGCGAAGGGACACCGCTTCGGCCGTGCCGTAAGCATCGTTCTTTCATTGCGGCTTTAGGCGCTGAGAGACAGCATGTTTCAAACTGAACCGCCGCCGCAAAGTGAGTTGCCCAATCCCCGCCGCGATTCGAAGCTTCGAGTCACGCGCGCGCCCGCTATACTGATTGCTCATCAACCGGGAGGCGGCATGTCGACGCTGAAAGAGTACCGATGCGAAATTTGCGGGATCGTCAGTAATGATCCAATTCATTGGTTCGTGATCGAATGCGGAGATGAGAAACTCACCGTCCTCCGTTGGAACCTTGCGGCAGCCGACGCCCCCACCGCCCGCCATTTTTGCGGAGAAGCCCACGCGCAGGTCTACATCAGCCGATGGTTCGAATCCATTTGCTCCCCGCCTAAACCGGCATATCGAGTTTCCTGAGGACAAAAGATAAAGCTGAAAAGCCGCCGTCTGGATTGGGCGCTGCGCCATTCGAAAGCCGGTCCGCCGGGTTCAGAAAGCCGGTCAATGTTCCCTCTGCCCCCGCATTCCCCTCACTTGCTTGACTCAACCCAGGCATTAAGAAATCTCGTGAAACATTTGTCTTCGGGTTTTCACAATATTGACGATCTACTACCTTGAGCCGAATTCTTCCAGTTTTTCGTATTTCAGGATAGGGAGATGCCAGGGGGCGGAGCGAAGTTTCGGGAGCATTTCTGCGTACAACGGAAAGACCTCGGCTCGAAGATATTTGGGCCAGGGTCGCGCCCGTTCGTTGTGCGAGGTTTACCTCCAGGCCTCCCCGCCGATGAGTCCGATTTAATGTTGCAAAGGAGATGAAATGAAAAGCCGAACTTTGAGAACAGCGCTCTTTGTGCCCATGATGATGTTGTTTCTTCTGGATTTAAGTGCACTCGCTCAAAACACTTGTGCGTATACATTTTCGACCACCAAGAAGGGGAAGACCTTTGAGTTCTGTGTCAGCGACACCGGAAATATCGCGGAAATTACCGCCAACGGCGCGCACCAGTTGTCGACCTCCAGCGTCTCCGGCTACACGGTGGAAATCGTGTCCGATTTTGGCGGAGGCTGTGGCTATGACTACGGCTTCCTGGGAAATGGAGGCTGGGACGGCCCGGCGCGTGTCATGCAACCGAAAGGATCGGGCACGCTTCCCATCGTCGTTTACTACGACATGAGCCCTTACCACCTGGTCGAGACGATTACCCAAACCGCGGGCAGCAACCTGGTTCAGGTGAAGATGGCTGTATCGAGCGAGGTGGGACGCGGAGTTAATCCGGCTTATGTCACCATCACCCGAGTGGCCGACTTCGACGTCGATAGCAGCACCAACAACTGGCTCGATCATTCCCTGGCGCGTGGCTGGGCCTACAATCAGGACGGCTCCTACGCGGTGATTTATCCCTCCAACGACACTGCCGCCGCCGATGAAGAAGCCGGCGTCGTTGCCAACCCGAAAGCAGGCTTCAATGTTTGCAGCATTGCGGATGCCACGACTCCATTCCAGGGCGACGGAGCAGCCTACTCGCGCATGACGTTCATCGTGCAACCCCAGGCTACAAAGTCGGTAACGTTCGCGTATCAGGTGTTTTGAGGAGCGCCGGCGAAAGCCGTTTGGTTGAGTGACGGGGTGAGCACAGGAGCGAACGCCTCACCGGCCAAGAGCTCACCCGGGAGGAAGGCTTTCCAAAACTGGATTGCATCGGTTGATTTGGTTGCGAAAAAGTTGGGTTTGGGTGGCGCCGCAGTTTACCGCTGCGATAGGGTCGGCGATAGATGCGGCTTTGCCGCCCGGGCCACCCCGCCCAATCGAAGGAGAGTAAAATTCATGCCGTCATGGCAACGCCCGGCAGACTCGTAGAGTTGCGGTGCCCGCGTTGCGGTGGCGTGCATTGGGAGATTGATAACGATCATCGGGGTATGGCTTTTTTACGAAAACGCGAGCTCTTGTACCCGGAGCGGGAGTATCGTTGCCCACGTTGCCAAATTTCCGGAACAGGTTACGAGGTTGTGAGAAAAGGACCGTCGGAATTCTTTCTTCAGCCCCACCCCGTATATCCGATGACTCAGAGCGATTTTGATTATTGGCTAACCGTGCTGAAAGAAAATATGCCAGAACATCCGAAGTTGAAAGACGCTTATAGGAACTGGTATCCGGGAGCCGGACGTCCATCTTAGATGAATTGAAAAGGGGCTGCGTCCCTCAGCGGCGAAAGCCGTCCGGTTTGGTAGCTGTGGGAACTCTGCCCCGACCGGCCTGCGTTGCCGGGACGGGGTGGAGGGGTGAACCGCTCCACCATCCAAAAGCGAAGCAGTCAGCCTTCAGGAAAAACTGGTGAACGTCCCGTCTGTCCTCGCATTTCCGTCAAGGCGTTTGGGCCGCCCGTCATGGCGAATTACGCGGCGGTGCTGGCGCGAATCTGTTTGAGCTTTATTTCGGCTTTTGCTCCCAGGAGGTCGGCGTAGAGGAGCAAGCGCGCGACGCTTAGGGTTGAGATTTTGCCCCGGGTGAGTTCGCTTACTCGGGGTTGCTGGATGCGCAGGATGCGTTCGAGATCGCGGGCCCTGTATTTGCGTCGTTTGATCAGTTGCAGAATTTTCTGATGAAGGGCGGCTTTTAGTTTCAGTTCCAGCGCTCCCTGTCTGTCGAATCCGAGTTCATCCAAGACACTCCCGCTTACCCTGTATTCATTTTCGATGGAGCGCTTGTTTGGCAATTCTCTTCTCCTCGCGTTTCGTTTCCAGCACGCGCTTCAGGCGTGTCCGGGCGGTTTCGATGTCTTTCTGCTCGATGGCGTTCGAGCGTTTCTCAAAGCAGTGGAGGACGTGGATGCTCCCGCCCTCACGAGCGTACAAGACTCTATACCACTTATCGGCATCCTGCTCGCGCAGTTCATAAACTCCCGGCCCTACCGTGCGAACTGGCTTTCGGTCCGGTGGATTCTGACCGAGTTGAAGCTGATAAAGAGCATATCCGAGATCCTGCCGGACGCCGGAGGGAAAGCTGCGCAAGGCCCGGATCGAGTCCCCCTGGAGGGCTAGCGGAACGAGTCTATCTTCATCTGGTATGCTATCGGAATTCTTGTTATTTGTATACATATAACGTGTATATAAAGTTACTGTGGTACTGAAGAGTAATCCGATTCAATCTTAAGGCGGGGGCCGATTGGCGGGGTTGAGTTTGGTGAAGAAGAGGGACAGTCGATTCCCATTTTGGGTGACGCAAACCTTGGTATTGGAAGGAGCGCGATGGAAAGCCGCTTGCTGCCGTAACGGCAACGCCTATCGCGCCGTCAGTGTGGTACCCACCCTTCGCAAAGTGCGCGAAGGATGGGGCACCCTCTGTCGTGGTGATTTCCGGAGAAAATCACACGGGTGGGCCACCCGCCAGCGGTGAACCGCTGCGCCACCCAAAGGCTCTCGATGCAGGCGTTGTGGTTCCCATGTCTCGAAAAACGCGAGACATGGGGCACCCCGGTTGTGTCATGTTTTTTGAGTTACTAGCTGGCGACAGATGTGGGCCACCCGCCCGTGTTGTGAACGGCAGTGAAATCGATACACCGCCCAAGAACTCTTGATGCAGACATTGTGGTTCCCATGTCTCGAAAAACGCGAGACATGGGGCGCCCCCCGGTTGTGATGGTTTCTGAGTTATTAGCTTGTGGTAGATGTGGCCCACCCGCCATCCGGCACTCAAGTTCATGTACAATCCCCGACAATTCGGAGGGCACAGTGAGCGATCTAAGTGACATTGAACTGTCGCTGGCGTCGATCGAAAGCTCGGTCACGGCGATCCAGGATTCTGTGGCAGGTATTGAGCAAGCAGCGAATAGGATAGATGATCGGCCTGCGGGAGACCTGGAGGGTGTGGAACGCGCCGTTGAGAGCTTGGAGCGGACTCTTGGGAAGATAGCGAACAGAATAGACGAATGGCCCGCAGTGGACCTTGATAGTATCGAACGAGCCATTGAGAGCTTGAAGCGGACTCTTGGAGAGATCGATGGCAAGCTATTTGACGTTAGGGTGAACGTCGATTCGATCGACAAGTATTCCATCGACAACGCCCTCAACCTCAAATGGCTCTACGAGAAGGTGCGGGATTCTCTGTCACCCGAGCGGAGGACGAGCCGCAATTTTGATTGGCTACTGTTAGGGATCTTTCTTGTGCTGATCGTGCATGTCGTTCATCACTGGTGAGGGCCGGTTGGCGAGGCGTATGGTTTTATCGACGGCCGTGGTCGCGCTGGCCTCTTCGCCGTTCCGGTGGCTTTGGCTTCCACCCTTGTTCAATTTTCTCTTTTCGCTTGGCTAGGCTGATCGCTTTCCGCGCGGCCCGAGCGCGGCCAGATAATTGTTTTCTTGTTCTGCGCATAGTCGATAGCCCTTCGCTCCGCCGCCCGCCATTTCTTCGTGTTTGCGGGCGCTCCTCAGAGGGAGATTGGTCCCTTGATCCAGCGATTCTGGCCTACGTCGAATGCCCAGATAGAACCGTCCACAGTGACCGCCACCCAAATGCCGTCTGGCCCTTTCCGAAGGCTGGTCCGAACCTGCTGACCGTTCAAAGCGTCTTTGAAAGAAGCGCTCACGACCTTCTCCCTCAGTTGTGATTCGAGGGTGCCGTTAGTTCTGGCATCCGTGAATTCGTTCTGCATGAACAGGAGGAACAGGCACGGTGGGTTGGGATGGTCCGTCGGGTCGATCTGTAGCTCAACTGTGAATCTGATGAATTCCGAATTTTCGACGGCGTCGGTCTGTCTGATGCGCGGGTAATCCAATAGAATTTTGTCTAATTCATGGCTCTTTGTTGCTAGCATCTGTAGCCTCGTTTCTGTACGATCACCTTCTTACTTTCTAGACGTTAAGGGGACGGGCAAGAATGCCCGTCCCACACGAGTCAAGTTAAGAGCTGAGGGCTAGTGGCTAACAGCTGCTGTTAGTACATGTCGCCCATGCCGCCGCCGTGTCCGCCGCCGGGCATTGGAGCTTCCTTCTTTTCGGGAATCTCCGCTACCAGGGCTTCGGTGGTTAGCATGAGGCTGGCGATGGAGCCGGCGTTGGTGAGCGCGGTGCGCACTACCTTGGTCGGATCGAGGACGCCTGCCTTGACCAGGTCTTCGTACTCGCCGGACTGGGCGTTGTAGCCGAAGTTCGGGTCTTTCGAGTCGTTGACCTTGCCGAGGACGACTGCTCCCTCTTCGCCGGCGTTCTCGACGATCTGGCGCAGAGGCTCGGTGATGGCGCGCTTCACGATGTTGACACCGATCTGCTCGTCACCTTCCAGCTTCAGCTTGTCGAGTGCGCTGACGCAGCGCGCCAGCGCTACGCCGCCGCCCGGGACCACGCCTTCTTCCACGGCTGCACGGGTTGCGTGCATCGCGTCTTCGACGCGGGCTTTCTTCTCTTTCATTTCGGTTTCGGTCGCGGCGCCAACTTTAATCACCGCAACGCCGCCGACCAGCTTCGCCAGCCGCTCCTGGAGCTTCTCGCGGTCGTAGTCGCTGGTGGTCTTGTCGATCTGGCTGCGAATCTCGCGAACGCGGCCTTCGATCTCGTTGTGCTTGCCCTTGCCTTCGACGATGGTGGTGTTGTCCTTGTCGATGGTGAGCTTCTTGGCCTGGCCGAGGTCCGACACCTGCACGTTCTCGAGCTTGATGCCGAGATCTTCGGTGATGGCTTTGCCGCCGGTAAGGATGGCGATGTCCTGCAACATCGCCTTGCGGCGATCGCCGAAGCCCGGGGCCTTGACGGCCGCGACTTGCAGCGTGCCACGCAGCTTGTTGACAACGAGGGTGGCGAGCGCTTCGCCTTCCACATCCTCAGCGATGATCAGGAGCGGCTTGCCGCTTTTGGCGATCTGCTCGAGCAGCGGGAGCAGGTCCTTCATGCTGGAGATTTTCTTTTCGTGGATCAGGATGTAGGCGTTCTCCTGGATCGCTTCCATCCGCTCCGGATCGGTGACGAAATACGGAGAGAGATAGCCGCGGTCGAACTGCATGCCTTCGACGACGTCGAGCTGGGTTTCGAGCGTCTTGGCTTCTTCAACCGTAATGACGCCGTCCTTGCCGACCTTCTTCATGGCCTCGGCGATGATCTTGCCGATGGTCTCGTCATTGTTGGCCGAGATGGTGCCGACCTGGGCGATGTGATCGCCTTGCACGGGCTTGGAGAGCTTGTCGAGTTCGCCCGGCTTGCGGTTGCCATCCTTGTCGAGCGAGCCGGTGATCGTGGTAACGGCCTTCTCGATGCCGCGCTTCAGGGCCATCGGATTGGCGCCGGCGGCTACCGTCTTCACGCCCTCGCGGAAGATGGCCTGGGCCAGAACCGTCGCGGTGGTGGTGCCGTCGCCGGCGATGTCCGAAGTTTTAGACGCCACTTCGCGAACCATCTGGGCGCCCATGTTTTCCTGCGCGTCCTTCAGTTCGATTTCTTTCGCTACGGTGACCCCGTCCTTGGTGATGGTCGGCGAACCGAATTTCTTTTCGATGACCACGTTGCGGCCCTTCGGGCCCAGAGTGACTTTCACAGCGTCAGCGAGAACGTTGACGCCGCGGAGAATGGCCTGGCGGGACTCTTCTCCGTGAATGATTTGCTTTGCCATTGCTTTGCTCCTTGTCGAATGTCTGCAGGCTCACGGCCTGCGGGATGTTTTTTTGAGTAGCTGTCAGTTATCGGTTGTCAGTTCTCGGTAAAACCTCGTCGTGCCGACCTTCCCTGACAACCGCTGACCGCTCTTCGCCGGTATCAGTCGTCGCAGCGCTTCTACCGACGACTGACAACTGACGACTGAAAACTATTTCCTGCTGCCGGCGGTTTCTTTCTTGGCGGCGCCGGTGATTACGCCCAGCACTTCTTCTTCACGCATGATGATGAAGTCTTCGCCGTCGAGCTTGATTTCCGTCCCGGAATATTTGCCGAAGAGAATGCGGTCGCCTTCTTTTACGTCGAGCGGGCGAACTTTGCCCTCTTCGTTGATCTTGCCTTTGCCGGCGGAGATGACTTCGCCTTCCTGCGGCTTGTCTTTGGCGCTGTCCGGAATGATGATGCCGCCACGGGTGGTTTCGGCCTCTTCCACACGACGAACCAGAATGCGGTCGTGCAGGGGAGTAAACTTTGTTGCCATGGTTGATGCTCCTTTCGAATGTAGTTTTGGTTAAGTGCCAGGTTGATGCGATTCGGCCTGATTGTTAGCACTTCATGGTTACGAGTGCCAATTGTAGGATGTGAGTGGACGGTTGTCAAGTTTGTGCCCGTTGCTCCACCGTGGCGGCCAGAGAACTCTAACCACGCGGGTCGCCGGGAACACGGAGGACTCTAGATCATGATTCCGAGGAACTTCGGTATCTTATTCATTGCTATAGCTTTGCTTCCCTTGTTTGGGTGCGCTCGGCGCCCGGGTCAGGCCTCCATTACGCAGGATGAGCTCGTCCGGCGGACACAGGAGCTGGTTAACTCGGTGGCGGGCGGGGACCAGCGGCCGTGGAAGAAGTATTTTGCCGATGACTGCCTGTATTTTGACGAGCGCGGCCGCAACATGAATAAGGAGGCGCTGGTGGCCGATATTGCTCCCCTGCCTCAGGGCTATTCGGGGTCGATTGCGGTGGTCAATGCACTGAGCCATATTGAGGAAGATGTTGCGATTCTCAGCTATGACCTGAATGAGTCGGAGACGGTGTACGGCCAGACCATGAAGGCTCGCTACCACGAAACCGACACCTGGAGGCGGCGCAAGGGAGACTGGCAAATTGTCTCCGGGCAGGTTTTGCGGTACTACGAGGATCCGGCCGAGGGACAGGTGGATCACCGGACCTATGCGGACTATGTGGGCATTTATGAAGCGGCGCCGGGCAAGAGCATGACAATTTCACTCGAGGATGGCCACTTGTTTCGGCAGCGTGGCGGCGGGGCGAAAGTGGAGTTGTTTCCCGAGGTGGCGGGATTGTTCTTTCGCAAGGGCGTCGAAGGCCGGACGCTCTTTGAGCGCGCAGCGGACGGAAAGGTCGATACCTTAATTGACCGGCGGAATAATGAAGACATTGTCTGGAAGAGGATGAAGTAATTTCAAACCACGCGCCCCGGGCCGGGAACTTTGGGCAAAACCCAGGTAACCCGCTGCCATTGCGCCTTGTCGATGCGCTCAAGCGAGCCCCACTGAACCTGAGAACCTTGCCTGGCTGCCCGCGGGCAGTCAGGCCTGCCCATACATCTTTACAAGCCATTGATTTTCCCGAATCGATAAAAATCACAGTATTTTGTGCCTTTCTCACAGCTTCAAGTGATGGAGATCACGCAGGCTTGTGGCAAAAGACGCAGGTCAACCTGCGCTGGGGCAGAACGCGCGCCTGGGGGGAAAGACGCGAGCCCGATAAAAGTGCTTGATTCTACTGGGCTTGAGGTATACAACGTTGCGATTCCCATGCACTCGGTTGGATTGGCCCGCTGCTTGCGATCACTAAATGCGCACAGCGCCAGTGGAAGCTCAGAACCTAAGAGCGCACGAGAAGAATTACTTCAAGGAGAGAACGTTATGGCAACTGCGACGGTAGCGATGGCGGGAAGAGGCACCGGGTCAGGATTTCGGTATCTGGCAGACGCGCAGGCGAAGGCGAATTCGCCGTACGGGTTGCCGATCGTTGAAGACGTGCGGCAATTCGACCTTGGGCCGGACAGCTTTTTTTCTGGCCTTTCACAAGCCACGCTGGACGATTTGAATCGCATCAAGCACACCAGTTCGTATCCGGAGGGAGCGGTCGTGCTGATGGAAGGACAGGCGGCGCGCGGCGTTTACATCGTCTGCCAGGGCCGCGTGAAATTGATGACCACGAACAGCGAAGGCAAGACGCTGATCGTGAAGATTGCGCAGCCCGGCGAAGTGCTCGGGTTGCAGTCGGTGGTGACGGGCCAGGCTTATGAATTGACGGTTGAAACTCTGCAGCCCTCCCAACTTGCATATATCAGCTGTGATCAGTTCTTGAGATTTTTGAAGACGCATAGCGACGCCTGCCTGCGGGCGACCCACCATCTGAGTCAGGATTGCCAGGCGGCGTATGACGTGATTCGGTCCATTGGACTGTGCCATTCGGTGCCGGGAAAACTTGCTCGGCTGCTGCTGCAATGGTCCAGCGAGGGCAAGGCGAGCGGCGGGGTGGTGCGGATGAAGCTGGCGCTGACCCATGAGGAGCTGGCCCAGTTGATTGGATCTTCGCGCGAGACAGTGACGCGGATTCTGGGCGATTTCAAACGGCGCGGAGTGGTCGAGTTGCACGGCGCAACCTTGCTGATCCGGAATCCGGGCGCGCTCGAAAGTCTCTGCATGTCCTAGGCAATTGCCTGAGCGAATCGGCTTTAAGGCACGATGCGGTGTGGGAAGTTCGATTTTGGGCCGTGTACCTGGTAGTTGGGAATTTCATACATCGTAGCGGTGGGTGCGGTGAAAGAGAGCTAACCGGCTTCCTTTTGAGCAGCGGGCTTGGAGACAGGAGCCGCGAGTGAGCCAAAACTGGCAGCTCGCGGCTCGTTATGTCTGGTAAGCGCCGGCGCGAGAGGAATCCTATTTCTTCTTCTCCGATTTTTCTTCTTTCTTGGCCGCGTGTGCTGCTTTTGGTTTCCAGAATTCCGGGTCGGCTTTGATCCAGTCCTCTCCGATGTAGCTCATGCGCGGATTAAACGAGAAGAGATTGGTCTGGCTGTCCTCGACGGTTGCGGCCGTCAGCTCGCGAAGCTTCTTCATGCCTTCTTCGCCCATGGCGGATTCAAATTGCTTTCCCTGGGCAAAGCCCTTGTCGATCTCCGAGGCCGATTTCATCGGGTTGAAGATGACGTAGGTATTATCGGGCTGCCCGTAGACCGCCTGATAGGTGGCCCAGTGCACATCCGGAATCTTCTCGAAGGCATCCTGATACATTTTCACCAGCGTTTCCCAGTCGTGGTCGTGCCCCTGTTTAATGTGGAAGAGCGAGATCTCGAAGTAGCGCATGTGCGGAATGTCGGTGGCCCCGCGCAAGCTGAGATCCTCGCGATAGACCAGGTCCGTCATATCGGTCTCGCTCAGCAGTTCGCCATCGACTACTCCCGCGTGATCGACCGCAGCGGCCAGTGTGGCGTTCTTTTCGAATGCCTTGCCATCCTTTTCCATGGCTTCGAAGGAATCGAACGCGGTCAGGAACAACGTGCGCGGCCGGCCGGACATGGAATCGACGGCAAGGTAATGGGAGGGCCATTTTGCGGCCGTAAGCGCCTGGATGAAGGCGGACTCGGTTTTTTCGTGCGACGCCCCGCCTTTGCCGGGCTTGGTGTATTCCCGGATGACGTTCAGCACCTTGGGAGGTTGATGCATTCCTTCTTTTTCCTGGGCGGCGGCGATCGTGCCCAGGCATCCGAATAAAAGAGACGACGACA
>Ga0335078_10005622_pt1 | contig 18535 bp, 16 predicted proteins | sample Lox_Sample_32_FD_206711 | JGI IMG/M metagenome (GOLD analysis project Ga0335078, IMG submission 206711) | Soil microbial communities from Loxahatchee National Wildlife Refuge, Florida, United States - Lox_Sample_3.2 | ecosystem: Environmental > Terrestrial > Soil > Wetlands | place: USA... | reverse complement strand
ATCGTCGCGGCCGGTGATGGCGAGCGCGGTCACCAGCGAGGTGATCGAGGTGCCCGAGTTGGTGATGAACGCCTTGGTGCCGTCGATTACCCACTGCGCCCCCTGCTGGCCTTCCTCCAGCCGGGCGGTGGTGCGCATGCCACCGGGGATGTCGGAGCCGCCGCCGGGCTCGGTCAGGCCGAAGGCCGCCAGCCGCTCCCCCGCGCACAGGTCGGGCAGCCACCTGCGGCGCTGGTCCTCGGTGCCGAACCGGTAGATGGGCATTGCGCCGAGGGAGACTCCGGCCTCCAGCGTGATCGCCACCGAAGAGTCCACCCGGGCCAGTTCCTCCAGGGCCAGGCAGAGCGCGAAGTAGTCGCCGCCCATGCCGCCGTATTCTTCGGGGAACGGCAGGCCGAACAGGCCGAGCTTGCCCATCCGCGCCACGATGTCGTAGGGGAACTCGCCGCGTTCGTAGTAGCCGCCGATGACCGGCGCGACGACCTCGCGGGCAAAAAGCGCGACGGAGTCCCGCAGGTCCTGCTGCTCCGGCGCGAGTTGGTAGCTGACCATATTCACACCTTCGCACAGGCCGCTGCGAATCGCTTACCTGCGGCGGTAATCTGGCTTCGCGAGCACCCGAACGATGAGAGCGAGGACATGCCCAGCTTGAGCTGCCCAGATTGCGGCGTCAAGGTCCAGCCCGAGGATCTGATCTGCTTCCGCTGCGGCGCCAACCTGCCGCACAACGCCGGAGCAGACGATGACGTGCTGACTCCCACCATTTCGCAGAAGTTCATCGCGCCGGGCTCCGACCCGATGGCTTCCTGCCCGCGCTGCGGCACCGCGGTCACCGACGCGGCGGACGTGATCTGCGCCGTCTGCGGGGAACCGCTGCCGACCGGCCGTCGCAGGCGCATCTCGCCGGTGGTCATGCGGATCACCTTCCCCACCGGCAACGTGGACATCCCGGCGGGTACGTCCGTCCTGCTGGGCCGTGACCCGGCCGAGTCCCTTGTCGCCGCGGCCTTCGCCCGCTTCGACAACGTCTCGAGGCGGCACGCCACCGTTCAGGTGGACGATGCCGGACACGCCTCGATCAAAGACGAGGGCTCGACCAACGGCACGTACGTCAACGACGACAGGGTCCTGCCTGGCTCGGAGGTCCGGCTGGTCGACGGGGACCGGGTACGGCTCGCGGCGGATGTGACGGGCAACGTGTCGCTGCCGCAGGTTGAGCCCGACCCCTCCAGGCTCAGCAGGAACGGCTTGGGCTGACCTGGCGGATCGCCAGGTCCCACCTAAAAAGAGCTGGGAAATCCCCCAGGTCATGCCCTGTCCGCGGGGAAATGTCCGTGCCATCATGACGCCATGGCGATCAAGGACAAAACCGCTTCAGGAGGCACGCTCGGGCTGCGCCGTGACGCGATCGGCCTGCGCGAGGTGCTGTTCCAGTCGATCACGGACATGGCACCGGGCGCCGCAATCGCGGCCTCGATCCCGTTCGGGGCCTCCCTGGCCGGCGGTTCGCTGCCGCTGTCGGTGGTCTTCGCCCTGGTGGCGTGCCTGCTCTGCGCGTGGTGCATCGGCCTGCTGGCCCGCGAGATGCCGGCCTCGGGATCCCTTGCCACCTACGCGGCGCGCGGCCTGCATCCGGCCGTGGGTTTCCTCGTCGCCTGGGCTTATGTCCTGGTCGGCTGGCTGATTCCGCCGCTGGTGCTGCTCCAGCTCGGTTTCACAACGGCGTCCACGATCAACTCTGAGTTCCACGGCTACCCGGCAAACCTGTGGTGGCCGTGGTCGCTGGCCGGGGCGGTGATCGTGCTCGCGGCCGGCTACTTCGGCATCAGGGCCTCGGCCCGGCTGGGCACCATCCTCGGTCTTTCCGAGATCGCCGTCTTCCTCGTGCTCGCGGTATTCCTGCTGGTACACGCGGGCGGCCACAACACCGGCCAGGTCTTCACCACGCATTACTCCTCCACCGGCCTGACCGGGGTGATTGGCGGCTCGGTGTTCACGCTGCTCGCGTTCGGCGGTTTCGAGGGCGCCGCCCCGCTGGCCGAGGAGACGAGGGACCCGCGGCGGACGATCCAGCGCGCGGTGCTGCTCGCCACGCTGCTGATCGGCGCCCTCTACGTGTTCACCACCTACGCCGTCGACGTCGCCTACGGGCCGAAGGGCTTCTCCGCCTTCGCCAGCGAGACCGGCAACGCCTCCTGGGAAGGCCTGGCCCGCACGCTATACGGGCTGTTCTGGTTCTTCGTGTTCCTCGCGATCGTCAACTCCACCATCGCCAACGCGAACGCAGGGGTGAACGTGTCCAGCAGGACGGCGTACGCGATGGGCCGGATCGGCGCGTTCCCTCGCTTCCTCGCGATCGTCAGCCCGAAGCACAGGTCGCCGCTGTACAGCGTGTTCGTCGCGTTCGTGATCACGGTCGCGGTGACGCTCGGGCTCGGCCTGAAGTACAACCCGACGGTGGCGTTCGGGATGGTCGGCACCGGCCTGGTGCTCATCCTGGTAGCGATCTACATCCTGATGAACGCGGCGTGCATTGGGTTCTTCGCCCGCCGCGGGCGGGCCGGCTTCAACTGGGTGTCGCACCTGATCGTCCCGCTGCTCGGCATCGCCGCGTTCGTTCCCGCCTGGCTCACGTCGGCGGGCATCAAGGTCTTCTCGTTCGTGACCCCGCTCGCCGCACCGAATTCCTACATGGCCCCCGGGGTGGCCGGCTTCATGGTCGTCGGGGTGATCTACATGATCTACCTGTACGTGCGGAACCCCGGCAAGGTCAGGGACGTCGGGCTTGTGCACCTGGTCGAGGACGGAGACAGCGGATGAGTGATCTCGAGGTGGTCACGTTCCGGCCGGAGCCTGACCAGTACGCGTGGACGTTCGGCGGGGCGGCGCCGGTGAGGCGGATACGGCCGCCTGCGGTGCTCGAGGTGTACACAGAGGACTGCTTCGCCGGGCGGGTCCGCAGCGAGACCGACCTGGTCTCGCAGGTCTGCGAGTTCCCGTTCCTCAACCCGCAGACCGGTCCTTTCCACATCGAGGGCGCCGAGGCGGGAGACACGGTCGCTGTGCACTTCGTGTCGATCGAGCCGGCCAGGCCGGTTGCCGCCTCGACCACCGTGCCGCTGTTCGGCGCGCTCACCGGGACGCACCTGACCGCGCTGCTGCAGGACCCGCTGCCCGAAGTGGTCTGGCTATGGCAGCTCGACAACGCCGCGCGGACCTGCCGGTTCAGCGCCCGCCGCGGCTCGTTCGAGGTGGACCTGCCGATGGATCCGATGCACGGCACGGTCGGGGTGGCCCCCGCGAACCTAGAGGTGCGCAGCGCGCTGGTGCCTGACGCGTTCGGCGGCAACATGGACACGCCCGAGATGCGGGCCGGCGTGACCTGCTACCTCGGCGTCAACGTCCCAGGCGCGCTGCTCTCCCTCGGCGACGGGCACGCCCGCCAGGGCGAGGGCGAAACGTGCGGGGTCGCCGTCGAGTGCGCGATGAACACGGTCCTCGTCGTGGACCTGATCAAGGGCGTCCCGTGTCCGTGGCCGCGGCTGGAATCGGACACGCACATCATGTCGGCCGGTTCCGCGCGACCGCTTGAGGACGCGTTCCGCATCGCCCAGCACGACATGGTGACGTGGGTCGCCTCGCTGTGCGGCCTGGACCACCTCGACGCCTACCAATTGGTCACCCAGGCGGTGGAGTCGCCGCTGGCGAACGTCTGCGACACCAACTACACCTCGGTCGCCAAGATGGCCAAGCGGTACCTGGCTGCCGGTGCGCCGATGGACGGCGCCCACGCCCGCCTGCGCGACCTGGCCGCCGACTACCGCCGTTAGCATCCTGGTCGAGGCTTCCCCGCGTACGCGGCGATGATCTGGTCGATGGTGGGAAACGTCGGCATGGTCGTGCCTATGGTGGCGGGGAACAGGCTCCGGAACAGCTGGCCCATCTCCAGATAGGGGTCCTCGGCGTTCTTGAATGAGCGGGAGATCTCGTGAGTCTGCCCGTCGGCGGTCCGCAGCCGGTACCCCGCCAGGACCGGCTTGGCCTCCTCCGAGGCGGGGCTGTACACCTCGGTCCAGACCGGGCGGGCCTCGACGACCTGGCCCCAGCGCACCGGGACGGCATCGGATGGCGGATCGGCCAGCAGGATGAACCCTCCGGTGAAGGCGTAGAGCCACACCCGCCGGCGCTGCGCGCGCCATATGCCGATGCCATACCAGGCGGCGAACAGGAACGGGAAGACGCCGAGCGCTGGCAGCGCGCCTGGCACCCCCGCGGCAACGGCGACGATCAGGAAGGGAACCGCGGCCAGCGGAAGCAGGCAGGTCAGCAGCGCCTCTCGGCCGAAATCAGCCCGCCTGCTGAAGACCCCGGCCACCTCGCCGCAGCCGAACCTGGCGGCTAGCTGCCAGGCGTGCGCCAGCTGCGGGGCGCACCGGTCGCGCTGCGCGTCAACGCGCCGCTGGAAGCCCGCGCGCAGCCGCCGCTCAGACTCAGGCCGGATCTTCACCACAGCCCTCCCCGTGGTCCCTCACCTGAGCAACGTCCCGGACTACCGTGCGGTTCGAGCACCTCTTGGTGCTCGGCGGTTAACGCTCGCTGTCGAGGGCGGCCACCTGGGCGGCGTCGTAGCGGCCGCCGGCGACAGCCTCGGCGGGAACGGCGGCTTCGATCGCGGCCAGGTCGTCGGCGCTCAGGGTCAGGTCGAGGGCCGCCAGGGCCTCTGATAGGCGGTCGCGGCGCTTGGTCCCGATGAGCGGGATGATGTCGGTTCCGCGGGAGGCCACCCAGGCAATGGCCAGCTGCGCGGCGGTGGCGCCGTGTGCGTCGGCGATCGTCTCGAGGGCAGCGAGGAGTTCCAGGTTCGTCGCGTGGTTCTGATCGCGGAACCTGGGGAAACGGGCGCGCGGGTCGCCGGGGGCAAGGCGGGCGGTGCCGCTGCTTAGCAGGCCGCGGGACAGGACGCCGTAGGCGGTCACGGCGATGCCAAGTTCCCGCACTGTCGGCAGGATCGTGGCCTCGATGCCGCGGCTCATCAGCGAGTACTCGATCTGCAGGGCGGCGATCGGGTGCACCGCGTGCGCTTTCCTGATGGTGTCGGAGCCCATCTCCGACAGGCCGATGTAGCGGACGTACCCGGCTTGTACCATCTCGGCAACCGCGCCGACCGTGTCCTCGATCGGGACATGCGGATCGAGCCTGGCGGGCTGGTACAGGTCCACGTAGTCGGTGCCAAGGCGGGTCAGGGTGTAGGACAGAGAGTTCTTTACCGCGTTCGGGCTGGCGTCATGGCCGATGAACGCGCCGGAGGGGTCGCGCTGGCCGCCGAACTTGACCTGGATGAAGACGCTGTCCCGAGGCCTGCCGCGCAGCGCGTCGCGGAGCAGCAGTTCGTTATGGCCCATGCCGTAGAAGTCGCCGGTGTCGAGCAGGGTGATCCCCGCGTCGATGGCGGCGTGGATCGTGGCGATGCTTTCCTGGTCATCGGCCGGGCCGTAGATGCCGGACATGCCCATGAGGCCGAGCCCGGCTCTGGAAACCACCGGGCCGGCCCGGCCGAGCGTGGTCGTCTCCATCATGTTGCCTTCAGACCTCTTCCACCTCGAAGACCAGGCTGGATACGCCGGTTGGGGCAAACTTGGGCACGTCCGCGGCGGTGGCCTGGCCGATCTCGGAGGCGAACGCGCGCTGCATCGCGGCCGTGTCATCCCAGTCGAGTTCGGCGACCAGGTAGTAGCTGCGGTCACCGCGGACAGGCTGGTGGTTGCGGCTGATGGTGTACCTGCGCAGGCCGGGAAGCTGCTTGGCCAGCGGGATGTGGATCTCCCGGTAATGGCGGTCAAACGCCTCCGGATCCGCGGGCGTGTCGTAGAGCACGAGGAAGCGCACCATGTCTGCCGATCCTAGGCGGCTTCTGGAACGGCTATTCACGTGGGCGTCATGGCGCGGTCGGGCTCGAACGGCGATGCACGAGTGCGTCGTGGTGCGCCTGTTGTCCATTGGCTGATTGCAGCCGGTCTGGTCCAGGGAAGATCTGGGAAGAAAAGGGCTTGTGGGAAGATCCGGTGCGCTCCAGCGCCCCTAAAGCTCCCGCGAGCCCGGATACTCCCGGATAAATGTTGCACGCATTGCATATTTATGCAGTTTCGGTGTCAGTGTGATTATCGGGATCTACCAAGCGGGTGAGGTCTGAGGTGCGGGCACCTGGGCGAGGCAGGGGACGCGAGAGATACCCTGCTCGTTCGGAAAATTAAGGCTTTCAGCGGGATGGGGGCGGTGGGCTAGGGTCGGGGGGCGTGAGCTTGGTGGTGCTGGCCTCTACTTCGGTGACGCGGCTTGGGGTGTTGCGGGCGGCGGGGGTGGAGCCGGAGGTGGTGGCCAGCGGGGTGGACGAGAGCGCGTTCAGCGCGGGGACGCCGGCCGAGCTGGCGGGGGTGCTCGCCGAGGCCAAGGCCTCGGCGGTGGCGGCCGGGCGGGCCGACGGGCTGGTGATCGGGTGCGACTCGCTGCTCGACCTGGACGGGCGGGCGCTCGGCAAGCCGGGCACCGCGCTGGAGGCGGCCGCGCGCTGGCGGGAGATGTCGGGGCGGACCGGGACGCTGGTCACCGGGCACTGCGTGATCGACGCCGCCACCGGACGGAGGGCCGCGGCGGTGGCGGGGACCCGGGTGCGGTTCGGTAGGCCTTCTGAGGAGGAGATCGCCGCCTACGTCGCCTCTGGCGAGCCGCTGACGGTGGCCGGGGCGTTCACGCTGGACGGGCGCGGCGGCTGGTTCGTCGACGGAATCGACGGGGATCACGGCACCGTGCTCGGGCTGTCGCTGCCGCTGCTTCGGCGGCTGCTTGCCGAGCTGGGGGTGAGCGTGACGGCGCTGTGGACGCCCGGTTAGCTGAGGCGACCCTCGCGGTTCGGCCGTACCCTGTAATCAGCCGTAGCCGACACGAGCCCGGACGGATGGATGGAACCAGAACTTAGCGTACTGGACAGTCTCCGCAAGGCGGTCGAGGCGATGCCCGACGACGTGCCGCTCCGTATTCACCTGGCGACGCTGCTGCTGAGCGCGGGGCAACGGGACGAGGGGATCCGGCACCTGGGCGCCGTCCTGCAGCGCGACCCGGGCAACGCGCAGGCGCTGCGCCTGCTGCAGGGGCCCGCGCTGCCGGGTAACAGACTCGCCGATCAGGGACTGGCGGATCGGGCGGACGGGCCGGGCCAGGCGCGGGCGCCGGGGCGCGAGGGGCAGCCGGGGGCAGGGCGCGAGGGGCAGCCGGGGGCAGGGCGCGAGGGGCAGTATGACTGGTCGCAGGCGGAGGACGAGCTTCGGGACGTGCTGCCTGCCATGTTCGTCGGCGGGGACGACGCGTCGGACGCGGGCATCGAGGAGGCCGACGCGTTTGACGCCGAGCATGCGGGGCTGACGCTCTCGGACGTCGCGGGGATGGCGGAGGTGAAGGAGCGGCTCGAGGCGGCGTTCCTGGCACCGATGCGCAACCCGGAGCTGCGCCGGCTTTACGGCAAGTCGCTGCGCGGGGGGCTGCTGCTGTACGGACCGCCAGGCTGCGGCAAGACGTTCATCGCCAGGGCGGTGGCCGGGGAGCTCGGCGCGAAGTTCATCGCGGTGTCGTTCGCGGACATCATCGACATGTTCGTCGGGCAGAGCGAGCGGAACATCCACGAGCTGTTCGAGATCGCGCGGCGGAACGCACCGTGCGTCCTGTTCCTCGACGAGGTGGACGCGATCGGGCAGAAGCGCTCGCAGCTTCGGCACACCCCGATGCGCAGCGCGGTGAACCAGCTGCTGCTTGAGCTGGACGACGTGGCCGGCAACAACGAGGGGATCTTCCTGCTCGCGGCGACCAACCACCCGTGGGACGTGGACAGCGCGCTGCGCAGGCCGGGACGGTTCGACCGGACGCTGCTCGTGCTGCCGCCGGACGCGGCCGCCCGCGAGGGGGTATTCCGCTATCACCTGAGGGAGCGGCCTGTCGCGGGCATCGACCTGGCCAAGCTGGCCAGGCTGACCGACGGGTACTCCGGCGCCGACATCGCGTACATCTGCGAGACGGCCGCGGAACGTGCGCTGATGGACTCGGTCCGCCGCGGCGAGCCGCGGATGATCGGCAACGGTGACCTGGAGGCGGCCATCGCGGAGGTGAAGCCGTCGCTCGGCGCCTGGTTCGACACCGCGCGCAACGTGGCGTTGTTCGCCAACGAGGGCGGCAGCTACGACGACCTGGCCGCCTACCTCCGCAAGCGCCGGCTGCTTTGAGGCCGCGTTCGTGATCGGGCTGCGGCACGAGCTCGCGCGCGCTTCGGCGATGCTTGACGTGCGACGCTACGCCGAGGCCTCGGCGCTGCTGGCCCGGATCGTCGCCGCGGAGCCCGACAGCGCCCGGGCCTGGTGCCTGATGGCGCGGGCGCACCTGGGCGCGGACCGCTACAGCGACGCGATCGACGCGGCCAACCGGGCGGTGGCCCTGTCCCCCTCCGACGAGTGGCCGCACCGCCTGGCCAGCAACGCGCTCGGGCACCTCGGTCATCAGGCGGACGCGCTTCGGGCGGCTTACGAGGCGCGCAGGCTCGCGCCCGGCTACTGGCAGACACACGTCTGCGTGGCGCAGGCCGCGCTGGCGGCGCGTCGGCTCGACGTGGCGGCCGAGGCGGCGGAGCGGGCCCGCGCGCTGGCGCCGAACGAGGCCGACGTTCACTTCCTGGCCGGCAAGGTGAGCCTAGCCCGCGGCCGGCTGGCCGAGGCGCGGGCGCACCAAGAGCGCGCGCTCGCCCTCGATCCCGCGCACAGCGGGGCGATGAACGAGCTCGGCAGGATCAGGCTGCGGCGGCACGACACGGCGGGTGCGATCAGGCACTTCATCAGCGCGGCGCGGGCCACGCCTGACGAGCGGATCTACAGCAGGAACATCGACGTGGTGATGCTGCGCGCGGTGTCGCGGACGATCTACGTGTTCACGCTGATCGCGCTGGTCCTGATCTGGATCCCCGCGATCAGCCATGTGAGCCGGGTGCCGTTCTTGATCGGCCTCGGGGCGCTCGGCGCCGTCACGGTCGGCTGCTTCGCCTGGCTGATGCTGCGAGTGCCGCGGGAGGCGCGGCTGATGCTGCGCAGGACCCTGCGCGTTCCGCGGGTCGCGACGGCCGTCGCGCTTGCCGTGGGAGGGGTGGTGGTGGCGTTCGGCATAGTGGCGTTCACGCCCACGGTCGGGTTGCCGCAGGTGCTGCCGATCGCCTTCGTCATCACGTTCGCCGCGCGGATGGCCGCCTTCGCCGCCCTGCGCTCCGCGGAGAAGCCCTGAGTCCCGCCGGGGTGGTGCCGGCGGCCGGGGCGGTGTCGCGCTGGTCGGGGTAGCTGGCGCCCCAGCGGACGGCGCGGACGGCGGGAAGCGTGAGGACGGCGGCGCTGCTCAGCAGGCCGTAGGCGGCACCCACGCCGAAGACCACCGGGGTGCCGATGGCCGCGGCCAGCGGCCCGTCGACCATGTAGCCGATCACGCCGATGCCGTAGCTCGGGAACATCATCAGCGAGCTGACCCTGGCCAGCATCTGCGGCGGCACCTGCTGCTGCATGGCCGTGCCCGAGAACGTACTGGAGACCGAGGCGCCCGCGCCGCAGGCGAACGCGGCGGCGGCCACCCAGGGCGCGGCCGCGTGCAGGGCCATCGGGATGTCGGGCAGCGCGTAACAGAACGTGCCGACGGTGGCCACCACCACGGGCCGCCGCGGGTGACGGCCGAGAGACAGCAGGCCGGCCAGGATCGCGCCCGCGCCCTGCACCGCCATGATCGCGCCCCAGACCGCGGCGCCGCCCAGGTACTCCTTGCCGAGGACGGGGCCGAGCAGCATCCACGGCGCCCAGGTGATCAGGTTGAAGAAGGCGAACTGCACGGTGGTGACCCACAGCCAGGTCCTGGACCGGAAGTCGGCCCAGCCTTCGGCCATGTCGCCCAGCAGGGAACGGCGCGCCGCGGCAGGCGCGGATCCGGTCGCGGCGGCGGATCCGGGCGTGGCAGGGGGCAGGCGGAGCAGGCTCAGGGCGAGGACGCTTGCGAGGTAGGACCCCGCGTCTACGGCCATCACCGTGGCCGAGCCCGCGATGGCGACAAGCGCCCCGCCTAGCGCGGGCCCGATGATCCGGGTCGCCGAGCCGGCCAGGCTGTACAGCGCGTTCGCGTTGCCGAGCTGGCCGGCCGGGGCCATCTCGACCGTCAGCGCGGTGAGCGATGGCGTGAAGAACGCCGTGCCCGTTCCGCCCAGCCAGGCCAGCAGGGCGAACAACCACAACTGCGGTCGGCCCACGAATAGCGCTGTCGCGAGCGACGCCTGTGCCGCGCAGCGGAGCACGTCCGCGCCGAGCATCGCCCGGCGCCTCCCGAGCCGGTCGGCGATCGCTCCGGCGACGGGCATGAACAGCACCTGGGGAACGACGTTCGCGGCGAACACCCACCCCAGTCCGGTCGCGCGTGCGCCGCTGTCCAGCACCGCGAAGGCGACAGCCACCGTCGACATCGCCGAGCCGAGCAGGGAGGTCGAGTAACCGGTGTAGAAGCGACGGAAGTTCGGCTCACGCAGGACGCCGACCCGGCGGCGCAGCCATTCCTGCCGTGCATTCCCCTCGTGGCTCACGGCACCGGATCATGACATGTCCTTCTGACCTGCGACAATACCCAGCACTAAAGAAAATTGATCCTAGTCGACTCAATCCAAGGCGGGCGGAGATCCCGGAACGCCAGCCGACGGCGGATGGCGGGGTTTAACAGAATTTTTCTTTCATAGACTCAATATTCTTTAGCCAACCTGGCTCAGTCTGGGGGATCGTGCGATGTTGGGCGAGGATGGCCAGTGCCTAGGCATGTCGCGGGTGGTCGGGGGGTGAAAAGCTCGGAGGTGAGAGCCGGGTCCGTTGGCGACGGAGGGATGGGCAGTGATCGCGGAAGTGGAACGGTGGGTCACGGCGCACCGTGACGAGGCTGTGCGGGAGTGGGCGGAGTGGATCCGGCGGCCGAGCGTGAGCAGCGACGGGACCGGCTTCCCCGCCGCCACCGGCTACGGCGCGGACCTTGTCCGGCGTTGCGGGCTGCTGGCAGAGGTGGTGGAGACCGGTGGCTGGCCGTTGATCCTCGGCACCTCGGACGGCGGTGCGCGGAACGCCCCGCATGTGCTGATATACGGGCATTACGACGTGCAACCGCCGGGGCCGCTGGCGGGATGGGAGACGCCGCCGTTCGAGCCGGACATAAGGGACGGCCGCATGTACGGGCGGGGCACGGGCGACAACAAGGGCCAGCACCTCGCGCAACTGCTTGCCTTGCGGGCGCTGCTCGAGATAACCGGCTCGCTGCCGTGCCGGGTGAGCGTCGTCCTGGACGGCGAGGAGGAGATCGGCAGCCCGAACCTCGCCGCCGCCATCCGGCACCAGTTCGCCGGCGACCGGCCGGATCTCGCGGTGTGGAGCGACGGGCCGGTGCATGAGTCGGGCCGGGCGACCGTGGTGCTCGGGGTACGCGGGGTGGTCGCGTTCCAGTTGCGGGCCGTCGGCGCGGTCAGCCCGCTGCACTCGGGCAACTGGGGCGGCGTCGCGCCGAATCCCGCCTGGCGGCTCGTGCACCTGCTGGCCTCGATGCGTTCGGCTGACGGGCGGGTGCTGATCGACGGCGCACACGCGGGGGTGGAGTCGCCCTCGCCCGGCGAGCAGGCCGCGCTTGATGCCCTGCCCGCGGAGGTCGACCAGGTTCTGGGCGAGATCGGCGTGGACGGTATGGAGCCGCCCGCCGACCGGGGCTTCTACCAGCGGCTGAGCCAGCCGACATTTACCATCAACTCGCTCAGCTGCGAGGACGGCGGAGAGCACAGGACGGTCATCCCGAACGTCGCGGTCGCGAAATGCGACATGCGCCTCGTCGGCGGACAGCGGACGCAAGACGTCATCGCGGCGATCCGCAGGCACGTTTCGCGTCACGACCCCGGTGTGGTCGTCACCGTCGGCGCGACGATGGAGCCGTCGCGGACGTTGCCGGAGAGCCCCTATACGGAGGCGGTCGTCCGCGGCGTGCGGGCGGGGCTGGGCGAGGATCCGCTGCTGATGCCCACCCTGGGGGGCAGCCTTCCGATCGCGGAATTCAGCCGGGTGCTGGACATCCCGTGTTACGGGGTTCCGCTGGCCAACGCGGACGAACGCAACCACGCGCCGAACGAGAACATGGAGGTTGGCAGGTTCCTGCGTGGCATCACCGCAGCCGCCGGCGTGCTGCTGGCGCTCGGCGGTATGCCGTGAGCATTCCGAGCGCCCCGATGGGCCGGCTCAGGTCCTTCGACATGAGCCCCGACGGCACCACGGTGCTTGCAGTGGCCAAGGCCGGACACGGGCGGGTCCAGCCGTGGCTGATGCCGCTTGACGGCTCGGCGCCTCGGCTGATCCCTGTCGATGGTGTGGTACAGCGGTGCGTGTGGGGTCCGGGCGCGAGCCGGTTCACCGTCCTGGCGGACCCGGACGGCCGCGAGGACTATCGCCTGGCCGAGGTGGACATCGATACCGGCGCGGTCGAATGGCTCGAAGCGACGCCGGGGATACGCACCGAACTCGGCACGCCCTTCACCACGGCGAGCGAGCCGTTCAGCCCGGACGGCCGGTATCTCGCGTTCGCCACCAACCGGCGGGCCATCGACTGCTTCGACGTCATGGTCAGAGACGTCGGGTCGGGATCGGAGAGAACGGTGCTGACCGCCGGGGCCGGCGTGCCCGAGGACCGCTACTTCCCGGTCTGCTTCAGCTGGGACTCACGCCAGCTTCTGGTGGTTCTGATGCATCAGAGAACTCAGCAAGACCTGTACGGTGTCGACCTGCCGACCGGGCGCGTGCGGCTGCTGACCCCGCATTCCGGCCCCGCGAAATACCTCGCCGCGGCGTGGCGGCCGGAGGGCATCTACGTCGGCGCCGCTCATGATCGCGACCTGACCGGGCTGGCACTGCTCGATCCGGCCGGATCCGGGCAGGTGCGGTGGATAGACGCGCCCGATCGGGACATCGACTGCGCGACGGTGTCGGCAGACGGCAGCAGGCTGGCGTGGGCGGTCAACGTAGACGGGTTCACCGTCCTTAGGCACTGCGAGATCCGGCGCGGGACGACCGGGGTCGCGGAGCCGGTCATCGGGCTGCCTTCCGGGGTGTACGCCTTCGAGAACGGCCATGGCGGGCACGCGCTGCAGCTTGACGCCTCCGGGGAGCGGCTCTTCGCACTGGACGGCGCGGATGCGCTGTGGGCTGTATCGCTGGCCGACGGCCGTGCCGCGCGGATAGCTCCCGCGGGCCCGGCACCTTCCGTGCTTGAGCCCACCGTCGTCAGGTTCACCGGCGGCGGCGGAATCCGGGTATCTGGACTGCTGTACCGCCCGGCGGGCGCGGGGCCATTCCCGGCCGTGCTGCACGTTCACGGCGGCCCGGAAAGTCAGGCCAGGCCGGTGTCCGATCCGCTGATCGATGGGCTGATGGCCCGCGGCATCGGGGTACTGGCCCCGAACATCCGCGGCTCGACCGGCTTCGGCCTGAGCTACCAGCGGCTGATCTACCGCGATTGGGGGGGCGGCGACATCGAGGATCTGCGCGCGGCGGCCGAGTTCCTGCGCTCTCAGTCGTGGGTAGATCCAGGCCGGCTCGGCGTCTACGGGGGCTCCTACGGGGGCTTCGCCGCGTTGAGTTGCCTGACCAGGCTGCCGGATTACTGGCGCGCCGGAGTATCTGAATGCGGCGTGTCCGACCTGGTCGAGGACGCGCGCAGCCTGCCGCCGACGTGGCGCAGGCGAGCGGTGGACTGGATCGGCGACATCGAGGACCCGGAAGACCTCCGCCGTCTGACGCTGGCCAGCCCGTTGTCCCATGTCGACCAGGTCCGCGCCAGGGTGCTGCTCACGCACGGCACGAACGACACCAGGGTGAACGTGGGGTCGAGTGACAAGTTCTACGCGCGGCTCCTCGAACTCGGCCGGACCGTCAGGTATGAGCGGATCGACGGCGCGGGCCACGACGTCGGCCTGGTGCGGGACGAGACGGAATCTGTCGTCTGCGACTGGCTGGCGGAGAATCTGCTTCACTAGGGGGATGCATTCCAAGGACCGGTCTCGGCTGACGTTCATGGTGCGTTACGCCGCCCGCCATCCGGGCCGCGTCGTGCCGCACGCCAGGCGTCTGGCACGCGACGCGGTGCTGCGGTTCAAGACCCGCGACCACGTCAGCTACTACCGTGCGGTGATGAAGTCGGACGCGGCCCGCAGCGACGAGGGCGCAGTCGGCAGCCACACGCACGAGTCCTGGCTCAAGATCGGCCAGATGCAGTTCGACTACCTGGTCTCGCATGGCTTCAAGCCGGGCATGCGAATGCTCGAGATCGGCTGCGGCAACCTGCGGGCGGGCCGGCTGTTCATCGATCACCTGAACGCGGGCGACTACTACGGCCTCGACATTTCCCCCGACATCCTGCTGGCCGCCCAGCGGACGCTGGCCGAGACCGACCTGCGGGACAAGCTACCGCACCTGACCCTGGTGCAGGATCTCAAGCTGGACTTCCTCCCGGCGGATTACTTCGACGTGGTGCACGCGCACAGCGTGTTCTCGCATTCGCCGATCGACGTCATCGAGGAGTGCCTGGCGCACGTCGGGCGGGTGATGAAGCCCGACGGCTTCTTCGACTTCACCTTCGACCGGACCGAGGGCGCGGAGCATCACGTGCTGCGTGAGGATTTCTACTACCGGACCGAGACCCTGGTGGCGCTGGCCGGCCGGCACGGCCTGACAGGGCAGTTCATGGCCGACTGGGAAGACCTCCCGCATCAGCAGTCCAAGCTGCGCGTCACCCGCAGGCCAGCGTTACAGGCCGGGGCGTGGGAGGATGGGGGCCGTGACGTGGAGAGCGCCAGAGGTGGAGCGGTCTGAGGGGCCGCTGACCGGAGCGGAACGGCCCATGCTGCAGGCGTTCCTCGACTGGCAACGGGCGACGCTGCTGCATAAATGCGCCGGGCTGACCGGCGAACAGCTAGCCGCGCATACCGTGCCGCCGTCAGGGCTGTCCCTGCTCGGGCTGGTACGGCACATGACCAAGGTCGAGCGCGCCTGGTTCCGGCAGAGGTTCGCGGGCGAGCCGGTGGACAATCCGTTCGGGCAGGACAAGGAGGCCGATTTCGAAGGGCTGGATCCGGCGCGCGCCGCGGCCGACTACGCCCGGCTGACCGAGGAGTTCAAGCTTGCCGACGCCGCCGTGGCCCACGCCTCCCTCGACGACACCTTCGTGCACAACGGCGAGACGATGTCGCTGCGGCTGATCTACCTGCACATGATCGAGGAGTATGCCCGCCATCTCGGCCATGCCGACCTGCTGCGGGAGCAGATCGACGGCGCCACGGGCGAATGACGTCCGCCGTCGTCACCGGGCCACGGCGACCAGCGGGTTAGTGGCAGAAGCGCCCGGCAGGGCGGTGAACCGGCCGGCTCCCGATCGAGGGACGGCCCGCGCGGTGGGACCGGCCCGATGCCAAGCCGTCCGAGCTGGAAGCACTGGACGAGCGCATGATCGCCCGTTCGGGCTGACCGGACGCCGATTTATCGCGTTGCCCGCGGGCGGGCGCTGCTGATTCGCTGGTTCCATGGCGACAGCAACCGTGGCAGGGGTTCCGGCATTGCTGCGGCACCGCGGCTCGCCCAAGGCGGCTGCCGAACGTGGCACCGTGCTCTTCTATCACGGCTTCGGCGGGACCAAGGAACGCCCCGATGCGTACCTCACCGCCCTCGCCGAGGCCGGGTTCCTCGCGGTGAGCCTGGACGCCGTTGGCCATGGCGAGCGCCGGCTGGCCGACTTCGACGCGATCTTCAGCGAAGAACGCTGGGACGCGGACTTCGAGGCGACCGAGGCCGAGTTCCTCAAGCTCATCGACGACACCGCGGCCGAGGTTCCGTCGATCATCGATGATCTGCTCTCCCGCGGCTGGGCGCGGGAGGAAAGGGTCGGCGTCAGCGGGAGGTCGCTTGGCGGCAACGTCTGCTACGCGGCCGTGCTGGCTGACACCCGGGTGCGCGCGATCGCACCGATTGTGGGCTCGCCGGAATGGACCCTGCCGCGGGCGCACAGCCCGCATCACCATCCGGACCGCTTTTTCCCCGCCGCGGTCCTGTCCCAGGCCGCGGAGTTCGACGAGCACTGCCCACCAGGGCCGATCCGGGCATTCCACGCCGCGCTCCAGCCGTGGTACGCACGGGAGCCGGACAGAATCCAGTACGTCGAATATCCGGGGGTTGGCCACTTCCTGACGCCGGAACTCGATGCGGAGAGCCGCCGGAGGATAGTGGCCTGGTTCGAACGGTGGCTGTAGGCGTCGTTGCCGACGTCTCTCCGGCCGGGTTCCCGTGGGCCCGGCCGGAGAGCGCCGTTTACCTCATCGGATGATCAGCGGTGGGCTTACAGTCCCAGGCTGCTCGTGACCCCTAGGACCAGGCCGCCGGTTGCGCCGCCCGCGGTCCCCGTAGTGCCCGCGCCGGTGCTGACGGTCGCGGTGGTGCCGTAGGAGGGCGTTGCCGGGGTGAGGCTGGAGTTGCCTGTCTGCGCGGACACCGATGCGTCGACCGAGCCGGGCAGGCTGACCGAGAGCAGGGAGCCGCGGCCGGACGACGCAGATCCGCCGGCCGAGGCAGAACCGCCGGACTGGACGGATCCGCCGGAGTGGACAGCACCGCTGACCTGGGTGGTACTGCCCTGAGTAGCGCTGCCGGACTGAGCGGCGCCGGCGGTGCGGGCCGAGACGGTGGCCGCGATTCCGGTGCCGGAGTTGCTGCCGCCCGCTGAGGACAGCGCGTTCAGCCCGCTGGGCATGGTCACCGAGATCAGCGAGCCGCCGGACTGGGTGGGCCCGTTTGCTGACGTCGAGCCGCTGGTTGAGGCGGAGCCGCCGACCGTGCTGCCCGCGCCAGAGTTGCCGCCGGTCGCCGAGACGGTCAGGCTCGCCGAACCGGGCAGGCTGACCGAGACCAGCGGTCCAACGCTGCCTTGACTGCCCGACCCGCCCTGACCAGACCCGCCCTGACTGCCCGAGCCGCCCTGGCCGCTGCCCGAGCCGCCCTGGCTACCTGAGCCGCCCTGGCTACCTGAGCCGCCCTGGCTACCTGAGCCGCCCTGGCTACCTGAGCCGCCCTGGCCGGAACCGCCTTGGCCGCCAGCACCGGCTTGGCTGCCGGAACCGCCCTGGGTGCCAGCGCCGGCTTGGCCGGTGCAGGGGTCGGTCGGGTAGGCGTGGTAGCACCAGGTGGGGGCGTAGGGCGAGGAGTAGATGTCGTGGTCGTGGCAATAGGCCGGTTGCATCGGGCCGGGGGCCGGGTTGTCGGGGCCGGGCTGGACGGTGCAGGCCATCGCGGTGGCCGCGAATGCGGCCGGGAGAATAACGCCCGCGGCAGTGGCCGCGAGGCGCGCGAAGATTCTATTCATGGTTGGAAGTGCTCCTTGATGAGATCGAAGGACTGGCATCCCCGGGCCGTGTGGCAAATCCGGGGGCATTAGCTGAGGGACACCAAGTCAGCTGTTAGCCAGGGACCTCATCAGGGCAGAGAATGGCGGACGTTGACGGGGCGTCCGCCGCGTTACCACGACGTGCGCTGCCAAGCACGAGCAGGCACGCACAAATCAGCAGGGCTATTCCGGCAGCGCCTGAGCCGCTTCCGGAACCGCCGCCCGGCACGATACCGGGGCCGTCGGGCGTCCCTGTGGGGAGCGGCGGGCCGGCCGGCAGGGCAGGCTGGGTACCGGCGCGATGGGTGGCCGTGGCCGCGGCGGCCTGGGACGCATCGCGGCCGACAGCGGCTTGGGTCGCGGAACCCTGGTATGTGGCGGCCGGTGATGCGGAACCTGGGCGGCCGCTACCGGGGTTCAGGGTGCCGACGCCGTCTGGCGTCCGGGGCGGTATGACTACGCCGGGGGTCTGAGGCTGCGTAGTGCCGATGCCGCTGGCACCGCCGGCGCTGCCCGAGCCGCCTGTGCCTCCGGCGCCTCCGGCGCCTGAAGGGGACGCCGGGGCGGGGCCAGCCGAGCCTGGGCGAGGGGCCGAGGTCAGGGTCGTGACCGTAGACACGAGTTGACTGACGGCCGACCCGGCGGCGCTGGTCGCCGTGGACGCGAGTTGGTTCGCAGCAGACCCGGCGGCGCTGGTCGCCACGGGCGCTAGCTGACCGCCGGCCGAGGCTGCGGCGCTGGTCACCGTGGACGCCAGGTGGGCGGCGGGTGAGCCGGCGGTGGCGGTCGCTGCGGTGGCCGCGGTACCGGCGGCGGTCACGAGGCTATTGGCGGTGCTGGTCAGCGTGCTGGTGATGCCGCTGGTCGCGGTCTGGGCGGTGGTGACGACGCCGGGTGTCGCGGATGCTGCCTTGGGCAGGGCTGAGGTGGCGGCCTGGGTGGTCGTGGTCACCGTGGCGGACACGGTCTGGACCGCGGAACCTAGCAGAGCGCCGGGGGAAGGCTGGGTCGCCGCGCTCGCGGGGCCCGCGAGTAGCAGGCC
>Ga0335078_10005621_pt1 | contig 18537 bp, 21 predicted proteins | sample Lox_Sample_32_FD_206711 | JGI IMG/M metagenome (GOLD analysis project Ga0335078, IMG submission 206711) | Soil microbial communities from Loxahatchee National Wildlife Refuge, Florida, United States - Lox_Sample_3.2 | ecosystem: Environmental > Terrestrial > Soil > Wetlands | place: USA... | reverse complement strand
ACCTGTGCTGTGCTACCTTCCTGAAGGACTTCGAGCCGGTGTCCGTCCGGATGGCCAAGGAGCAGGACCTGCCGGTCAACCCGATGCGCATTGCCGGCGCGTGCGGGCGGCTGATGTGCTGCCTAAAGTACGAGCATCCGCTGTACCAGGATTTCCGCAAGAACGCGCCCCGGGTCGGCCAGCGGGTCGAGACCCCGGAGGGGCCCGGTACGGTCATCGGGCACAACGTTCCCGGGGAAAAGGTCGTCGTCAAGCTGTCCGCGGACGGTTCCGCGTGCGCGTGCCCGCGGGCCAGCGTGTGCGGCTCCCGCCAGGCCTACGAGGCCACCCACGGCAAGTAGTAGCGCCCAGGACGGGCCGTCGAGCTGGTAGGCCCGCAGGAACGTGGCCAGCGGCCGCACCGTGGCCGGGCCGCCCCCGCCGCAGTGCACGGCGACGCTCGCCAGCCCGCCCGTATGGCACGTCATTGCAGTACGTGCTCAGCGCGAACCCGTTCCCGGTGAGCATCGAGATGGTCATGCAGCCGCGCACAGGCACTGCGAAGCAGGCGGCCGCTACCTGCACGGAGCCGAGCCGGCGCCGCCACCCCCGCGCCGCCAGCACCGCGAAGACCACCGCCGGGACGATCAGCATCTGTTCGAAAGCACCCGAAGCCAGGCCGATCCGAATCACCCATAGATTGTGGAAGCTTCAACTGTGCTCAGTGTACGGCTTTGCTGGGCGGCAGCTCAATGTGGGGGGACAGCCGCTTGGGCCTCGCCGCCTCCTCCGGGCTAGGGGCGGTGCGCGGTGACGAGGTGCGGCACTCTGGCCCGGGACCGGCCGGTGCCCGCGCTGCGCGGCTGCCCCGGAACCGGTAAACTCCTTGCGTCGCCGGCTCCGCCGGCCCGCCGCCTTAGCTCAGTCGGTCAGAGCGACGCACTCGTAATGCGTAGGTCATCGGTTCGATTCCGATAGGCGGCTCCACCCAGACACCCGCTCTCATCAGGCATTTCCGTCCGCCTCCGGCTCGTCGGCGCTCTGGCCTGATAGCCCGGACGGCTCAAATGTCCCCGAGGTGTCCGCGACAAGCCGGGCCGCCTGCCACAGGTTGCCGTCGACTAGGTGCCCGTACAGGTCCATCGCCATCGCCGCGGTCGCATGCCCGAGCACCCGCTGGACCACCTTCGGGTCCGCGCCCGCGGCCAGCTAGACCGACGCCGCGGTATGTCGGCATAATCATGCACGCGGAAGCCCGGCATCCCGGCCGCCGCGGTGGCCGCACGCCAGCCGACCGAGGGTTTCCAGTTCGACTCCCGCAGCGGCCCGCCTTCCGGCGCAGCGAATAGCCACGCGCCCGGCGCCTTGCCCGCGCTCCAGCGGTCCACGACCGGCACCAGCTCCCCGGCCAGCCGAACGGTGCGAGCCCGCTTGTTCTTCAGCGTGTCCACATACAGCGCGCCGCCGCCGCCGCTGGCCAGCACCGTACGCCGCAACCGCAGCCCAGGGCCGGGGACCGATACCCGGTCACCGGTCTGAAGGCCCCGCCAGCTCACCCCATCGCAGCCCGGCCAGCGCCATGACCGGCACCACATCCCGGTAGGGGCCCTGGCACGCTCGGGTCAGCGAGGCGACCTCGGCGAGGGTGAGCGCCTGCCCGTCCCGGCGCGCCCGGCCGCTGGCCGGGTTCCGTACCGCCGCCGCGACGTTGTGCTGCACGCGGCCATCGGCCACCGCGAAGGCAAGGATGGACCGCAGCGTGGCCAGCGCGCGGGTCGCGGTGGACGGCGCCAGACCGCGGGCCACCAGGGAGCCGACCCAGCTCGACACGTCCGCCGCGGTGATTGAAGCCACCGGCCAGTTGCCGAAACGAGGCTCGATGTAGTTCCGCCACGCCGCCTCATCACTTTCACGGGTGCGGCGCTTGACCGAGCTGCGTGAGCCCAGCCAGGGCACGGCGACAACCGACAGCGGCACCTGGCCGCGACGCGGGTCGGTCCACTCGCCGAGGCGCAGCCGCCGCCGCTGGTCCTGTTCCCAGGCGACCGCATCGGCCTTGCGCTCGAACACGCGGGTTGCGACATAACGGCCATGCGACTTCACCCGCGCCCGGTACCGCACCACCCCGGACGGCAGCTTGTACCGCTGGATTCCCATCACGCCACCTTCGCCGTTTCACGCTGGGCTTTCAGCCAGGCGTCGATGTCCCGGGGGTCCCACATCAGACGGCGGCCAACCTTGATCGCGGGCACAAAGCGGCCTTCCTGGCGCAGCCACCGGACGGTCGGCACCGACACGCGCAGCCAGTCGGCCACCTCCTCGATCGTCTGCAGCTCGATCATGCCGTTACCCTCCGTCCTCATGCAGCATCTGCCGAGGCAGTCGGCCACCTGCTTGGTGAGGTACTTGGTCAGATACCCTATGCACCGGTTAGCGTCCTTGGAGCCAGCCAGGACCCCCTGGGCGTCGAACCGGGCGCCGTACCGGGCCATATGCCGGGGGGCGTCCTCGGGCCCGATGGCGTCCAGGGCGTCACCCCAGGACGGAAGGACCTCCCCGGTGGCCGGGTCCAGGTAGGTGCCAGTTGCCTCGTCCCACACCGGCCGGTGATCCCCGTCATACTGGGCATCGGTGGCGGCGGGCCACCAGACCTGGTGGTAGGTGGCGGCCAGCACCCGGCGCAGCTCGGCCCGGGACACCGTGCCGCGCATCGCGACGTGGATGTGCGGGGCGAGGCGCCGCTGCGGTTCGACGGCGGCGAAGTATTGCACGTCGTAGCCGAGGAAGCGGCGCAGGTTCTGGATGAACCGGTCGAACAGCGCCGCGAACGCCAGCGCGTCCCGCGCCGCGCGGCCGTAGTCGTAGGTAGCGGAGTCGGTTGGGGTGCCGTCGTCGCGGACCGGGCCGTAGGACGGGCAGGTGAGGGTGAGGAACAGCGAGGGCGGAAGGTCTTGCCGTCCAGGGCAGTGCAGGTCTTGCCGACGTCCGGGCGGCCACTTTGCGACGGGGCAGGTCCGGGGCGTCCTGACGGCGCCGGGCGGAACGGTGACGGCGCGCCGGGCGGGCCGGGAGCACCGTCCCGCGCATCCCGGCCCTGGTGATCTCGGCGTCCAGCTCGGCCACCAGCTCGTCCAGGTCGCCGGTGTCCTGCCCCTCAGCGGCGGCCTGGTCGCGGAGCCGCTGCGCGTCGGCGCGCTGTGCGATCCACCACCGCTGCTCCTCGGTGGCCGGGTCTGGGGCCATGACGGGCTCGTCCTCGAGGTGCCAGCCTTCCCGGCACTGCGCCGCGCGCAGCTTCTTGGCCCGCTCGGCGCAGGCCGGGCACACGTCCGCCAGGGTGTGCCCGCACGGGACGAGCACCTGGTCCACCTCGCCGGTATCGAGATTGGCGCGGCGCAGCTGCACCGGGCGGATGCACGCGCCGTGCTCGACGGCCAGGTCCTTAACGACCTCGCGGGCCAGCGGCATGCTCATCCGCTCGGCCCGCGCCCCCCTCGCCGGGGTCGCCTCATCGGTCACTGGTCACTACCTCCGTCCTCGTCGCTGGTCCAGGTATCGCCGTCGCCGCACAGGCGGCACTCGGCGCGGATGGCCTGGCCGTCGTCCACCATCACGAGGCCGGTGCCGCAGGCCGGGCACGGCTCATCGGTGCGGGTGGCGGTCGCCGGGGTCATGCCGTCATGTCCGGGTCGAACAGGCTGGCCTGGCCACCGCGCACCACGCAGGCGGCCTGGATGCGATGCCAGGTAGAAGGTGTTCATGCGGGCACCCCCTCCGGCATCCGGGTGTCCGCGATCTGGGCGGCCATATCCCAGATGTCGGCGTCGGAGACCCATCCGGCGCGCACCCGCACCGGGTCGGGGTCTGTTTCCAGCCGGACGAACGCGACCCCGGCGCCGGTAGCCGGGTCGGTGGCGATCAGCTCGCAGGCGGCGCCGCGGTCGTGGGCGCCGTCACCGAGCAGCATGTCGGTCTGCCCGGGTTCATCCAGCCGCCCCGCGATCCGGTCCGGGAACAGGTTCCGGATGCTCAGGACCTCCTTGCGCGGGTCTTGCAGCGCCGCGACCACGCAGTAGCCGACCGCCCGGCCCTGGGTGGTCAGCGTGGCCAGGGCGTCCATGACCCGCTCGCGGAGCTTGCGGTCGCGCTGGTAGGCGGTCAGGAACGCCACCACATCGATCAGCACCACCACAAACGGGTCCGCGAGGGTGGGGGTGTGGTCGTCGCGCTTCCCGGCGAACCGGGCCGCCCGCTCCTGCATGTCTTCGACGGCCCGGTCCAGCATGTCCGCGATCGCGCCGGGGTCGGCGGCGTAGGCGCCGTAGGTCTCGAAGATGATCCGGCCGAAGGCCAGTTCCATCAGCTTCGGATCGGCGGCCAGCACCCGCACCAGCCCGGCTTGCATGAGCGGGAACATGGCCCGGACCAGGCCCCACAGCAGTGAGGCTTTCCCGGCCCCGGTGGCGTCCCCGATCAGCAGGTGGGTGCCGTGCAGCCGGACCAGCCAGACCAGACCGTCCTCGCGGCGGCCGACCGGCAGCGCCCGCAGATCGGGATCGGCGGGGATGGGCAGGGCGGGGACGATCGCGGTCAGGGCGTCGCGGCGGACGAACTCCAGCACCACCATCCCGGACCTGGCGGTGCGGACCCGGCACAGCAGCGCCCGGAATCCGTGCGCCAGGTTCTCGGCGCACTTGGCCACCTCGGCCGGGGACTGCCCGGACACCAGCCGGACGGCCACCCGGTCGACATACCGGGTGGCGGTGACCTTGCCCAGCACCGGCAGCCACAGGCGGCCCTGATGCCACGGCGCCAGCCCGGAAAGGCCATCACCCCGGCCCACCGGCGCCGGTAGCACCACCAGGCCCGCCACCGGCCTCGAGCCGGGCCGGTCACCCAGCGGGCGAACGACCCCGGCCAGAAGAACCGCCAGGTGGCCAGGACCACCACCACCCAGGCTGCCACGGCGACGATTCCGGGCCAGCCGACGTTGGCCCAGATGAACACCAGCAGCGCCAAGACGGTGGCGGCCACCGGGTGCCGGGCAACGAGGCGGACCAGCCAGGCCAGCAGCCGGGCCACCTGGACGAGGGCGATGATCCCGGCCGGGGTCCGGTAGACCGGCGCCCGCCGGACCGGCAGGGCGAACGGGTCCCGGTTGGCGAGCTGGGCCACCTGCTCGCCGGTTACCACCTTGCGCATACGCTGTACTCCTCTTCCTTGCCATGGGGAGAGAACCCAGGGGCGGCCGGAGGTACCAGCTCCAGCTGCCCCGCCTGAATCTGCGATGCGATCACGCCGCCTGCCCGGAGCCCGGGCCATCCGCCGTGGCATCGGTCCGGGCGGCGAGCCGGTCCAGCTCGGCCGCGTACCGGGCCACCGCCTCGGCCAGCACCCGGCCGAACCGCACGTCGTCGGCGGTGACCTCGCCCCGGCCGGGGCTGGTGATCGTGATGTCCGCCGCGCCGTCCCGGATCGTCAGGATCGGCGCGGCCTCGTCATAGGTGCAGCAGCGGATGCAGGTGCTGGCGGTCAGCCGCACGTACGACTCGACCCTGGCCTCTCGATCCGGGCTGAACCGGACCGATGCTGAGGTCTCGGTCATGCCGTCACCTCCCGCCCGCCGGGCAGCGGCACCGGCTCCGGCCCCTCCGAGGGAGCATCGAGCGCGGCCTGGGCCTTGGCGGTCAGCGTGTACGGGACCGGGACCTCAGGCAGCGGCGGCAGGCCCCGGTAGCGGCGTTCCACCGCCACCGCGTACGCCCACGCCGTCGCCGCGAGCTGCCGGGCGAACTCGACGTGCCCGGCCTCCAGGTGAGCAGGCAGCGTGAGCGTGACCAGCAGTGCCGGGCGAGCCGTCGCGATGGTCAGCAGCGGACTGCGGTTGGCGTAGCCGAGGAAGTCCGCCCCAGCCCTGGCATCAACCGGTACCGCCAGCACCGGCATACGCCGCGCGGCCATCAGGCCGCATCCTTACGCGGCTCGGGCGCCGGGCGGGCCAGCCCCCGGGTGGGGGCGCGGACCCCGGCCGCCTTGAACGAGTAGGCCAGCCGCGCCCCACTTGCCCGTTTCCTTCGCGTGGCACCGGGAGGCGTCCACGTACGGAGTCGCCGTCATGCCCTCGAACTCCACCGCGGTAAACGGCGAGCCCGCGCCGGGGACGGCAGCACCGGCTGCACGGTCGCGGCGATCTTTACCTTGACCGTCCGCTGCCGGGCGTCCGTGTCAGCGTCGATCACCTCGCCCACCCACAGCGGCAGCCCGGTGGCCTTGTCCACCTGCTGCACGAACCGGTCACTGCTGGACCGGTCGAAGTCCCGCACCGCCTCGATGCCCCCGGCCGCATACGCGCCATCGGGGAACACCAACCCGAACTCGATCGGGACCGCACTCTGTACTGCCATCAAGCTTCCTTTCGACGATGATCATCTGATCCTCTACAGGACCATAGCGGTACCGTAACCGATCCCTCCATCTGACAGACGTCAAGTCCTCTACAGAACCACAATGTTCGCGGAGGAAACATGACCGATGACCTGGGTGCACGGGCACCCAAGTACCAGCGCATCGCTGACGCGTTGCGCCAACAGATCAAGACCGGGGAGTACAGGCCCGGCGACCGCCTGCCATCAGAGACCACGCTCCTGGAGCGCTTCCGCGATCAGTTCGGCACGCTCAGCCTGCCCACGCTGCGGCAGGCGATCGCAGTTCTCCGGGCCGAGGGGCTGGTCGAATCCCAGCAGGGGATAGGTACCTTCATCAAGGCTGACCGCCGCCTTCAGCGCCGGTCCAGGAAGCGGTATGGCCGGGCACGGACCGACCGGCAACTACTGACTTCCCACCTCGCGCATCAAATCATCTTCTCAGGAAAAGGTAGCGTGCCTGAGCACATCGCCGCCGTTACCGACTTCCAGCCAGATGACCAAGTAGTGATCCGGCGACGGCTGCTGCGCGACAAAGAAACCGGAAGGCCGGAAGAACTTGGCGCAAGCTACGTGCCCGCCTCGATCGCGGACGGGACCTACCTGGAAAAGCCTGACGTGGTACCAAAGGCGCTGTTCTTGTGCGTGGAGGAGCTAAGCGGACAGCGCTACACCCATGCCAGAGACCGCTGGATTGTCCGGCCCGCTACAGCGGAGGAATCCGGGCTGCTTGAACTAACGCCGGGAGCGATCGTCATCCACCTAATCCACACCGCTTGCGACCAGAATGGTGCGATCCTCGAAGTCTCTGAATTGGTATGGCCAGCAGACCGGATCATCATCCTGGACGACTACGAGATAGCCCAAGAGCCCGAAGACCTGCGCGGCCTGTCCGACATCTAAAGCGAGGTAGCTCCCCATGGCAGCAGCAGAGCCTCAGGTCATGACCACGGTCTGCAACCACTGGTGGTGGCGGCCGGGATGGCGAGTCGGGCGTCACTACTACGCATGCCATCTCACCCTGGACGACCAGCCCGAACTGCGCGCTGCCTACGTCAACAGCGACGGACCCGCGCAGCCGATAGCCGATGCCCTCAGCAACACCAACCCCCAGCCAGTCACCGTGACATTTGGCACAGCTTCCGTGCTCGTCTCCCACCGCGACCACCGCATGTATGAGTGGACGCAAGCCACGCCTATTCCGATCGGGCCAGGCCAGGATGAATGATCAGCCGCCCCGCCACTCTGTCAGCGTCAGCGGCGTCATCACCGACGATCACGGCCGCACCCTGCTCATCCAGCGCCGCGACAACCACCACTGGGAACCACCCGGCGGCGTCCTGGAACTGGACGAAACTATCCAAGACGGCCTGCACCGCGAAGTGCGCGAAGAAACCGGCTTCGACGTCGAGCCCGACACCCTGAGCGGCATCTACAAGAACATGAACCGCGGCATCGTCGCCCTCGTCTTCCGCTGCAAGATCACCGGCGGCCACCTGGCCATCAACGACGAGGTAACCGCCTTCCGCTGGGCCGACAAGGCCACCATCCGCCAGCTCGCCAGCGACGCCTACGCCGTCCGCGTCCTGGACGCCCTCCGCAGCGGCGCCACACCAGTCATCCGGCACCACGACGGCACGCACATGCTGTGAGCCGCCCAGCGCTCCGCTCCGCTGCACTGCCGAATTGAGCCATATTTGATCAAGGCGGCGCCGCTGGCCCGGCGCCAGCGCCGCCGCTCCGCCTCGGGGAGGCCCGCGGCGGCGCGCGCCGGGCCGCAGCCGCACGACCCGCCAGACTGGCACGGCTCATTCGTCACGCAGGCCGGACACGCACTCCCGGCAATCTCTCCCCGGACGATCCCGGCCCGGCCACCCGGGGGCTGCCGCCCCGGACCCCGGCGGAGATGAGGGCTTATCGCCCCCTTCACGAACTTTCCCCCGATTTCCTACGCAGAAAGCGGCGGGCGGTCCTGCACCCCTCTGCGGGAGACCGCGCCCGGCGCGTCAACGACGAGCACCACCAGGACGACGAGACGGCAAAGCGGTGCACGCGGGTTTGCTCCCGGTCCGCCATTGTCCGCGTCGGGCCAGTCTCGTCAAGGCCGTCTGTGACCGCAGGACAACCGGTCACCAAGGAAAGATGCACGGCGCACGTACACGCGACGACGGCCTTGACAAGCCCGACCCGAAAGTCGCGGAGATCGCACCTATCGGGAGCAGGGAGGGTACGGCCCAAACTCTATGGGAGCCACGCTGGGAGCCACACGGACGAACTTCGTTCCGGTTCTCCGGACTCATACCTGGGTTCCGCAGAATTAAGGGGGTTCAGGGATACTCCAGCCGTGGATCCGCAGATCAGGGACTTGGGACTAGCGCGAAAATAGGAAACTCCCTAGTGACACGGTTCAGTCAATCATTTGCTGTTAACCAGGTAAAAATGAAAGGTGACTAGGGGGAATGATCTGATTTGCCCTAGGGGGCGCATCGCGGTAGCTTCCGCGCGTGCCCTACGTGAAGACGTGCGTGCAGACCACCCGTTCCGGGACGGTCCGCTACCTGTAGCTGGCCCACAACGAGTGGGACGCGGAGACGCAGCGGTCTCGCACGAGGATCCTGCACAACTTCGGCCGCGAGGACGAGATCGACAAGGACGCGGTCCGGCGCCTGGTGGCGGCGCTGTCCCGGCTGCTGGACCCCGCGGAGACACTCGCGGCGGCGGAGCCGGGCGAGCTGCCGGTCACCGCCTCGCGGCCGGTGGGCGGCACGCACGCCCTGGACCGGCTGTGGCGCAAGCTGGGCCTGGACAAGGTCATCGGCCGCTGCCTGGCCGGCCGCGCCGATCCGGGCCGCAGGCCGGACCCGGCCACCGAGCGGGTCCTGTTCGCCCTGGCCGCGAACCGGGCGCTGGCCGCCTCCTCCAAGCTCGCCGCCGCGGACTGGGTCTGCGCCGGCGTGCACATCGACGGCCTCGACGGCGTCAGCGACGACGCCTGCTACCGGGCGATGGACCAGCTCCTCGCGATCGGGCCCGGCCTGGCCGAGCAGGCGTATTACCGGGTCACCGACCTTCTTAACCTTGAAGTAGACCTGCTTTTCTTCGATACCACATGCACCTACTTCGAGACGGAAGAGGCAGACGAGGACGTTCCGCGCGACGTGCGCGGGGAACGCGTGCCCCCCGGCAGCAAGGAGGAAGCAGGCCAGGCCGGTTTCCGTGCACACGGCAAGTCCAAGGACTCCCGCGACGACCTCCCGCAGGTCATCGTCGGGATGGCCGTCGCCCGCGACGGGATCCCGGTCCGGGTCTGGTCCTGGCCCGGGAACACCGCCGACTCCGGCCTGATCCGGCAGGTCAAGCAGGATCTGCGCCGGTGGGTGCTGTCGAAGGTCATCTGGGTCGCCGGCCGCGGCTTCACCTCCGGGGAGAACCGGCGCGCCCTGATGCGCGGCGGCGGCGGGTACATCATCGGGGAGAAGCTCCGCTCCGGCTCCCCGGACGTGAAGGCGGCGATGTCCCGGCAGGGACGGTACAAAACCGTCCGGGACAACCTGCAGGTCAAGGAAGTCCGTCTCGGCGACGCCAGCGACCGGTTCGTCATCTGCCACAACCCTGGCCAGGCAGAACGCGACGCCGCCATCCGCGCCCGGCTGGTCGCCCAGCTTGAGGAGCTCATCGACGGCACCGGCAGCCTCAGCGCTCCCGAGCGGGCGAAACTGCAGGGAAGCCTCGCCCGGCCCGGCCTGAAGCGGTTCCTGCGCGTCACCCCCTCCGGGCTGCTCAGGGTCGACAAGGCGAAGATCAAGACGGAGGAGCACCTCGACGGCAAGTACCTCCTGCGCACCTCCGGCCCGCACATGACGACCGAGGACATCGCGCTCGGGTACAAGCAGCTCCTGGAAGTCGAGCGCGGCTGGAAAGACATGAAGCAGGTCATCGACCTGCGCCCGGTCTTCCATCGGCGCGAGGACCGCATCCGCGCCCACGTCATCCTCTGCTGGCTCGCCCTCCTCCTGATGCGCGTCGCCGAGAACACCGCCGGACGCCCCTGGGCACGGATCCGCGACGAGCTCCAGCGCCAGCACGCCGTCACCTGGACCGGCCCCGCAGGCACCTACCGCCAGGTCACCGACCTCACCAAGCCACAAGGCTGACTATATGAGTCTTCCGTCGCGGAAGGCCACGCCGGACGATAACCGCGGAGGTCGCATGAGACCTTGAGGCTTATGCAAAGCCCGGCTTCTTTCGCGCATCTTCGCAGGTCAGGGACTTGAGGAAGGGGAGTTTTGCATAACGCTCCTTGTCCCGCCCACCGCACCAGGGTCTCTTGGCAGGACTTTCGGCCCTGTATCCGCGGTGAAGCCCTGGCAACGGTGGGAACGCCTGACGGAAACCCCGACAGCCACGCGGGCCCGCACACCCGCTACCTCAAAAGCGTCGTTCGCCATTACCTTCCATGATCCAAAGGAGGCGCGCCATGCCCAGAGCGGCGATATCCAAAGCGATAACCCCAGAGCAGGCCGCCGACGCACTGCGGGAGCAGCTCGGCAGCGGCTACAAGATCACCTCGCACGGAAGGGACTCCCTGACCGTCAAGCACGGATCACTGGCCCTCGCCAGGGTGCACTTACGCCAGGACGGCACCGTCACGACCTTCCACGTCCACGGCGGCGGGCTAATCATCGGCCGGATCGTCAACGGGCTCGGCATCGCGCGGACCGTAACCGCGGCTCTTAAGGAAAGCCTCGGATCCGAACCTGCCAATTGATGTGAGCGTGCCCGCAACGTGCCCGGTGAGGTGGTCGGCTGAGGGTTATCACGGCCACTCCCGAAGGCACCTCACGCACCGTGACCTCGCTTGACCCACGCCAGCCAGCTTGCCGAGGAGACCTGACACCGAAGAGGTCACTGATTTCCATGATCCCACTTACTAGGAATCTCTCACAGCTTTCTCACGGACTGACTGGTCGGTACAGCAGCCAACGGCAAGCGTCAGCGGTCGGCAGCACCCAGGGACACTCGCACGTTACGCGGCGACTTGGGATATGTCCGGCCTGAAAAACGGAAGGTCGGCGCCGTCCCGCGCACCTCGCCAGGTCGAGCAGCGAGACGGGCGGCGAGCCGATGCAGCAAAGTACAGCAACGCCCCCTGACAGCAACAAGCACGAGCTACCGCCCACACCCCGCGTTGGCTCGGACGGCGGACAAACGCCCAGCGGCGCCGCTAGTTCGGGACGAAGAGGCCGCCTTCGGTGTCGCTGCATTCACGACGGAATCGGCTGGTGCCCCTTGAGGTACTCATCGACAGCCCAAAGTCCGATTGCTAGCCTGGGCGGCCCGGAGGGAGGGGAAGGTCGATGAAACATGTAATAGCCCTCATCGTGGGCCTGATGATCCTGCTGGGCGGAGCTACGGCGTGCGGCTCCTCTGGCAGTTCGACGCAAGCCGCAGCACCTGTCAGTCAGACGGCGTCCAGCGCCGTCACCCAAACCGGTTCCCCGTCGGCAGCCTCGTGCGCGAGCGCCGGGACCCGGAAGATCCCCAAGACCCGGCTGCTGGCCGATCTAGCCCTGACCTACGGGGCGTTCCACCGCTACCTGTACAAACCCTACAAGGCTGGGGCGTTCCGCAAGGGCGCCGAAGGACGGACCAAGGCAATCATCAAGGCTGGGCTGGCGACCGCAGTGATCCTCAAGCTGCTCAGCAACGCCAAGAAGAACGCCGAGGCGGACCCGACCTTGTGCAAGTTCGTCCCTAACATCGACAGCATCAAAGCCAGCCTGAGTAACCTGGCGGCCAAGATCAAGGGCGGCAGCGCCACTTCAGGCGACGCCGACAGCACGAACAGCCTGTTCGAACAGCTCAAGAGCGGAACCGGGTTCACGCCGCCGAGCAACTCCTCGCTGCCAGGGCTGGGCTGAGCCAGCAGCTGCCATCAGCGACCGGTGGCACAGCAACACACTGGCAGATTCACGCTCTTGAGTTGTCACGTTTCCAGCTTCGACCGCCTACGCTCTTGAAAACCATCGGCGCACCGACGTGGAGTTCATCCACGGTGGGTGATCCGTTCCTGCCGCGATGCGCGGCACGATGGCAGCGGTGGCCCGGGGCTGGTTGAGTACAGAGCGACGTGGGGAGACATCGTGACCACGCCAAAGGATCCGTTCGCCGTCATGCGGACCAGGAAGTACATGGCCCTGCTGATCCTGGCGGCGATCCTGGGCGTGGTGATCTCATTTTTGGTCTACTGGTTCCTCAAGCTGGTCACCGATATCCAGACCTGGGTGTACACCGACCTGCCCAAGGGCCTGGGCTTTCATGGCGAGCCACCCTGGTGGCCGCTGCTGCCGCTGGCGGTGGCCGGGGCGGTGGTCGGGGCGACGATCAGGTACCTGCCCGGCCGGGGAGGTCACTCGCCCGCTGACGGCTTCAAGACGGGCGGTGTGGCGCAGTCGGCCGAGCTGCCCGGCATCTTGCTGGCGGCGCTGGCGGGCCTGTCGCTGGGCGCGGTGATCGGGCCGGAGGCGCCGCTGATCGCCCTGGGCGGCGGGCTGGCGGTCCTGGCGGTCAAGCTGGCCCGGCGGGACGTGCCCGCCAGTACCGGTGCGGTCATCGCGGCAACCGGCAGCTTCGCGGCCATCAGCACGCTGTTCGGGAACCCGCTGGCGGCGGCGTTCTTGCTGCTGGAGGCCTCCGGGCTGGGCGGGCCGATGGCCACTGTCGTGCTGATCCCTGGCCTGCTCGGCGCGGGCATCGGATCGCTGATCTTCCTCGGCCTGAACGCGTGGACCGGATACGGGACCTTCTCCCTGGCGATACCGAACCTCCCCCCGGCGCCGCACCTGGACGTGGCGCAGTTCGGCTGGGCGCTAGCCATCGGGGCGGCAGCGGCGATCGTCAGCTTCGGAATCAGGTGGCTGGCCCTGTTCCTGCGCCCGCACATAGAGCGGCGGCTGGTGCTGCTGACGCCAGTGGCGGGCCTGGTCATCGCCGGGCTGGCGATCGCCTTCGCCGAGGCGACAGGGAAACCGTCATCAAGTGTACTGTTCTCCGGCCAGACGGCGCTCGCGCCGCTGCTGGAAAATGCCGCAAGCTACACCACCGGAACGCTGGTGCTGCTGGTGGTCTGCAAGGGGCTCGCGTACTCCGTGTCGCTGAGCAGCTTCCGCGGCGGCCCGACCTTCCCGGGCATGTTCATCGGCGCAGCGGGCGGGATCGCGCTATCGCACCTGGCCGGCTTGCCGATGGTCACTGGCGCCGCGATCGGGATCGGGGCGATGACGGCAGGAATGCTGCAAATTCCGATGACAGCGGTCCTGCTGACCACGCTCTTCCTCGGTACCAACGGCATCAAAACGATACCGCTGGTGATCGTGGCGGTGGTGGTGTCGTTCGTGCTATCGAAGTGGCTCGCCGGACCGCCGACCGAGCCGCAGGTCCCCGAGCCAGCTGAGGCGGCTGTGCCCCCGCAGGTCCGCTGACCCTGCCCGCGACCCGGAACCGGCGGTCAATCCCCGCCACCTATGGTCAGCACATGGGGCTTCAAGGGCCATCCGGATTCTCCCGCCTGGCCTGTCGAGTACCGGGCAGACGGAGCTGACAGCGACAACCAGGACCGCGAGCGCGGCAACCAGGGCCAGGGCACATGAGGCCGAGAGATCCCCCGAAACAGCGAGAACTCCTGAGATCCAAAACCGCTGGCCCGGCAACGTACCGCCCGCCCCGCCCTGATCGCCGACATCCTGAGCCTGTTCGCCGGACGCACGCTCGCCCCGCCGCCGGCCGGGCCGCCGGCCGGGCCGCCGCCCTGATGTCCGGTGTCTCAGTTGGCACGATGATCTCCTCCTCCGGTGCTGGCTGGGTGGCCTTGGGCCAGGCTGCCGCCCGGCTGCGTGAGCGGGCATCACGCAACCGATGCGATTGGGGCCGCTTGCGGGATGGGCGGCGACGCGGTGTTGCGCGGCAGGCCGGTGCGCGCCTGGGGTGCTGGCCCGAGGGCGGCTACCCGGTACCGGCGAGGCTCGCATCCGGCCCGGCGAACCAGCCCATCGGCATCGTTGCTGCGGTGGAGCTCACTGGGTGCAAGGTGCCCGGCAGGCGTGAGTGCGGCGCCGGGATCCGTGGTCGGCACCACGACTGCCGGCGCTCGCTGAGGACGGGACGGCCGGTGGCCCGGGCGGGGCGTCAGACCGGCGGCAGGCGGCGGACTTCGAGCAGCTCGAGCCCGAGCGCCTCGATCTGCGCCAGCACGCCATACAGCGCGGCGCGGTCGGGGAGCGGCCCGGTCAGCACGGTGTCGCCGCCGCTGGCCTGAGCCTGCAGGGCAGGGAACGCGGAGCGTATCGTCTCGCCCAGGCGGCCGCGGACACGGATGCGGTACCGGTACGACGGCCGATCAGCGCGGGCACCGGTCACGTTCTCACCACGCACGCGGTGAACCGGCCTGCTGGCGTCGCACGGTTGTGGGGACCTGCACGGGAGACCCCTCCTGCTTAAGCGGATCCTCACCGCGAGCCGCGGCGCCTGCCGGTGAGCGACCGGCGCACGATCGAGGTGATCTCCGGCACGATGGCCATCCGGCCGGTGCTCGCCGACGTCGCGACCGCGAGTGCCAGGCGCCTGCTGGACCGCCGGCACCGCGCGTACCCGGTCGCGTCGTCAGCCGGGCGGCAGCTGGCCTCCGCCGCCAGGGAACTTCCCCGGTCAAACCGGACCCCATGAAGGCCTGCCGCTCATGCCGACTCTGATGATCTTCCTCGGCTAGCGATCCGCCTGAGCTCTACTGATCCTTTGGGCACCGACCGCAGTCACATGCGGGCTGCCGTCCTCGTTCACGGTGCACAGCCAGGTCGTGCGGGAGTTCAGCGCGTCCGGAGCTGGCGCCGATGCCGCATCGAGCTTCTCAGCAACGGCGGCCCAATCCACCGGCGGCAGCCCATCCGCCTTACCCAGATTGGTGATCTCCATGAGGCATTCCTTCATTTTCCAGCGGCCATCCCGGCTAACAACGTCTGGCAGATAAGATGCGCGACGACCGCGAGAGTCATCGCGCATACCCGGGTCACCAGCCGTCCGATGGAGCGGCCGACCGCGGGTGGCAGCGGGACGAGGACGACCTTGGTGCCCTTGCCGCACACGCGGAGCACCCGGTGGCCGTGCTCCTCACCCAGATCGGCGATGTCCGCCCCGGTGGGCCTCGAAGATGCGCAGGCCCAGCAGCCCGAGCATCGCGACCAGCGCGAAGTCGTAGGTGTTCGGTGACTCGCGGGCCGCGGTGAGAAGTGCCTCGAACTGTAGATGAGTGAACCCGAGAGTTGGTGATTCCGGCGGTACCAAAGGCCGGCGACGTGCTCGACGGGTGAGTGCTCCAGCAGGCCGTCGATGACGCAGGTCCGGCAGAACCCGCCAGCAACGCGCCCAGGACATGTCCGGAAGTTTGGACAAGCTCCGGATAAGGGGGCCGGGCGGAGTATTTCGATGTGACACCGCAGGCCGGGGGCGCGCGCCAGCCGCCTGTCGCCGGTGAGGAGCGTCACGTCCAGCGCTTCGGCGAGGGCGACGTACGATGCGTCGTAGACGGTGAGATTGTCGCGGAGCTCCCAGCAGCGGGCCAGCAGGGGCCTGTGCGGTGCCCGCCGGAGCGGCATGGCGACCAAGTCGGCTAGGGCAAGGGCGGCGCGGCGGAGATCAGCCGCGTTGCTTTGCACCTGCCGGCGCAGCACCGAGGTGACCTCGAGGTCAACGAGTTCTGGCGCGCTCAGCCGTTCCCCGCGCAGGCGGTCGCGGGCGCGGTCGCCGTCCGGGCCGTCATCGCCGAGGGCGGTGGCCAGGACGCTGGCGTCAACGACGATCACGTTCGGCGCGCAGCGTCGCCACCGCCGTCTTCAGCGGGACCGAACCTCCCGAGCGGCCGCCGGCCCGGGCGAGGACTTCCTCAAGGGTCGGTTCGCTGGCCTCCTCGATGAGCCGGGCTCTGAGGTATTCCTGGAGGGACTGGTGCGCGGCGGCGGCGCGCTGGCGAAGAACGGCATGAGTCCGCTCGGGTACGTCTTTGATCTGCACGCTCGGCATGGCGTCATTATGGCGCCACAAGCGCCAGTTCGCAAACGCGCTGTCATCGGCACACGCAGATCCGGGCGCCGGCTAACCGGACTGTGTGTAGCGGCATACAGATCATCTGATCGACCCCCGGCTGGACTGGCTACGGGAGGTGGGCCTGCCCCGGCTGCGGTCGGCAGCGGCGGCGGCCGGGCGGCCGGCGCCGGCGTTGTGCCCGCGGATCAGCCTGCAGATCGGGCCGGCCGACCTCGACCAGGACCGGCGCCGGACCGGAGTCGGCTGCCTGGTGCAGGTGTTCCGGGACCTGGACGAACTGGCCGCACTGGGCGCGCAGTACGTCGTGCTCGACACCTACGGCGGCCGACCCGAGGACTCCCGCCCGGCCCGGGAGGACTGGCGCATGCTCGACGCTGTGGCCGCATCGTGGACCCATGACGCACGGCCCGGCACGAGCGACGCGGGACCACGTTGACCGGGGCAACGCACGCCAGGCAAGTTCGCACGGCCTGGGCGGCTGCGCATGCCCGGCGGCCGGGGTTCCGCGGCGAGACCGGATCGCCGTATGCATCTCTGGCGTCGGGTCCGGGCCTATCCCGGTCACCAGCGCCACCCCCGACAGATCGCGGTCCGTGACCGCCGCAGCCACTGGCTTGGTACCGTCGGCCCAGGGGAGTCGCGGGCTGCTGCTCGTGCAAGATACGGCACTCAGGCCCGCCAGAGTGAGAACTTGCGTGTGATTGGATCAATCATCTCCTTAAGGCCGAATATGCAAAGGCCCCAATAGTCGATGTCCCCTTCTCGCAGAGCCCGGGTCCGATCCATTTGTTCTACGAACGTATCCTTGGTCATTGACTCGGTAAAGTCAGCATAGGACAGGCCTGCACTGATAGCCTCAAGGCGTGCCGTGCGGATCTGATTGGAATTTCTCGCGCTCAGAACCACCAGCGAAAGCGCGGACACTGGATGGACGTTGCCCTCCGCGTCAAGATAGTCAACGAATGACATATGCTTTGTGGTCTCGCTGTCGGCTCGGGCTACGAGCGTTGCCGTCATATGAGCACATGCGTTCAGGGCGGCGCCGGACTCGATCTTCCTGTTAAGGACGATGGCGAACTTGTGAGTTGTCCGTTCGGGCAGCGGCTCGTTCAACGTATTATCTTCCTCTGGCTTGGGGTCACCTTGTCAGGGCGTGACATGGCGGGCTATGGCCGTCAGATGCGGGGGCCAAGGAACGTGCCGCCGGTGGCGTCGATGAGATCGCCGGTGATCCAGCGGGCGTTGTTCGAAGCGAGGAATGCGACGATGTCGGCTATGTCAGATGGCTTGCCAATGCGGTTCAGCGCGGAGGCGGACGCGGTGCGGGCCTCCATTTCCGGGCCTGTGTGGATCCACGCGTTGCGCTCGGTGTCGGTGATACCCGGCGCCACCGTGTTAACGGTGATGCCGCGTTCGCCCACCGCGTGCGCCAACGTCCTGCCCAGCACGTTGATGGCACCCTTGGCCATAGAGTAGGCGAGTTCTCGCGTGATGGCGATGCGCGCGTCGGCAGAAGAGATGTTGATGATGCGGCCGCCGTCGCTAAGCAGAGGCAGGGCCCGCTGGATGATGAAGAACGGCGCGCGCATGTTAAGCGCGATCAACCGGTCGAACTCCTCGGGCGTCGTCTCCTCGATCGAGCCGGTCCCCAAGGCGCCGCCGGCGTTGTTGACCAGGATGTCCAGCGGACGCCCGGCCAGACCGGCCCTCAGCCCGGCGAACAGCGTGTCGAGGTCCCCGGCCACGCACAGGTCGGCTCCGACGATGAAGGCGCGGCCGCCGGCCTGCTTGATGGCCGCGGCTGTCTTGCTGGCCGCGGCTTCATCGCGGCCGTAGTGCACGGCCACGAGTGCGCCGTCCGCCGCCAGGCGCTCGGCAATGGCCCGGCCGATGCCCCGAGAAGCGCCTGTGATGAACGCCGTCTTACCCGTTAGCTTGCTCATTTCGCACGTCTCCTCAGGTCTCGTGTTTCCGGGTTAGGCGGCTTGGGCGTTGCTGGTCAGCGTGCTGCCGGTGATTTGGAGGGTTCCGCCGGGACCTG
>Ga0335078_10005620_pt1 | contig 18539 bp, 11 predicted proteins | sample Lox_Sample_32_FD_206711 | JGI IMG/M metagenome (GOLD analysis project Ga0335078, IMG submission 206711) | Soil microbial communities from Loxahatchee National Wildlife Refuge, Florida, United States - Lox_Sample_3.2 | ecosystem: Environmental > Terrestrial > Soil > Wetlands | place: USA... | reverse complement strand
TCATCCGCGTCGATTTCAACGTTCCGCTCGACGGAGCCAAAGTCGCCGACGACACGCGCATACGTGAAACTCTGCCGACTCTCCGGCTCGCCATCGACCGCGGCGCGCGACTCGTCCTCGCCTCGCATCTTGGCCGCCCGAAAGGCAAAGTGGATCCGAAATATTCGCTCGCCCCGGTTGCCGCCCGCCTGCGCGAGCTGCTCGGCAAGCCCGTCGATTTCGCGCCCGATTGTGTCGGCGCTGACGCTGTCGCGAGAAGCAAGGCCTTGGCTGACGGCGGCGTGCTCCTTCTCGAAAATGTTCGTTATCATCCGCAGGAAGAGGCGAACGACGCCGAATTCTCCAAACAGCTCGCCGCCCTCTGCGATCAGCTTTTCGTCTGCGACGCATTCGGCTCGGCGCACCGCGCCCACGCTTCCGTCGTCGGCATCACGAAATTTGTAAGCAAAGCCGCCGCGGGCCTTCTCATGGAAAAGGAGCTCGTCTATCTCGGCAAAGCCGTCTCAAACCCGGAGCGCCCGTTCGTCGCTGTGCTCGGCGGCGCGAAGGTCTCGGACAAAATTGAAGTCGTGCAAAATCTCATGAAGCTTGCCGACGCCATGCTCATCGGCGGCGCGATGGCCTACACGTTCCTCAAATCCCAGGGGAAGCCGGTAGGGAAGTCGCTCGTCGAAGACGACAAGCTCGATCTCGCTCGCGGCCTTCTCGACGAAGCTCGCAACCGCAACTTCCGCCTGCTGCTTCCGGTCGATCACGTCCTCGCCGAATCGCCCGATTCCACGGCCACGAAGGTCACGGACATCTCGACCACGCCCGACGGCTGGATGGGCCTTGACGTCGGCCCGAAAACGATCGACCTGTTCAGCAGCGAAATTGCGAAAGCCCGCACAATCGTCTGGAACGGTCCGCTCGGCATGTTCGAGCGCCCCGCGTTCGCGCAGGGAACTCTCGCGATGGCTCGCGCCGTCGCCGCCGCAACAAAATCCGGCGCGACTTCCATCATCGGCGGCGGCGATTCTGTCGCGGCTGTCGAGCAGTCCGGCGTCGCCGATCAGATTTCGCACATTTCCACCGGCGGCGGCGCCTCGCTCGAGTTTCTCGCCGGTGAAAAGCTTCCCGGCGTCGAAGCCCTCACCAACGCACCCGCCGCGGCACCACGCTAAGGGCATGGTTCAGAAACCGCGCGGTTTTTTGGGGGTCGGAGCTTTAGCTCCGACATTAGGCCGCATAGAATGTCTGGGGCTTTAGCCCCTGAGGTTCGCGCAACTATTTAGGATCAGTAATAACAATCGGAGATTCGCATGCGCCGCTCCGTAATCGCCGGCAATTGGAAAATGTTCAAGACGGCCGCGGAGACGCGCGCCTTCTTTCAGACGCTCACGCCGCTCGTCGCCGCGTCGAAACACCGCGACATCATCGTTGCGCCTCCCTTTACCGCGCTCGCTGCTGCGGTCGATTCCGCGCGCGGCTCCTCGATCGCGATCGCCGCGCAGAATCTTCATTGGGAACGTGAAGGCGCCTTCACCGGTGAAATTTCCGCACGCATGCTGGTTGAGGCCGGCTGCCGCGCCGTGATCATCGGCCATTCCGAGCGCCGCCAATTCTTCGGCGAAACTGACGAGTCCGTGCACCGCAAGGCAAAGGCTGCGCTCGAAGCCGGCCTCACGCCGATCGTCTGCGTTGGCGAACTCCTTTCCGAGCGCGAAGCGAATCGCACCGAAGCGGTCCTCGAGCGCCAATTTAGCGGCGGCCTTGCTGCGTTGACCCCCGCCGAGTTCTCGCGTATTCTGATTGCGTACGAACCGGTTTGGGCGATTGGCACGGGCCGCACGGCAACCCCGGAGATAGCCGCGGAAGCACATCGGTACATTCGCGGGCTGGCTGCGGCGCGGTTCACATCCGAGCAAGCCTCCGCACTGCGAATTCTCTACGGTGGCAGCGTCAAGCCCGAAAATATCAAGGGGTTGATGGCGCAGGATGAAATCGACGGCGCGCTTGTCGGCGGTGCCAGCCTCGACCCGAAGTCGTTCGCCGCAATCGTGAATTATTAGCGAAAGAAAAATGAACGCAACGCAGGAGCACTAAATGGGAACGCCGTCTTGGGCCAAATGGGCCGCATCATTTGTCGTCGCTGCCGGTCTCATCTGGATCGGCTGGCGCGTGATGCCCGTGCTCGTGACGCTGCACATTCTCGTGTGCTTCGTGTTGGTCGCCGTCATCATGTTGCAGAGCGGCAACGCGGCCGATCTCGCCGGCGCATTCGGCGGCGCGGGCAGCCAGACGGCCTTCGGCCCCCGCGGCGCCGCGACGTTTCTTTCTCGCGCGACCACATGGTGCGCCATCGTATTCATGGCGACCTCGCTGGCACTTTCCTTCAAGCGCGCGACGCCCGCCGCGAGCACCGGTTCGCTCCTGGAGCAGACGCAGAAGTCCGGCGCCGCTCCCGCGCAGCCGTCGACTCCCGCGCCTTCAGCGCCACTCACACCACTACAGCCGTCTCCGCCCCCCGCACAGCAGCCCCCCGCACAGAAGTAACCGATCGCTTTCGCGCTGACGGTCCGTTTTCTTTGTAGGGACGTAGCACCGCTATGACCGGCAAACTTTCTTGGCAACTTCCCGCCCGTTCGCCTCGATCGAGCGCCAGCCACTCTCCTCCGTAGGGGCACGATATATCGTGCCCGGCATCAATTCTTGGCTCGACGCTGCCCGTTGCGCTCGGTCATTGCGGCGTCGAGACTCATCTGGAGTGCGGCTTGCCCTGAGCGAAGCCGAAGGGCGGCTTGCCTGCTGCCAGGCAGGTTTGCCGCTGCTGTGCTCACCGAACGCCCGGTTAGCGCCAGCAGCCATCTTCTTGCTCGCCTTCTCTTCTGTTACAATTTCCTTGCTTACCCCATGATTGCGGTCGTGGCGGAACTGGCAGACGCACCAGCTTGAGGGGCTGGCGGTAGCAATACCGTGGTGGTTCGAATCCACTCGACCGCACCATCATTCCGGCTGTGCCGGAACGATGTCCCGAGCGACTTCACTCTTATAGGTCAGTCAACACAACCCGCCCTCTCGTGGTAATCTTCCTCCGCACTCCCCGATTTGGAGCCTCCCATGGCCGAACTGAAAACGAAACTCACGAAAGCGCCCGTCGCCGATTTTCTGAACGCGATTAAAGACGACCGGGTCCGCGCCGACTGCTGGACCATCGCGGGCCTGATGGAAAAGGCCACCAAGGCGAAGCCGAAAATGTGGGGGCCGAGCATCGTGGGTTTTGGGAGCTGCCTTTACAAGTATCCGGATGGTCGCGAAATGGATTGGATGCTCATCGCGTTCTCTCCGCGCAAACAGTACATCTCCGTGTACGCCCTTCCGGATTTCCCCGGCCGCAAAGGCTTGATAACCAAGCTGGGCAAGCATTCCGGCGGAAAGTCCTGCATCAATTTAAAGCGACTGTCGGACATCGACGTTTCGACGCTCGAAAAGATCATCGAAGCCTCCGTCGAGGGCATGCGCAAGAAGTACCCCGCAACGTAGCATCTGCGAATCGCCGCCCCGCCTGAACTTCCCGCACCCCAATTTTGCCACGTCATTCTGAGCGGAGCGTTCCGACGCTGTTTCTTCTCGGCGAAAGCCGAGTCGGGACGCGCAGTCGAAGAATCTCTCTTCGCGTCTTCTCGGCCGGCATCACGCCCGCCATCTGCTTGAATTCTCTCGTTGCTTCTGTTTGTATGATGGCGTGTCAAGCGCAGCCTCTCGCTTACAATCGCGCGGCTCAGCTTCCCCCGCGCTTCTTCTCGCCGTTCTCCTCGTCATCTTCGTCTCCGCCACCGTGTACGTCCTCGTTGCGCGCTGGTATCCTGCTCCGCCGCCGATTTCGCGCGACGCAGTTCTCGCCGACCGCCAGTACGACTTCACCTTGTACGTCACGGGAGCGGCGTTCGTCCTCGCGCAGCTCGGGCTCGCCTGGGCAGCATTCCGTTATCGCGACCGCGGTCAGAAAGCTAGATTTATCCGCGGCAGCGTAGCGCTGGAAATTCTCTGGACGTCGCTAACGCTCGTCGCCTTCGTTGGACTTGGGATCCTCGGACGCAACGCATGGGCGGGAGCGCGATTCACTCCTGCTGCTCCGGATGCGATCCAAATCGAGGTCACGACGAACCAATTCGTCTACACGTTTCGCTATCCCGGCCCGGACGGGAAGTTCGGCCGGCTCGATCCCGCGCTCGTCAGCGCGCCCGCCGGAAATCCGCTCGGCATCGACCCCAATGACGCCGCCGGGCGCGACGACATCGTCGTTGGCTCGCTCACAGTTCCCGTGGATCGTCCGATAGAGCTTCTGGTGCGCTCGCAGGACGTCGTCCACAACTTCTTCGTCCGCGAGTTGCGTCTTCAGCAGGACGCCGTGCCCGGCATGTTGATTCCCGTGCATTTCACGGCGGATCGCATCGGCTCTTACGAAATTGTCTGCACGCAACTTTGCGGTCTTGGGCACTACAAGATGCACGGCTCGTTGAACGTCGTCTCACAATCCGACTACGACGCGTTCCTGAAACACCAGGTGTTCATCCAGTGATTCCGCCGCTGCATGAACTGAGCGTCGTCATTCTGAGCGGAGCCGCGCGTTCTCGTCGTTTCCGTCGCGCAGCGGCGGACGCGCGGCGCAGTCGAAGAATCACTCTTCGATTAGCCGGATGCCCCGTCCTTCGCGCCATTGGCGAAGGGAGGGCTCTCTGTTGTCGACATCTGCGGCCGAACCGGGCGCTTCCTCGCGTGGCCGCAGCATGAGTTCCTCACCAGAAGTCGCGGGTGTCGCGGCTGATGCTCATGTCAGCTTCCTTCGCCGCTACATCTTCAGCACCGACCACAAAATCATCGGCGTCCAATATTTCTTTCTTGCCCTCACAGCCGTAACGATCGGCACGATCCTCTCTCTCCTGATGCGGTTTCATCTCGTTTGGCCCGCCGCGCACTTGCCATTTGTCGCCGGCGGGATCATGACGCCCGAGCAGTATCTCGCGCTCGTGACGATGCACGGCACCATCATGGTTTTCTTCGTTCTCACGACTGCTCCCCAGAGCGCCTTCGGCAACTATTTTCTCCCGTTGCAAATCGGCGCGCCGGACATGGCCTTTCCGCGCCTTAACATGCTTTCCTTCTGGCTCACTCTGTTGGCTTTTCTCGTGATGCTCTGCGCATTCTTCGTTCCCGGAGGCGCGCCGATTAGCGGCTGGACAGCCTATCCGCCGCTCAGCGGCCTCGGCGATATCACCGGCCCCGGCGAAGGCATGGGGCAGTCCCTCTGGCTCGCGAGCGTGCTGATCTTCTGCCTCGCGTCGCTCTTGGGTTCCATCAACTTCATTTCGACTACGATCGACATGCGCGCCCCCGGGATGACTCTGATGCGCATGCCGCTCACTGTGTGGGCCTGGTTTGTGACGGCGATTCTCAGCTTGCTGGCCTTTGCTGTGCTATTCGCGGGAGGAATCCTGCTCGTGCTCGATCGCGTTGCGGGAACGAGCTTCTTCTTACCCGCGGGACTCGTCGTGAGCGGCGAACTGCAAGCCCACGGCGGCGGTTCGCCTCTTCTCTGGCAGCATCTGTTTTGGTTCTTCGGGCACCCTGAGGTTTACATCGCGATTCTGCCCGGCATGGGCGTCGTTTCGCACATTCTCGCGAATTTCTCGCGAAAGCCCGTCTTCGGTTATCGCGCCATGGCGTTCGCGATCTGCGCTATCGGTTTTCTCGGCTTCCTCGTCTGGGGCCATCACATGTTCGTGAGCGGCATGAACCCCTATTCCGGACTCACTTTCTCGCTGGTGACCCTTTCCATCGGTGTGCCATCCGCCGTGAAGACCTTCAATTGGCTCGGTACCTTGTGGGGCGGGCGAATCCAGTTTCATTCGCCGATGCTCTTCGCCATCGGCTTTGTTTCGTTTTTCGTGACCGGCGGCCTTTCCGGCATTTTCCTCGCGCAGCCCGCCGTCGATACCCAGCTTCACGCCACGTATTACGTGGTCGCGCATTTTCATATCGTGATGGGCGTTGCCGCGATCTTCGGAATTTTCGCCGCGACCTACTACTGGTTTCCGAAAATGTTTGGCCGCCGAATGAACGAAACGCTGGGCAAACTTCACCTTTGGCTCACGTTTGCGGGCGTTTATTGCATCTTCATGCCGATGCACTTCGTCGGAATCGCCGGCGGTATCCGCCGCTACGCGGACTCGACGGGCGCCAGCTACCTCGCCGCACTTCAGCCGCTGCATCACTTCATGACGATGGCCGCCTTCGTCACGGCCGCCGCGCAACTCATTTTCTTCTACAACTTCTTCGCCAGCCTGAAGAAAGGCGAGATCGCGTCCGCAAATCCTTGGAACGCGACGACCCTCGAATGGATCACCTCCTCGCCGCCTCCGGCCGATAATTTCGGCGGCCGCTTTCCTAGCGTTTATCGTGGACCATACGAATACAGCGTTCCCGGCGTCGCTCAGGATTTTTTGCCGCAGCATCTTTCGCCCGAGCAAACCGCGTCCGTAGGGAAGGAGGTGCCGAATGGCGGCTAGCCATGTTGCGGAACTCATCGAAAGACATGGAGGAGGTGCAGCCGGAAACGGCGGTGATTTCGGCGACAGCGGAGAGGAAAGTGGCAACCCGGGAGTTCCGCAGCGCACCTACGTCACGGGCATGACAATTGCGGTCGGTGGAATTCTGATGTTTTTCATGGCGTTGGTCAGCGCGTGGGTCGTTCGCAGGGGATTTCCGAATAGCGACTGGCAGCCGATCGCGATGCCGCGTATCCTCTGGCTCAACACGTTCATCTTGCTTGCCAGCAGCGCGACAATCGAGCGGTCGCGTCGCTCCCTCGTCGTCGGACGCCATGCCGACTATCGCCATTGGTGGGGCGTCGCAACAATCCTCGGCGTGTTCTTCCTATGCGGACAGCTACTCGCGTGGCGGCAGATGTTCGCCGCCGGGCTTTTCCTGGTGACGAACCCGAGCAGCAGCTTCTTCTACGTCTTCACCGCCGCACACGGATTTCACATTCTCGGCGGAATCGCTGCACTCCTCGCCGTCGCGTGGCGCTCGCCTCACCGCCTGACGCGCGAGACGGCCACGAAGGTCGTGGCGCTCTATTGGCACTTTCTCGCGGCGCTCTGGCTGGCTATATTTGCGCTCCTCCTGTTGGAAGGATGAAAATGGCGCGATGATGCGATGCGAAATCATTCGAGGTGATGCAAATTCTGGTTCCCGCCTGAGACGCGAATTCGTGCGATGTCGGTGGCAATTTTGGCCCGTTTTGCACGCGAAAACGGCCCTTAGAAGCGCACTTTTGACCGCTTTCGCGACGCTGGCATCGGCCCTCGGCGCCGCCGCGCAGGGCTGCGCCATGTGCTACCAGAACGCCGCGGCCTCCGGCGCCCAGGGCAGCGCCACTCTCCGCCACGCCATCCTGATCTTGCTCGTCCCAGCCGCCGCACTGTTCATCGGCGTCTTCGGCCTCATTTATCTCCGCCGCAATACAGCCCGGTGACCGCTTCGCCCGTCGCCTGTCTGCTGATCGTCTCCCAGATTTGGAATCACTTCTTGTAAGCGGATTCCAGATTACGGACGAAAGCAGGATATTCTCGCTTGATTCTCCGGTCTATCTATCCTATTTTTAGCAAGTTAAGAAATTTGCATTGCGGCTTGGCTGTTGGGGAAGAGATTGCATCGGACCGGTCTCCACGGGGATGTAGGGGTGTTTCTTGCGGGCCCAGTATGTGGTCGCAACCATTCAGACTTGCGGCGACTGCTTTGTGAGTGCGGTTAGTTGGCGGTCTACGCGAACTTCGAACCATCTGAAAATGGGCTACGTGTTGGGCTTAAGCTGCGGAGTCAACTGGAGCGGAGGTTCTACATGATCCGACGGAATTTCGTGCGTCTGTCTGGAATGTTCCTGTTGTTCGTGGCGACTTCGGTGTCCGCGTTGGCGCAGACGAGCAACGGGACGCTGGTGGGTTCGGTTACCGATCAGACCGGCGCGGTGGTCCCGAACGTCAACGTGAAGGCCGTGAGCCCCCAATTCGGCGAAGTGCACGAGGCGACGACAGACTCCGCCGGAACCTACCGAATCGAGGGATTGCAGCCCGGCGTCTACAACGTGACGTTCACTGCGACTGGCCTCGCGGCTTTGCGCGTGGGCGGCGTTGTGATTAGCGGCTCCGTTACGACGACGGCGAACGGCCAATTACAACTTGGGCCGGTAAGCACCACCGTCACGGTCGAGGCGGGCGCGGAACAGGTGATCGACACGCAGTCTGGGCAGATGGCAGGAAATATTTCCGAAACTGAAGTGATGAGCCTCCCGTACGGCAGCTTCAACCCCGCCGAACTTGCGATGACTCTGCCAGGCGTTCAGGACGTGGCGCCGACGGCACAAATCTTCGAGGGGATTGCGTTTTCTGTGAACGGCACGCGGCCTCACGCCAACAACTTTCTGGTCGACAGCGTGGATGACAATGACTACGGGATCTCGGGCCAGGCATTTCAGCCGGACAACGTGGGCGCGATTCAAGAAGTTGCGGTCCTGACCGACTCTTACACGGCCGAGTTTGGACGCGGCGGAGGTTCGGTCCTCAACTATATCTATAAGAGCGGCAGCAATACCTTCCATGGCTCTGCCTGGGAGATCAACCAGAATTCGGCCTTCGCTGCCAATCCGGCGCAAAACAAAGCGATTGGTCTACCCAACCCGTTCTTTAATGAAAATACGTACGGATTTACGATCGGCGGTCCAGCTGTCAAAGATAAGCTGTTTTTCTTTGGCTCTGCCCAATGGAATCCTACTGCACAAAGAGCGACCGGAGACACACTGAGGATTCCCACCGCGGATGGTATCAGCACCCTTCAAGGTTTGAACAACACTAACGCCAATCTTTTTGTCGCGAGCCTCGGCGGCCTTGTTGCACCGGTCGCAGATGACTCGCCGGGCAGCTGCCTCCCACTTGGGCCTGCCCCTGATTCGAACGTCGATCGCGGCTGCGTCCAAACTGGCCTCTTTGCCCAAAATGGGGTTCCCGTGGCCGGGAAAGACACCTCTCAGTATTACCGCGTCGACTACCATCCAAGCCAAAACGACGTTATCTCCGCGGCCTACATTCGGGATGTTTCGACTCTGAGCCCGGACTTCTTCGCAAATGCGAGCGCACTGCCACCGTTCATTACGCAACAGGGCGGCGTATCTCAGATCTTCCACGCGCAGTGGGTACACACGGTTTCCACAAACATTGTGAACGAGCTGCGCTATTCCTATACAAACATCGACTTTGCGTTTGCCCCTACGGGTGCGACTGCGTCCGGTCCGCTTGCCAGTCTCCCCAACTTGCTTTTCGATACCGATCTCACAACCAGCGGCCCAGTTGGTGCGCAGCTCGAGCTCGGCATCGATTCCGGTTTTCCACAAGGTCGCGCTCACAAGACGTCGCAGATCCAAGAGGCTCTGACGTATAACCACGGACGCCACACGTTCAAGGGCGGTATCGACGTTACGTTCGTCAACGTGCGCGATGCGGTGCCCTTCGATTCCAGAGGCTCGATCGAATACAAGGAAGGCGGCAATTTCTCAGACGATGCCGGATCCGGGCTGTACTCCTCATTGGCCAACTTCATCGATGACTTTACTGGAAATTCGGGATCGATTGATAAGGTCTTCGGAAATCCGAATGTGTCGCCCAGCGATACGCTATACATGCCATACGTCACCGACACGTTCCGTCTGAGAGACAACCTCACTTTCACACTGGGCCTTCGCTACGAATATTGGGGCACTCCCGAGAACGCCTTGCAATATCCCGCAACCGACACGAGCCTCGGCTTCGGACTCATTGGCGCCGTGTTTCCCAATATGTATTCCTTCCAACAGCAGCCTGACCGCAACAATTTCGCTCCGCGGCTTGGTTTTGCCTACACGCCGAAGTGGGGCGGCCGGCTGTTGGGTCATGGCTCCACGGTGATTCGCGGCGGGTACGGAATCTACTATGACGGGCTATACACCAACATCCCCGATAACACAGCGGCCAGTGTTCCCAACGCCAATGGCGGGAGCATCGTCGGCAGCCCCGACACCAACACTCGCGGCCAAGCGAATGCCATGGAGCAACTCAACAACATCGTCCCTATTCTCGACCCGACGGCGATTCCCTTCACGATTTCACGTAAACTGGTGAATCCCTACACGCAGCAGTGGAACCTAAACGTCCAGCGAGAATTGCCCGGGAAACTCATCTTGACAACTGCTTACGTGGGCTCGCGGGGCTTAAAACTGTTTGCCAGCCAGGACTATAACGGCGCCATTGGCCTCAATGACGCGGGCACCGACTACGTCCGTATAAATCCTAATTTCAACGAGATCGTAGTTCGTACGAATGCCGGATCTTCCTGGTACAACGCAGGCGAAGTCGAGATCGAGCGCTCCTTGAGAACGGACTTCGTCATGCGCGCCTCCTACACGTACTCTCATTATACCGACGACACCTCGGAACCGGTCAGCATCATCACTGGTGCAAGCGGCTTTTCGCAGAATCTGGAGAGCCAGAAATCCGATTGGGGTAATTCCGCGTTCGATCGTCGCCATCGCTTCGTTGCATCGTTTGTGTGGGCATTGCCTTACAGCAAGTCCAATTGGCTGTTGAAGGCCTTGACGGATCGGTGGCAGTGGTCACAGATCACCACGTTCGATAGCGGCACGCCGGATAACATTTACGATGGAATCGATCTCAATTTGGACGGTCACAGCTTGAACGACCGACCCAGTTACGGTAATCGGAAGTTGCCGCTTGACACTTTCGGTGTTGACGGCACGCTGGTCGGCGGCCCCGCGGGTAGCGCCTATGATTATTTCTGCGTGCTATCCGGCGACAGTTGCCCGCAGGAGACTTTGAGCGATTTCCACTTCATCCTTCCGGCCAGCATCCTCGGCAATACTCCGAGGAACGCGCTCTACGGACCCGGCCAAATTTACTCCGACCAGAGTATTGAGCGTAAATTCCCGCTGCCCTTCGGTAAGCTGGAAAACCAAACGCTTACCTTCCGGGCTGAATTCTTCAACGCGTTCAATCACCCTAACCTATTTACGCCGAGCTATGACATGCTCGGAGATTTCAACGATGTTGCCTCGACGATCGCGGGCGGACGTGCCATCAAATTCTGGCTGAGGTACGAGTTCTAGAGGAACCGATCAGCTGGATATCACTGAAGAGATCTCGGACTGAACCGAGAGAGCGGTATCAGACGTGTTCGAGCTGGGCGAGGCGGAAGGGGTCGCCCGTCTTTTCGTGGAGTTCGCGCCAGACGCGCTCGGGCTGGGCGAGGAACACCTCGACCACGCGAGGATCGAACTGCCGTCCTGAGAACCGCCGAATTTCGTCGCGCGCTGCGGAAATCGGTAGTGCCTTACGGTAAGGCCGGTCGGAGATCATCGCGTCCAAAGTGTCCGCCACCGCGAAGATTCTCGCTCCCAGCGGAATCTCTTCTCCGCTGAGGCCCCGCGGATACCCGGTGCCGTCGAAGAATTCCTGGTGCGATAGAACGATCTCGGCGGCTTCCTTCAGAAACGGAATCCTCTGCAACATGGAGAAGCCGATCTCGCAGTGCCGGCGCATCACTTCGCGCTCTTGCGCTGTCAGCGGGCCCGGCTTGCGGAGAATGGAGTCGGGAACTCCCATCTTGCCGATGTCGTGGAGGAAGGCGCCGCGCGCTATGTGGCGCATCAATCCTTTGTCGACCCCCATCGCGCGCGCAATGGTGATCGTGAACGCCGTGACGCGCTGGCAGTGGCCTTCGGTTTCGGCGTCCTTCGCGTCGAGCGCCCCGCCCAGCGCTTCGAGCGTGTAGTCGTACGACTGTTCCAAATCCTGCAGTGCGATCGAAAGTTGCTGCGTCCGCTCGGCGACGAGCTGCTCGAGATCGCTCTGATAAATCCGGTTTTCGAGCACGAGCCTGCGATGATCGAGCGCGCGGCGAACGCTCAGGTAAAGTTGGTCCTTTTCGAACGGTTTTAAAACGTAATCGTAGGCGCCCGCTCGAATGGCTTCGAGCGCGATCGAGATGTCGTGCATCGCCGTGACCATGATGACGGGCACGTCGGGATCGTCCAGGCGCAGCTCCGCGAGGAGCTTCAACCCGTCCATCTCCGGCATGACAATGTCGCTGAGGACTAAATCGTAGGTGTCTTGTCGGAAGGCTTCGAGCCCTTTGCGGCCGTTCGCGCACGTCGTGCAACGGAAGCCCTGCGCCTCGAGCAAGGTCGAAATAACCTCGCGGATCGCCTCTTCGTCATCGACAACAAGTATTTTTTCGGGTTCCACGAGAGTACCGTCGCAAGAGCCATTATAAGGCACGGCACAGCGCAAAAGAGGGCTCGTTGCCCTATTTTGAAACACTGTGCTAGGTTTCGTAATGGCTTCTTGATATCCCCGAAAACGCTTGGAATCTTAAGCGAAAACGTCTCGATCGAATTCGACGCAGTTTGAACGCGTGGCGTGAACTTTGCCTCCAACCCGGGGTTTCTTGCTGTCGCCTTCATGGAAGGCTCCGCCGCGTTCATTCTGCTGGTGATTTACTGGCTGCTCGCTGCGAACTTCTCCGCGCGATTCCTCAAATATTGGCTGGCGGGCTGGACCGTGTACACGGGCCTGGAGGGTCTGCGGATTTACTCGCTCTGGCGCGGCACGACCGCCGAGGCACATATTTTGCCGGCGCTGTCTCTGGTGGCTGCGGTCCTGTTCTTTGCGGCGATTCTGGAGTGCCTCGGTCCCGGCCGGACGGTGACGGAATTGTGGCCCCTGGGCGTGATTGCGGCGAGCGCCCTTGTGGCTCTGGGTTCGGTTGCGAGGCTCCCCGGGGTCGAACAATGGGCCGAAGCCCTCTTTGAATCACTGCTGTACGTCTCCGCCGGCTGGATCTTTTGGCGGGCCCATTCGCGACACAGGGGAGTCGGCTGGAAGCTCTTGGCCGGTGCCTTGCTCCTGCGCGGCCTTCACGGCTTCGACCGGCCTGATTGGGCCGCGCACTCTGCCGAGCTTTTCCGCGTGTCGTTCCAGGGATTGTTCGGGATCATGATGGGGATCGCGATGGCCGTGCTGGTCCTGGAAGCCGGCCGGAGCCGCACGGAAGACCTGAGCGAGAAGCTGCGGCGTCTGGCGTTGATAACGGCCGAGGCGACTCAGTCGCCGCGAGTGGACGAGGCCCTGCAAGGCGTCTTGCACCACTTGGTCGAGAGCCTCAACGCAAGCCACGGCATCGTGTTCCTTGCGGACGAACCCGCCAAGCCGGCAGCGCTGACGGTGCGCGCGGCGGTCGGCTTCAGCGACCGATTCCGAAAGCAGAACGGGCGACTCTCTCCAACCGAATCCTGGGCGCAGCAAGCGTTTCAGCAGGAGACGCCCATCACTTTCTATCCGGACACCGGCGAGCCGGCGGTGCGTGATTGGATGGAGGCGGAGAAGATTTCAGCAATCGTGTTCGTTCGCGTGCCGGGAAAGGACGCGCCGCTCGGACTGCTGGGAATCGGTTCATCGGCTTCGCGGAAATTTGAAAATGAAGAGGAGCGCTATCTCGTCAACGTGGCCAACCTGATGGGACTCACGGCGCAGAACGTCGCGCTCGTCGAGACGGCCACGGTCAATCGCCGGCAGTGGCTCGATACATTCGACTCGATCGATGACTTGATTTTGGTTCACGCGCTGGATGGTCAGATCCTGCGGGTCAACCGGGCTTTGACCGAGCGACTCGGAGTCGAGCCGCCTGCGCTGGTGGGACACAACGTTCGGGACGTGCTGCGGCAGAGCGACAGTATGTGGTCGCGGTGCCCTTACTGCGAGGGCGTCGCGGGGAAGGTCGAGGCGGTCGATCCTACGTTTGGCGGTTACTTTCTGGCCACCGATTCCGCGCTGTACGATTCGGCAGGCGGACGATTGGGAACGATTCACGTCCTCAAGGACGTCACTTTACGGCGGCAGGCAGAGAACAAATACCGGACGCTTTTCGAAAAAGTTCAGGAAGGCGTGTTCATTTCGACGCCCGAAGGGCGGTTTCTGGATTTCAACGATGCGTTCATGCGCATCCTGGGATACGACAGTCACGACGAGCTGTTGCGTGAAGACATCTCCGCTCATTTGTACGTCAATGCCGCGGATCGCGAGCGGCGGCAACGCCTGCTGAACGACTACGGCGAAGTCGTCGACTTCGAGTTTCAGTTCCGCAGGCGCGACGGCGAAATTCGCACGGCCCACGAATCGAGCTTCGCCACGCGAGATGAAACCGGAGGCGCCATCGCCTATCAAGGTTTTCTGCTCGATGTGACCGAGCACAAGCAAGCGGAATGGGATATTCGCCGGCGCAATCGCGCGCTATTGGCACTCAACAGCATCGGTGAGCTTCTCGGGCAGTCCGCCGCGCTCGAGGACGGCCTGGCGGCGGTGTTGCTGAAAGTGACGGAGCTCTTTTCCGCCGACGTCGCGTCGGTCTATTTTCTCGACGAAGGCGCAGGCGCGCTGAAGAGAGCGGCGGCCGTCGGCTATCGATCCGAGCTTGCGGACCGGGAGGAGCGGGTACCGGTGTCCGCGTCGCTGATCGAGCAGATCCGACAAGCGCATGCGACGGTGCTTTCCGGTGCACTGCCGGGCCTGCCGGAGAGTCTTCGGGAGTTGCACCGGGTCGAAGACGTGCAGGTTTCGCAAGTGGTCGTGCTGTGGGCGAAGGACAGCATCATGGGCGTGCTCGTGATCGGATGCCGCGATGTGCGCGTATTCTCGACGGCCGATCTGAATCTGCTGTTCGCGGTCGGCAATCAGATCGCGACGACGATCGACAAGTCGCTGCTGCTCGAAAAAACGCGCGAAGCGTATGAAACGTTGCGGCGCACGCAAGAGCAGTTGCTGCAGAGCGAAAAAATGGCGGCCGTGGGGCAGCTGATTTCCGGAGTCGCTCACGAGCTGAATAATCCGCTCACGGCGATTCTCGGGTATAGCCAACTGCTGAAATCGGAAGACTACGTGCGGCCCCGCGGGCTCGACTATCTTGAAAAGCTATATAAGCAAGCGCAGCGCACGCATCACATCGTGCAGAATCTGCTCAGTTTTGCGCGGCAGCACAAGCCGCAGCGCGCGTCTGTGCAAGTAAATCAGATTTTGGAAGAGACGCTCGCGCTGCGCGAATACGACTTGAAGTTGAACAATATCGTCGTTCATCGCGAATTCGATGCGAACCTGCCGCCGACTGCGGGGGATTTCCATCAGCTCGAGCAGGTCTTCCTGAACATACTCAACAATGCGGTGGACGCGATCCACGAAAAAGGCGGGCTGGGAGAAATCTGGATTCGCACTGAGGTTGCCGGCGAGCGTTTGAAAGTCGAGATTACGGACAACGGCGCGGGCGTTTCGCACCCGCACCGCATCTTCGATCCGTTTTACACCACGAAACCCGTGGGGAAGGGAACAGGCCTCGGACTCAGCATCTGCTACGGAATCGTAAAAGAACACGGCGGCGAAATTCAGGTGCGCAATACGCCGCCGCGCGGCGCCACGTTTACGATCACGCTGCCGCTCTCGCCAGCGAAGGCCGAAACGCCGGCGAAGCCGGGTTTGTTCTCGGTGCAAATGTCGGGCACGGTCTTGCTGGCGGATCACGATGAGACGCTGCTACAACTCGAGCGCGAAGTGCTGACGGCGGCCGGCGTTTCGATCAAGCTTGCGCGCAACGCCGAAGAAGCAATCGACATTCTGAAGCGAGACTCGATTGATGCCGTCGTAGCCGACGTCGACATGCCGGGCGAGCCTTCGGCGCTGAGCCTGTGCCGCTGGATCGAGGAGAATCGTCCGGATGTCGCCGCGAAGGTCGTCTTCACCAGTTCGCGGGCGAGCGACCGCCTTGCCGCCGACTTTCGCAAGTCCGGCAGCCGGATTCTCACGAAGCCGTTTCCGATAGAGAAGCTGTCCGAAGCTGTCCACGCTGTCCTGGCCGTGTCTGTTCCCAGCCCGTCCAAATCCTGAATCTCGCCTACGTCGCATCGTGCGGTGGGCGGCGCCGCGAACTCGCCTTGGCAACGCCGTTGACAATTCAATCGGGCAATTCTTAAATCTACGCAGCATCGACGGGAGAAGCGTGGAGGATCACATGAATCGCGCATACCGCAGAGTGCTACCCAACATTGCCATCGTGGCTTCGGCGATCGGCTGCGTATTGCTTGCGGCTTGGCCGGCTCACACGGTATTCGCGAAGCAAGCGGCGCACGTCGTCGACCAAGCGAAGATCGATGCCGGCAAGAAGCTCTACACGGCGAGCTGCGCCTTTTGCCACGGTTCCGAAGGGAAGGGAGTAGGAGCGACGCCACGCTTTGAAGGCGGCAAATTGACACCGGAAAGTGTCGCGAGTGTCATTTCCGACGGGAAGCCGGGAACCTCGATGCCCGGCTACAAAATTACATTTAATCAGGAGAAATTGGACGACCTTGCTGCCTACGTGCTCTCGCTCGTACCCCCGAAGGCCGGGGAAAGCGCTACGACCGCTGAGGCTCCTGCGAGTGAGAGCGCGAATGCCGCTCCCAACGGGCAAATGCTCTATACGAAGAAATGTGCCGCATGCCATGAAGCCGGCGGACCGCCGTACCTGAACCGTTTCGTGCTGCAGGCGGCCGCGCCTGAATATGTCATTCACATGCTTGCGCGCGGCGTGATGCACCAGCAAGGCGCCTCTCTCACGCCGCGCGAGCGCATCGCCATCGCCGAATATATAACGGGCAAGCAGGTCACTCCCGCGCCGCCTCCGAATTCATGCCCTGCGCCTGCGCAAGCGAGCTTGTCAGGTCCGCAATGGAACGGCTGGGGAGTGGATCTGAATAACAGCCGATTTCAGCCCGCCGACCAGGCGGGTTTGACGGCGGCGCAAGTCCCGAACCTGAAACTGAAGTGGGCGTTCGGATTTCCGGGCGATTTCACGTCGTACTCGCAGCCGACCGTCGTGGGAGGGCGCGTTTATGTCGGCGACGTGCTCGGCCACGTCTATTCGATCGATGCGAAAACCGGTTGCACGCGCTGGACGTTTCAAGCGGACGCGGGAGTTCGCACTGCGGTCACGGTCAGTCCCGCCGGCATTGCTTACTTCGGCGATCTTCGCGCGAATGTTTATGCCGTCAATGCGCGGACCGGTCGATTCGTGTGGCGCTCGCGGATCAGCACGCACCCCTACGCGCGGATCACGGGTACGCCGAGACTCTACAAGGGCCGACTGTACGTACCCGTTTCGTCCCGCGAAGAGTGGATGGCAGCGAGTCCGCTCTATCGATGTTGCACGTTTCGAGGAATTCTTGCGGCGCTCGACGCAGCCACCGGCAAGGAAATCTGGCGCACGTACACGATCTCCGAGCTGGCGCGCCCGACGAAGAAGAGCAAAGCCGGGACGCAGCTCTGGGGACCCTCCGGGGCGGGACTGTGGTCCTCCCCCACGATCGATGAAGAGCGTGGGCTGCTTTACATCGGCGCCGGAAACAATTACTCCGATCCTGAGACTCCGAATAGCGACGCGATCCTCGCAATCGGTCTGAGAACTGGGAAAATCGTGTGGTCGCGGCAAATCACTTCCGGTGACACGTATAACGTGAGTTGCTTCCGCGACGATCAAAGCAATTGTCCCGCGAAGCAGGGACCCGACACCGATTTCGGCGCGCCGCCGATCCTTCGCAAGCTGCCGGACGGCAAGCGCGTACTCATCATCGGCCAAAAGTCAGGAGACGTGCTGGCTCTCGATCCGGACAACAAAGGCGAGATTCTGTGGAAGACGAATATCGGCCACGGAGGCCCACTCGGCGGAATCGAGTGGGGTCCCGCCGCGGATTCTGAAAATGTCTATGCGGCTTTGTCCGATTTCGGGTTCAGCAGCGGCCCCGAGGGGACAATACCGGATCCCAAGGCGGGCGGAGGACTTTTCGCGATCAAGCTCTCGACGGGCGAAAGAATCTGGGTCGCGCGTCCTGCTCCGGGCGGATGCACGGCGCCGCGGTGCGGCCCCGCGCAGTCGGCGGCCGTCACCGCGATTCCGGGCGTGATTTTTTCCGGCGCGGACGACGGCCACCTGCGCGCGTATTCAGCCGCAGACGGCAAAATAATCTGGGATTTCGACACCGTGCAAGAGTTCGACACCATCAACAAGGTGAAGGCGCACGGCGGCGCGATCGATGGCGGCGGGCCCGCGGTCGCGGGCGGCATGGTGTTCGTGAACGCAGGCTACGGCTCGATCTACGGAATTCCCGGCAATGTGCTCCTCGCATTTGGCGCGGATTAGTATGAGTGTGATAGGCAGCGCGGTGCGAGGCAACGCCGTCTTTCAGGGATTAAGACCCTTCATTTTCTGAGGACTTTCATTGGGATTTCAAGTTCATCCGCGTGAAGTCGGCAAAGTCGTGGTGATCGAGGCAGTAGGCAGGCTGACGTTGACCGAAGGCCATACCAAGCTTCGCGACGTGGTTCACGTCTCCGCCAGCGGTGGATCAAAGAGATTCATCCTGAATCTCGCGCGCGTCG
>Ga0335078_10005619_pt1 | contig 18540 bp, 16 predicted proteins | sample Lox_Sample_32_FD_206711 | JGI IMG/M metagenome (GOLD analysis project Ga0335078, IMG submission 206711) | Soil microbial communities from Loxahatchee National Wildlife Refuge, Florida, United States - Lox_Sample_3.2 | ecosystem: Environmental > Terrestrial > Soil > Wetlands | place: USA... | reverse complement strand
GTGGCCCGCACTCCCGCGCCCCGAGAGCGAGGATCGCCCATGCCCCCACCCGTCACCACCTTCGACGAGGCGCGCGCCGCCCTGGCCGGGGGCGCCTCGGCGGACGACCTCGGCGCCGACCTGGTCGCCGCCATGACGCCCGAGGAGCGGCTGTGGTGCCTCGACGGCGACGCACCGACGTGGGCCGGTCTCGCCTTCCTGGCCCACGACGGGTACCACAAGGCGCCGTTCGTGGCCGCCGCGGTCGAGCGGATCGGTGTCCCCGGGGTGGCCTTCGCCGACGGCCCGCGGGGCGCGGTGGTGGGCAACGCCACCTGCTTCCCGGTGTCGATGGCCCGGGGGGCGACCTGGGACCCCGCCCTCGAGGAGCGGGTGGGCGAGATCATCGGCACCGAGCTGCGCGCCGTCGGGGCCACGCTCACCGGGGCGGTGTGCGTGAACCTGCTGCGCCATCCCGCCTGGGGCCGGGCCCAGGAGACCTACGGCGAGGACCCCCACCACGTGGGCGAGATGGGCGCCGCCCTGACGCGGGGACTGCAGCGCCACGTGCTGGCCTGCGTCAAGCACCTGGCCTGCAACTCCATGGAGAACGCCCGCTTCTCGGTCGACGTCGAGGTGGACGAGGTGGCGCTGCACGAGGTGTACCTGCCGCACTTCCGCCGCATCGTCGAAGAGGGCGTGGCGTCGGTGATGTCGGCTTACAATTCGGTGAACGGCGACTGGTGCGGCCAGAACCGGGTGCTGCTGACCGACGTGCTGCGTGGCGAGTGGGGGTTCGGCGGTTTCGTCATCAGCGACTGGATCTTCGGGTTGCGGGACGCGGCGGCGTCACTGCGCGCCGGGCTCGACATCGAGATGCCCTACCGCATGGTGCGGGCCGCCCACCTGCCCGCCGCGCTGGAGGCGGGCGACGCCGCCTGGGAGGACGTGGAGGCGGCCGCCCGCCACGTCCTGTCCACACTGCTGCGCTTCGACCACGTCCTGTCGGCCCCGTCCCCGCCGCCCGAGGTCCTGGGGGCGCCGGCGCACCGGGCCCTCGCCCGCCAGGTGGCGGCGCGCTCGGTGGTGCTGCTGCGCAACGAGCCCGTCGGGGGTGCCCCCGTCCTGCCCCTCGCCCCCGATCTGGGGCGACTGGCCGTGGTGGGGCGCCTGGCGGACACCGTGAACCTGGGCGACGCCGGCTCGAGCGACGTGTGGGACCTCGACTGCCGCACCGTGCTCGACGGGGCCCGGGCCGCCCTCGCCCATGTGGTCCACGACGACGGCTCCGACCCCGCCGCGGCGGCCGCGGCGGCGGCGGGCGCCGACGCCGCCCTGGTCGTGGTGGGCACCACCTACGCCGAGGAGGGCGAGTACATCGGTGACACCGATCCGGCCCTGGCGGCGCTGTTCCCCGCCGCCGACGAGCCCGGCGTGGTGACGCGCTTCGAGGCGTCGCTCACCGGGCTGCCGGCGACGGACAAGCCGGCGCGCCTGGGCGAGCGCCCCGCCTTCAGCACCGGGGGGGACCGGGTCTCGCTGCGGCTCACCGGGGCCGAGGTCGACCTCATCCGGGCGGTGGCGAGCGCCAACCCCCGCACCGTGGTGGCCCTCCAGAGCGGGAGCGTGCTGCTGTGCAGCGAGTGGATCGACGTCGTGCCCGCCGTGGTCCAGGCCTGGTACGGGGGTTGCCAGGCGGGGCCGGGGCTCCTCGACGTCCTGCTCGGCACGGAGAACCCCTCGGCCCGGCTGCCCTGCAGCATCCCGGCCGACGAGGCGGACCTGCCGCCGTTCGACCGTGACGCCACCTCCTTCGTCTACGACCGTTGGCACGGCTGGTGGCACCTGCGCCGCACCGGTCGGCCCCCCCTGTTCCCCTTCGGCTTCGGCCTGAGCTACACCGGCTTCGCCCTCGGGGAGGTGGGTGTGGAGCGCAGCGCCGACGCCGTGGTGGTGCGGGGCACGCTGCACAACACCGGGGACCGGCCCGGGGCCGACGTCGTCCAGGTCTACGCCGAGCTGCCCGACCCCGAGGCGCCGGCGCGTCTGGTGGGGTTCACCCGCGTGGAGGTGGCGGCGGGCGCCGAGGCGGCCTTCGGCGTCGAGGTCCCGCTGCGGCGACTGGATCGGCGCGACCCCCGGAGCCACGCCTGGACGCCGCCGCGGGGACGGCACCGGATCGTGGTGGCCCGCCACGCCGGCGACCCCGACGCCCGGGCTCACGACGTCGAGCTGCCCGCTTAGACGCGGCGCAGTGCCTCGCAGCAGCGGGCGTAGACGAGCGTGGTCACCCGGTTGACCGAGGTGTCGACGAGCTCGATCTCGACAGTGGCGTCGGGCGCCGATCCGAGCAGCCGGCACCGCGTGCGCACCGGGCCCACCTGCGCCTGGGCCAGGTAGCGAAGGTCCAGGTCGGTCACCACCGCCGGCACCCCGAAGCGTGCCGACACCAGCTCCTCGGCCGCCGCCTCGGCCACCAGGGCGACCATCGCACCCTGCAGGGTCCCGGCCGGGTTGCGCAGCTCTCGGGTCACCGTCAGCTCGACCACACCCTCCTCGGCGTCGAGGACCTGGATCCCGGCCTCGTCGCGCAGGGGCCGGCCGATCACCGCCTTCCCGCCGAACAGCGAGGCGAAGCGCGAGGGTGTCACCGGCGGCTTGGGGGGGTCGCCGTCGCGCCGGGGGACCTTGGCGAAGCCGATGGCCCCCGTCCCCACCGCTGTGCCGCCGGGTGTCGTGGCCAGCTCCACCCGGCACACCGAGGACCGGCGCCCCCGCCGCAGCACCGTCCCGACTGCCTCGACGCTGCCGGTCACCTCCTCGGGCCGGATGCGCACCGACATGTCCGAGGTGAAGGTCCACAGCTCCCGCTCGTCGTCGACGATGATCCCGGCCACGGCGTCGACGAGGAACGACAGCACGCTGGCGCGGATCAGCCCGTGCCGGCGCACGGCGTCGCTCGGGGCCAGCTCCAGCACGAAGGCGTCGGCACTCGAACGGGCGGTCACGCCCAGCCGGCCCACGAGGGAGTAGTCGCCTGCCGAGACGTCCGTCATCGGCGGCACGCTACTCGGGGGTTACACCACGCAGCGAGTTCGTGACACCACGGCGGCCCGTCGCCGCACGGCGCCGGGAATTTGGGGGTTTCCTCCCGCTCGGTGCGCGACGAGAATCACCCTCGGGAAGTGGGCGGACGACGGAAGGGGTTCGACATGAAGCGCATCACCGTGCTGTCGGTGGGGATGGTCGTCGTGGCGGCAAGCCTGGGCGTGTTGGGCCTGTCGAGCGCGGCGGCGGCCCGCGCCCACCATGCCCGCAACGCCAATGCGGCCTCGGGTGCTCCGAAGGTGGTGTCGGCGAGTCCCGATTCGGGGCCGTTCGCCGGCGGGACGCTCGTGAACATCAACGGCAAGAACCTCGCCGGGACCACCGGCGTCGTGTTCGGCACCGTGGCGTCGCCCTACGTCATCAACCGGTCGCGCCACCGCGTCCAGGCCATCGCACCGCCGGCGGGGACCGCCACCGAGGTGGACATCCAGGTCACCACCAGCGCCGGCACGAGCCCCGTCGTCGCCGGTGACCGGTTCACCTACGTGTCGGCGCCCACCATCCAGAGCGTCCGTCCCCAGACCGGGGGGACGACGGGTGGTGACCAGGTCACCATCAGCGGGGCGGGCTTCGCCGACGTCACGGCCGTCGACTTCGACGGCGAGAACGCCGCCTACACGGTGGACTCGCCCAACGCCATCTCGGCGATCACGCCCGCGCACGCCAAGGGCACGGTGAACGTCACGGTCACGACCGGCGACGGGACGTCGCCGCTGGGACGCTCGGACCAGTTCACCTACGTGCTGCAGGTCCCGGTGGTGTCGTCGGTCGTCTTCGACGTCGGCACCACCGCCGGTGGCGACACGGTGACCATCACGGGCAACCGCTTCACCAGCCCGGCCACGGTGTATTTCGGCGCCACGCCGGCGACCGACGTCACGGTGCACAACGCCCACACCATCACGGCCACGTCCCCCTCGGGATCCGGTACGGTCGACGTGACCGTGGACACCGCGGCGGGGACGAGCCCGGTCAACCAGCCGGTCGACGAGTTCATGTACAGCCCCACCGGTCCGTGACGAGGTCCGGGCGCGCCGCCCGAGCGGGCGGCGCGCCCGCGTCCGCTCCGGAGAACGGCGCCGCCCGCCCCCTGCGCAGGCGATGATGCGCCGGTGGTCAGCACCGGCGCAACGTGGGGGTCGTCGGCACACGGGCACCGGGTCGAGGTCCGGTTCCACGGATCCCTGGGTGAGCTCGTGGTGTCGCAGCGGCGGGGCCACACGCACCCAGTGGAGGTGCGGGGCCACACGCACCGGGTCGAGGTTGCCCCGGGCACGACGGTCAAGGACCTGATCGAGTCCCTGGGTGTCCCGCACACGGAGGTCGACGTCATCGTCGTGGACGGGACTTCGGTGGGCTTCGGGCACCAGGTGGCGGACGGCGAGACGGTCGGCGTGTACCCGATGGCCGGGGCCGTGGACGTGACCCCGGTCCTCCACTTGCAGCCGTCGCCCCCCGGGCGGCCGGCTTTCGTGGTCGATGTCCACCTGGGCCGCCTGGCCCGGTCGCTGCGTCTGCTCGGATTCGACGTGCTCTGGCGCAACGATCTCACCGACAGCGAGCTGGCCGCGATCTCCGCCGGGGACCGGCGGATCCTGCTCACCAGGGACCGCCAGCTCCTCAAGCGCTCCCAGGTGGCCACCGGGTACCTGGTGCGCTCGACGGAGCGCCACGTGCAGCTCGCCGAGGTGCTTGCACGCTACGACCTCGCCGACAGGATCGCTCCCTTCGGGCGGTGCCTGGCCTGCAACGGGCTGCTCGAGGACGTGGCCAAAGACGTCGTCGCCGGTCGGCTACCGCCGCGGGCGCGTCGCGACTACACCGAGTTCCGGCAGTGCCCTGACTGCGGGCGGATCTACTGGCGGGGATCGCACTACGACCGTCTCGCCACCGTCGTGGAAGAGGTGCGCCGGAAGGCTCGGGGCACCGGTCCACCGACGTCGGCACCATGATGTCGGCGGGAAGGGACCTCGGCCTCTGGGCGCGGCACGGGGTGCGGGATCACGCTGGGGACGTGGAGGCCGGTCGCGAGCCATTGCTCGGTGCCGCCCTCGCCGCGGCGGAGCGCGGGTGGTCCGTGGTCCCGCTACACAGCCCGGGACCGAGCGGCTGCTCGTGCGCGTCGTCATCCTGCGGAGCCCCCGGCAAGCACACCCGGACCCCGTGGAGGCGCCGGATGCACGAGGCTGCCGACGCCGAGGTGCTCCGACGGTGGTGGCGGCGGTGGCCGGAAGCCAATGTGGGCGTGGTCACGGGAGCGGTCTCGGGACTGGTCGTGCTGGACGTCGATCCGCGCAACGGCGGCGACGGCTCGCTGGCCGCCTTGGAGTTCGTGCACGGTGCGCTGCTCCCCACCGTCGAGGTCCTCACGGGGGGTGGGGGCCGTCACCTCTACTACCGGCACCCGGGCACGACCGTCGCCGGCAGGCCGGTCGCCCCCGGGCTCGATGTCAAGGGGGACGGAGGGCTCGTGGTGTGCCCGCCCAGCCTGCATGCCTCGGGGCTGCGCTACCGGTGGGCGCCGAACCGCGCCCCCGGCGAGATCCCCCTGGCCCCGCTGCCCTGGTGGATCGGCGCGGCGGTGCGCGACCGCGATGGGGCCACCCGTACGCCGGGACGACGCCCGGCGCCGGTGCGGAGTGCGGAGGAACGAGCCGAGTTCGCCCGGCTGTGGCGGCTCCTCGGGGTGGCGATCGGTCCCGGTGACCGGACCTACCTGTGCCCGCTGCATCCGGATCGCCATCCGTCGTTGCACATCGACGCCGAGGGCTGCCGCTTCTACTGCTTCGGGTGCGGGCGCGGCGGGGGCAGCGGTCGTCTCGGCCGCTTGCTCGGTCTGCCCGGGCGCGCCCGGGCGGACGACGGACCCCACCACGGTGCCCCGGGCCCGGCAGCGCCGATCCGGCCGGCGGGCACCCTCGGCGGCGACGTCGAGGTGCGGGTGGTGGGCACCGGGCCGTACCAGGGGGTGCTGCTCGAGCTGACCGGAGGGCGGCGCACCTACGGGGGGGCCCACGTCGTGTGTACGGCCCGCCTGGTGCCCGAACCGGACAACGCGTTCGATCCCGGTGCCGTGGCCGTGACCATCGCCGGGCGGCGGGTCGGGTACCTTTCGCGTCCCGATGCGGCCCGCTACCGCCGGCTCGTCGGTGTCGTCGCGGCGTCGGGCGAGACGAGCTGCCCGGCGGTCGTCCTCGGGGGGTGGGAACGCGAGCACGGCCGGGTCGGGATGTTCGGGGTGCGGCTCCACCTCGTCCCCCGCGGCGCCGAGGTGCCCTTGGGCCCTGGTGGCCCGCCCTGACGGGGCGCATGGTGAGGTCATGACCACGACCACCGCAGCAGTGCCCGTGGTGCTGGCGGCGACGGACGTCGACACCCTGACCGAGGCGCCCCTGGGCCCGAACGAGGGCGTGACCCATCGCGTCCTGTGGCAGCAGGGGGGATCGATGGCCGGCGTGCTGACGGTGCGGGCGGGATCGCGACTCGGCGTGCACAGCCACCGCCGCAACCACCATCACATCTGGATCCTCGAGGGGCACGCCAGGATCCTCGGGAAGAATTTGGGCCCCGGCTCCTACGCCTACGAGCCGAGCGGCGTCGAGCACGACATCGACGCCTCGGACACCGAGGGGTGCACCGTCTTCTACCTGTACCTGCGACCCCCGGACTGAGGTCCGTCGGCGGGCGAGCGTGGGTACCGGGTGCGACCGGTGAGGCGAGGTCAGGCGGCGCTCCTCATGGCGGCCGGCGCGTCCGCCCTGGCGCTCTCCGGCTGTGGCGCTGACCACCAGCCGCGGGGCCTCCCGGCGCGGCCGTGCTCGGCGACACAGCTGAGCGCCACAGGCGGCTGGCAGGGTGCGACGGGGACGATGCTCGGCGTCATCATCTTGGGCAACAGGGGCCCGTCCCCGTGCGCACTCCAGGGTTACGTGGGGGTCGCTCTGCTCGACGCCCAGGGCCACGCCCTGGCGGTCCGGGTCCAGCACCGCGGCACGATCGGTGACGCGGGGCTCGACGGCCCCGTGGTGACGAGGCCGGTCGTGCTCCGCGCGAAGACCAGGGTGTCGGCGGCCATCGGGCTGCGATGGAGCAACTGGTGCGGCCCCGAGCCCGGCAGCGACGGCGTCGTGGGCGTGGAGATCACCGTGGACGGGTCGAGGCTGGCCGTGCCCCCGGGGGGGAACTGGGCAGTGCCGTCGTGCCGGCGCGCCACGGAGCCGTCGGTGCTCGAAGAAGGACCCGTCCAGGCACCCGTTGCCTGACCAACCCGGGCGCCGACTGTCTGGTCGGCGCCCCTCGGACGGTCACGAGCGATGCCCCGGCCCCCGGTGCGGGCGGTGACCGTCGTGTCGAGCCCCCGGGTGGTGCGTGCCCCTGTGCGGACCGACGACGAGGCCGGGCCGCCGGTGCCCTCCTGGTCGTCCCCGCGGTGGCCGCCCCTGTCCCGGGACGCGAGACGTCAGGCGCTAACAGCGGTAGATGCGCTCGGCGTTGGCGGCGAAGAGCTTGTCACGGGCGACCGCGTCCAGCCCGGCCGTCACGGCGCTGAACGTGCCGTAGAGCTCGTCGAAGGTGCCGTGCATGGAGTCGACAGGGAAGTTGCTGGCGAACAGGCAGCGGTCGACGCCGAAGGCCGCGATGGCGTGCTCGAGCCAGGGGCGTAGGTCGTCGACCGCCATGGAGCCGAAGGGCATGGCCAGCCCGGACAGCTTGCAGGCGACGTGCTCTCCGAGGTCGGCCAGGGCGTCGATGCCCGCCCGCCACAGGGCGTGCTCGTCGTCGTCCCCCGACCGGGGCCACCCGGTGTGCTCCACCACCACCGTCAGGCCCTCGACGCCGGCGAGCTCGCCCGCCGCCGTCCGGAGCTGGTCGGGGTGGGTCATGAGGTCGAAGACGAGGTTGCGCTCCGACAGCGCCCGGAGCACCTCGGGCTCGGGGACGGGCCGGTCGAGGCCGCCCATCTGGCGCACCCCCCGGAAGCGCGGCGCCGCCATCTGGCGGTCCAGGAACGCCACCGCCTGGGCCACGGTCTCGGCGGGCGGGAGCCCGCCGACGATGGCGTCGGGATGGCCCGTGGTCTGTGCCAGGTGGTCGAGCTCGATGGTCTCGTCGACCGAGTGCGGGCCGGTGGCGGCGGCGACGTTGACGATCTTCTCCACGTTCCAGCCCGAGGACTCGGACCGGTAGGTCTCGAGGTCGAAGCGCCGGTACATGCGGGCGGCGTCCCCCGGTCCGCCCCGGGGCGGGCGGGCCAGGTACGGGTACCAGTCGGTGCGGGCCGGGTCCCACAGATGGACGTGGGCGTCGACGATGCGGGCGGGTCGGTCGGTCACCGGGCCTCGGAGCCTCCGGCCCGGACCGTACCCACCCCGGCGATCTCCCGCAGCGTGGCGTCCAGCCATGCCGGCAGGGCGGGGCCCCCGTAGGTGACGGCGCCCACGGGCCGGGGATGGCCGCGCAGCCCGAGCCAGCCCGCCCCCACGACGAGCTCGGCGCCGGCCAGCGCGCCCGCCTCGGGGTGGGTGAGCAGCTGGGCCACGAGCTCGGCCGCCGCCGGGGCGACGCCGGCCGCGGCCGCCTCGAGACTCGCCGCGTAGGCCGACACCCGCCCCTCGGTGGTGCCGGCGGCCGCCCGGGCCAGCTGGGCCGAGGCCTGGGCCCGGCTGCGGCCCCCGGCCGTGGTGGCCTCGGTGAGGGTGACGAGCCGAAGCGGCCGGCCGGTGGCCGCCGCGTAGTCGGCGGCCGCCCGGGACCAGGCGGCGTCGGTGTGGATGTCGTGGGCGATGCCGGCGTGCTCGGCGAGGGTGCGTTCCCACCCCTCGGGCGTGCCGCCCGCGGCGCGGCGCCCGGCGGGCGCCACCACGACGGCGTCGAGGGGACCGGCCGACGACGCCACGCCCCGCAACGCCGCGCCGGCGTCCTCGAAGCCGTGGGACAGCTCGACGTGGTGGCACGCCACGGCGCGCCCCGCCAGGGCGCCCGCCACGGCCGCGCCCGTCGCCGCGTCGTCGGACACGACGGCGCAGGTGGCCACGGTGGTCGGGGCCACCTCGGCCGGGGCGGGCTCGTCGAAGATCGGGCCGAACCGGGGGTTGCCGCCGCCGTCGGTGGCCTGGGCCGCCTCCGCCCGGGCGAAGGCCCGGGGCAGCACCGCCTCCAGCACGCGGGCGAGCGAGACGACGTCGTCGCTGCGCACCACCTCGAGGAGCCGGGGCTCATCGATGACGGCCACCTCCGACCCCCCGGCGAACACCACCCGGCCGTTGCACCACCCGAAGCCGTCGCTCACCAGGTAGGCGCCGAGCGGCCCCAGGTCCTCGGGACCGGGCATCCCCTTGAGCGACAGCCCGCCCCCGCCCCCACCGCCCCCGCCGGCCTTCACGACCTGGCGGGCGCGCTCGATGGCGGCGGCCACCATGCGGGTGGCGGCGATGGGCGACATGGCGTTGACCGTCACCCCGGCCGGGACCTGCCGGCCCAGCTGCCACGTGAGCGAGGCGATGGCCCGCTTGGCGCAGCTGTAGGCGCCGGCGTCGGCGGCGCGCCACCCCGATCCCGAGGTGACGCCCAGGATGCGGCCGTACCCGGCGGCGGCCATGAGGGGCAGGGCCCCGTCGAGCACGTTGCGGTAGCCGTCGAGGTGGACCGCCAGCACCGCCTGCCAGTCCTGCTCGGTGCCGTGGGCGAACCCGGTCTGGCGGGTGATGCCGGCCACGTTGACCACGGCGTCGAGACCGCCGTGCTCCTCGACGAGCTCGCCGAACAGGGTGCGCAACGCCTCGCCGTCGGTCACCGACACCGCCGAGGCCCGGGCCGACCCACCGGCGGCCACGATGCGGCCCGCGGTGGTCTCGGCGGGCTCGGGCAGGCGCTCGGACCCGTCCAGGGTCACGAGGGGATCGACGGTGACCACGTGCCAGCCGCCCCGGCCGAGCTCCTCGGCGATGGCCGCCCCGATCCCGCCCCCGCCCCCGGTGACGACGGCGACCCGCCGGCGCCCGCTCACGACGGGATGGGCTGGCGCTCGACCTCGAGCCCCTCGAAGGTCCCCGCCTCGAGCCACCCCTCGAGCAAGTCGCGGTAGGCGAACCAGTCGCCCATGCCCCGGCCGTAGTTGCCGTTGCGGGGGTTCATGGCCTCGGGGTGGCCCTCGTTGTTGATGCGCGACGGGGTGCAGGCGGCCATGACGGCGCTGCCGTCCACGAAGGAGTCGACGATCTTGGCGGTCCAGGCCTCCTCCGCCTGGGCGCTCACGTCGAACACCTGCACGCCGTGGCGTCGCAGCAGCCCGACGGTGCGGCCCACGAACTCGGCACCGAGGACGGCCAGCTGGGTGTAGTTGACCGTGACGACCGCCTGCTGCCCCGGTGCCGGCATGGCGAAGAGGTTCGGGAACCCCCGGCTCATCATGCCGAAGAGGCTGGCCGCCCCCTCGGCCCACTTGTCGGCCAGGGTGGTGCCGCCCCGGCCGACGATCTGGTGCCCCGCCCGCCGCGGCAGGGGGGTGAGCTCGGGTTCGAAGCCCGTCCCGTAGACGATGCAGTCGACGTCGTACTGCCGGCCGCCCACCACCGGGCCCTCTTTGGTGATGCGCTCGATGCCCGCCGGACAGTCGACCAGGGTGACGTTGGGGTGGTTGAAGGCCGACAGGTACTCGTCGTGGAAGCAGGGGCGCTTGCACAGATAGCGGTAGTAGGGCTTGAGGATCTCGGCCGTGGCCGGGTCGTCCACCAGCTCCTCCACCCGGTGGCGGTGCTCCTCCATGATCCCGTAGTCGAACGCCTCGGCGCTGCGCAGGTACTCGGCCATGGTCATGCCCTCGGCGCGCGGCGGGTGGTGCACGGCGGCGTAGTGGTGCGTCCACCCGTCGTCGACCTCGTCGGCCTCGACGGGCCGGCCCAGCATGATGGCCTGGAAATTGTCCATGCGGGCCCGCTGCCAGCCCGGCGTCAGCGTCCCGGCGAACCCCGGGTCGGTGGGGCGGTTGCCCCGCACCCCGATGGCCGAGGGTGTGCGCTGGAACACGTAGACGTGCTCGGCCGACTCGGCCAGCGGCGGCAGGCACTGGATCCCGGTCGCCCCCGTGCCGATGAGGGCGACGGTCTTGCCACCCAGGCGGGTGAGCGGCTCGTGGGCGCCGCCGCCGGTGTACTCGTAGTCCCACCGCGCCGCGTGGAACGAGCGTCCGGCGAAGTCCTCCATGCCGGGGATGGTGGGCAGCTTCATGAGGTTCAGGATCCCGACGGCGAGGACGTAGAAGCTGCAGCGGATGTCGTCGCCCCGGTCGGTGCTGATCCGCCACCGGGCCGCCTCCTCGCACCACTGCGCCCGGGTCACCCCGGTGTGGAACAGGGCGTCGCGCTCGAGGTCGAACCGATCCGCGATGGCCTGGAGATGGGCGAGGATCTCCTCGCCGTAGGCGTAGCGACGGGTGGGGACGTAGCCGAGCTCCTCGAGCATCGGCATGTAGATGTAGGACTCGACGTCGCACATCACGCCCGGATACCGGTTCCAGTACCAGGTGCCCCCGATGCCGCCGGCCAGGTCGACGATGCGGATGCGCTCGACGCCCGCCTTGCGGAGCTGGGCGGCGGCCAGCACCCCGGCGATCCCGCCGCCGAGGACCACGACGTCCACCTCGTCGTCGACCGGGGCGCGCTCGGCGTAGGGCGTGAACGGGTCGTCGCGATAATGGGTGAAGTGCTCGTCGGTGCGCAGGTCGCGGATGTCGGCCCGGCCCGGGACGAGGCGCTTGTCCCGCTCCGCGAGGTACTTGGTGCGCACGGCCTCGGGGTCGAATCCCGGGGTGCCGCCATCCGCCGCCACCCCGTCCCCGCCAGCGGACGTCGGTGTGGTCGGATCGGATCCCGGCATGGGCCAACACTACCGGCTCGGCCCGCGGGCCCACCTCCCGCCGTGTCCTCAGACGACGAGCCCGTGGCCCTTCTGGCAGTGGGGGCCGCCCCAGTGCTCGACGATCTTGCCGTCACGGACGCGGAGGATGGCGGTGCCGTTGATCGTGACGGGCTTGCCCGAGGGGGCCACGTCGTAGAAGGCGGTGCCCGTGTGGGTGCCCCGTACCGTCCAATTCGACACGACGATGTCGCCCGATTCGAGGAGCAGGTCGACGGAGAAGGTCATGTCGGGGAAGGCCGAACGGACCTGCTGCCACCACTGCTGCTCGAAGCCGCGCAGGTCGCTGCCGGCGCGGTCGGGACTGACCCGGTCGGTGGCGTGGCTGTGGAAGTCCTCGGAGAAGAACTCGAAGACGGCGTCGCTGCTGCCGCTCTGCATGGCCTCGCTGTACTTGCCGAGGACTCGGAGCGTTTCCGACACGGTTCCCCTCCTCTGTCGCGCACCCGCCCCCCGGTGCCCGCGCCGACGGGAGGCGCCCGAGCCTATCGCCGGGGGGCGGCCCGACCCGGGCCGTGCACGGTCGACCCGCTGTCGCCGACGAGGGTTCGCCGGCCGCTCCGGCGCCGGCGTTGCGCCCGGGAGGTCGCCCGCGTCGGTCCGCGCCGAGGCCCCAGGCGGGGGCGCCCCGGGGGCAAAGGGCCGTTGGGCCCTGGCGCGCCGGGGTCGCCGGCGGGAGGGTGACACCATGGCAGAAGCGGAATCGGCAGGACTGACCCCGGTCGCCCGGGTCGTGGAGGACGCCGTGGTGCGGATGGTGCCGGCGTCGAGCGTGCTCGAGGTGGCGGAGATGCTCAGCTCCGCCAACGTGGGGGCCGTCGTCCTGGGCGACGCCACCACGACCACGGGGATCGTCTCCGAGCGCGACGTGGTGCGCGCCGTCGCCGAGCGCCGCGACCTCGCCACCACCCGCGCCGTCGAGGTGGGACAGGTCTCGCTCCTGTGGTGCGACGCCTCGTCGACGGTGGCGGAGGTCGCCGACCTGATGATGGAGCACTACGTCCGCCACGTCCTGGTCGAGGAGGACGGTGCGCTCGTCGGGGTGGTGTCGGCGCGCGACCTGCTCGGCGTGTACGCCAGCGCCGAGGAGGTGACCGCCTGACCGAGGCCGGCGACGGGGCCGCCCCTCAGGCCGCCCCCCGGGCACCGGCGGCGGGCTCGTCGGTCGAGCACAGCGTGGCGCCGCCGGGGTCGAGCGCCAACGAGGAGGAGGCCGCCGGCTCCGGGGCCCAGTGCTCGAGCGCCACGGCGGGCGCCGCCGGCACCGGGGCGGCGTCGCCGGCGGGCCGGGGCCGGCGGGCCGGCACCCGCACCACCGCCAGCACGACCAGCAGCGCCAGCGCCAGGAAGACGGTGGAGCCGCGCAGGGCGGCGGCGACGCCGTGGGCCAGCAACGCCTGGGCGGGGGTGACGCCCCGGACGTGGGCCGGCCGCCCGGCCCGGGTGGCGGTGGCGAACACGGTGACCAGGATGCTCACCCCGAGCGAGCCGCCCACCTGCTGGGCCACGTTGACCAGGCCCGAGGCGGCCCCGGCGTCCTCGGGGGCCACCCCGCTGATGCCGGCGTTGGTGAGCGGCGTCATGGCGGTGCCGATGCCCAGGCCCAACAGCGTCATGGGGACGGCGATCCCGGGGAAATAGGGCGTGGCGGCGCCGAGCCGGCTGAGCCAGGCCATGCCCCCCAGGGCCAGGAGCACGCCGGTGGCGAGGAGCCGGGGGTCGACGTCGTGGCGGGCCACCCGGGGCACCACGCGCACGGTGGCGAACATGACGAGCGTGACGGGAAGGAAGGCCAGGCCCGCCTGGATGGGGCTGTAGTGGAGGACGCCCTGGAGGAACTGGGTGAGAAAGAAGAACATGGCGAACATGCCGCTCACGAGCAGGACCCGTGCCGCGTAGGCGCCGGCCCGCACCGGGCTGGCGAACAGCCGCAGGGGGGTGATGGGCTGCTGCGCCCGCCGCTCGATGAGGACGAAGGTGGCCAGGAGCCCGGCGCTGGCGGCGAAGGAACCCACGGTGAGCGGGTTCGCCCACCCCGCCCCCGCGGCGCGCACGAAGCCGTAGACGAGGGCGACCATGCCCAGCGTCGAGGTGCACGCCCCGGCCAGGTCGAAATGGCCACGGCGGCGCCCGGTCTCGGGCAGGCATCGTGGTGCCACCAGGCACAGGGCGATCCCGATGGGGACGTTCAGGAACAGGCCCCAGCGCCAGGAGACCCAGCTGGTGAGCACGCCCCCGAGGACCAGCCCCACGCTGCCCCCGCCGCCGGCCACCGCGCTGTAGGCGGCGATGGCCCGGGTGCGCTCGGGTCCCTCGGGGAAGGTCGTCTGCAACAGGGCGAGGGCCGAGGGGGCGGCCACGGCGGCGCCGACGCCCTGGACGGCCCGGGCCGCCAGCAGCCAGGCGCCCGACGTGGCCAGGCCCCCGAGGAGGGAGGCCAGGGTGAACAGGGCGATGCCGGCCACGAAGACCCGGCGCCGGCCGAGGAGGTCGCCGGCCCGGGCCCCGAGGAGCAGGAGGCCGCCGAAGGTGAGGGTGTAGGCGTTCTGCACCCACGACAGGCCGGTGGTGGAGAAGCCCAGGGCCCGGTGGATGCGGGGCAGGGCGGTCACGATGACCGTGACGTCCAGCACGATCATGAGGTACGTGGCCAGGATCACGGCCAGCACCACGGCCCGGGAGCGGGTCTCGGTGCGCCCGCGGGGTGCGGAAGGGGCGCGTTCGGTCAGGGCGGAAGGCATCGGGGGGTACTCCGTTCTGCGGGGGTTGCGGCGGGACTAAAGTGGAGGTACCCTCCGAAAGGTAGTGGAGGGTGCCTCCGGTTAGTATACGGAGGCTGCCTCCGGTTTGCAACCGGTCCCCCGGGATGAGGGCCATGACCAGCACCGAGACCGTCCCTGAAGTCGCCGCCCACCGGCCCAAGCGGGCCGACGCCCGGCGCAACTACGACGCCCTGATCGCCGCCGCCCGCGAGGCCTTCACCGACAAGGGCCGCCAGGCCTCCCTCGAGGACATCGCCCAGCGCGCCGGGGTGGGGATCGGCACGCTGTACCGCCACTTCCCCCGGCGCCAGGACCTGCTCGAGGCGGTGTACATCGAGGAGGTCGAGGCGCTGTGCCAGACCGCCCTCGACCTCGCCGGCGCCGAGCCCTGGGAAGCGCTGGTGGGGTGGCTGCACCGCCTGGTGGGCTACATCGCCACCAAGCAGGCCCTCGCCGACGAGCTGTTCTCCTACATCGACCGTGACGCCGAGGTCATCCAGCACTGCCGCACCGCCTTCCTGGCCGCCGGTGAGCCACTGCTGCTGCGGGCCCAGCAGGCCGGCGTGGTGCGTCCCGACACCAACATCTCCGAGGTCATCCACCTCGTCGTCGGCATCGTCATGATCCCCTCGAGCGGCGCCGAGCACTTCGACCGCGTCCTCGACATGGCCCTCGACGGCCTGCGCTACCAGCCGGGCGGCTGATCCCGGCGGGGCGTCGCCGGTCGGCTGCTGCCTATGCTGCGCAGCCGACGCAGGGCGACGAACGGAGGGGGGCACACGTGACCGGCACCGATCCCCGTGGGGCGATCTTCATCGATCCGCTGGCCTACGCCGACCAGGCGGCCTGGCACGCGGCGGCCGCCGCCCTGCGCACCGACGAGCCCGTCCTGCGGGTGGAGGCCGAGGGCTACACGCCGTTCTGGGCCGTGACCCGCTACGAGGACGTCTTCGACGTGTCTCGTCACAACGACCGGTTCCTCAACACCCGCAACTCGGTGCTCGGACCCGACGCCCAGTTCGAGATGCTCGGCACCCTCGGCATCGAGCCCAAGACGCTCATCCACATGGACGGGGAGGAGCATCACGAGCACCGCCAGGTGGTCAACGCCTGGTTCCGGCCCCGCATGGTCTCCAGGCGCCAGGCGGCGATCGACGCCATCGCCGACCAGTTCGTCACCAGATTCCGGGAGCTCGACGGGCGCTGCGACTTCGCCCAGGACATCGCCGTCCCCTTCACGCTCCGGGTCATCATGAGCATCTTCGGGGTGCCCGAGGAGGACGAGCCCACCATGCTCCGCCTCACCCAGGGCCTCTTCGGCGCCGCCGACCCCGAGTACCTCGGCGACCTGACCGACCCCTTCGCGCTCATCACCGGCACCATCCACGAGTTCGAGGAGTACTTCGCCACCCTGGCCGCCGACCGGCGGGCCCGACCCACCGACGACCTGGCTACCGTGATCGCCAACGGCACCGTGGGCGGCTGTCCCATGGACCGCCACGCCACCATGTGGTACTTCACCATCGTGGCCACCGCCGGTCACGACACCACGTCGTTCGCCCTGTCCGGGGGGCTCGAGGTGCTGCTGCGCCACCCCGGCCAAATCAGGCAGTTGCAGCACGACCCCGCCCTCGTGCCCAACGCCGCCGACGAGATGATCCGCTGGACCTCGCCGGTCCGGCACTTCCTGCGCTACCTCACCGAGCCCGCCACCCTCTCGGGCACCGAGATCGCCGCCGGGGAGCGGCTCCTGCTGTCGTATCCGTCGGCCAACCGCGACGAGCGCATCTTCGAGGACCCCATGGCCTTCGACGTCGCCAGGCCGAACGCCAACCGCACCATCGCCTTCGGCGGCGGCGAGCACTTCTGCCTGGGCTCGACGTTCGCCCGCCGGGAGCTGCGCACGCTCCTGCCCCGGTTGCTGGCGGTGGTGGACGAGATCACCCTCGACGGCGAGCCCGAGTTCGCCCAGGCCAACTTCGTGGGCGGCGTGAAGCACCTGCCGGTGGCGGCCACCTTCCGCTGAGGCACTGCCGCCGGCGCGGGCGTCACCCGGCGCCGTGGCCTGCCCGTCCCCCCGGCGAGCCCGACCATCCGGCGAAGGTTCGCAGCGTGGTCAACTGCGCACCTCTCGCGTCGGCGTGGGGCCGGATTTCTTCCGCGACGGCACCTGGGCCCTTGGCTGGTTCCGGGCCCGGAGGCAAGCTGAACCGGAGAATGTGCAGCGCATCGCAGCGGGGTCGGGGGTGACCGGGATGACGCGCAGGGGACCGGTGACGGTGGTGTGCATGGTCGTGGCCACGCTGGTGGGCGGCACTGCGTGGGTGGGGGCGGCGGGCGCCACGGACGCCCCCCGGACGCCGAAACTCGTCCATCTGTGGAATGTCCGCCTCATCGGGCCGGGCAGCACGCCGGTGATCGCCGGCGGGAAGGTGTACCTCACGGCCGAGAGCGCCAAGAAGCCCGGTTCGAGGCGAGCGGGCAAGGGGATCGGCAGCGCGCTCTACGCCTTCGGCGCCGCCTGCGCGCCGGCGCCGGCTGCGTGCCCGAAGAGCCGAGTCTGGCAGCGCTCCTACGCCTGGGACATCGAGGGCTACCCCGTCCGGCTCTCGCAACCCGCCGTGGGTGACGGCGATGCCTACGTGGGCACGGTCCAGGCAGCGGCCGGGGGGGAGAGCACGGGCATCGACGGCGTCAGCGCCGGCGCCGGAACACCCACGTTCTCGTCGGGACCCGGATCGACGTTCCCGCCCACCGTGTCGGGCCCCGACCTGTACGCCGACTGGACGGTCTTCGGCGGCGAGGGGGCACTGGAGGGAGCGGGCACCGAGGCCATGAACGCCGCGACCGGTGCCCCGCTGTTCACCACTCCCCCGGTCCCCTACGTGGCGAGCATGTCAGCACCGGCGGTGGCGGGAAGCACCCTCTTCGTCGCGTCGGGGAGCACCCTCAACGCCTTCGACGCCGCGGTGAGCGCGAGCTGCTCCGCCCCTCCCGACCCCTCGGTGGCGGGGGTGCTCGGATTCCCGGAGATCTGCCCCGCCCTGTGGTCGGCTGCGACCGGGGGCACCATCGCCGGGACGCCGACCGTGGCCGGCGGCGAGGTCTACGTGGGTGGGTCGAACGGCGTGCTGTCCGCCTTCTCCGAGTCGGGTTGTGGAGCGAGCACGTGCACCCCCGACTGGACGGCCACGGTCGGCGGGTCCATCACCTCCGCGGTGGCCGTGAGCGGCACCAAGATCTTCGTGGCCTCCACCGATGGGGTGCTGGAGGCGTTCCCGATCGGCGGATGCGGCTCGCCCACCTGCAGGCCCGTGTGGCGCGCCACGATCGGCGCCATGCCCACGGGACCGGCTGCGGACGGCAACGACGTCTATGTGGCCTCCTCGGACGGGTGGCTCGAGGTGTTCGCCGCCGCGGGCTGCGGCTCGCCGACGTGTGCGCCGGGGTACGCGGTGAACGTCCACCGGCCGGTCGACACCGCGCCGGCGGCAGGTGGCGGCGTCGTCTTCGTGACCGACGCCCACCGCGGCCTCCACGCCTACCGGGAGCCGTGAGGCATTCCGCCACCGATGCCGCCGCGATGCGACCGTCTCGGAGGTCTCCTGCACGGAGCGGTCCTCAGGAGTCGCCGGATCCTCGCTCACCGGACCACCCTGCCGGCGGCGCGGGGAGCTGCAGCTCGTCGAACCCCAGTCCCTGGCCCCAGCCGATGCCCGCCACGAGGAGGGCGAGCTGCATCTGGACGAGGTCCTCGAGCGTGTAGGCGAGCCGTCCT
>Ga0335078_10005618_pt1 | contig 18541 bp, 11 predicted proteins | sample Lox_Sample_32_FD_206711 | JGI IMG/M metagenome (GOLD analysis project Ga0335078, IMG submission 206711) | Soil microbial communities from Loxahatchee National Wildlife Refuge, Florida, United States - Lox_Sample_3.2 | ecosystem: Environmental > Terrestrial > Soil > Wetlands | place: USA... | reverse complement strand
AATCGAACCAAAAAGGCTCATTGGGCCGCGGAAGACGCAGGGGCAACCTGTGGGCTAAAAGAGGAAAGCTCATGGGCGTTTGCGCGCACCGGAAGTTCAGGTCCACAGAGTGGATGTGGGCTTGGAATTGCTCCCCTGCATCCAATTGAACAGAACCATTTGCAATCAGTGTGGAAACGGGCAAGCAGGACGAAAATGGAATGACAGATAGGGTTCCCAAGTCGAGCACAACGACAGATCAAGCGGGGAAAAGCGAGCGGGGAGTCGCGGGAATTGTGTTGGAAGCTCGAGAAATCAAGAAAACTTATGGAATGGGCGAGCGCAGCATAAACGTTTTGCAAGAGGCGAATTTGCGGCTGAGCGAAGGCGAGATGGTAGCGATCGTCGCGCCCTCGGGAGCTGGGAAGAGCACTTTGCTGCATTTACTTGCGGCGCTAGACACGCCAACGAGCGGTGCTATATACTTCGATTCGAAACTCATTGAAACTCGGAATGAAGCGGCGCTCGCGGATTTTCGGAATCGCGCCGTGGGATTTTTGTGGCAGCGGCACCAATTGTTGCCGGATTTTACGGCGGCCGAAAATGTAGCGATGCCGTTGCTGCTGCGGGGCGAGTCTATTTCGACGGCGCTGGAAACGGCGCGGTCCTGGCTTGCCAAGGTCGGTCTGGAGGATCGGGCCAATCACCGCGCAGGGGAGCTTTCCGGAGGGGAGCAGCAGCGCGTGGCAATTGCCCGGGCGCTCGTCACTGGGCCAAGAGTGCTGCTGGCGGATGAACCCACCGGAGATCTGGACGAGCAGAATGCTTGGGCCGTGTTCGAACTGATCGAGCGCTTGCACCGGGAGCACCAGCTGACGTCGCTGATTGCGACGCATAATCTGGCGCTCGCCGCAAAGTGCGACCGCGTCGTAGGTTTGGAACACGGCGTTCTGCGAACCCGTATGGCTTCAGCCCCTTCCCAACAAGGCGGAGCCGCTGCGGGCGGGGTCCCACAGGGAGAAGCGAGCTAATCGTGTTCGAACGCTACACAGAGAAAGCGCGGCGCGTCATCTTCTTTGCGCGGTACGAAGCCAGCCAGTACGGCAGCCCGTACATCGAGACGGAGCACCTGCTGCTGGGACTCATGCGTGAGGACAAGGCGCTGGCCAGCCGCGTTCTGCGGCAGCAAGGTTCGATCGAGTCCATCCGCAAGGAGATCGAAGCGCGCATCACGATTCGCGAACGCATCTCCACTTCGGTTGAAGTTCCGCTCAGCGCGGAATGCAAACGTATCCTGAACATGGCGGCGGAAGAGGCGGAACGCCTCGGAGTGCGGCACGTTGGGACGGAACATCTGCTTCTCGGAATTTTGCGCGAAGAAAAGTGCTTCGGCGCGGAAATTCTGATGGAGCGCGGGCTGCGTCTCTCAGCACTTCGTGAGGAGCTTGCGCGCACGACAGGGGAAAAGACCCCTGCGGCGAGGCCCAAGGAGACTTCGCTGTTGGCGGAATTCAGCCGTGACCTCACTCAGGCTGCGGGGGAGGGCCAGCTTGACCCTCTCGTCGGACGCGAGAACGAAGTGGAGCGCGTCGTTCAGATTCTGTGCCGCAGGACAAAGAACAATCCCGTGCTGATCGGCGAACCTGGTGTGGGCAAGACCGCCATCGTGGAAGGTCTGGCGCAGCGCATCTCGGACGGAGATGTGCCTCCGTTCCTTGCCGACAAGCGCATTCTCTCCCTTGATCTTTCCCTGATCGTGGCCGGAACAAAATATCGCGGGCAATTTGAAGAGCGGCTGAAAACCATCATGAAGGAATTGATGGAGAGCCAGAACTCCATCGTGTTTATAGATGAATTGCACACCCTGGTCGGAGCGGGATCGGCGGAAGGTTCCCTGGATGCCGCGAATATTTTGAAGCCGGCGCTCTCGCGCGGCGAAATTCAGTGCATCGGCGCAACCACCCCGGGCGAATACCGCAAATCGGTTGAAAAAGATCGGTCGCTCGAGCGCCGCTTCCAAGCTGTGAAGGTTCCGGCTCCGAATGAGGAAGAGGCCGTATTGGTTTTGAACGGAGTGCGCGAACGGTACGAAAAATTTCATGCCGTTTCCTACACCGAAGAAGCCCTCCGCTATGCCGTGTATCTCTCAAACCGCTACATACCGGACCGCTTCCTGCCGGACAAGGCGATTGATTTGATTGATGAAGCGGGCGCGCGCGTAAAGCTGCGTCAGGCTACGGTCCCCGAAGAAGTCGGAGAAGTGCAAAAGCGCGTGAAATTCATCACCCACCGGATGGAAAGCGCCATTGCTGCGCATGAATTCGAAAAGGCGCGCTTCTATTCCGAAGAGGAACGCAAGGAAAAGGAAAATCTGCGGTCTTTGCGCGATCGCTACAAACTCGATGACGCGACCACGGGAGTGGTCACGCGCGAAGATATCGAGGAAGTCGTCGCGCGCTGGACGGGCATCGCGGTCACTTCGATCAAGGAAGACGAACAGCAGAAGCTCCTGCGCATCGAGCCCGAGCTACATAAGCGCGTGATCAGCCAGGACAAAGCCATCACCGCGCTGGCTCGTGCGATCCGGCGCAGCCGCGCCGGATTGAAGTCTCCCGCACGTCCCGTGGGATGCTTTTTCTTCCTTGGCCCGACCGGGGTCGGCAAGACGGAAGTGGCGCGGCGTCTGGCCGAATTTCTTTTCGGATCGGAAAAATCCCTTGTCCGTTTTGACATGTCGGAATTCATGGAAAAGCATTCCGTATCCAAACTGATCGGAGCGCCTCCAGGCTATGTCGGTTACGAAGAAGGCGGACAGCTCACCGAGCGTGTGCGGCGTACGCCTTATTCGGTCATCCTGCTCGACGAAATCGAAAAGGCGCACCCGGACGTTTTCAACATCCTGCTGCAGGTATTTGAAGACGGACAGTTGACCGACGGTTTGGGCAATACAGTTGATTTTCGGAACACCATCATTATTATGACTTCCAATCTTGGCGCGCGGCACCTGCAGAAGCGCACCAGCATCGGTTTCCAGGGCGGCGCGGATGAAGCAGGGCAACGCTCCATGGAAGAATTGGTGATGAATGAAGTGAGGCGGGCGTTCAATCCGGAATTCTTGAACCGATTGGACGAGGTGATCATTTTCAACCCGCTCGGCGACGAAGACTTGCTCCGGATCATTGATCTGCTCGTCGGGCAGTTGAACGACACGCTGATCCACCGTCAAGTGCAAGTGGTTTTATCACCCGAAGCGCGCCAGTGGATTCTCGAGAAAACGTGTGCGGACCGCAGTTATGGGGCGCGGCCGCTGCGCCGGGCCCTCCAAAAGTATGTGGAGGATCCGCTCTCGGAAGCTCTCATTCAGGGTGGAATACAGAGGCCAGCGACGTTGCAGATCTACGTCGGGGGAGAGGGCCTCGCGTTCCGACCCGTCGGTGAGGCAACCCCGGTCATCCACTAGCGAATCTGACACCAACACGTGTACCCTATCTCGGCTTAATCTGGCACCGATCAAGGGTTTCGCACGGCCGGCCATTACCAGGTCCGGCAGGAGAAGGTCAACTTGGGTTTGGGGGCGCGGCTGTGAAGGCTTTCACGGCCGCTTCAAGAAAACTTTGTTCTCCGTTTTGCGTTTCTCCGGCAAAGGGGATGTGGCCCGCGGTAATGATTGCGTTACTCGCGAGCGTTCCGTCCGCCGCTGCCGATGCGAACCGCATTGCGGCTGCCCCTGCGTCCCCCAAAGTTTATCTTTTATCGGAAACTCTGAACCTGATCACCGGCGAATCTTCCCTGAGCCTAGGCCAGGCTCCTTCGGAACAGCAGCAGGCCGCCGCTGGCCAACCTTCTATCATTGAGCGTATCGAATTCGTAGGAAATCGGCGCGTGCGCAATGACACCTTGCAGGCGCGCATCTTCAGCCGTCCTGGTGACGTTTACAACCCGGAATCTTTGCGCCGGGATTTCCAGGCGCTTTGGAATACGCAGTTTTTTGAGGACATCAAGCTGCGTGTCGAGGATTCTCCGGACAAACCCGGTGAAAAGATCGTCATCTTCGAATTAAAAGAGCGTCCGATCATCCGCCGGATCCGCTACGAAGGAATCCACTCCATTTCAGAATCAGACATATTGGACCGTTTCAAGGACCGCAAAGTCGGACTCACCGTGGAAAGCCAGTTCGATCCGACAAAAATCAAAAAAGCAGAGGTGGTAATCCAGGAATTGCTCGGCGAGCATGGACGACAATTCGCGAAAGTCACTCCGGAATACGAACGGATTGCGTCGAGCAATGCCGTCATCTTGATTTTCAAAATTCAGGAAGGTCCAAAAGTTAAAGTCGGAAAAATCAAATTCACCGGCAATCGCGCCTTCAGTGACCGCAAACTCATCCGCGCAATGCGCAATGACCGGCCCTATGCCATACCACTTTATTTCTTTGAAATTCCTGTCATGTCGAAAACATTCGATCGCGACAAGCTCAACGAAGATCTCGAAGTCGGCATCCGCGGGTTGTACCAGGACAGCGGCTACTTCCGCGTACTGGTCAAGGACCCGATCATCGAAAACGTGGATACGACGGGGCACCGCATGGGCATGCCAATGATGGGAAAAACTCACGGGAAGGCCGTGAACATCACCATCCCGATCGAAGAGGGCGAGCAGTACCACATGGGCACGCTGAAGATCGTCAGCGCCGATCCCGACAAGTCGCTCTCTCTAAACGTGGACAAACTCAAGAGTGTTTTCCCCTTGAAGCCCGGAGATATCTTCGCGACCGATAAGCTGCGGAAGGCTTTGAAGGACTACACGAGCATCTATGGGGAATACGGATTCATTGATTTCACGACCGAGCCGGATTTCGACATTGACGACACGAAGAAGGTCATCAATCTCACCCTGCGCTTCGACGAGCAGAGCCAGTATTACGTTCATCGCATCGAGTTCTCCGGCAACACCACCACGCGCGATAAAGTCATCCGCCGCGAGCTTCTCATTGATGAAGGTCAGCTTTTCAATAAGCGGGCCTGGGAAATCAGCATCCTCCGCCTCAACCAGCTCGACTATTTCGATAAAATCGAAGCGGATAAGTCTGTCGAAATTCGCAGGAACACCAAGGATCACACAGTAGATCTAGACCTGAAACTGAAGGAAAAGGGCAAACAATCCATTGGCTTGCAGGGTGGAGTCAGCGGGCTGGCAGGCGGCTTCATCGGGCTCACCTACCAGACCAACAACTTTCTCGGCCTGGGAGAAACCCTGACTTTTTCGGCGCAGTTCGGCAGCCTGAGCCGAAGTTTCATGTTTGGATTTACGGAGCCCTATCTCTTTGACCGGCCCATTAGCACCGGGTTCACTTTGTTCTCAAGCCGCTACAGCTTTAATCAGGCACAGCAAGAAGCGCTGCTCTACGGCCAGTCTGTCAGCATCAATCCGCAATATATCCAGGACTACAATCAGGACAGCACGGGTTTCACCGTTTTCGCCAGTTATCCGCTGAGGAGATTTTCATTTACGCGTGTCGGCATTACCTACGGTCTCTCACGGACCAACATCACCGCTTTCAATCAGGCATCCACCCTGCTCTTCACCACCTTGCAGTATCAAGCGGTAGCTGGCCCCAGCGCACTAAATGGCATCGTCGCGAGCACCCTGACTCCCTCGATCAGCTTTAATTCCGTAGACAATCCAGTCAATCCCACCCGAGGGAAGAGCTATCTCTATTCTTTGTCTCTCCAGGGCGGCCCACTGGGCGGAAACGTCAACACTTTCACGAACGTTTTCGAGTGGAAATACTTCCATTCCGTAAACCACAAACGAAACGTCCTCGCCTTCCATACCCAGACAGCTTTTATTAATGGGTATGGCGGGAAAGAAATTCCGCCGTACAACCGGTTCTATCTGGGTGGTGAAAACGACCTTCGAGGCTACGACATCCGCTCCATTTCGCCCGTAACCTTCATCCCCGTACAATCTGCTCAAACCATTTACTATAACGACCCAAGCGCGGGAGGAGCCCTGCGGGCGATTTCAGTCCCCGTTCTGACGTACGTCGCCACGTTGCCTGGAGCGGATTTGCAGAGCTATGGGAACTTTGAATATCGCATTCCTATAGCTGGCCCCGTGGAAGCCGATCTGTTTTTTGACGGCGGCACTGATGGTATCGTCCAAAAATCAGGCTTGCATCTGGATCCAACCGGCTTGGCGAATTTACAGCAGCAATTCCCAACTTCGGGTGTGGTGGGCAACCTTCCCATCGAGCAGGGAACGAATTTTCGCTTCCGGGGATCCACCGGCATTCAGTTCGTCGTTCAACTCCCGATCGTTCACGCACCCTTCCGTATCTATTACGCGTACAACGTGCACAGGCTGCATCAACAGATTGTTGCGCAACAGCCTTTCATTGAGCCGAGCGAAATAAACTATCTGGAAAGCACTCTGAATGCCGTTGATCCGACGATTTTCAAGTATCAAGTGCTTCCGCAGCTCAATTACATTCAGAACAATCCCGGCCGGTTGAATTATTTTGAGCCGCTGACGACGTTCCGGTTTACCGTCAGCCGCACGTTCTGACAGGAGCATCACCAGAATGAGGATTTTCGGAGACTTGGGAAAACATGGGGCACCGACGCAGTGGGAACGCCCGTTGGGAGTTCGGAAGCCCTTGAAACGCGGGGGGATTTCGTGTGTATGAAGTGGCGTAATCTTAATCTCGTTCTTGCAGCTTTCTTGGGGGTGCTCTCGCTGTTTTTCGCCGCAGGTTGCGGCAGTGGCAGCGGCGCAAATGTGGTCAGCGTTTCGGTGAGTCCTCCTTCGTCCACGGTGATTGTGTCGCAGTCCCTCACACTGACGGCGACGGTCAGCGGTAGCACGAACCTTGACGTCACGTGGGCCTGTACTTTTACAACGACGACCATTGATTCGAGCGGGAATGCCCACACCTCGAACGCGGCTAAGTGTATCGCAGACACGGGAAACATCCCCGACAACTCGACGAACACCACCGTAACATTTACGGCCCCATCGAAGGTTCCCGATGCCACGACATACCCCAACCTTCTCATCACGCTCACCGCGACCGCGGACGCGGACACCAAGAAAACCGGCACAGCCACGATCTCCATTGACTCTGGGATTGCCGTGAGTATTACGCCGGCCACAGCTACCGTTCCAACCTCGGAGCAACAGCAATTCATTGCTAGCCTAACCAATGATCTTCAGAATCAGGGTGTGACTTGGCTGCTGACGCAGAGCGTTCCCACATCTACTGTCCCGTATCCTTCTCTCACCACTTGCTCTCCCACGTGCGGCCAAATAGACGCCAACGGCATCTACACCGCCCCTGCGACGGTTCCCACCGCGTCCACCCCCTCCGGTGCCAGCACCACGCCTGCCAACGTTGCCGTCGTGGCTACCTCGAAGGCGGACACCACACGCTACTCCGTTGCCTCCATCACCATCATCACCGGAGGTCCCATCACCTTCAACGGAATCTCTCCGACCGTGGCCCCGCAGGGAGCATTGTTTTACGACATCTATCTCGACGCTCCTTTTATTTCCTCATCTTCGGTGATTACACTGACCAGCCAGACGACTGGGGCAGTCACTACCCTGACCACGGGTTCCGGCCAAATCAAGGTGCTGTTCCCGATTCCCACTACGGACGTTCCGGCCCCTGCCTCCACCGGAGCTCGGGTGCGGCTCCTCGAACAGAATCTTTCTGCGGCAGACACTTTCACCGTGAACGTTACTGATCCCGGCGAGACAGTAACCAAATCTCCTACGGGAAACTTTTCTTTCACCGTAATTCCTGTACGGCCTACTTCCGTCGCGTCCATTCCCGACAGCATCCCTCAAAATGGCCAATCCAACGAACTCAAGCTCGCCATTGATGGGGGTTACTTTGGACCGAGCGGCCAGCTTGCGATTACCACCTTTGCAGGCAACGCGGTTCCCCAGGATTCAACCGTTCAATCGAGCTCGCGCCAATTGAATCTTGCTTTTCCCACAAGCTCTGTGAATTCTGCACAGCCGGGGCTTTATTCTCTGTATGTTGGGCGGACCTCGCCCCCCCTTCCGGCGCCAAACAATTCTTCCGTCACGACGATGGCAGTTTTCCCGGATTATTCAGTGAGTCCTCCGGCAGTCACCGGATCGGCAACTGCCGGCACAAACCCCAGCGCCATCGGGATTGATGAAACTCTAGGAGTCGCGGTTGTCGCCGAGACAGGTTCGAACCTCGTGCAATTCTTCGGCATCGGCAATGGATCGTTGACGCCTCTGCCTTGTCCTGTGGCTTCCTGCTCGGTAAATGTTCCCACGGGTCTTTCCGTGAACGCCACAAATCACACCGTTGCCGTCGTCAGCTACCAGGATCAGAGCGTAACGGTTCTGCCGATTCCCGGAGCGCCCCAAGCGCCCGGCACTCCGTTCACGATTTCGCTTTCCGGCCTCATTCCGGGAGAGGTGACCCCGCTTCCCCTGCCATATTCGATCGGGGTAGATCCCGATACGAACATGGCAGTCGTGGCTTATTCTTCGAGTGCCATTCCCACAACGGCCAACATTGGGTTTCTTCTCGATTTGAATGCGGATTCACAGACCTGCCTTGCCAATGCCGTCCAGCAGGCTCCTCCCTGTGTTCATGCGCAGGTTACCTTGAATTCCGGGCCATATCCTCAGGTCGCCATGGTGCCTCACGCGCATACGGCCTACGTTACGCCAGGCGGAGTTGGTGTCATAAGCGGCATTGATGTGACTAAGCCTTCCTCTTCTTCCACAATCGCTTCAGTATCTTTGACCTCAGGCGTCGTCACCGTAACGACCGCAGCGGCCCATGGACTCAATCCAGGAAATCCCGGGACCGTGCTCATCGAGAATGTTCCTCCGGGTACCAGCCACCAAACGGATTTCAACGGAGTATTTGCCGTGCTCTCGGTGATCAACGCGACAAGCTTCACCTACGCTCTGAATTCCACAAACAACGACACGGCCACGGGTGTTACTTCGGGCTCCAATCTGAGTACGGTCTACTACAGCCCGGCCAACATCTTGGTTGCAATATCGCCGACGATGCAAGGGATTGCTATCAATCCCATCACCCGAACAGCGGCACTCGCGGATGCCAACGCCACGGGCAATAATGGTCCCCAGATTGATCTGTTGAATTCCCTGGACCAATCGGTCACTTCGATCTTTTTTCATGCCCAGTGCACCATTTATACGCCTGTCGGGTCATGCAGCAATGCGCCTGAACTTCTGGGAACAACGGACGTTGCTTTCCAGCCCTATACAAACGCGGTGGTTTCGTACAATCCCCAGCAGAACCTGTTTTCCGTTTCCAATCCTGTGGATCAGCAGCGATATTCGGTGATGACGCTTCCCTCCGGGACCGGGGCGGCAACTCTCCCTGTCACTGTCGGATCCAACAGTTACTCTCTCGGTCTTTGGGGGGCGGTCGCGGTGGATGCCCCGACCAACCAGGCGTTTGTCGTGCAATCGGGGAGCGGAACGATCCAGATTGTAACCCTGGGCCCCAGCGCTTCCAACGCTCTCAAGTCTGCCCAAATTACGGAACTGACCGTTCCTGGCGTCGGCTCCGCCATTCTTGGAGGCGTCCCAGGGGCTTATTTCCCTCAGGGCACCTTGACTTCCACGACCAATTTGAGTGGAATTCAGATCTTCGGCTCGGGATTCGACGCCTCCACGCTGGTTCGGCTTGATGGAACTTCTCTCCCGTCCTCCGACGTGCAATATGTGAGCAGCCGTCTTCTTACGGTCACCATCCCGGCCTCTTTTCTATCGGCGCCTCACCGCTACGCCGTGGATCTGGTCAACGGGAGCGGTGTCCAGTCCAACGCTACGGACTTCATTGTCATCAAGGCCGTGGATATGACACCTGCTTGCGCTGGGGGTAGCCCACAGCCAAGCTCCGTGGCGATTGCGGACCAGCTTGCTTTGGCTCCTTTTTCACCCATCGCGGTGGTCAGCAACAGCGGATGCAACAATATTTCCGTGATTGACATTAATCCACAGAGCGCCACTTTCGGAACCATTCAGAGCAGCATCGCCGTCGGCACAACTCCCCAGGGGGTGGCGGTCAGCCCGCGCTTTGGGTTGGCCGTGGTCGCAAACAATGGCGACGGCACTGCGTCCATCGTGAATTTGCTCACAAAAACCCAGCCAGTCGCCGCTGTCGCTACCGGCACAAATCCAACGGGCGTCGCGATTGATGAAGGCACTGGTGCGGCACTCGTAACCAACACGGGCGCAAACACAGTGTCTGAAATCAATCTTGCGCTTCTGATGGGTTCCTCGCCCGCAACCTCTCTCACCTCGACGACCATCGCGGTGGATCAAGAACCGATCGCCGTGGCCATTGATCCCGACCGGGGAACGAACAATCAGGGCCTCGCCGTCGTCACGGCTCTCCGACTGAACAGTGGGACCGCGCCCACTGGCGTTTTGGACTCGATTGACATCGGTACGAGCGCTCCCGCGAAAAGCACGACTGCAGCCGTCGGTAGCGTAACAGCTACTCCAACCGGTGTTGTTTTCGATCCATCCGTCTATCCCGCGCTGTTCTATGCGACTTCCAGTGGCGGCAACGTCATCACTTCGTTCAATCCGGATTCCGGCGCTACCTCCACGGTTCACGTGGGCATCAATCCGATTTCTCTGGCCATCAACCCGCAAACTGGCGCAATCATGACCGTCAATGCGCTCAGCAACACGATCTCGATTGTTGATACCACCACGAATCCCTTCAAGACCCGGCGCACTTTCTCTCTTGGAGGCTCGCCGCAGTTTGGCGTTGCTATTGACCAGTTGACCAATCTGGCCGTCGTCGTGGATCAAGCCAATAATCGCGTTTTGCTCTTCCCGATGCCGAACTGAACGAGAGTTCGAGGAGAGTTTCCCTGCAACCCATGGCAGCCCGGTTCGCATCGCATCAGGCAGATAGGGGATACCGGGGAGGGCCGTTCGCTTTCCGATTGCAGGGTACGGAGATGCTCGGTTATACTGCTTCGTTTGTACGCAATGGGTATTTCCCAATAGGGAATAACGCACAGCCTGCTGCGCCGCGGCCGTGTACAAAACAAATTTCAGCCAATCTCAATTGGCCAAGGCGGCCGCTCAGCGGCTGCCGACAATAAGGAGAACACTGTGAATTCCAGACTGTTTCGTAACGCCGGCCTCTCAGCTGCGTGCCTCTTGCTAGGCGCCGCTGCGGGAGCGCAAACGCCCGCGGCCGGGTCTGCCGCTTCCGGCAAAATCGGCGTCATCAACGTCCGTGCCGCGATTGCGAGCACGGCGGAAGGGAAGCAAGCATCGGCGGAGCTGCAGTCACAATTTGCGCCGAGACAAACCGAGCTCCAGAACCTCAATAAGCAAATTGAGGATCTCCGCCAGCGCCTGCAAGCGGGCAGCACCACCCTCAGCGCGGAAGAGCAAGCGAGGCTGCAGCGCGAAGGCGAGAAACTGACCACCCAGCTCACCCGCAAACAGCAGGATTATCAGGACGACGTGAATTCAGCTTTGGGAGATGTCCAGGACAGAATCGGCCGCAAGCTGGTGGACGTGTTGGACCGCTATGCCCGCGAGAACGGCTACACCGCCATCTTTGATTCCTCGGCACAGGGCTCCCCGATCATTTACGCGTCGGATCAAATTAACGTCACGCAAGACGTCATCAAGCTCTATGATCAGGCTTATCCGGTAAAGGCAAGTTCCTCGGCTCCGGCCAAGCCCGCTGCCAAACCCGGCACCGCGGCTCAAAAACCATAAGTCTTTCTTTTACTTGCAATTTCTGGGCGGCGCTGCTCATTATCTCATGTTGCTTCAGCCTATCCGTGCCTCCGGAAAGCTGCTTGTCTTTCAAAATGCGTAACAGAAGATCGCTCTAAGTGCCTGCCTTGCTTTTGTGGGGTCAGGGGCATATACTTTGATTTCGCTCTGAAGCGGGTCGCACGACTGAGTGGGCGCGAGCCCACTTTTTTGTTGCTGCCGGTTGGGTTGCTTTGTGGACCGGCCTTACCCGGGGAGTCTTTGGGTGAATCTGGAAAGGGTACGCGAAGCCGCCGAGCGCGTAGCTCGTTCGGAAGGGCTCGAGGTTGTAGACGTCGAATGGAAAGTCGGCAAGCAACGCTTCCTTAGGGTCTACATCGACAGAGTGCCTTCCGGGGGCACCGAAAGTGGCCACTCTGGGTCTGGAGGCTCCGGCGAGGGCATTTCCCACGCCGACTGCGAGCGCGTGAGTCAGCAGCTCAGCGTGATTCTTGACGTTGAGGAGCTTGTCCCCGGGCCGGGCTACGTCCTGGAGATCAGCTCGCCGGGTCTGGATCGCCCGTTGCGCAAGCCGCAGGAATTCGAGCGATTCACAGGGCGTCTGGCCAAGATTTGGACTGACGCGCCGATTGAAGATTTGACGTTCTTTGAGGGCCGCTTGGCGGGCGTCACCGGCGGCAAGGTTCAATTGCAGCTCAAAGGAAAGCTGCCACGTACTGTGGAGTTGCCTTTGGTGAACATTCGCAAGGCGAATCTGGTCGTGGAATTTTAGGAGCGGGATTTCGGGAAAGCAATATGGCGAATTTGCTCTATCAACAGATTGAAATGCTCAGCCGCGAGAAGCATATCGAGCCGGAAATCGTGGTGTCGGCAATCGAAGATGCCATGGTGGTTGCGGCGCGCAAGTATTATAAGTCCGAGGAGGATCTCCGCGGAAAGTTCAACTCGGAAACGGGCCAGGTGGATGTCTATTCCGTGTTGACTGTCGTCGAGGAAGTCACCGACCCCAAGCGCGAAATCAGTCTGGCCGACGCCCGCAAGAAAAACCCTGGCGCCGAAATCGGCACGGAGTTGCAGACCCCCAAGCCGACTGACGTTTTGGGCCGAATCGCCGCCCAAACTGCTAAGCAGGTCATTTTGCAGAAAGTGCGCGAAGCCGAGCGCGACACCATCTACAACGAGTATCACAATCGTGTCGGCGAGCTCGTTACGGTCATTGTGAAGCGCGCGGAAGGCCCCGATCTCATCGTGGACATGGGCCGCACTGAGGCGCGTCTGCCCAAGCGCGAACAATCCAAGCTGGAGACCTACAACATCGGCGAGCGCCTCCGCGTGGTCATTAAAATGGTGGACCGCGCCGCCAAAGGGCCCCAGGTGATTGTTTCTCGCGCGGACGCCGCTCTGGTTCAACGGCTGTTCGAGATGGAAGTGCCGGAAATCTATGACGGTACGGTGCAGATTCGCGCCGCCGCTCGCGAAGCCGGCGAGCGCACCAAGGTCGCCGTTTTCAGCCGGGACAAGGATGTGGATCCCGTCGGCGCTTGCGTGGGCATGAAAGGCATGCGCGTCCAATCCATCATTCGCGAACTGCGCGGCGAAAAAATTGACATCATCCCTTTCAGCGAGGAAACCGTTGCTTTCGCGCAGAAAGCCTTGAGCCCCGCGAAAGTCACGCGTGTCCAGATCACCGACCCCGAGAACAAAAAGCTCGAGGTCATCGTCGAGGATTCGCAGCTTTCTCTCGCTATCGGCAAGAAGGGCCAGAACGTTCGCCTGGCAAGCAAGCTCCTCGGATGGGATATTGACATCAAGAGCGAAGAAGAGAAGCGCCGCGAAATCGAAGAGCAAATGACTGCTCTCACCGCGCCTGCCACTCCGCTGACAGTCCTCGCCGGCGTGGGGCCTAAGACCATCGAGAAGATCGAAGCGGCGGGCATCTCCTCCCTCGAGAAACTCGCTGGCATGACGCCGGAGCAGCTCATGGAGATTCCCGGCATCGGCGAGAAAATGGTAGACAAGATCTATCAGGCAGTGAATCGGTATTATGAAGGCGGAAGCGAGCCGGTTGCAGCCGCCGAGAGTGCTGAGGCTGCGGAATCGGCCGAAGTAGAAACTACGCCCGCGGATCAGCCTCCCGCGGATACACTGTCTGACTCGACTGTATCCACAGAGGCAGCAGCTTCGACTGAAGAGCCGGCCGTAGCCAATGATTCGCAGGAAGTGGCGAGCGAGACGGATTCCGCTCCTCCCCATACCCGCGCCGCTGGAAACGAAGAAACGAATTCGTAATTCATGACCACGACAACGGAGCGCATGAGCGACGCAAATCAAGTTCGAATCAACGAGCTGGCCCGCGAATTGGAAGTCAAGGCCAAGGCCATCATTGATCTTCTGCCTGGCTTCGGGGTCACGGAAAAGAAGACTCATTCGAGTTCCATCCCCGAAGATGTCGCGGAAAAAGTTCGCAGGTCAATTCGCGGCCAGGCGGAGGCGGAAGCTGCGGCGGAAGCCGCTGCGAAAGCGGAAAAGGAAGCCCGGGACGCTGCTGCGAAGGCTGCCAGGATGCGTCCGTCAGCCCCCGTTCCGCCGGCTCCTCCAGTCGCAGCTGCGCCGGTGACCGTTGCTCCCCCTCCACCCGCGCCTTCGCCGGTGACAGAGCCCGCTGCTCCTGCCAAGGCCACTCCTCCTCCGGCTGCCCCTGCGGCCGTTCCGGTGAGTAAGCCCGCTGTGCCTCCCTCGGCGCCGCCCGCAGCCGCAAAACCTGCGCCTGCCGTTCCACATGGCCAGCCAATTCGTCCCGCACCTGCCACGCCTCCTCAAGGTGCTGCGGCTGGCGCGCGTCCCCCAGCGACCGCGCGTCCTGCGACGCCTCCGCCTGCACAGAGATCACAATCACCTGGCATGAGGCCAGCTGCATCCGGTTCCCAAACGCCTCGGCCCGCGTCGCCTTCAATTCAGAATCGGCCTCTTCCTACTGGAAACCGTGGTCCTCTTCCCGGCACAAGTTCCGGCGGACAGCGTCCCTCTGGTCCACGGCCTGGACAGCCCATGCGTCCGCCGCAGCAGGGCTCGGGGCGTCCCATGCCGTCTCGTTCCGGCGGTCCACCGAATCGAGGATTCGCCCAGCGCCCGGGTGCCGTGCCTGCGGGCACGCGTCCTGGCCCTCGCACGCCGGGGAGACCCGGCATGCTTCCTCCTCTGCCGGACAAAATGCCTCCCAAGGCCGAACCCGGGAAGCCTCTCTATACCCGGAAGCCTCCGCAGCGACAGCGACCCGTGATAGACAAGCGGGAGCTGGAAGGGGAACGCAAGCTTCACCCCACCCGTCAGCGGCCCGGCGCAGGAGATCGGCGCTCTGCTGCAGCTGTCATCGCTCCGCCGGAACCTCGTCCGCAGCGTGATGTCAACATCACCGAAGGCATCACGGTTCGTGAACTTTCGGAAAAGCTCGATGTCCGCGCGAAAGATCTGCTGAAAGTCCTTCTCGACAAGGGGGTCTTCGCCAGCATCAACCAGGCTCTGGATGTGCCCACGGCCACTCAACTCGCCGAAGCTTTCAACGGCGTTGTCTCCGTCGTCTCCTTCGAAGATGAAATGATGCTGGAGGTGGCTAAGGAAGAGACCAGAGAAAATCTTAGGCCGCGTCCTCCCGTTGTCACCGTAATGGGCCACGTGGATCATGGCAAAACCAGCCTCCTTGACTCCATCCGCGAAGCCGACGTCGCAGGAGGCGAAGCCGGCGGCATCACCCAGCACATTGGCGCTTATAAGGTTCAGGTGAATGGCCGCAGCGTGGTTTTCGTGGACACGCCCGGCCACGAAGCGTTCACACGCATGCGCTCTCGCGGCGCCAAGGTCACCGACATTGTGGTTCTCGTTGTGGCTGCCGATGACGGCGTCATGCCTCAAACCAAGGAAGCCATTGACCACGCGAGAGCCGCCAATGTCCCCATCGTCGTCGCGATCAACAAAATTGATAAGCCGGAAGCTCAGCCAGAGCGCGTAAAACGCCAATTGAGCGAACTCGGCCTAATGCCCTCGGATTGGGGCGGCGACACAGAATTCGTGGAAGTCAGCGCCAAACAGAAGAAGAACCTCGACAAGCTTTTGGAAATTATCCTTCTTGTCGCCGACCTTCGAGAGCTAAAGGCCAATCCTGACGCGCCCGGAAGCGGTACCGTTCTGGAGTCGCGTGTGGACAAGGGCCGTGGCCCTGTGGCCACCGTTCTCGTCCAGAACGGCACACTGCATCCCGGCGATTTCTTTATCTGTGGCGCGGTATTTGGCAAAGTTCGCGCGATGTTCGACGACCGCGGTCGCGCGGCCAAGGAAGCTCCTCCATCAACTCCTGTCGAAGTCCTCGGCCTCCAGGGCGTTCCTGAAGCCGGCGATCATTTCCAGGTGACGGAAGAAGCCAAGGCCCGGCATATCGTCGAGTATCGCCAGTCCAAGCAGCGCGATGCCGCTCTGCGCGCCAGTTCCGGTGCTCGCATCACTCTCGATCAGCTTCACGAGCAGCTCAAGGCTGGCGAAGTCAAGGAATTGCCCATCGTCATCAAGGCCGACGTCCAGGGTTCCGTCGAAGTCCTCAGCGAAATGCTTCCGAAACTCTCGACCGACCAGGTGCGCCTGAAAATTATTGGATCCGGCGTTGGAGCCGTCACAGAAAACGACGTTCTGTTAGCTTCCGCTTCCGGCGCCATCGTCATTGCCTTCGGTGTGCGTCCCGATCGCAAGGCTGCCGAACTTGCTCAGCAGGAACACGTGGACATTCGCACGCACAACATCATTTACGAAGTTTCCGACGAAATTAAGAAGGCCATGGAAGGGCTTCTGGAGCCGGTTGTCCAGGAAACCTATCTTGGCCGTGCCGAGGTCCGGAATACCTTCCGCATCAAAGGCTCGGGCACGGTGGCAGGTTGTTATGTCCTTGACGGCGTTTTGAAGCGCGACGCTCAGGTTCGCGTGGTCCGGGATGGAACCATCATCTATACCTCCCGGCTCAATTCCCTGAAACGCTTCAAGGACGACGCCAGCGAAGTTCGCGCTGGCTACGAGTGCGGCGCCGGCATCGCCAACTTCAATGACGTCAAGGTTGGTGACATTTTGGAGTGCTTCAACGTGCAGAAGCTGAGCGCGGCGGAAGCGGCTGCGCAGGCGGCCGCCCCTGCGGGCAGAAAATAATCCCAAGCGCTAAATTCCGGAAAGTTTGGCGGTGTTCCGGCCGCTTGTTTGTTGATTCCCATGGCCGTCGGTTTGCTCATTTTGGAGTTGCACATCTCCGATGCACGGTCGCTCAAGGACAAGCGCCACGTTCTTCGCAGCCTGAAAGACCGCTTGCGGGAGAAATTTAATGTTGCCGTCGCCGAACTGGATCATGAGGACGTATGGCAGCGTTCCACCGTCGGCATCGTCACCCTGTCGAACGAAGAACAACACGTCGAGGAATCGCTCCAGCGCGTCCTAGAGGAGTCTGATCGGCTTCTCGGCCCTGTGCTGATCAGCCATTCTGTTGAGTTCCTGTAGCTTTATGACCAACGCAAACCATCGCCACGAGCGCATCGGCGAGGAAATCGCCCATGAGATCAACGCCATGCTGGCCGGCGAGCTCAAGGACCCGCGCTTGGAAGTCTCCGCCGTCGTCAGCGAGGTCCGTCTGGCCCCGGACATGCGCCACGCCCGGATTTTTGTCGCGGTTCGCGGCACGGAAGAGGAGAAGGAAGGCGCCGTCAAAGCGCTCGCGCATGCGGCTGGCTTCATCCGACGCGAACTGATCGAACGGCTTCAGCTGCGCCGCACACCGGACCTGCATTTTGCGCTGGACCGTTCCGAGGAATATTCCGCGCGCATTGACCAGCTTCTGAGCCAAATGAAAAAAAATCCCTCGGCGCCTTCCTGATTACCATGCTCAGGCGCTCTGCCAGAATGCTTTTGTCTGTCCCTGGACTTTTCTTTCCTCGGATTCTAATCGGTCTCATCTGTTCCCGATTCCCGGAGGGATTCGGCATCCGAAAGAAAGCCTTTTGAACATGCCACGCCGGCCCCAACCCGCACTCTTCGATGGCGCGCTCGTCATTGACAAGCCCCAGGGGAAAACCTCGCACGATGTGGTTGATGCCGTGCGGCATCTTGCCGGTTTCCGCCAGATCGGCCATCTCGGGACGCTAGATCCCTTGGCCACCGGCGTTTTGGTTCTCCTCCTTGGCCGCGCCACGCGCTTGGTCCGTTTTTACTCCCATCGCTGCAAGCGTTACACAGCGGGTTTTCGTTTTGGCTTTGCCACGGACAGCTACGATTCCGACGGTGTTCCCCAGGGTCCTGATCAGCCTCCTATTCTTGACCGCGCGGTGCTCGAAAAGCTCGCTGCCCAACGCATTGGCCCGTCCCAGCAAATGCCTCCCTCGTTTTCCGCCAAGAAGGTTCACGGCCGCCCCGCCTACGAACTTGCTCGCAAGAAGCAGCCCGTTGAACTCAAGCTTGTCGAGATCGAAATCTTCGAATATCGCCTTACGGAAATCGAAGGCCCGCTCGTCCGCTTCGTTATTGAGTGCTCCTCGGGCACGTACATTCGTTCGCTGGCCCATGAAATGGGGCAGGCTCTCGGCTGCGGCGCTCATCTCGCGGAAATCACCCGGACCGCTGTGGGGGAGTTCGCTTTAGACCAGGCCATCCAGCTCGAAGAGCTTGCTGCTGCTGCACAGGCCGGAAAATTTCAGGATTGCCTCGTCAAGCTCGAAAATCTGCTTCCCAATTTTCCGCACGTGAACGTTCTGCCCATTGT
>Ga0335078_10005617_pt1 | contig 18541 bp, 22 predicted proteins | sample Lox_Sample_32_FD_206711 | JGI IMG/M metagenome (GOLD analysis project Ga0335078, IMG submission 206711) | Soil microbial communities from Loxahatchee National Wildlife Refuge, Florida, United States - Lox_Sample_3.2 | ecosystem: Environmental > Terrestrial > Soil > Wetlands | place: USA... | reverse complement strand
GGCCCCCCGGGCAGGTTCTGTGCTGGGCCGGGGTGGTGCTCCCCCAGCTGGGCGAGCACCACGGTATATGAGGAGACCGAGCGGCTAGCCCGGGAAGCCTGTGATCTGCTGGCTGCCGGTCCATAGCTCGCGTAGAGGGCGGGCAGCGGCGGGGTGGCGGCGGCGGCGGCTGCTGGGCAAGTGGGACGCCTGCCCGGCGGCCAAGGCGGCGATATTCCGGCGGACCGGCACCGGGCACGTGCCCCGGACGGCGATAGAGCAACAACAACAAGCGCGCCCGAGCTGGAAGCCACACGGGCCCTGCTAGGGCTCTTTCGCAACGCCGAGGTCCTTCGCGTGCAGCCGGGCCAGGTATTCGTTCCAGGCTGCCAACTGCGGGTCTGCGGCCGGTTCGCTATCCCCGGCACCGGTCGCACCGGGCGGGGAGAATGAGTGCAGGAGGATCTCCGGGCCAGGCAGAACGTGCCGCCGACATGTCCTGCGGTGGCAGGCGGCGGACCCGGGCGTGCTGCCCGATGCGATCCAGGCCCCGGCGCTGTGCCAGCTGATTGCGGCTGATGCGGTGCCGGGCCCGGCCGGCCCGGCTTGATTGGCCCGCCGCAGGGAGGACGATGTGAACGTGACCCGGCAACCTGGCCTGGCTGGCTTGCAGGCTCGGATGGAATCCGAATACGGCAACCGCTTGATGGCCCAGCTGCCGCGGCTGGGCTGGGACGCGGGCCGGCTCGCCGCCTACCAGGCCGGGCGCCTGCGGCCGGTGCTGGCCCGGGCGATCGAGCGCTCCCCGTTCCACGCCCGCCGGCTGGCGCACATCGACCCGGACCGGTTTGGGCTGGCCGACCTTGGCCGCCTGCCGGTCATGACCAAGGCGCAGATGATGGCCAGCTTCGATGAGGTGGTCACCGACCGGCGGCTCACCCTCAGCAGGGTCGAAAACCACCTGCGCGCGGCCGGGAACGGGCCGGCCCTGCTGCTGGGCGAGTATGTGTGCCTGGTCAGCGGCGGCAGCTCCGGGCAGCGCGGCGTGTTCGTGCAGACGATCGGCGAGTACGCCGATTACGCTGCGGCGACCCTGCGGAAAGCGGTCGCCGGCTCGCTGGCGGCCGGCCCGCCACCCGGCAGCACGGTCATCGCGGTGGCCGCCGCCGCGGCCCCGGTGCACTCCACCCGGTTCCTGGCGGCGGCCCTCGGCGGCGGCCGGGTGCGGATGGTGCCGGTACCGGTCACCCTGGCGCTCGCCGAGGCCGTCGCGCAGCTCAACGCCCTGCAGCCGGACGCGCTGGCCGGCTACCCCGCCCGGCTCGCGCAGCTGGCCGCCGAGCAGCGCGCCGGCCGGCTGCGCATCGCGCCCCGGTCGGTGGGGACCAGCAGCGAGATGCTCACCGACGCCAACCGGGCCGCCATCACCGCCGCGTTCGGCGTCCCGGTGGTCAACTCCTTCGCCTCCACCGAGGGCCTGGCCGGCACCAGCGACCCCGGCAGCACGGTGATCACCTTCGCCACCGACCTGTGCCTGGCCGAGCTCGTCGACCCCGGCGGAGACCCGGTGCCGCCCGGGACGCCCTCGGCCAAGGTGCTCATCACCAACCTGCACAACCTCACCCAGCCGCTGATCCGCTACGAGCTGGCCGACAGCCTCGCCGCCACGTCCGGCACCCAGCCCGGCGGTTACCTGCGGGCGACCGTGGAAGGACGCGACGACGGCATGCTGCGCTACGGCGAGGTCGGCATCCACCCGCACGCCATCGCCACCATCCTGGTCTCGGCCCCCGCGGTGACCGAATACCAGGTCCGCCAGACCCCGGCCGGCATCGACGTCGCCGTGGTCGCCCGCGATGACCTGGACCAGGCGGCGCTCGCCACCGCCCTGGCCGCCAGCCTGCGCCAGGCCGGCCTGTCCCACCCGCAGGTCACCGTCCGCGTCACGGCCACCATCGCGCGCCACCCCGACACCGGCAAGGCACGCCGCTTCATCCCGATCAGCAACGATCACGGCCCCCACAGCGAGCACCGCTGAGCACAGCCGGCCCGGCACCGCGCAGCAGGACCGAACCCGGACCACCCCTCAGCAGCGCCGGAAGCCCGCCGTTGTCCGGCCACCAGGAGGCCCGGCCAGCAGACACCTGGTCGGCAACGAAGGCGCCGCGCTTGGCTTTGTCGCCGCCCGCGTCCTGGAAACCGCCATGATCTTCGCCGGTGTCGTCAGCCTGCTTTCGCTGACGACCTTGCGACAGCACCTGGGTGGAGCGGCCGGAGCAAATGCGGCCGCGCTGGTCACCACCGGCGCGTCCCACGTCGCGGTCTACAACGCGACGTTCTTGCTCGGGCAGAGCCTCATGCCCGGCATCAACGCATTGCTGCTGGGCTCCTTGATGTACCGGTCCCGGCTCGTGCCCCGCTCGTTCCCGTGATGGGACACATTGGAGCTCCCCTGCTCATCGCCGCTGTATTCGCAACGCTGTTCGCGCAGCACTCCCCCTTGACCAGGGTCGCCGCACTCCCGGTGATCCTGGTGGCTGCCTGGGAGCTGTTGCTGGGCGTGTGGCTGGTCGTGAAGGGCTTCAAGCCCTCCCCGATCACCGCCGGAATCGACGCGCCCAGCACGCCGCCCGGCAAGCTATTCATCCTGGACCGGGCCTGGCTGGTCAGCTGCCGCCTGTTCTGCGGCTGGATGGGCTCTTGTCCAGGCGCGGTACCCGAGCCAGTGGGTGAGCCAGCCGTAAAGGATGACTCCGGCGAGCAGTGCTGCTTCCAGCCATAGATCGAAAGCGCGTGTGGGGGTGCGGCCGCGCACCCAGAACCAGGCGACCAGCGTCGCCACTGCCGCGGCCGCCGCTAGCCAGCTGATCTGGCCACGGCGCAGCAACCGAACGACAATCGCCCCGGCGAACACGCCGGTGTAGGCGAGCACCAGGCTGGCGAGCCGGGGCTTGCTATCCGGCCCTGTCTCGACGTCGGTGGCGGCGAACAGCAACCGCACGTAAAGCCCGGCCAGCAGCAGATCTGCCAGATACCGGAAAACACTGTGCCCGCCGCCTGAGCCGGCGGTCCAGGCGATGTGGTACGGCGTGTCGCCGCCAATGGCCAGAACATAGCCAAGGAAGCTGAGCGCGGTCAGCAAGACCGCCCCTAGAAGCGCCAGGCTGGGGATAACGTACGGCGCGGACAGCGGGCTCAAGAGCACGTCCGCCCGGCGGGTGAGCGCGGTCGTCAGGGCCACGCCATAAACGACCGCGACAATATTCATGAGGTTGTCGGACTCGCGCTGGTTGTACTCGCTGCCCGCGGCCATGTTCATGTCCGGCTCCTGCCTGCCGGGCTAAATGGTGTCACAGCACTGCCGAGGCAGGCGGTGGTCGGCTCGAACGTGTCGATGGCCGCCTCAGCCGAGTCGTGCGGCGGGCACAGGACAGAGCTTCTGCAGCAGCACTCAGCTGGACGTGATGGGACATGATCCAAAGCGTGCGCCGCGCTGACCAGGCACACTCCGGGACTACGGACGCCACACGGACAGAACGCGGTCCTCACCTGGCGGGAAATGGAGAAATAGCAGGTCAGAGGCCATTCCGGTGGTCTGGGTGTAACGGTCTGTAAAACCGTCGGCTTAGCCTACGTTGGTTCGAACCCAACACCTGCCACCACCTGCGAAGATAGCCCGTGAGCTGGGGATACCCGGTCTCGCGGGCCTTCTCTGTCTTGTCCCGCCGTGTTTCATGGTGTGCCGCTGTGAGCCGATGCGTAGCAGTGGTTACGGACATATGGCGGACGGATTCGGGGTGGAGCAAGCGGTTCACCGCACCGCTTGCTCCGGGATTTCGACGGCCCGCTGGCCACGGTGAAGGGCCTGCCAGGCTCCCAGAAGATCACTGATGATCGAGGGTCTGGCCTGCGCGTGGCCCACAGGATTCCATCGGCAGTCGCGGGAGCCCTGCGGATGCCGGGGTATCGCGTTGGACTGACCGTGCCGGGCAGCGGGCCGCACCTGCCTGATCTGAGCATGGGCCTCAGAACGTCACGACCCCGCCACGGATAAATGTGCTTCCAGCCGGGTGGTGCTGCAGCAGTTCCGCCGGCCTCTTGCTGACCTGCGGTGGACCTTTCAGGTGTCTCGCGGGATGGTCCCGATGACGGTGAGGTCAAGAGCCCCATTACCTGCGCAGTCCTGCTGACACAACTGGCGCCGCAAAGGCCAGCTCCACGCCCCGCGGAACCGGCCGGTTCAGCAGGGCGCTGGCGCCGGGGTGCAGAGCCATGAACTCCAGGAAGGCCGCCGGCGGCTGCAGTGCCGGCCGGATCGGGGTGACACGCGCGACACCAGACGAGATGGGGGTTGATGTCGGCGGGGGACCGACCCGTATCCCCACATTGCTCTATGTGCTACAGCGCCGAAGTCGATCTACGGCTGGCGGACGGCCCGTATGCGCTCTGACGTGCAGAAATGCTGCTTGCCGCCCAGGGCAACTGCTGGCCCAGAGTCATTCAGTGGCAGGGCCAGGCTTGATGGCCAGCGAACCGAGTCGAACCCCCATGAAACCGACTTGAACCCCATGCACTCGTGAGCACGCGCAGTGATCGATCACATGGTCGTTAACCGGCTAATGTGCGCCGAACGCCGATTTTCGCGTCCGTGGGGTAGTGAGGTAGTCGTATTCCGCTGTGCGCGGTTCTACCGGACGACCGTTATCGCGTCGCATGGCCCCCATCGGACTAGATACTGGCCTCGCTGTCTTCGTGATGGCCACCGTCGCGGTCGTTCCGCTACGGCCATGACAGCGGGCGCGCCACCAAGCCGTCCAATGACTGAAGCGGTTTGTACCCGCGCAGATTGTCGGACCGGAAACTGGCGATGTCCATGTGATGATTCCGGAGTGTCGTCGGTTGATGCCGACGCACTGGACATCGTCGTCGCGCACCCGACGGTCTGTGGCGTCATGACTGGAGCCGTCGCGTGAGCAGCCGGGCGCGGAGGCGGGTGCAGCTGCGACATGACGCCGTAGATCACGATCGGGACGGCGACGGTCGCGATCACGAAGGTGCGGAGGACGATAGGTTCTCCCCGCAACATTGAACCGAGGGTCAAGTTGAGCACGACGAGCGTCGGGACGACGGCGACCCAGATCATCAGAGCCAACTGGTGTTTCGTCGGGGGCGGCACGGTGGGGCGGGGCATAACGTTCTCCTTAGGAAGTGACGAGTCGGGGTGCCGCCACAGCGGCGGCGACGTCGGCATCGACTAGGTCGTTATTGATGGCGATGGGTCGTTATTGATGGCGATGGCGGCGACGGATCCTTCTCCGGCCGCGGTGATGACTTGGGCGCGGGGATTGGCGGCGTTGCCGGCGATCCATACGCCCGGTACTGAGGTGCGGCCGGTGGCGTCGACTTCGACGGAGCCGGTGGCATCGACCGACGCGCCGAGGCCGGTGACCAGCCGGTCGTTGTGGACCATTCGGGGCCGAACGAACACGGCCGTTCGGGGAACGATGCGCCCGTAGTCGAGCTCGACGCCGTGCATACGGTCGTCACGCACGATGAAGCCGGTCACCGCGCCCGCGACGATCTCGATGCCGCGGGCGGCGAGCAGCTCGACGTCAGTTTCGTCAAGTTCGGCGGTGTGTGGGAAGTACATGACGTCGGAGGACCACTGGCGCACGAGTAGCGCGTGCTCCACGGCGTTCGGTGTGCCGCCGAGCACGCCGAGCAGCTGGTCGCGGACCTCGTAGCCGTGGCAGTACGGGCAGTGCAGCAGGTCAATGCCCCAACGCTCGCGCACGCCGGGAAGGTCCTGGATGTCGTCGCGCAGACCGGTGGTAGCGAGGACTCGTCGTGCGGTGAGTGGTCCCGCCTCGGCCAGTTCTACGCGGAAGCCTTCTTCGGTGCGGTAGATGTCGGTGACGATGCCGGGGATGTGTTCGGTGCTGTAGGCCACAGCTTCGGCGCGACCCATCGCGAGCAGTTCGGCCGGTGCGAGGCCATCGCGGGACAGGTACCCGTGCATGCGCGCGGCGGGCGCGTTGCGCGGCTGGCCGGCGTCAACGACGGCGACGCTGCGACGTGCTCGCGACAGCACCAATGCCGCGGACAGACCCGCCGCCCCGCCGCCAACAATGATTACGTCGTAGTCGCTATTCATGCTGCCAGGCTGCCGTCGTGGGATCGGCGAGCCAACACTTGTTGCCATTTCTGGGAATCGGGCGTTCGATTTGAGGGTGGCTGCGTCGGTCTCGATCGAGGAGGCGCTCGATAGCGTCGCGCCCCGGCTGCGCCGTCTGCGAGAGGTGCGCGGCCTGACCATCACGGACGTCACCGAACGGAGCGGCATCTCGAAGAGCACGTTGTCGCGTCTAGAGACGGGGCAGCGGCGACCGACCCTCGAGCTGCTGTTGCCGCTCGCGCAGATCTACAACGTCCCACTCGATGAGCTGGTGGGCGCACCTGACGTGGGCGACCCACGAGTCCGCCTGACGCCCCGGCAGGTCAAGGGCCGCGTCGTGCTCCCGCTGACCAACAACCCCAACGGTGTGCAGGCGTGGAAGATCGTGATCCCGGCGTCACAGTCCGTGCCCCGCCCGCGGGTGCACGAAGGTTACGAGTGGATCTACGTGCTCAGTGGCCGGATGCGGCTCATCATCGGTGAACACGACACAGTTATCGAGCCCGGACAGGTCGCAGAGTTCGATACAGCCGAGCCACACTGGTTCGGGAGCACCGGTAGTGGACCTGCCGAGATTCTCAGCCTGTTCGCGCGGCCCGGCGAGCGCATGCGCGTGGCCCCGGAACAGCGGTCGCACTCTGCGGACTGAGCCATCGAGCTCCAGGCTCGGCGCGAGCTGCTGCCCACGTGGCCGCCGGATTTCGCGGGCGTGCGCGCCAAAGTGGGTCAACCGCTCCCGCGCCCTCGGCGAGCTCGGGCCTCCATGACCGTTCGTCTGCGGGTTGGTCAGCCAGAAGGTTCGACCGGCGGCACGAGAGCCCGAAGGTCGTCATGACCCAACGAGCCGCGAGCACTCATGGACCCGACCGCGAGGAGCCCGACGTCGCGCTTTAGGCGTCTCGGGCGATGGGCCGGTTGTGAGAGAGCGCTCAGGCAAGGCGGCGGTCAAGTCACAATTGCGCGTCGTGCACGAGAATCGCGATGTGCACCCGGTTAGTGACTTCGAGCTTGGTGAGAAGACGCGAGACATGCGCCTTGACGGTCGCCTCGCTCATGAACAGGGATGCCGCAATCTCAGCGTTGGAGGCGCCGGACCCCACCGCAGTCGCGACCTCCCGCTCCCGGTCTGTGAGCGACGTCAGGCGCTGGACAGCGAAGCGACGGCGATCCGTCATTTCGTCGTTGCCGACGTGAGAGAGAAGTGTGCGAGTGACCGACGGTGAGAGCATCGCTTCTCCTGCAGCCACAAGGCGCACCGCATGAACGATCTCCGCGGGCGCGGTGTCCTTCAACAGGAATCCGTCGGCTCCGGCCCGAAGCGCGCTGATGACATGCTCGTCGGCCTGGAATGTGGTCAGGACGATCACGTGCGGCGGAGTCGCAAGACGGCGGAGGGCCGACGTGGCGGCAATACCGTCCATCCCGGGCATCCGGATGTCCATCAGGACGACATCGGGTCGGTGCGCCTGTGCGCTTGCGACGGCGTCGGCCCCGTCGGCAGCCTCGCCCACCACCTCCATCTCCTCTGACGACGACAGGATCATCCGGAGACCGGCACGCACCAAAGCATCGTCGTCGACCAACAGCACCCGGATTTTCACCACGGCAGGTCGGCCTCGACGACAAAGTCACCCGAAGCGTCCGGTCCGTGCACCAGGACGCCATTGGCCAGCGTTACTCGCTCCTGCAGACCAAGAAGGCCCGTGCCGGAACCCGGCGGAGCCGGACGGTCGTGGGCGCCCACTGCGGGTGGGTTCCGAACGCATACGTGCAGGCCGCGGTTCGGCGCGCCCACCACCCGAACCTGGGCGAGGGTCCCGCGAGCGTGCTTGCTGATGTTGGTCAGCGCTTCCTGCACGATGCGGTATGCGTCACGACCCAAGGGGCCGGGCGCGGCATCTGCACCGTCCACCTGCATCTCGAAGTCGATCTTTGCGCCGGAGCGGCGAGTCTCCTCCACCAACCGTGGAATGTCAGCCAACGTCGGTTGTGGCACCGTCGACGGCCGCTCCTGCCCCGGCTCCTCCCGCAGCACGCCGATCACGTCCCGCAGCTCTTCCAGCGCTTGGTGGGCCGTCAACCGCAACAGCGCTGCGCTCTCCCGCACCTGGGCGGGAGGCAGGTCGAGTGCGACCTCGAGCGCCCCGGCGTGCAGCGCCACCAGGGAGATGCGGTGGGCGAGCACGTCGTGCATCTCCCGTGCGATGCGGGTCCGCTCGGCCAGCCGCGCACGTTCGGCGCGGACGAGCTGATCGGCCTCGGCACGTTCGGCACGGTCGCGCAGGTTGGAGAGGAGCTGACGCCGAGCGCGGACAAACATGCCCCATCCGGTTGCGGCGGCCGCCAGTGCCGCCGTCGGCAGCATCACCGACCAGGTATTGGTGCGCCCGAGCCAGATCGAGCACACCACTGCCGACGGAACGAACAGAGCGGCGACGAGCAGGGCGGGCCGGACATGGCGATGGACAGCCAGCGAGGCCAGTGCGAGCAGGCCGGCCACCGTGCCAAACGTCGAGAATGCGCCCAACAGGACGCAAACCAGTGCCACACCGAACGGCCAGCGCCGCCGCCGCCACAGTGAGATGCAGCAAAGAGCTCCGAGCGCAGCGTCGGTGGCCACTTGCCCCGAGGTCATCCGATTGGCAGCGTCATCCACGGTGATGCTCAGGATGAGAGCGCCGAGAGCGGCGGCGATGACGAACGCACCGGCGTCGACGGACCAGTCGCGCGCAGTCCTGGGCGCCACCGTGTCGGGATGAGCCGAGTCGCTCGGTGCCAGCATCGCCGAGGGGGCGGTCTGAGCCCACCATCTACGAAGCCAGGACATAGTTCGAGCTTAAGGCTCAGGGCCCCCGTGCAACATCGCCGAAAGTCGACACCTGCAACCAACCAAAGACGTAACGCCGGAGGCGCGGCCAGCAGCCCTTCGGACTTCAGATCGTGGCCGTCCGCCCGATGCGGTGGCGGACCTGGCCGGTTCAGGCTGGCCACATGATCACGACAACCGCTCTCACCAAGAGCTACAACAACAAGCCGGTCGTGCGCGACGTCTCGTTGCGCTGCGAACCCGGGACCATCACCGGTTTCCTCGGGGCCAACGGCGCCGGCAAATCCACGACGCTGAAGATGATCGTCGGGCTGGTGCGACCCGATCGCGGTACGGCGACCATCGACGGCCGACCGTTCGTCGAGCTGCCCAACCCGACGCGCGTGGTCGGAATGCTGCTCGACGCGTCTGCGATGCATCCCGGGCGCAGTGGCCGGGCAACGCTCACGATCGCAGCGCGGCTGGCAGGCGTTCACACGAGGCGGGTCGAGCACCTGTTGGACCTCGTCGGGATCGCCGATGCGGCGGACAAGCGGGTCGGGACCTACTCCCTTGGCATGCGCCAACGCCTCGGCGTCGCCCAGGCCCTCGTCGGTGAACCGCGGGCGCTGATCCTCGATGAACCGGCGAACGGGCTCGATCCCGAGGGCATCGCCTGGATGCGAACGCTCCTCCGCGACTTCGCCGACCATGGTGGCACGGTGCTGTTGTCGAGTCACCTGCTCCACGAGGTGCAGGCCACCGCCGATCATCTTGTCGTCATCTCAGGCGGTGCCGTGGTAGCCGCCGGTCGGCTGGACGATCTGCTTGCCAGCTCCACCATCCTCGTGCGCAGCCCCGACCCCGGTGCACTTGCCGCGGCGCTCCAGGTTGCGCGGATCGACTACGTCGCCGGGCCGGGAGATGCGCTCACCGTGGACGTCTCCAGAGGTCAGGTCACGACCGAGGTGCTGGCGGGCGTCGCCCGCGACCACCAGGTGCTGCTCACCGAATTGCGTCAGTCCGACACAAACGGGCTGGAACAGCTGTTCTTCTCTCTCACCGCCGCCAACGCGGCCCCGCCCCAGGAGAGCGCAGCATGACCACATCACTCTCCCCCCGAACCCTCGACATCGATGCGGCACCGTCGGCCCCAGGACCCATCCCGTTCTCCTGCCTTGTCCGAGTCGAATGGGCCAAGGCCACCGACACCCGCGCTGCCCGCTGGCTCCTCGCACTTGTAGCCCTCTCGACCGCCGGGATCATGCTGGTGCCGGTCCTCGTCCCAACGACCTTCGATCAGACCTACGCGAGCTACCTCCGCGTTGCCGCTTTCGGGCTGACGATCCTCCTGCCTGTGGTGGCGATCCTGATGCTCACCGGCGAATGGAGCCAACGCAGCGTCATAACCACCTTCACCCAGGAACCGCGACGCATCCGAGTCCTCAACGCCAAGCTCGCGGTATCCGTGCTGCTAAGTGGTGGCGCTGCAGTCCTCGGCGGAGTGGTCACCGCCGCCGGCCTCGGGCTGGCAGCAGCCTCGGGCCGCACCCTGCAGGCAAACCTGACCGTTGGCGTCATCACCGGCTATCTACTCTTCGTGGTCCTCAACGTCCTCGCCGGCGTCGCGCTCGCGGCGCTGCTGCAGAACTCGGCGGCTGCCATCGCCGCCTGCTTCGCTCTCCCCGCCGCCTTTGCGCTACTCGGCACGGCATCGACGCTCGTGTCGGACTGGATCGACACTTCCAAACCCTGGAATTGGGTGCTAGAGAGCAACTGGGCTGGTCACGTGCCGCAGATCTCGGTTTCGATCGTCTTCTGGGTGGCGGTCCCGCTCGCCGCCGGTGTCGTTCGGACGATACGTCGCGACGTCGGGTAGTTGGCTCGGCCCGGGCCCGGTTATCAAGATGCCTCCGTCGCCTCGGCCAGCCTAAATGAGCAAGATCCGCGCAAGAAACCGCGTCGAGATCGCGATCTGGGCCTACGAAACAAGGCGGGTACGCCTTAACCAGCCGCACCGCGTCATGGCGTCGCTCGTGTCCGAGAGCCGCAGTCAGAGCAGCGACCGCCGGCCGGGCCGGCACGTGCTCACTCATCCACCGAACAAGGCAGCATCATGGCGAACCCAACTCGAAAGACGTCGGTTGCAACCGGAGCCCTGCTCATCCTGGCGACCGTCGCGGCAGTAGCAGCCGCGGCGCTGGACCCCACGCGAACCGAGACGCACGGCGGCGTGGCAGTGCCCGGCCATCCTCACGGCCTGGCCCTCGCTGCGCTGTGCTACCTGCTGGCAGCAGCGGGGAGCGCGAGCATCCCCATCGCCCTGTACCCGCTTCTGCAGAAGATCGACACCGCCTGGGCGCTGGCATCGGTTGTCTTCAGGAGCATCGAGGCAGTCTTCTACATGGTTGCGGTCGTGTGCCTGCTGTCCATCCCGCCGCTCACGGCGCAACCGGACAGCCGCGGCGGGCCAGGTCGGGCAGTAGTTGGCTCGCTCATCAGCCTGCGGGATCACGCGAACCTCGCAGCCATTTTCGCCTTCTGCCTAGGCGCGTGGAGCTACTACTACGTGCTCTACCGAGCTCGGCTGGTCCCCCGTTGGTTGTCAGGCTGGGGGGTCACGGGAGTGCTGTTGATCCTGGCCGCCAGCTTGCTCGCCCTGTTCAGCAACACTCCTGTCACCGGCTACACCCTCCTCATCCTGCCCATCGCCGTCCAGGAGATCGCCTTGGCTGTGTGGTTGCTGATCAAGGGCTTCGACCTGCGGCCACATCCGCTCCTCACGGAGTCGGAGTGCTCATCGCTCCAGAGTCAGCACGCGTCAGCCGTCGAGAGGAGCTCGCGGGTCTCTTAGCGGACGGCGCCATGAAACTGGAAGCCGAGCTCGCTCCCGTCCGGGCGCAGTTGCGGGAGCGCTGATCTCACGCTGCGCGAACGCGCTGCCGTCTGGTCGATCTCTGGGGCACTGTTGCGTTGGTCGATCGCGGATGGCTGGAGACTGGTCCGGTGACGGTGCGTGGCACGACCTCGGTCTTTGCTGGCTTCCGGTACCCGCGGGAGGTGATCTCGCTCGCGGTGCGCTGGTACCTGCGCTATGGCCTGTCCTACCGGGACGTCGAGGAGTTGCTGGCCGAGCGCGGCATCACCGTTGACCACGTCACCATCTACCGGTGGGTGCAGCGGTTCACCCCGGAGTTCATCGAGGCGGCAAAGCCATGCCGTCACGCCCCTGGTGACCGGTGGTTCGTCGATGAGACCTACGTGAAGGTTGCCGGTCAGTGGACCTATCTGTACCGGGCGGTCGATCAGTATGGCCAGGTCATCGACGTCCTGCTGTCGGCCAGGCGGGACCTGGCGGCGGCGCGGCGCTTCTTCGCCCGGGCGCTGCGGGCGGGCACGATCCCGGTCGAGGTCACGACCGACCGTGCGCCCGTCTACCCGAAGGTGCTCGATGAGCTGGTCCCCTCGGCCCCGCACACCGTGGAGCAGTATGCGAACAACCCAGTCGAGGCAGACCACGGCCGGCTGAAGGCCCGGCTGCGCCCCATGCGAGGCCTGAAGCGCCACCGCTCAGCGCGGATCCTCGCCGCCGGTCACGCCTTCGTCCAGAATCTCCGCCGCGGCCACTACGACATCGCTGCCGAAGTTCCGAGCCGCCACCGGCTCCGCATCGCGTTCGGGGACCTCGCACTTACGATCTGACCAGCGGAGTATCGCAGGATCATGCCCTGACCATGCGCGGGATGGGATAACGCAACAGTGCCCGTGTCGGTCCATCCGGGCACCGCGGCTGTTGAGCAGGATCGGACCGCGGGTGCGGGTGCCGATCGCGCGGTCGATAGCACACCCGACGGCTGGTGGGAGCGGGATCAGCACGACCTTGGTGCCTTTGCCGCACACGCGCAGCACCCGGTGACCGTGCTCTTCACCCAGGTCGGCGATGTCAGCGCCGGTGGCTTCGAAGATCCGCAAGCCGAGCAGCCCCAGCATGGCGACCAGCGCGAAATCGCATGGGCTGGATGATTCCCGGGCGGCGGTGAGCAGGGCCTCGAACTGCAGGTGGGTAAACCCTAGCGTTGGTGATTCCGGCGGGACCGAGGGCCGGCGGACGTGCTCGGCGGGTGAGTGCTCCAGCAGGCCATCGATGACGCAGGTCCGGTAGAACCCTGCGGCGACCGAGAACCGCCGGGAAACGGTAGAGGGCTTGAACCGGCGGACCTCCTGCATCCACCGGATGTACAGCTCCAGGTGCGGGCGGCGAGCGGCCAGCGGGTCCAGGCTATGTTCCGCGCACCAGGCCAGAAAGCAGCGCAGCTCGGACTCGGTGTGGTAGCGGGAGGCACCCTTGAAACGGGCCAGGTAGGCCGCCACCGCCAGCCGCAGCTGGTCACTGAACGGCACCAGAGGATCGGACGGGATGGACGGCAGGTCAGTAAGGCTCATCATGCCCAGACACTGCGCCTGCGCCGAGCGCCTGACACGCCCGGGAACACGCCAGGCACGGCAGATGAGTCCCGTTCACGAGCCGATCGCCGTCAGCCAATGCTCCGTCGCCTGGATTGAAGAAGAGCGGCCGGCGTCGCGGGGCATCGGGTGGGGCAGGATGGGCGGGTGCTGATCGTGCGCGCGACCAAGAAGCTGCTCGACCGCATCGGCCCGCCCAACCTTGGTGAAGGGGAACAATCCACCACCTTGACGGGCCAGTGGTATGCCACCGCCATCTTCTGGAAACCCCAGGTCGCGTTGTTCGTCAGCGAGCCGGCCCTGCTGCCGGTGCTGATGCCGCTGGCTCCCGCAGCGACCTTGCTGGCCAGGTTCCCGCAGCAACTGGCCGCGGTGCTCACCGCGCACGCAACCCCACAACCGCTCATCGATGAGGAACTGCGGCAGATGCGCGACCATCGCCTCGCCAAGACCGCCAGCCGCAGCGTCGTCGGGATCATGAACGAGTTCACCTTCCTGGCCAGCGCCTACCGCGCGGACACCCCCGCTCCGGATCTGCAGGCCCTGGCGATACGCCTGGCGGCCACGCCCTGCAGCCCTCTCTACAGCAAGCACGTAAGTCCCGACCGCGAACTGGCCGCAGTGCTGCGCTCCTTCACATCGCCAGAAGGTTGACACTCATCGACGGGCCGCCATGCCGATCGCGGCGTGAGCGCGCATTGCCGGACGCGACCAAACGCAACATACGTATGCATGCCACGCCGGTCGTGGGCCGGAGTCAAAGCGACGGGTCCATGACCCGCCTGCTGGTGGGCCTTGTGAATAGCGGGTCGGCAAAGCGCCCCGCTCCGGGGATGGGTGGCGGGGCGCTTGCGGCGCCGGCGCGGCAGCTGGTCGCTTCGGCCGGGCAGGCTAGGCCGGCCTGGCCGGCGGAGCGCTGGCAGCGTCATTGCTGCAGTCGCGCGCGCAGCTGCTGGGCCTTACGGACGGCCTGGCGTAGCCGACGTTCGGCCCGCCCGGCACGCCGTGATGCCTGGGCCAGTGCCAGGACCTGGCGCGCCCGGCGATGCTGCTCGGCCTGCGCCAGTATCTCGCGCTGCCGCTGCTTGGCGAGCTGGCTGGCAACGTAGGGGTGCTGGTACACGTGACTCACCTCCTTTCAGGCGGGTAAGAGAGACAGGACGGCGGGCGCGCTGGGCGGGCACGCTGGCGCAACGAACACCCGTGCTTGCCCGGACGGCCTGATGGCTGTCCTGATGGTGAAGGTCAGGGCAGGTCAGGCGCGGATCACAACGATCCGCGGGCCAGCCCGCTGGTATGGCTGATTACCTGGCTGCTGGCGTAGCGCCGATGGCCATGGTGAGGCCGATGCGCGGTGCGTGCCGCCGTTGCGGGCCGCGCAAAGCGGCCGGCTGGAACTCGGCCTGTGTACGTGCCATGACGACACCTCCTCACCGCTGATCGGTATGGGCCTGCTGTCTTGATGGAGCGCGGCAGGGCCAGACTGATACATCCGGCGCCGTAACTACGCCAAACCAACTGCCCCCACTCAAGCGGCCCCGGGCAGCAGACGCTCACTGCCTCGGCGCCCGCACCGGGCGTGACGAACCCGGGCCCGGACGGCTCTGCCGAACGATCCGGGGCACCGGCAAGGTCAGGAACGAGCGCGCTCAATGCCACCGGCCAGCGCATGCGGCAGACACCTCGCCAGTCAGCTGATCAGCTTGTTCCGCTTCGCCCTGCTCAGGCCGGCCAGCACCAGGTCGTAGGAATGATCCACGAGTTCCAGCACTTCCTGCTCCGGCACCGAGCCGTCGAGCGTGACGGTGTTCCAGTGCTGTGGGTGCCGGAAACCTCATCCATACCGCTTGACCAAGCGCTATTCACTTGAGGCGGCCGCCGATGCGCCACGGTGCAGAATCGCAGACAATGCTGGACGTCGCCGAACGCTGCCTGCGGACGCTGTCTGTGATTGTCCATGGATTCACTCGTCCGGACCCTCCCGTGCACGGACATATGGCGGACAGGGCCTGACGTGAAGATCGACGCTGGTCGGGTATTCGCAGGTCAGATGGCATATCGGCGCATTAGGACGAGCGGTCTGTAAAACCGTCGGCTTAGCCTACGTTGGTTCGAACCCAACACCTGCCACTAGCCATAAGACCAGGTCAGGGACGCTTCGGCGTCCCTGAGTCGTCTCCAGGGTATGCAGCCAGATGCCGCCGGAAGCCGCTCTTTGTCGCTGGTCGTGGGATATATGTGGGACGGCGGGTGGCTGTGCGTGCCGAAAACCTCGTCCAGGTCATGCGACCAGGCGATATTCGTTGATCAGGCCACCGACGCGAGTCTGCCTCCGGAGGCGGTACTGCTCAAGGTCGACTGGTTCGGGTAGCGGTTTCAGCGGCGCTGCGCCGTTCAGGGATCGGTGCGGCCGGTGCCGATTGTGGTGGATTTCGTACGGGCGCAGGATCCGCCGCAGATGGGCCTGGTTCCAGACGAGAGTGCGGTCCAGGAGTTCGCGGCGGCATCCGCCGATCCAGCGTTCGGCGATCGCGTTCATGCGGGGCGTCTGGATGTTGCAGAGCACGGTCCGGATGCCGGTGTCGGCGAGGACTGCGTCGAACGCGGCGGTGAAGTTGGAGCCACGGTCGCGGATCATGAACTTGGCCCGGTGCGCCTGATCGCCGAGGTCCATGATCAGGTTGCGGGCCTGCTGCGCGGTCTACTCCCCTGTGGGATGCAGCGTGACTCCGAGGATGCGGATGCGCCGGGTCGCATGCTCGATCACGGCCAGGACGTAGGCCTGGGTGCCATCCAGTAGGTCGACTGTGAAGAAGTCGCAGGCCAGGATCGCCTCGGCCTGAGAACGCAGGAACTGTGACCAGGTAGGCCTGGGCCGTCGCGGCGCGGGGTCGATGCCGTTGGTTTTGAGGATCTCCCAAATGGTCGACGCCGCGATCTCTACTCCCAGGCCTGCCAGCTCGCCATGGATTCTGCGGTATCCCCATTCGGGATTCTCCCGCGCCAGCCGGAGAACCAGAGCCTGGATGTTCCGGCGGGTCACCGGCCGGCCGATCTTGCCGCTCATGGACCGCGCCGCCCAGCGGCGCCAGACGATGTCGCGGTGCCAGCGCACGATCGTGTCCGGGGTGACCAGCAGCCGCAGCCCCTGGCGCCGCGCTCTCGGTATCACGCCGAGCAGGGTTGCGAACAGTGCCCGGTCCGCCCAGTCCACAGTCGTGCGGCGCGGTTGCCGACGTTGCAGGACGGCGAGCTGGTGGCGCAGGATCAAGATTTCGGCGGTCTTCCACGCCTCCTCACGCCGGGACAGCCGCAGCCACGCGGCCAGTCGCGTGATCAGGAGGAACACGAACCGAAGGCACATGATCGGTGATCATCACGTCCGGAGCGCCGGGCGGGCAACTCTGCTGGTCAGAGCCGCGGACGGGATTCTCGGCACGCACACTGTTGCAGGACGTGGAATGCGCCAATCTGTACCAACTGGGCGCTCCCCAGCACTCCCCACGCAGTAAGGGCCACGCCAGCGTCCCTGTGATCCTGACTGTCTTCGGCCACGTGATGCCGGTACCACAAGCGGGCGGCCGATCGGTTCACCGCGCTGGTCGGGAGCGCAGGTGTCTAGTAGCACCCAGGTAGCACGGTGTCTTGATGATCAAGGCTCCGGGGCTCTGACCTGGGTAAACAGGTGACCGACGGGGAATGCATCCAAATCCCAATGCGTGCTCGCTGGTGAGTTCGTACTTGAGGTCCGACCGGAACGAACTCCGCAGGGTCCTCGTAGGCACCGCTGCGAACGACGCTTGACTGAGGCTGCCGACAACCTCATCCCAGCCATCGACGCTCACGCGGCTCGTGAAGGGGACATGACGTCGACCAGGGTGACACAAGTTACTCTGAGTAGAGGACCAGGAAGGGAACAGGACCCTATGACCACGTTGACGGTTGCTGTAGGCGGCGAGGGGAAGGCAGTTCTCAGCGCTACGCCCGCGGCTAGTGACGATGCAGGGTTGCTGGCACTCGCCGCTCAGGACGATGCCGGGCGGCTGCGACATTTCCTTGCATCCGTAGCGACGTGGCAAGCCGAGGCCCAGCAGGAACGCGACGGAAGCGGGTGGGTCCTCCACATACCGGGTACGGGTCTGGTCGCCAACGGCGAGACGTTCGACGCTGCGCTGGATGACCTGGTCGGCGAGTTGCGAGAGTACGCGGACGAATGGGCAGAGCTCAGGTCCGCGCCGAACCATCGCGACAACCTAGGGCTTGTGCTCCTTGTCACTCTCAGCACCGACGCTGAGCTCCGCGACTGGCTGCTGTCACCTATGGCCGTCACTGCTGATTGACAAGATTCGTTCCAGTGGCGGGTACCCGTGCGGACCATGACGCGTTCTGCCGTGCTGACGAGTGGAAGCCGAAACGCGACGCTCGTGGCAGGGCAGGTGCCGGTGACCACGTTCGCTACCGGCTTGAACTGCCTGACGGGCGCGTGCTTAATACGAAGATTTCCCGCCCTGTAGACACGACTATGTACGGCGAGGATCTGTGGCGGACTATCCTCCGCGAGCAGCTCCAAGTAACCGAGGAACAGTTCTGGACATGTGTCAGCGCTGGGACGCGCCCAGACCGCAGCCTCATCACGCAGCAGGAGCCTGTTGGTCAGTCGATCCCTGCCAACGTCGTCCAAGCGCTCAGGGTGAATGGGGTCTCAGATAGCGAGATCGCCGCACTGGGCAGGGACGGTGCGATCAAACGTGCGCAGGAGATCTGGTCTGGCATGTAGCAGAGGGGCGAGAGCTCGCGGGAGTCTTGGTGGCAGGGGGCGAATGCACCTGAAAACCAATGGGTGGTTACGGGTGCTTTCGCAGTTGGGGGCGGGTCATGAGCCCGGGGGTGGATCCGGTGGACGACGACCGGGTGTGTGGGTTTGCTGGCGCTGATCGCAGGGACGGTGTCCTTGTAGTACCCCCGAAACTCGGCGATCGGTGTGACCTGGTGTTGACGGCCTGACTATCTGAGCGTCCTTGCGGGGTGTCCGGCCGTGCTGTTTGACGATGTGGCTTCTTGCTGCCGGGGGGGCGGGCCAGGATCGTGTTGTCCCGTTGATGTGAGGGATCCCTCCT
>Ga0335078_10005615_pt1 | contig 18546 bp, 17 predicted proteins | sample Lox_Sample_32_FD_206711 | JGI IMG/M metagenome (GOLD analysis project Ga0335078, IMG submission 206711) | Soil microbial communities from Loxahatchee National Wildlife Refuge, Florida, United States - Lox_Sample_3.2 | ecosystem: Environmental > Terrestrial > Soil > Wetlands | place: USA... | reverse complement strand
GTCGAGCTCGTGAACACCAGCCGGCCGAAGCGACGCTCGCACATACCGCCCACCGTGAGCCGCGCCAGCTCGAATGGGCCGTCAAGATTGATGCGCAGCGTCTCGCGCCACACGGCCGGGTCCTGCTCCCACACGAGCCGCTCGTGAGCCGAACCGATACCGTGGTTCACGACCAGGATGTCGATCGGCCCGAGCCGCCGCTCGGTCTCCCTCACGGCGAGCGCGCAACCCTCGGCGGTGCCGAGATCGGCCGCGACGAATTCGAGCCCGACCGCGGCGAGCTCGGCGACGGTGCGTGCCACGATCATGACGCGCGCCCCCGCTGCCGCGAGCAGCAGCGCCGCCTCGCGACCGATTCCCCGGCCGCCGCCCGTCACCATGGCCACGCGCCCGTGCATTTCCCGGCTCAGCTGATCGAGTAGACCGAGTAATGCCAGACGAGAGTCGCGATCAGAACGGCGATCACGCCGTAATGCAGGGCACGACTCGCGCAAGTCGCCAGCGCGAGCGGCCCGAGCGACAGCACGCTCATTTGCACCGCGAACGCATAGCGGTAGTAGGCGGGTGCCCGGCTCAGCTGCCCGCCGGCAAAGTAGAGTCCCAGCGCGGTGTAGCTGAGCTGGAACAGCGCGATCAGTACCCAGAAGTAACGCCGGTTGGCCGCGTAGAATTCGCGCAGATCGCGTCCACTCTCCGCGTCGTCGGGGAGACTCGCCGCGGCGATGAGGAAGATGATGAACAGCTCCGCCACCAACACGAGATAGAAGAAGAACTGGCGCGTCGCCGCGACATTGCGCACCCCCCAGAGGTCGAACCACATGCCGATCGCGATCAGCAGCGCATAAAGTGCCGCCAGCAACGCGAGCGGGTCCCAGCGCACGACGGCCCGGCCGCGCACCAGGCGATGGAAGCTCGTGGCGATGTCGGCGATGGCGAGGCCGATGAGAATCGAATACAGCCCGAGGGCGTATTCGAAGGCGCGCATTTCGGGCGTCACGTCACTGGGGCTCCATATGCGCACCCTACATAATCCTTTCGATTGCGTCACGTCTGCGCGAGCGCGCGCTACAGATGCTCGCACTGCGGGCCGATCTCCGGCTACGCGCTGCGGCGATCGCCCGCCGGCTGCGCACCCCGAAACGAGCGGAGCTGACGCGATGCGCCACCCTGTCCCCCTTTACGCCCTGACCGCCCTGTTGCTCACCGCCTGTGGCGGCGGCGGTGGCGGTGGCGGCAACAACACGCCGGACGTCGCCTATCCGACCACCTCGGTGTCGGGCAAGGTCACCTACCAGGGCGCGCCGCTCGCGGGAGCCACGGTCGTCGCCTACAGCACCAACGGCAACAACGTCGCCGCCACCGCGGTGACGGATGCCGCGGGCAACTACAGCTTCAGCGGCCTCGACGTCTCCTGCACCGATGACTGCGTCGCGGTCTTCAACTTCTTCGCCTACAAGGCGGGCTACTCGCTTGCGCCCGCTCTCGCCGGAGATCCGACCGGCAACCGCGCGAATCTCCAGTGGAGCGTCCAGGCCTACGGCTGGAACGTGGCGAGCGGCGATGCCGTCGCACGCGGCGGCTACAACGGCGCCTTCACCAACCCGGACAACGATACCGGCGCGCCGATCAACTTCAACGTCATCACCTTCACCTCGCTCGCCGGGGATTCGCAGACGAATGCCGACTTCATCGCCTACAGCGGCGCCCATCCGGTGGTGCAGCTCGCGGCCACCGGCCAGACGACGAGCTACGCGCCGGGCGATGATGCCGCGATGGCGCAGGGCGTGGCCTGGCCCGGCGGCCGCATGCACGACAACGGCGACGGCACCGTGTCGGATCAGCTCACCGGGCTCGTATGGCTGAAGAACGCGGCGTGTTTTGCGCCGGCAACCTGGCCGGGTGCCGTGACCGATGCCAATCAGCTCGCCAGCGGCCAGTGCGGCCTCACCGATGGCTCGGCCGCGGGCGACTGGCGGCTGCCGAACCTCATCGAGCTCGAGAGTCTGATCGATGTCGCGGCGAGCGCGCCGGCGATCTCCGGTCCCTTCAGCAACGTTCCAGCCGCTGCCTCGGGCAGCGTCTACTGGACCTCGACTCCTTACTGGTCGGGCTCGGGCACCTCGACCACCAGTGCCTGGGCCATCCGCCTCTCCGACGGCCGCTACATCAACGGCAACGACGCCAACGGCAACAATCTGATGGCGTCGGGACTCAACGGCGTGTGGGCCGTCAGGGGCGCGAGCGGTGCGGCGGTGACGCTCGCATCGACGGGCGCCATCGAGCCGTTCGCGGCGCGCGATGACGGCACGCTGGCGATGGGCGCACCGCTGCCGCAGGCGCGCATGATCGACAACGGCGACGGCACGGTCACCGACACCGTCACCGGGCTCATCTGGCTGAAGCAGGCCAACTGCATCAACGCCAGCTGGGCGGGAGCGCTCACCGCCATCGGCCAGCTCGCGAGCGGCCAGTGCGGACTGTCCGACGGCTCGACGGCCGGGCAGTGGCGCATGCCCAACCGGCGCGAGATGCAGAGCCTGCAGGATCGCGGTCAGAACAACCACGCGCTGTATTTCGATGAGACCTTCAGCAGCGCCTTCCCGAACGCCATCCCCACGCAGACGGCGATTTTCGTCAACATGCCGGAGTTCGAGTACTACTGGACCTCGAGCACCGATGCCGCGAACACCGCCGAGGCCTGGACGGTGTTCAGCTGCGACTTCGGCGTCTACGACACCGTCAAGTCGGCCACCGGCTATTCACTCGCGGTACGCGGTCCTGCACCCTGAGCCGCTACGGCACGGCGTGCAGCGTGGTGTTGAAGAGGAAGGGATCGCTGAAGTCGGTGCGCTCGCCGGCGGCTTTCCCGGGAACCGGCAGCAGCCGCGCCGCCAGGGGCTTGCTCCACTTGCGGGCGAGTGAGGCCACGTCGCCGAGGATGCGCGCCAGCTGCTCCTCGGTGATGTCGCCCGGATAAGGGACGGTGTCGAGCCCGGTGGCGCACACCGAGGAGTAGGCGAGCAGAGCGTCGGTGTTGTAGGCGCCCTCCGCCCAGCGCTGCGCCAGCACCCGGTCCTCCATCACCGGAACCATGAGCCCGGAGAAGCCGATGTGTCTCACCGGCACGGCTTTCACCGCCGTCGTGATGATGAGTGCCGCGGTGAGTGTCCCGCTCGAGCCGAATCGCGCTCCCGTATAGCGCTCGATCGCCGCTCCAATCGAGGCGCCCGCGAGCGGTGCCGGCGCCGGCGTCGGGTCGACTCCCATGAAGGTCCAGTGGCTCGCGGCCGCGACCCGTTCGCCGACCTTCTCCGCAGCCTGCGCGTGCACGGTCAGCGCCCGGGTGAGCTCGGCCACCGAGGCGTCGAAGTCGCCGGGCGTGCGCGCAAACACCTCCTCGACGAGGCTCGCGCCCTGCAGACCCATCGAGAAGCGCCGGCCAGGCCCCGCGTGCCAGGCGCCCGGGTAGAACGGGCCGTAGGGCTTGAGCATCGCGGTCGCCGTGAAGCGGAAGTTGCCCTGGCCGTGCGCCGTGTGGTCTGCGAGGTAGCGCACCAGCGCCGCGCTCTCGTGAATCACCCGCCAGTGGATGCCGTCCTCGCCGGCGATGATGGCGCTCCCCATGAGGTTCGGGAACATGGCCATGGCGTGCGCCAGCAGCTGCAGGGTTCGCGGATCATCCGCATCGCGCAGCATCCCGGGACCCACGTTCGGGATGAAGCCCTCCTTCGCCGCGAGATCGTTCAGGGTCTTGAGGAAGGCGAGCGCCGCGGCTTCCGACCGACCTGCCACGAGCTCGCCGAGGGGCTGCGTGACGATGCGCAGCGTCTGCACTTCGTAGCCCTGCTGCTCGAGCTCGCCCCTGGCGGCGCGCAAAACGCCGAGCGCCTCGGCGATCTGCGCCGCGTAGTCCGCAGGCTCGAGACGCACGAACGCGGTCACGGTGCGCACCTTGGGCCGCGGGTAGTCCTCGGCCCGCGAGGCCGTGGCCCACGCCGCGATCAGGCACGTGGCCAGAAACGCTAAAATTCTGATACTTCCTGCCACGGCTGCCCCCGGATTCTTCGCCGCCGGCGCTCCCGGAGGCTTCTATACTATGAGCGACGCTCGGCGTCACGAGCTCGAAGGGAGCGCGCACCGGTGAATGGGCGTCTCTGGCCAGGGCGGCAACTCGCGGCAGCGCTGTGCGCTCTGCTCATCGCATGCGGAACAGCGTGGCCCGCCGCGGCCGACGACGCGAAGCCCCTGACCGCCATTCTGCTCAGCGCGCAGATCCCCACGGACGACCCCTACTTTTCCGACTCGGTCGTGCTCGTCATGAACAACCTCGGGCCGGCCCCGATCGGCATCATCGTCAACCGGCCGACGCAGATGCCGGTCGCAGAGCTCTTTCCGGACGTCAAGCGCCTCGCCGCACTGCACGACAAGGTGTACTTCGGCGGGCCCGTGGAATTCGGCACCGTGTGGTTCCTGTTCCGGGCGCCCACCCCGCCGGCGCACGCGGTCCGCGCCTTCGACGGAATCTGCCTGAGCGCCGACCGGGAGCTGCTGCTGCACCTCCTGGGGCGGGAGAAGCCCATGGAGGGCCTGCGGATCTACGTCGGCCACGCCGGTTGGGGGCCGGGACAGCTCGAGACCGAGATTGCGCGCGGCGACTGGCGGCTCGGGCACGCGCAGCCGGGCGCGATCTTCAACCGCAAGTCCGAACACCCCTGGCCATCGGTGCCGGCCCGGGAGAACGGCACCTGACCTCGACCCCAGGCTAAAGTATCGTTGTGTCGTCAGGAGAGAGTCACATGCTGGCGAGTCGCCGGATCCTCAAGAGCTTCAGTGTTCTGCTCGCCGCGCCCGCAGCGCTGATGCTCGCGCGTGCCGCGGCCGGTGCGTCCACCGAGGTGGAGGCCGTTTACCCCAAGGCCTACGCGCTGTACCTGGATCTGCACCAGCACCCCGAGCTGTCGGGCGCGGAGACGCAGACCGCGGCCAAGCTGGCCGGCGAGCTGCGCGCGCTCGGGTACACCGTCACCGAGCACGTCGGCGGCACCGGCGTGGTCGCGCTCCTGAAGAACGGATCCGGCAGGACGGTGATGCTGCGCACCGAGCTCGATGCGCTGCCGGTCGAGGAGAAGACCGGCCTTCCCTTTGCCAGCAAGGTGCACGCCAAGGACCCGGCCGGCCGCGACGTCCCGGTCGGCCACATGTGCGGTCATGACCTGCACATGAGCGCCCTCGTCGCGACCGCCACCATCATGGCGCGCAGGCGCGACTCCTGGCGGGGGACGCTCATGCTGGTGGGACAGCCCGCGGAGGAGACCATCACCGGCGCGAAGGCCATGATCGGCGATGGACTCTTCACGCGCTTTCCCAAGCCCGATGAGGTGCTCGCCCTGCACGTCGGGAGCGTGGAGCCCGCCAGCGAGGTGGGCGTGGTTCCCGGCATCTACGACTCCAATGCGGATTCGATCCGCGTTACCCTCTTCGGTAAGGGCGGCCACGGCTCAGCCCCGCATACCACCGTCGATCCGATCGTGCTCGCCGCCCGCACCATCCTCGCGCTGCAGACCATCGTCGCGCGCGAGGTGAAGCCCGGAGAGTTCGCCGTGGTGACGGTCGGCTACGTGAATGCCGGCACCAAGAACAACATCATTCCCGATCAGGCGGAGATGGGCCTCACGGTGCGCACCTACAAGGCCGAGGTGCGCAAGCAGGTGCTGGCCGCGATCACCCGCATCGTGAACGCCGAGGCCGAGGCGGCCGGCGCCCCGCGCGCGCCGTCGATCGAGCGCTACGAGACGACCGATGCCGTGTACAACGATCCGGCCCTGGCGCAGCGCCTGCGCGCGGTGCTCGAGACGGCGCTCGGCAAGGAGCACGTCGTCACCGCGGAGCCGATCACGGCATCCGAGGACTTCTCGGCCTTCGTGCAGCAGGGGATCCCGGGCTTCTACCTGTCCCTCGGGGGCGCCGATCCGCGGAAGCTCGCGCAGGCGAAGGCCGCGGGCACCGTGCTGCCTTCGAATCACTCGCCGCTGTTCGCGCCCGACGTCGACCCGGCGCTGCACACGGCAATCGCCGCAGAGGTGGCGATGCTGCGCGAGCTGCTCAGGCCGGTCGCCCAGCCTTAGTCCCGGTCCGGCTCGCCCGGCGGTCGGGTTTCCGGCCGCACGGCTGGCAGTGTTGATGATCAATCGACGGACTGCGGGAATCCGATGCGGCGGACCAAGTCGCGGAAACGTGGTGAGGAACGAATCGAGTCGAATTCGGGTGCGGTACGGATGAACAGCAGGCGCGGATCGTGTTTGTCGTACGCTGCCTCCAGAGCGGCAATGGCATGAGGTTCGTCGTTGAGCAGCGCATAGATGTGCACGGCGTATGGCAGGTTGTGTGTTTGCTCGAACTCGGCCTGCTTCAACAAATAGCCTTTGTAACCCGAGCGTCTGTACGCTTCGCCGAGCGCGGTGACCCTCGGATCCTTCAGGAGGCGTAATGCGTGCTGGCGCGAGGCGAATGCCTCGGCAAACATTTTCTTCTGCTCGTATACATCGGCCATGTCCCAGGGGAAGGCGGGGGAGTCCGGATGCATTTCCAGGCCTCTCCTCATTTCGCGCAGTGCATCGTCATACCGTCTGGCGTGATAGAGCACCTGCCCCAGCCATTCGGTGATACCCGCGGAGTACGGGTCAAGGTCCCGCGCGAGCTCAGTTTCCTTCGCTGCCTCCTCGAGCCGCCCCATGGCCAGTAACTCGAACGCGTAGAAAGAGTGTCCGGCGACGACGTTGGGATTGAGGGCAATGGTTCGTTTGAACTCGGCTTCGGCTCCGAACCAGTCCCGATCGACAGTGTACTTGAGTTCCGCGAGCCGGGCGTGGGCCTCGGCCAGCGAAGGATCAAGCATCAGGGCTTTCGCGATAGCCTTCCTGGCTTCGTCGGGAAAATGCCCGCACTCCGCCACAGCGACATAGGCAGGTGCGTAGTTGGGATCCTTAGTGATGGCTTGCTGGAGGTAGTCGCAAGCCTTCTTATAGCCTTCCGGAGTAACCTGACTCATCCAGTACGAGCCCCTGAGATAGGCGTCGTACGCCTCGGGATCGACCGCGTGAGCCTGAATGAGCAGACGGCGCTCGTTGGGACTCAGCTTGAAGCGGATTTGCTCGGAGATGTCCTGGGCGATTTCATCTTGCAAGGCAAGGACGTCTTTCAAGTCGCGTTCATAGCTCCTGGCCCACAAATGGTGGTCACTGCTGACTTCGACCAACTGCGCAGTGATGCGCACACGGCTTGCGGCGCGGGCGACCGTGCCTTCCACCACCGCATCGACCCTCAACTCCCGGCCAATCTGCGGCAGTGTTTCCTTGGAACCCTTGAACTGTATCGCCGAGGTTCGAGAGATGACGCGCAGCGAACCTATCTGGGCGAGATCGGTGATCAACGCATCGGTGATTCCGTCGGCGAAGTAGTCCTGCTCCTTGTCGCCCGACAGATTCTCGAGCGGTAGCACCGCCAGGGAATGAATCGCAGGATGAACCTCGGCAGCTTCCGGCCGAGTGCGCGGCAAGTAGACATACGCGGTCGCGCCAGCAGCCAGCACCAGCGCAGCCGCCAGCACTGCAAGGACCGCCCTGCTCGGCCGCCGCAGGGGCTGCATGACTGTTGGTAGCGCGCCGCCTGAGGCGGCAGCGGCAGGAAACGCGGGCGGCTCCGCTGCTGTCCGTACCGACGCGATAAAGCGGTAGCCGCGCTTGGGTACTGTCTCGATGAACCTCGGGGCTTCGGCAGGGTCGTGCAGAACCTTGCGCAGCTGGGAGATGTTGTGGGCGAGGGCCTGTTCCTCGACGACGCTGTTGGGCCACAGCGCCTTTAGAAATTCCTCCTTTTGAATCAGCCGGCCCGGGCTCTCCACCAGCAGTGCCAGGGTGTCGAACACCTTCGGGGCGAGCGGCACAGCTTCCCGACCGCTGAGCAATCGCTTCTGGGACGGGACCAGGGTGAATTGACCGAATTCGTAAGCGGCCTCCGCATCGCTGGCCATCGTAGATCCTCGCCTGGTGCCCCTATTCTACCTCCGGGCTGATTTCGGGCAGGAAATTTAAGGGTTTTTCCAAGATTTCAGGTGCACAAGCCGCCTAGATTCCCGGCGCTGCTGCATCGCAGGGTGAGAACCCGATCCACGCCCCATCTGACTTGATAACAGGGGTTGCTCCTTGGGGCGCTTGGCACGCGCCTGGGCGCCTCCTTTCACGCTTATGTGCACGAGGGCGCGAAGTGGCAAGTGAGCATTCGACCAACTAACGGAGAATCAAGATGAAGACGAATACGAAATTGCGCTCGGCCGGTATCTGTCAACGTGAGCGCATGGCTACGAGCAAAGGTGGGAGAGATGCCGTGAAGCTCACTGTCACGGTCGCACTGGCCGCGATAGCCGCGGTCATGGGCGCGTCCGCCGCACTCGCGGACGAGCATAACTCACACTACAGGGATCTCTACGAGCTCAAACAGCTGCACGTCGCCTTCCACCAGGCGGTATCGCATGCGGGAGTCGACGCGGTCACAAAAGCTCAACACCTTGCAGATGTCCTTGCTCTGTGGACGAACGATGGCGTTCTGGTGGCGGGAGGTGTCATGTACAGCGGCAAGGGCACGCCCGGCGAAGCGAGCTGCGCTCCCGGATCGCTGACTTTATGCGATTTCTTTGCGAATCACGCCGGCTCCTTCGTGTTAGGCCGCGACTGGGTCTCGCTGACTCCGATCTTCACCGAGTCCTTCAGCCTGCATGAGGACGGCGACAAAGCGGATATCTATTGGCAGTGCATCTACCTGGACGTCAACAATGACGATCTCAAGGTTTCCAACATCACCATCGGCCTGCCAGGACAGCCCGACACAGGTCGGGCCGAGAAGGTCCATGGTCGCTGGCTGTTTTCGCATGTGGAAAGCGCATCTATCGCGCCGCCCACCGTCGATGTCAAACAGTAGAGCGCAATCTGCCTCGCTGGGTCGCCAGGCGATCCATACAACATTGATCTGCTGCATGCCCCTGGGCACGAGATTCGCTCGTGTCCAGGGGGCAGTCAGTCGAACGCTGTTCGCGTATGCGTCGAGATGAGCGCCACGAACAGCGAGCAGCCGCGGATCTTGCCGCGGATCATCGTGTCCCAGACGTCCCCGCCGCGAAGCTCCTCTGGTCGAGCCATACTTCGATTCCGGCGGCCCGCAGGGCTTCGGCAATGCGCTCAGCCGCCGCCGAATCCTCGGACGCGTAGCTCAGGAAGACGGACCTGGTGTCTCCGGGCACGCCCGCCAGCTTATCCCACGGCTGGCAGCCAGTCCCGAAGTAGCCGTTCGGGCTATCCTCTACCGGTTCGGTCCGGGTTGACCTGCGCACGCGCGCCGTCACCATCGTGCCGGGCGCCCTCCGCAGACGGCGCGGCAGTAGTCACCGCACGGTTTGGCCTCAGCGCGTGTCTCGGTTATACGGGTCACCCGCCCAATCGCGCGGCGCCGTGCCGTCCTTCTCGAGGCCGAGCACGCCGGGCGTATCGAGTGTCGTAATGAGCTCCGCCACGGTCTTCTTGGCCAGCACGCCGGTCGCGACGTCCCAGTTCCAGACGGCCGTGCCGCGTGAATCGTGAACCACCTTGCCGGAGAGTCGTTTTGTTGACATCGAAAGAGCACCTGTGAGGCTGTGCGACCGAAGGTGCAGGTTTGGTGCCAGATCGCCGCCGCTCGGGTGCGCACCGCGCCCCGACACTGGAACTGTGCTGCCTGTCACAGGAGGCCAAAGGGGCAGCGGCTGAAGTAGAATCGCATCGACCGCCACCGTGAAGCACAAGACAAAGGAGGTGGACGGTGAGAGCCGGCCGCAGGACAACTGCACTCATCGCAGCCGTGACGCTGTGCGCGGCATCGAACGATGCCACGGCGGCCCGCGTGGCACTGGTCATCGGCAATGATGCCTACACCCACGTCACGCCGCTCAGCAACGCCGGCAACGATGCACGCCTGATGGCTTCGGCTCTGAAGGCCGCCGGCTTCGACGTGATCGGCGGCGTGCGCGCCAATCTGGATCGCAAGGGAATGTGGAGCGCGCTCGATCAGCTGCAGGTGCGCATCGCCAAGGGCGATGACGTCGTTTTCTACTACGCCGGGCACGGCGTGCAGATCCGCGCCGACTCGCTGCTGCTGCCGGTCGACATCGAAGCCAACAACGATGACCAGGTACTGCGCGACGGCATCAATCTCGTGGAAGTACAGGACGAGATGAAGAATGCCCGCTTTGCGCTGATGGTCGTCGACGCCTGCCGCAACAACCCCTTCCCTCCCAAGCCGGGCAGAACACGCGGTGTCGGCGAGCCCGCCGGGATCGTGCCCATCGAGCCGGCCCGGGGAAATGTGATTCTGCTCTCCGCGAGTCGCAACCAGCAGGCGCTCGATGAAGTCCCCGGAATCACCAAGTCCAACGGCCTCTTTACCTACACCCTGGTGCAGGCGCTGAAGATCCCCGGGGTCGACGTGGTTCAGGCGATGCACAACGTGCGCGAGCAGGTCGAGCAGCAGGCCCGGCTCGCCAACCACGAACAGCGTCCGGCGCTCGTCGAGGAAATGGATGGAACGTTCTTCTTTTTCCCCAAGGGGAACACAGCCAACACGCCTGCTGCGAATCCACCGGCGGCAACTTCCATCGCGCCACCGGCGCCGAAACCGGCGCCGGTCGCCGCCGCCAGTCACGCAGCAGCCGGCGGCGGCCCGGCGGGTGTGACGCCCGGGCGCACCACCGCCCACGCTGCCGCGGCCGGCAGTCTCAGGCCGGGCGGCCCCTATCCTGGTTGGGGAACCACCAGCCTGTTGCCGGGGGTCGTCGGAACCGGCACGGTGACCGTGAATGCCGACGGGACCGTCGACACCCTGGCCACCAATGGCGACCGCACGCACGCGACGGTGGATGTCTCGGACCCTGAGCACGTCACTGGCTCCTCAGTCACGCACCTCGGAGTCATGAACGGCGTCCAACGCCGCTATCCCGACGGCTCGGTGAGCACTCAGGTGACCTTCAGCGGGCGGCTGGCAAACGGAAAAATCACCGGGACTTGGTACGACAAATTTCAGACCGGGCAGTTCGAGTGGACGATCGCACGAGGCCTGCCGTAAAACTTCGAGGGCTCCTCTGCATTGCCGCGTTATCGCGGCTGATGCGGATCATGAGTCAGGCGGAGTAGGTCGCAACGATTCCAGCTTCGGTTAACCGACTCTTACGCCTTCTGACGCTTTTGTAGCTCCTCGGTCTTGAAGGGCACCCCGCAGCCGCCGATCCCGCAGTAGCCTTCCGGGTTCTTCGCCAGGTACTGCTGGTGGTAGTCCTCGGCGTAGAAGAACTCCGGCGCATCGCGAATCTCGGTGGTGATCGCGCCACGCCCGACGCCCGTGAGGCCTGTCTGGTAGATGCGCCGCGACTCCTCGGCGGCCGCCCGCTGCCCCTCATCGAGCACGTAGATCACCGAGCGGTACTGCGTGCCGATGTCGTTCCCCTGGCGCATGCCCTGGGTGGGATCGTGCGATTCCCAGAACGCCTTGAGCAGCTGCTCGTAGCCGATCTTCTTCGGATCGTAGATGACCCGCACCACCTCGGCGTGCCCGGTCTCGCCGGTGCAGACTTCCTCGTAGGTGGGGTTCGGCGTGAACCCGCCGGCGTAACCGACGGCGGTCGAGTAGACGCCGGGCAGCTCCCAAAAGAGCCGCTCCGCGCCCCAGAAGCAGCCGAGCCCGAAGACCGCCTCGCGCAACTCCGCCGGGAAGGGCGGTACGGTGCGGTGACCGTTGACGAAGTGGGTCTCGCGGACCTTGAGCGGTGTCGCGCGTCCCGGCAGGGCCTCCGCCTGCGCGGGCATCGTCTGCTTGCGTGCCTGGGCCATGGGCTGCTCCTTATATATCCGTCCGTGGCTCAAGTTTGGGGACCGCGGCGCGCCGACTCAAGCCCTCGGGGAACCCGTGCTAAGCTTTTGCGATATGGGTATCAGTCAACCGCAGAACCTGACCACGCCGCCGATCGAGAAGCTGCGTCCCTACGGGATCCGGGTCAGCCTGCCTCCGGGGGATCCGTTCCGCAAGCTCCTCGGCCCGGAATGGCAGCGCCTGCACTGGTATCCGACCCCGGTGGAGCGGGATGCCGCGCTCGCGGAGATGAGCCGGCGGCACGAGTACTCGCGGGCCGGAGACAAGCCGGCGCTGGTCTTCAAGAAGATCGAGAAGCTCGCCGAGAGCCGCGGTCTGTAGTTTATTGGCAAAAGCCGCCGGCGGCGCTTTTGCGGACAGTGCCTGCGTTTCCGGCCGCGAAAGGCGCGGCGGGCGCCAGGAGACGGTCATGAACGAGTATCGCTACGCCACCCACCTCGACATCAAGTTCGCACCGCTCACGATCGTCGACGTGCCCGCGCTGGTCGCGCAGTGCGATCACCCCTGGTACAACCAGACTCTCTGCCGGGTCAATGACTCGGTCATTCGCCTCGGCGTGTTCGAGCCGGGCGAGTACCACTGGCACAAGCACGACCAGGACGACGAGTTCTTCTTCGTGCTCGAGGGACGCTTCATAGTCGACCTGGAGGGCCGCTCCATCGAGTTGCGGCCCCGTGAGGGCTTCGTCGTGCCGAAGGGCGTCGTGCATCGCACGCGTGCGCCCGAGCGCGCGGTCATACTCATGGCCGAGACCGCCGGCATCGTGCCGACGGGCGACCCGTGAGCACTCACTCCGACGCGCCGCTCATCCGTCCGGTGACGTCGGCGGATTTCGCCCAGTGGCTGCCGTTGTGGGAAGGCTATAACGCCTTCTATGGCCGCTCGGGACCGACCGCCCTGCCCGCTGAGATCACCTGGTCGACCTGGCAGCGCTTTCTCGATCCGGCGGAGCCGGTGCACGCACTTGTGGCGGAGCGCGCCGCGCGCCTGCTTGGCCTCACGCACTACCTGTTCCACCGCAGTACGATCCACATCGAGCTGGTGTGCTACCTGCAGGACCTGTTTACCGCCGAGAGTGCGCGCGGCTCCGGGATCGGCCGGGCGCTGATCGAGGCGGTCGCCGTGCGGGCGCGCGCGGCGGGTGCCACACGCGTCTACTGGCTGACGCACGAGACCAACCACAGCGCGCGAGCGCTCTACGACAAGGTCGCCGCGAACTCCGGCTTCATCGTCTACCGCAAGCAGCTCTAGAAGGTGCGACCCAGGAACAGGTAGAAGGCCTCGTTGCCGTGCTGGTCGAAGCCGGTGGCGAGGTACAGCGGCCCGAGGAGCGTGTCCATCCCGAGGAAGATGCTCGCATCCTTCTGGGTGTTGCCGAAGCTCGCGGCGCTGCGGGTCTGCCAGACATTGCCCGCCTCGAGCGACATGCCGATGTAGGTCGGCACGTCGAAGTAGCCGGGACCGCCGCGGCCGATCTGGCGGTAATAAAGGAGCCGCGCGATGCCGAAGTCGGGGCCGAGGAGCGAGTCCGCCCGCAGCCCCGAGAGGTTGAGGAAGCCGCCGAGCGGAAACTGCAGGTTGAGGTCGGTGACGTTCGCCTGCAGCGTCGTGCCGCCGGCGGCGGAGAACGAGAAGGTATCGCGGCCGAAGGAATAGGCGCCGAGATAGCTCGCGGTCACCTGGTCGGAGTACTGCCCGAGGCCGGTCGCGTTGCGGTTGCCGCTCCACTGCAGCGTCACCTGCTGACCGCTGTGCGGGAAATTGACGTCATCCAGCCGGTCGTAGGTGAAGCGCACGAAGTAGTTGCGCATGTTGAAGGGCGTGAAGCTCGCCTCCGGCAGGCTCGGGTCGGTGGGATCGCCGATCTCCAGCACGTAGTGACCCTGCTCGCGCTGCACCCCGACGCGCGCCTCGCCCCAGTTGCCGAACTGGTAGCCGAAGTCCGCGCCGTAATCGAAAGTGTGCACGCGGTATTCCGCCTCCAGGCTCTGGCCGTTGAGCAGGTAGAGATCGCGCGCCTCATCCGAGATGTGCGGCATCACGAACCAGCCGGAGAACTCCGCGAGCGGCAGGAAGAGCTCGGTGGCGGCGCGCGAGGTGGTGCCCGCCTGCAGGTCCGTGACCCACTCGCCGGCATTGCGCGTGATGTCGGACATCACGAAGCGCACCGCGGCATCGTAGGTGGCGTTGCCCTGGAAATCGTCCTGCAGGCTGAGTCCGAAGCGCAGGTAGTTCGGCCCCATCGAGCTCGGGCGCGCATCGAGGGCCAGTCCGTAGCGGCTTTCCTGACCCACCACGCGGTAATCGAGGGTGTCGAGGCCGCCCTGACCGTAAAGCGCCGTGACGCGGCGCGCGACCGCGTCCGGATCGAGCGGCTTGCCGGTCAGATCCTTGAAGAGCTTGTCGAGTGCCAGCGAGTACTCCTCCGAGCCGCCCTCGGCGCGCACGAACCGGATCACCGGCGGCGGGCGGCGCATGGCATCGCGACGCGCAACCCAGGCCTGCATGCGCGCCTCGCTCACCGCGAACGGCGCCAGCTGGTCGGCGGCGGCGCGCGCCGCCGCCTCGCCGACGCCGATCACACGCGCCACGGCGCCGAAGTCGAACGAGGAGGCATCGCCGAGCGAGGGCGTGATGAGCACGTCGCGGGGACTCAGGGTTGCGAGCTGCGCCTCGGCGTTGCGGCGCAGGAGGATCGCCAGCATCTGATTGGAGATGGCCGTGACGTCGTTGAGCTTGCCGCGCGGCAGGAGCGGCGAACCGACGTCCACCACGATGACGAGGTCCACGCCCATGGCGCGCGCCACATCGACCGGCACATTGTCGGCGATGCCGCCGTCGACCAGCACCCGCCCCTGTCGCTCGACCGGCGCGAAGATTCCGGGCGCCGACATGCTGGCGCGCATGGCGCTGGTGAGGTCGCCGTCGCCGAGCACCACCGGCTCGCCGCTCTCGAGGTCGGTGGCCACCGCCCGGAAGGGCGTCGGCAGGTCGTCGAAGTTAGTGATGCGCGCCACCGGCAGCGTCAGCTGGCGCAGCGTCTGGCTCAGGCGCTGTCCCTGGATCAGTCCCTTCGGCAACACCACCCTGTGGCCGCGCACCCCGAGGGGAAACTTCACCAGGAAGCTCTCGTCCTCCTGCTTGCGGCGCAGCGTCAGGTCCTCGCGCGGCGGGCGGTCGTGGAACGCCCCCTGCCAGTTGAGCGAGGTCAGGATCTTCTCGATCTCGCGCGCCGACAGGCCGCTCGCGTACAGTCCGCCGACCACGGCTCCCATGCTGGTGCCCGCGATCGCGTCCACCGGCACGTGCATCTCCTCGAGAACCTTGAGCACGCCGACGTGCGCGGCGCCGCGCGCGCCGCCCCCCGAGAGCACGAGGCCGATCCGCGGGCGCGCGGCAGGCTCGGCGGCGGGGACGGACGGATTGGGCGTCTGGGCGTTCGCCAGCGCGGCGAGCCCGAGACAATGGACCGCGAGAAGCAAGCTCGATGCCCCGCGCCGGGGCAATCCCACCCGTGGTGAACTCACGCGCTCAAGAATACCAGCATGCGACCAGGGACGCGCTGCAGCTCGCGCTCGGTGCGCGCCCTCGCGGATAATGGCCGCATGAGCAGTCCCGCCCTGGTGTCATTCGCGGCGCTCGCGCTCGGCCTCGCCGCCGCCTCGCGGGCGCAGTCGCCCGCGGCCAGCGACTGGGGCTACTACGGCGGCGACCTCTTCGGCCAGCGCTTCTCGAGCCTCGATCAGATCAACCGCGGCAATGTCACGCAGCTCACCGTGGCCTGGACCTACCGCACGGGTGAGCTCGGCGCGGGCTTCGCGCAGGCGCGCCGCCTCACCTTCGAAGCGACGCCGGTGCTCGCCTTCGGACGGCTGTATCTCGAGACCGGCACCAACATCGTGATCGCTCTCGATCCGGTCACCGGACGGGAGCAGTGGCGCTTCGATCCGCACATCGACCGCACGCAGCGCTACGCCGAGAGCACCGCCCGGGGCGTCAGCCTGTGGGCGAGCACCGATCCGCGCGCCTCGGGTCCGTGCATCCGGCGTGTGTTCACCGGCACGCTCGATGCGCGCCTGCTGGCGCTCGATGCCGACAACGGCAAGCCGTGCGCGGGCTTCGGCACCGGCGGCCAGCTGGATCTCACCCGCGGCATCCGCATCCGCGACCGCCCGGATTATCTGGTGAGCTCGCCGCCGGCGATCTACGACAACCTGGTCATCGTCGGCTCGGCGATCGGCGACAACCGCGCGGCCGACCTCGAGCGCGGCGTGATCCGCGCCTTCGACGCGGTGAGCGGCGCACTCGTCTGGTCCTTCGATCCGCTGCCGGACTCACCGGCCCACCCGTCCGCCGCCGAGTGGAATCTGGCGCAGGCGGCCGGCACCGGGGCGGGTAATGCCTGGGGTGTCATGACGGTGGATGAGGAGCACTCGCTGGTGCTGGTGCCGACCGGCTCGGCGAGCCCGGACTTCTACGGCGGCACGCGCTTAGGCTCCAATCGTTTCGCCGACTCGCTGCTGGCGCTCGATGCCCGCAAGGGCACGCTCGTGTGGCACCAGCAGCTCGTGCATCACGACCTGTGGGACTACGACCTCGCGGCACAACCGGCGCTCGGCGACCTCGACGTACGCGGCGCCCCGGTGCCGGCGGTGATCCAGGCGACCAAGACCGGCATGCTGTACGTATTCGATCGCACCAACGGCGCACCGCTCTTTCCGGTCACCGAGCGGCCCGTGCCGCGAAGTCTCGTGCCCGGCGAGCAGGCCTGGCCGACGCAGCCCTTCTCGGCCCTGCCGGCGCTCGTGCCGCAGCGCCGGGTGGAGCCGGCGGATGCCTGGGGGCTCACCTTCTGGGACCGCGGCAAGTGCCGCGAGCGTCTCGCGGCGCTGCGCAACGAGGGGATCTTCACGCCCCCCGATACGCGCGGCACGCTGCTCTTTCCCGGCGATGCGGGCGGGGTGAACTGGGGCGGCGTCGCCTTCGATGAGCAGCGCGGACGGGTGATCGCGGCGGTCAACGACCTGCCGATGGTGGTGACGCTGATTCCGCCCGCGGCGCTCGAAACGCAAGCGCGCTCGCACCTCTACAGCCACGCCGAGTTCGGCCGCCAGGCGGGGACGCCCTGGGCGGTGCGGCGCGAGCCGCTGCTCTCGCCCTGGGGACTGCCGTGCACCGCGCCACCGTGGGGGACGCTGGTCGACGTCGACCTCGCGCGCAACCGCATCGTCTGGCAGGTGCCGCTCGGCTCGACCGAGGGCTACACACCCTGGCCGCTGGTGCGCGACTTCGGCATGCCGGGCATGGGCGGGCCGATCGCCACCGCCGGCGACCTGGTGTTCATCGGCGCTGCCATGGACAGCTACTTCCGCGCCTTCGACATCGAGACCGGGCGCGAGTTGTGGAAGTACAAGCTCCCGGCCGGGGGCCAGGCGACGCCCATGACCTACCGCGCCGGGAGCGATGAGCGGCAGTATGTCCTCATCAGCGCCGGCGGCCATGGACCGCTCGGCACGCCCCGCGGCGACTACCTGATCGCATTCGCGCTGCCGCCGCGCGCGCCCGCCAGGCACTGAGGGTCGAGACGCATGTTGTTTCTCATTCTGTCGATCCTCGCGCAGGCCGGACTCATCGTGCACGTCATCAAGACCGGACGTAACCAGCTGTGGATTTGGGTACTGCTGTTCCTGCCGCTCGCCGGCGGCGTCGCCTACGTTGCGGTCGAGATCCTTCCGGAGCTGTTCCGCAGCCGCACCGCACAGCGCGCTTCGCGCGGCTTCAAGCGCGCCATGGATCCGGGCGCGAACCTGCGCCGCTACGAGAGCGAGGTGCGCGTCGCCGGCAACGTCGCGAGCCGCCAGCGTTATGCCGAGGAGCTGATACGGCACGAGCGCTACGACGAGGCAATCCAGCAGTACCGCGAGGCGCTCAGCGGACTCTACGAGCACGATCCCAACCTGATGCTCGGTCTCGCGCAGGCGCAGTTCGGCAAGGGAGATGCGGCCGCGGCGCGCGCCACGCTCGATGAGCTCATTCGCCTCAACCCGGGATTCCGCTCGCCCGCCGGACACCTGCTGTACGCGCGCGCGCTCGCGGCCGAGGACAACATACCGAAGGCTCTCGAGGAGTACCGGGTGCTGGCGCCCTCCTACCCCGGCGCCGAGGCCGCCGTGCGCTACGCCCAGCTGCTCGATGCGCAGGGGCAGCGCGAGGCCGCGCAGCAGGTGGCGCGCGAGCTGCTCGAGCGGGCGCGCATCGCACCCGGGCACTACCGGCGGGCGCAGCGCGAGTGGCTGGAAGCTGCGCAGCGGCTGCTGTAGCCAGTGGCGGCTCATGACCTGATCCCGCCGGTGGTCAACGGCTCGTGAAGCTCAATTGCGACCACGCAAGCGCCGCAGCAGCCGGCGGTCGTGTTTGTCCGGGCGCTCATCCGGTTTAGGCGCGAGGCCGGCCGCCACCTTCATACGAGCAGCAAATACCTCACGACGCGCTTTGCTCGCGAGTGTTTCCTCATAACATCGTACCGCCTCGCTCGCCGGACCACGGCGCAGCGGTACTGCGGCGACTGCGCATTCGAACACAACCGTGTTGCGGCTAAAG